>Ga0180219_1000814_pt1 | contig 22659 bp, 19 predicted proteins | sample eDN3rd30CBELigMG_FD_151338 | JGI IMG/M metagenome (GOLD analysis project Ga0180219, IMG submission 151338) | Enriched Miracle-Growth compost microbial communities from Emeryville, California, USA - eDNA 3rd pass 30_C BE-Lig MG (version 2)... ...
CAGATCGGCGGGGTCTGGTTGGGTATGGCCTCTGAGGAAGGGGTTCATCGCTTCATAACCCGGATTGGTCGTGTAGTCGTAGACGCCCTTCACATCGGACGGGGTCAGGCCGGGATATTCGTCGGAGACGGCCTGCGCCCACTCATCCAGCCGGTCTGGATCCACCGAACCGTCGGGGAGCCGGTACTCGGCGTCGACCTTCGACAGATCGGGCAATTGTGGAGCATCCGCTCCCTGGTGCGCGGGCGGGTCGCCCAGTTCCGGCTTGCGCCCCGAAACCGGCACGTCCTCCTTCGACCCTTTGCCGTGGAGGAGTTTGGCGAAGAGTGCTTTGGCTTTGTTGAGGAGGGGCCGTAGTTCGTCGAGGTGTCGGATGAGGGCTTTGAGGGATGTGAGGAGGTTGGTGACGAATTTGCTGACGCGTGCGACGAGGGAGGAGACGCGGGTGGTGACTTGTTCGATGATCCAGGGGGTGGCGAGGCCGAGGGTGAAGACGGCTTCGGAGGCCCAGGAGATCGCGGAGCCGACCAGTTGGGAGAGCACGTCGCGGACGATGTCGTGGACGGCTTGGACGATCATGGAGGCGATGTTCAGCCCGGTGGAGAACGCGCCCGCCCAGGTGCCCGCGGCACTCAGGTGTGCGGCGGTGTCTTGTTGGAACCGGCGGTAGGCGTCCATCGCCTGTCCGGCGAGGTCTTCCACGTCGCCGAGCACGCGTTGTAGTTCGGTGCCGGCGGCTTCCATCTGGGTTTGGATGTTCGCCCAGGTTTGGGCGAAGGCTTGGACTTCGGAGGCGTTGCCGGTGAGGTCGTTGAACCAGCCTTTGAGGGGTTCGACGTGGTCGATCAGCCAGCCCAGGCCTGCGGCGATCAGGGTGCCCAGCGGGTCGGAGACGGCGGCGACGGTGTCGGCTGCGGCGGAGAAGGCGGCCATGCCGCCGGAGACCCAGTCGCCGGAGTTGATCGCGGAGACAAGGTCGGCGCCGTCTTCTAGGAGCAGGGTGCCCGCGAACGGGGAGGTGTGGTCTTGCGCGGTGGCCACCAGCGGGTTGGCCATCAGCCCAGGGCGCTTTCGATCTGCCGGATGGAGGCGGCCAGTTCTTCTTCGAACGCGGCCATGTCGTCGGCGACCCCGCGGATCTCTGTCGCGGACCGGTCGACCAGGCCCTGCGCGGAGGCGATCGTCGCGGCTGCGGCAGTGGCGACGAGGGTGGCAGGGCCGACCAGGAACGCGCACATGACTCCGAACGCGCCCCCGGACATGCTGGTGGCCGAGGCGGCATCCCGCGCGGTCTGCACGTCGGTGGAGACCTGCCTCACCCGGGCGGCGTGGGCGATGATCAGGTCCTGGTCGATCGCGATGTGACCGGCCACGACTACTGTTCCTCGTCTGGGTCGCCGGTGCGGGCGGTCACTTCGTCGCGCAGGCGCGCGACCACCGGGGAGTCTTCCCCGAACGCGGCGGCGGCCAGGTCCATGGCCTGCTGCCCGGCATCGCGGGACGCAGCCTGCGCAGTCGCGACGATCAGGCGAGACAGGTCCCGTGCCCGCAGGTCCAGCGCAGCATCCGACAACTCGACGTCGACCAGCCGGCCGGATGCGTCGACCGTGACCGACAGTTCCCGGCGTTGCGAGTACGCGGTCCCGCGCACCGCTTCGACCTGCGCCCGCATCTGCTGTGCCGCCTGCGCGCGCTGCTGCGCCGCGGCGACCTGATCCTGGACCCGGGCGATCAGAACATCCGGATCCTCAGCCGTGAAACCATCCATCCCGAAAAACGATACGACAACATGCGACGCGGGCGGAAACGGATCGACACGAATGGACGATACTCACGCCGCCACGGGGGCGGGTGCGGGAGTGGATGCCGCGACCCGTGGCATCCACCATTCGTCATCGGTCCAGCGGTCCGAGGCCGTCGCCCGCGCGAGCGACGGAAGGTACGACGGCACCGCCGCCCGACGCTCGCGAACCGAGGCGTGCAGCACGGCGTGATCGGGGATCTGCCGGTGCAGCGGCAGCAGCAGGTTCCAGGCCCAGCCGTTGGTGTGGGTCGGGGCCGAATCCGCCCAGGCGCGCTCGACGCCGCAATACCGGCGGTAGATCTCGGATGCCTGCCCGTCGCGTAGCAGCAGCGCATCGCAGATGCCGTCGAACACCCACTTGAGCGCGATTGTGGCCAACTCGTGGTTGACGAATGTGCCGCCCACGTCGCAGTGCACGCCGGGGAACCACACCTCTTCACACTCGGCACGACACTCGATCGGCAGGTAGCGGAACGGCCGGCGCGCCTCGTCGATCGACACCGCATGGCGGATGCGCCGCACGTTCCACAGGGATGCGGTGTCGGGCCAGTCGAGGCTGCCGAGCCCCGCGAACCAGGCCTCGACGGTGTCCCACAAGCCGAGGTATTCGACGGGGATCGCGTGGATGTCGTGGGCCAGATCGTCGGGGGTGGATGCCGCGAACCCGCCGCTCGCACCCGAGATGGGCTCGCCTGCGGTGCCCCAACACAGCGCGTCGGCGAAGGCCTTCGCCTCGCGGGCGCGTTTCGCGACGGCCTTGCGTGTGCCGGCAGGCTTGACGTACTGGGCGACGGCGTAGTCGACGAGGTGCTCCGACCCGCTGCGCAGCAGTCCGGGCCGGGCCAGGAGCGCGGCCAGCGCGCGGGCGGTGTACGCGCCGCGGCTGAAGCCGAAGATGTAGATGCGGTCGCCGGGCCGGTACCGCTCGACGAGCCAGCCGTAGGCGCGGCTCACTTTGGCGCGCATGCCGAAGCCGAATGCCAGGCCGCACAGCTCGGAGAGCCGCCGCTCGATCCAGCCGTGGGCGGTGGCCGAGGGCAGCGTGCCGACGCCCGGGTCGTAGTAGGCGATCTGCTTCGCAGGATCGTCGAGGTCGACCATCTCGAACACCTTCGCGGCGTTCGTCGGATGGTGATCGAGCTCGTTGCTCGTGCCGTCGAGGCAGATGACGATGTTCTTCGGCGTGATCGGGGCGCTCAAGGTGACCTCCCATCTGGGGAGAGGCTCCGCGCGCGGCCGCTGATACCGGGCGGCTCAGCGCGCGGGACGCGTCAACGCACGGTGGTGCGCGCGGCGAGCACGGCGTCCCACACGGCGTCGGCGACCGCGCGCTTGGTGCCGGCGGCCTGGGCCACGACCTGCCCGCCGCGGCCCAGCACGACCACCTCGTTCGAGCCCGCCTCGAACCCCTTCTCCCAGCCCACCTCGTTGACCACGAGCAGGTCGGCGTGCTTACGCTCGAGCTTGCGGCGTCCGCGTGCGAGCAGCTCGTCGCCACGCGAGGTCTCAGCGGCGAAGCCGACGAGCGTCTGCCCGTCGGGGCGCCGGGCGGCGAGGGTCGCGAGCACATCCTCAGTCTCGATGAGCTCGAGCGTCCGGGCGGGCCCGTGCGAGCCCTCCTTCGTCAGCTTCCCGTCGGACGTCGACGCGGGTCGATAGTCGGCGACCGCCGCGGCCATGACGACCACGTCGGCGTCGGCCGCGGCATCCACCATCTCCGTCAGCAGGTCGGCGGCCGTCGTCGCCCGCACGAGCGGCAGGCCCGCCGCGTCGGCCAGCACGCCGTCGTCGGTGTGCGCGGCGACGAGCGTGACGTCGGCGCCGCGGTCGGCGGCCGCGCGGGCGAGCGCGACACCCTGCCGTCCGCTCGACCGGTTGCCGACGAAGCGCACGGGATCGATGGGCTCGCGCGTGCCGCCGGTCGAGACGACGACGCGCAGCCCGTCGAGGTCCGCCGGATGAACGACAGCCAGCGCCCGCGCGACGATCTCCTCGGGCTCGAGCATGCGGCCGGGGCCCGAGTCGCCGCCGGTCAGCTCGCCCTCGTCGGGCCCGATGATGTGCACGCCGCGCGCTGCGAGCGTCGCCACGTTCGCGGCCGTGGCGGGATGCCGCCACATCTCGGTGTGCATGGCGGGCGCGACGACGACCGGCGCCGTGGTCGCAAGTAGGGTTGTTCCCAGCAGGTCGCCGGCGAGGCCTGCGGCCATCTTCGCAAGGGAGTCAGCGGTGGCGGGAGCGACGATGACCAGGTCGGCCTGGCGTCCGAGAGCGACGTGGCGCACCTGCGGAACGTCGTCGTGCACGCTCGTGGTGACCTGGTGGCGGCTGATGGCCTCCCACGTCGGCAGCCCGACGAACCGCAGCGCGTCTGCGGTGGGGATGACGTGCACCTCATGACCCGCCTTCACGAGCAGGCGCACCAGGTGCACGGACTTGTACGCGGCGATGCCGCCGGTCACTCCCACGACCACGAACATGGCTCGATCCTCCCATGTGCGGGTGCTCCGTGTGCACGGTGATCGTCCGGGTGCCTGAGGCCGCGGGCGAACCGGTGCGCATGCTCGCGGTGCGCGATGAAGACCCCGCGCGGCCGTGGCAGCCGCTCGGTGAATGGTGGCCCGACCATTCCGGAGTGATCGGCGTGCGCGATGTGCGCGCGGGCGGCGCGTGGCTGGCGGCGGATGCCGCGGCCGGCCGCCTCGCCGTGCTGCTGAACCGCGAGAGTCCGCCCGTGCCGGCTGGGTTCGTGCCTGTGTCGCGCGGAGGGATCGTGCTCGACGCGGTCGCCGGCAGGCCGCCGCATCCCACCCCCGCGGTGCTGGGATTCAACCTTGTCACCATCGACCGCGCGGCCGTGCGCGTGGTCAGCTGGGACGGCGTCGTGCGCACCGAACTGACCGTGCCGCCGGGAACGCACATGATCGCGCACCACGACCTCGACGACGCGCGCTCGCCGCGCATCGTCGCGTGGCACGATGCGTTCGCCGCGGAAGACCCCGACGAGTGGATGCTGCAGCTCGCCCGCACCGCGCAGCTCGATCCGTCGGACGATCGGGCCATCATCCGCGACAACAACGCGCACGGATACCCGACGCAGTCGCTGCTGCTGTGCACCGCGTCGGTGGGGTCGTCGGAGCTCGACGTCCGCTACGCCGAGCTCGACCACCCCGGCGTCTGGAACCCGGTGACCCTCGTCGGGCCGGTGCACCCGGCTTGACCCGCGCGCGCTGCGCCGCGCGTCGCGCGCCGTGCCATCCGCGAGACGACCCCGCGGGTCGCGCACGCGCGGCCCGCGGCATCCGCCCCACGATGTCGGCGCCCGCCGGTACCATCGAGCGGATGCCGAAGAAGCCCGCACTCGCCGCCCCGTCCATCGATCCGCTCGAGCTGCACGATCTCGAAGACGGCGACGTCGCGCGCCTCGAAGCGCACGGCATGGTCGACGCGACGCGGTTCGAGGGCGGCGACATCTCGGGCGAAGACCTCTCGGGGCTCTCGTTCAACGAGTGCGAGCTGATCGGGGTGACCGTGCACGAGACGCAACTGCGTGCGGCGCGGTTCGTCTCGACGCGCATCGAGCGGATGAACGCTCCGGTGTTCACCGCCGCGCGGGCGACGGTGCGGGATGCCGAGATCCGCAGCTCCCGCATGGGATCGATGGAGCTCTACGACACCGAGTGGCAGAACGTCGTCGTCTCGAACAGCAAGCTCGGCTTCGTCAACCTGCGGGCCGCACGCATGCGCGACGTGCGCTTCACCGGGTGCACGATCGACGAACTCGATCTGTCGGGTGCGCAGCTGTCACGCGTCGCGTTCGACGACTGCAGCGTCGAGACGCTGCGCCTGGACGGCGCTCGGCTCACGCACGTCGACCTGCGCGGCCTCGACCTGCACGTGATCGCGGGCATTGAGGGCATGCGGGGCGCGACGCTCAGCCACGAGCAGACCGTGCTCATGGCGCCGCTGTTCGCCGAGCATCTCGGCGTGCGCGTCGACGGGTGAGTTCGGCCCTTCGTCTCGCTGCGCTCGCTCAGGGACCTGGGGTGCCGGGTCAGAGGCCGCCGTCGCGGACGCGGGCCGCGGCATCCGTCCGTCCCTCCGCCTCGAAGCCGGAGACGACCCCCTCGCGATCGGCGTCGGAGCGGTTCTGGCTCCACTTCGCCTTCGCGTCGACCTGCTCGACGGCCATCTCGACGCCGACGATCGCACGCAGCTGGCCGTCGACGTACTTCTCGGGCGCATCGGCGACGGCCCACGGGTCTTCGCGCGGGGTCTCGTGCGTGTCGGTGAGGGCGGTCACGGCATCCCGCAGCCATTCGACGTCGTCGTGCACGGTCACCGCGCCGCGCAGCTGCACGGCGGAGTAGTTCCACGTCGGAACGACCTTGCCGTGCTCGGCCTTGGCGGCATACCACGACGGGGTCACGTACGCGTCAGGCCCGTAGACGACCAACAGTCCGGGGGCGCCGTCGGCGATGCGCTTCCAGTGCTCGTTCGCGCGCGCGAAGTGCGCGATGACGCGATCGCCGTGCCACATGATCGGCAGCAGCGTGGCGTCGGGTGCGCAGTCGGGTCCGGTGGTGACGAGGGTGGCGACGGATGCCGCGGCCACGAACGCGCGCGCGGCGCCGAGGTCGTCGACCCGGTTGAAGTGGGGGACGTACATAGGAGGAGCGTACGCGGCTATCGTGGGCGCAAAGGTCGGAGGCCCCGATGCGCAGGATCGCCGGAATCACAGCGGGCATGATCGCGCTCGCCATCGCTGCCGTCGGCTGCTCGGGCGGAGCGCCGAACTTCGAGCAGATCAAGGGGCTGCCGAGCGATCTGCCGGCGGCGAGCATAGCCCCCGAAGACATCGGTCAGCCGATGGCCTTCGCGCACGACGGCCGGCTCATCGTCGTGGTGTGGGGCAGCTCGTCGTGCCGGCCCGCGCCGACCGATTTCGACACGTCGAGCCCGGTGGCGACAATCACCTTCGCACCCGATGGCGGAGGCGCGAGGGCGTGCACGGCCGACCTCGCACCGACCAGCTATGTCCTTCCGGCATCGGTGTTCGGCGGCAGCATCCCCGCGAAGATCGTGACCGTCGTCGACGGCGCTCGCAGTACGGTGACCGTCGCGAAGTGAGGCGGATGCCGCGGGCCGGGCGTTGTGGCTCGGTGCGAAGAACGGGCGCGTACGTGGACGACGCACGCGTGTGCGAAAGAGGGTAGCGCGAGTCCCGGCATCCCTTCGCGAACGTCCCTCTCGCTCGCCCGCGGAATCCCGCACGGCACCCTCGCCACCGTAAGACTGTGAGAGCGGTCCCGCGTTACCAGAACGATATTTGTTCGCCTTGACCACGAATGGTCGCTGCCGTACTGTGGTGCCTGTCCAGATCACTTTCGACGACAGAGTCGAAACTTTCGAGAGGTTCGAAGATGAACAGACGCAGCATCACGCGCGTCGCCGCGGCGCTGGTCACCGCGGGCGTTGCGGCCAGCATGCTCGCCGGTTGTGCGGGCGGGTCCGGCGGAGACGACGCCGACGGCAAGGTCACCATCACGTGGTGGAACAACGCGACGTCCGGCCCGCTGCCCGCAGTGTGGGAGCAGGTCGCGAAGGACTTCATGAAGGAGCACCCGAACGTCGTCGTCAAGCAGACCGGGTACCAGAACGAGGACCTGCAGCGCACGCTCATCCCGAACGCGCTCGCCGCGGGCGACCCGCCCGACCTCTTCCAGACCTGGGGCGGCGGCGAGACGCGCGACCAGGTGAACAACGACTACCTGATGCCGCTCGACGACCTGATCCCCGACACCATCAAGAGCGTGGGCGCGACCGTCAACGGCTGGCAGGTCGACGGCAAGACCTACGGCATCCCGTACCGCTTCGGCATCGAGGGCTTCTGGTACAACAAGGACCTCTTCGCCAAGGCCGGCATCACCTCGACGCCGACGACGCTCGATGAGCTGAAGACCGACGTGAAGAAGCTGAAGGATGCCGGCATCACGCCGATCGCCGTCGGTGCCGGCGACAAGTGGCCGGCCGCGCACTGGTGGTACCAGTTCGCCCTGCACTCCTGCTCGCCCGACACCCTGAAGGCGGGCACCGGCAGCTTCGACTTCAGCGACCCGTGCTGGGTCGAGGCCGGAAACCAGCTGAAGGACTTCATCGGCACCAACCCGTTCCAGGACGGCTTCCTCGGCACGCCGGCGCAGACGGGCGCGGGCTCGTCCGCGGGTCTGGTCGCCAACGGCAACGCCGCGATGGAGCTCATGGGCGACTGGAACGCCGGGGTCATGGGGGGCCTCACTCCCGACCAGAAGGTCCCCTCCTTCCTGAGCTGGTTCCCGTTCCCCGGTATTGAGGGCGCGGCGGGCGACGCGAAGGCGCAACTCGGCAACGGCGACGCGTTCGCCTGCGCCAAGAGCGCTCCCAAGGAGTGCGCGGACCTGCTCGCTTACATCATGAGCCCGGAGATCCAGAAGAAGTACGCGGAGAGCGGCTCGGGCATCCCGACCGTCGCGTCGGCCCAGGCATCCCTCACCGACGACAACCTGAAGCTGATCGCCCAGGCGACCACTGACGCGTCGTTCGTCCAGCTGTACTTCGACACGGCGTTCGGCACCGAGGTCGGCAACGCCATGAACGAGGGCATCGTCAACCTCTTCGCAGGGAAGGGCAGCGCGCAGGACATCGTCGACAAGATGACCGCCGCGGCCAAGACCGTCCAGCAGTAGATAGAAGCATGTCCACTCTCACCAGCACCCCCGGGTCCGCGGTCGCCGCGGACCCGGGGGTCCCCACCGCCCGGCGGCGTAAGGATCGCGGCGTCGTCCGCAAGCGGATCGAGATCACGATCTTCGTCGCCCCCGCACTCATCCTCTTCCTCGGCTTCGTCGTGGCACCGGTCGTGCTCGCAGCCGTCTACAGCTTCTTCAACCTCCCGGCTGCATTCCAGTGGGACATGTTGAACGGGGACCGCTTCATCGGTCTCGACAACTACATCCGGGCCTTCACGACGCCCGAGTTCATCCAGTCGATCGGCAACACGTTCGTGATCGTGGTGGCCTCGCTCCTCGTGCAGGGCCCGCTCGCGATCCTCATCGCGCTGCTGCTGAACCGCCGCATGAAGGGGCGCAGCGTCTTCCGCCTGCTGATCTTCGTGCCCTACGTGCTCGCCGAGGTCATCGCAGGTCTCGCGTGGCGTCTGCTTCTGCAGCCGAACGGCGGCGTGAACGCGCTGCTCGAGGCCGTCGGCCTCGGTGCCCTGAAGCAGAACTGGCTCGCCGACCCGAGCATCGCGCTGTTCACGATCTTCCTCATCATGACGTGGAAGTACATCGGCTTCGCGATACTTCTCATGCTCGCGGGCCTGCAGGGCGTGCCCGATGAGCTCGCCGAGGCCGCGGCCATCGACGGCGCGTCGTGGTGGCAGACCCAGCGATACATCACCCTGCCCCTGCTCGGTCCGACCATCCGCATCTGGGCGTTCCTGTCGATCATCGGCTCTCTGCAGGTGTTCGACATCGTCTGGGTGACCGTCTCGCCCACCGTGCGCCAGATGGCCACCGACACCATGGCCACGTACATGGTGCAGCAGGGCCAGTTCGCCGGCCAGCCCGGCTACGGCAGCGCCATCGCCGTCATTCTCTTCCTCATCTCTCTCGTCGTCGCGCTCGTGTATCAGCGATTCGCCCTGCGCCGCGACCTTGAGGGCGCCGTCACGAGTGGAGTCCGCTGACATGTCTGCAACCACCGCCATCGTCACCGGGAACGAGCGGGCGCCCCAGCCCGCGAAGCCCGCCGGCCGCCGGTTCGACTGGGGCCAGCCGTTCGTCTACTTCATCGTGCTCATCGTGTGCGCGGTCGCCATCGGGCCGGTGCTCTATGTCTTCATCGGCGGGTTCCGCACCACGGCCGACATCAACGCGAACCCCGGCGGCTTCCCCGCGCCGTGGGTGATGGACAACTGGATCCGCGTCCTCACCAGCCCCCGTTTCTGGGGCAACGTGATGGCCAGCGTCATCCTCGCCGTCTCGACGACCGCCGGTGTCGTCGTCACGGGGATCATGGCCGCGTACGTGATCGCGCGCTACAACTTCCGCGGACGCCAGGGACTGTACACGCTGTTCACCGCGGGCCTGATGTTCCCGCTCACCGTCGCGGCGCTGCCGCTGACCCTGCTGCTGCGCACGCTGGGCCTGCACGGCAGCTACCTGGGCGTGATCATCCCGGGCATCGCCTTCGCGCTGCCGACGACGATCATCATCCTCGTGCCGTTCCTGCGGGCGATCCCCGATGAGATGGAAGAGGCGGCCGTCATCGACGGGGCGAGCCGCATGCAGTTCTTCTGGCGCATCATGCTGCCGCTGGCCAAGCCGGGTCTGATCACCGTCGGGATCCTGGCGTTCGTGGCCAGCTGGAACGGCTACCTGCTGCCGTTGCTCGTGATCAGCACCGGCACCCTCCCGCAGGAGCTGTGGCCCCTGCCGCTGGGCGTCACGCAGTTCTCGTCGCAGTACTCACAAGACACCGGTGCCGTGCTCGCCTACACGTCACTGGCCATGATCCCCGCGCTCGCCTTCTTCCTCAGTGCGGAGAAGCGCATCGTCGGCGGTCTGACAGGCGCGGTGAAGGGATGACCGGGGTGCAGGATTCGAGCCGGGTCGACGACCTGATCGAGGCGATGAGCCTCGACGAGAAGATCGCCCAGCTGTACGGCGTGTGGGTGGGGGCCTCCGAGAACGGCGGCGACGTCGCGCCCCATCAGCACGACATGGACAATGAGATCGACTTCGACGCGCTGCTGCCGTCGGGACTCGGTCAGCTGACCCGCCCGTTCGGCACGAAGCCGATCGATGCGGCTCTGGGGGCGCTGTCTCTGGCGCGCACGCAGCAGCGCATCCGCGAGGCGTCGCGCTTCGGCATCCCCGCCGTCGCGCACGAGGAGTGCCTGGCAGGGTTTGCCGCGTGGGGCGCCACCGCCTACCCCGTGCCGCTGTCGTGGGGTGCGACGTTCGACCCCGAGCTGGTCGAGCAGATGGGCCGTCGCATCGGCGAAGACCTGCACTCGGTCGGCGTGCACCAGGGGCTGGCGCCCGTGCTCGACGTCGTGCGCGACGCGCGCTGGGGCCGCGTCGAGGAGACCATCGGTGAAGACCCGCACCTTGTCGCGACCACCGCGACCGCGTATGTGCGCGGCGTCGAGTCGGCCGGGGTCGTTGCGACCTTGAAGCACTTCGTCGGCTACTCCGCGTCGAAGGCGGGCCGTAACCTCGCGCCCGTCTCGATCGGGCCGCGCGAGGTGGCCGACGTGCTGCTTCCGCCGTTCGAGATGGCCGTGCGCGAGTCGGGGGTGCGCAGCGTGATGAACGCGTACACCGATCTCGACGGAGTGCCGTCGGCGGCCGACCGCTCCCTGCTGACCGAGCTGCTGCGCGAGGAGTGGGGCTTCGAGGGCACCGTCGTCGCGGACTACTTCTCCATCGCATTCCTCAAGCTGCTGCACGGTGCCGCAGAGACGTGGGCGGATGCCGCGGCCGCGGCGCTGGCGGCCGGCATCGACGTCGAGCTGCCGACCGTGAAGACGTTCGGCGAGCCGCTGCGGCGTGCGGTGGAATCCGGCGCCGTCCCGGTCGACCTGATCGACACCGCACTGCGTCGGGTTCTGCGGCAGAAGGAGGGGCTCGGCCTGCTCGACGCGAGTTGGTCGCCGATTCCGCCGGTGCTGGCCGGGCGCGACCTGTCCGACCCGGAGGCCCTGCGCGGCACCGTGGACCTCGACCCGGCCGAGAACCGCGCGCTGGCAGCGCGACTGGCCGAAGAGGCCGTGGTGCTCGTGCGCAACGACGGCACCCTGCCCCTGGAGCGGCCCGCCCGGATCGCCGTGATCGGCCCGAACGCCGATGAGCCGTACGCGATGCTCGGCTGTTATTCGTTCCCGACCCACGTGGTGTCGCAGCATCCCGGCGTCGCTCTCGGCATCGCCATCCCGACGCTTCTTGAGGCGGTGCGTGCGGAGTTCCCGGGCGCAGAGGTCACGCACGTGCAGGGTACGAGCGTTGACGGCGGTGAGCGCGACGGCATACCCGAGGCCGTCGCGCTCGCCGCGGCATCCGATATCGTGATCCTTGCGCTGGGCGACCGCGCCGGCCTGTTCGGACGCGGCACGAGCGGCGAAGGCTGCGATGCGGAGTCGCTGGCGCTGCCCGGTGCCCAGCAGCAGCTGGTCGATGCGGTGCTGGATGCCGGGACTCCGGCCGCCCTCGTGCTGCTCGCCGGCCGCCCCTATGCCCTCGGACGTGCGACCGCCGAGGCCGCCGCGATCGTCGAGGCGTTCTTCCTCGGCGAGGAGGGCGCGGGGGCGATCGCCGGAGTGCTGAGCGGTCGGGTGAACCCGAGCGGACGGCTGCCGGTCAGTGTGCCGGCGACGATCGGTGCGCAGCCGTCGACGTATCTCGCCCCGCCGCTGGCGCGCGCCAACGACGTCTCGAACATCGACCCCACGGCGGTGTATCCGTTCGGGCACGGCCTGTCGTACACGAGCTTCGACTGGACCGCGCTGAGCGGCGACGTCGAGAGCACGGGCACAGATGGCGCGGTCGAGCTCACGCTCGAGGTGACGAACACGGGCGAGCGCGCGGGGGCCGATGTCGTGCAGTTGTATCTGCACGACCCGGCGGCGTCGGTGGTGCGCCCGGTGCAGCGACTCATCGGGTACGCCCGTGTGACGCTCGAGCCCGGGCAGTCGGCGCGCGTGCGGTTCGGTGTGCCGGCCGACCTGGCGTCGTTCACCGGACGCGACCTGCGACGCATCGTCGAACCCGGCGCACTTGTGCTCAGTGCGGGTCGATCGAGCGCCGACCTCGTCTCGTCGTGGACGGTGCAGCTGACCGGTGCGGTGCGTGAGGTCGGGCACGAGCGCGCCCTCGCGCCCGAGGTCGAGGTCGCGGCATCCGAACCCGTGTCTGTCGTCTGATCGCGACGGGCGTCTGCCGCTGCGCTCACCAGCTGATAAGCCTGAGTGATCAAGATGTGACGCACCGGGATGGTGCGCAGGTTCGCTCACCAGTTGATGTTCCAGGAGCATCACCTGGTGAGCGAACCGGGAACGGTGTGCGGCCGCAGATTTTCGCCTGACCGACGGCGCCCGGTGCCGCGTGACTATGCGGTGACAGGCTCCGCTGTGCTCTCGCGCACGATGAGGCGAGTGGCCAGATCCATGCGCAGCGTGTCGGGTTCATGTCCCTCGGCCATGCGCAGCACGAGCCGGGTCGCAGACTCGCCCATCTTGCGCAGCGGCTGGTGCACGGTGGTCAGCTGAGGGCTGATCCAGTGGGCGAGCTCGATGTCGTCATAGCCCACGATCGAGACGTCGCCGGGCACCGTGAGTCCGGCTTTTCGGGCCGCCGCGATCGCGCCGAGTGCTTGCAGGTCACTGCCGGCGAAGATCGCGGTCGGCGCATTGTCGAGCGCGAGCAGTTCGGCCGCGCGGGCTTCGCCGCCCGGAGTGTGGAAGTCGCCGAAGCGGATCCACCGCGGGTCGATCTCGAGCCCGGCGCTGTTCATCGCGCTGCGATAGCCGTCGACGCGCGCCAGCGAGCACATCATGTCTTCGGGCCCCGTGATCGCTGCGATGCGGCGATGGCCCAGCTCTATGAGATGACGCGTCGCCATGAGCCCGCCCGACCAGTTCGCGGACCCGACCGACGGCACGTCGGGCGACGGGTCGCCGGCCGGGTCGACGATCACGAACGGGATCCGCCGCGACCGCAGCTTCTCGCGGTACGGGGTCGAGATGTCGGAGAAGACGAGCACGACGCCCATGGGCCGGCGCCGCAGCACGCCGTCGATCCAGTCCGGGGCGGGGGAGTGGCGGTCGCCGCTCACCGTCAGCACCACCGACAGCCCGGCCTCGTGCGCGACGCGCTCGACGCCGCTGATGACCTCCATCGACCAGCTGCTCTCCAGCTCGTGAAAGACCAGCTCAACGTAGGGCGCGCCCTGCGCCGGCGTGCGGCGCTGGTAGCCGTGGCGGTTGAGCTCCTCCTCGATCCGGGCGCGCGTGGCGGCCGCGACATCGGTACGGCCGTTGAGCACCTTCGAGATCGTCGCCAGCGACACGCCGGTGTCGGCAGCGATGTCGGCCAGGGTCACGCGCGAGGTCTTCGCCATGTTTCGATTCTAAATCGCGAAACTCTCGAGACCCGCACGCGGCGCGGGGGTCATCTCGCGCACACGGGGGTCATCTCACATAAAAGTTACCAGGTGGTAGAAAATGTGGCATACTGATCGCGCGCTTCGACCCGGGGCGCCTGCAATCCACACACACAACGGAGTCTGTACATGAACAAGAGAGTGCTCGGCGCCATCGGCGCCGCAGTGGCAGCGGTGCTGCTGCTCTCGGGCTGCGCGGGCGGCGGCAGCGCAGCATCGACCACGACGCACGACAAGACGCTGCGCCTGGCGACGATGACCGTGCCGCAGAGCCTGGATCCGAAGGACGCCACCGGCAGCGCGCTGCCGTTCTTCCAGGCCGTCTACGACACGCTGGTGCTGCGCACGCCCGACGGCGACTACAAGCCGATGCTCGCCACCGAGTGGTCGTACAACGACGACCAGACCGTGCTCAGCATGACGCTGCGCACCGGCGTGACCTTCGACGACGGCACCCCGTTCGATGCGAAGGCGGCGAAGGCGAACCTCGAGCGGTTCCGCGACAGTGGGGGACCGGATGCCGCGAACCTGGCCGGCATCACGGTGGACGTCGTCGACGACACCCACCTGACCCTCACCCTCCAACAGCCCAACCCCGGCCTGCTGTTCTTCCTCTCCGACTCCGCAGGGCTCATGGCGAACCCGTCGGACTTCGCCCAGAAGGACGCGCTGGTCACCAGCCCCGACGGCACCGGCCCGTACGTGCTCGACAAGGACAAGACGGCCATCGGCACCACCTGGGTCTATGAGAAGCGCAAGGACTACTGGGGCACCGCCCCCGACTTCTCGACGGTGACGATGCAGGTGTTCGACAACGAGAACGCCGTCGTCAACGGGCTGAAGACCGGGCAGATCGATGCGGCCGTGCTGCAGACCGCCGACCAGCAGCTGGCCGCCGAGCAGGACAAGGACCTCACCCTGCAGGATGTGCTGTTCGACTTCCAGGGCATCCTGCTGTTCGACCGTGGCGGTGCCGTCACCCCGGCACTGGCCAAGCCCGAGGTGCGCCAGGCGCTCAACTACGCGCTCGACCGCGAGACCCTGCTCAAGGTCGTGCGCGACGGGCGCGGACAGGTCACGAGCCAGGTGTGGGGTGTCGACAGCCAGGGCTATGAGAAGTCGCTCGACGACTACTACAGCTACGACCCCGCCAAGGCGAAGCAGCTGCTCGCCGAGGCCGGCTACCCGAACGGCTTCGAGCTCACGCTGCCGCGTCTGACGTCGATCGTCACCGACAACATCGCCAGCGCTCTGCAGACCGACTTCGCGAAGGTCGGCGTGAAGCTCACGTGGGCCGATGTGGACGCGGCATCCGCCCTCAAGCAGATCTTCGTCGAGAAGAAGTTCTCGGGCATGGTCATGAACATGGGCCAGTCGTCCAACGACTGGATCGTCTACTCGACCCTCATCGCGCCCGGCACCTTCAACTTCTTCGGCACCATGGACGACGAGGTGAACACGCTCGCCGCCCAGGCGCGTGCGCTGCCCGCCGACCAGACGGCCGAGCTCTACCAGAAGATGAACGAGCGCATCGTCCAGCAGGCGTGGTTCGTGCCCTTCTACCGCATGACGTACAAGCTCGTCACGGTGCCCGGCATCACCGCCGCACCGCAGTCGGGCATGGCCGTTCCGTCCATCTACAACTACTCGCTCAGCAAGTGAGCGATCGCGGCGGGGCCCGCCTCGGCCCCGCCGCGGTCCCGACCCGGAGAGAACTCCCATGCTCGGCTTCCTCATCCGCCGACTGGCCAGCAGCATCGCCCTGCTGCTGGTGACCGCGCTGCTGACGTTCGTGCTGCTGTCGATCCCCAATCAAGACGTCGGCCGGCAGCTGCTCGGTATGCAGGCCACCCAGCAGGCCATCGACGCCAAGAACGCCGAGCTCGGCCTCGACCGGCCCATCCTCGTGCAGTTCTTCGACTGGCTCACCCACGCGCTGCAGGGCGACTTCGGACGCTCGTGGTTCTCCAGCGAGAACGTCGCCACAGCCATCGGCAACCGGCTGCCGGTCACGCTCAGCCTCATGATCGGGGTGACCCTGGTCACCGCCGTGTTCGGCTACCTGCTCGGCGTCTGGGCCGGCACCCGGCGTGGCCGCGTCGACACGTTCGTGCAGGTGTTCTCGGTCGCCGGCTATGCGCTGCCCGGCTTCCTCGTCACGATCGTGATCGTCATCGTCTTCGCGGTGAAGCTCGGCTGGTTCCCCGCCATCGGCTACACGCCGATCACCACCTCGTTCACCGGATGGCTGTCGACCATCACCCTGCCCGTGATCTCGCTGTCGCTGGCGGCCGTGGCCGGCGTCGCCCAGCAGGTGCGTTCGTCGGTCATCGAGGTGTCGCGCTCCGACTACATCCGCACCCTGACCACCCGCGGGCTGCCGCGGCGGCGCATCCTCTTCCGTCATGTGCTGCGCAACGCCTCGGCTCCTGCGCTCACCGTGCTCGGCCTGCAGTTCGTCGGCCTCCTGGGCGGTGCGGTGATCGTGGAGCAGATCTTCGGACTGCCCGGTATCGGGTCGATGACCATCAAGTACACGTCTCAGGGCGACATCCCGATCATCATGGGCCTGGTCATGCTCACCGCGATCGGCGTCGTCATCATCAACCTGCTCGTCGATCTCGCGATCGGCGCGCTGCTGCCGAAGGCGAGGGTGTCATGACGCAGGATGCCGCAATCCAAACCTCCGGACTGGCACCGGCCGAGGCATCCCGCCCCGTCAGCGTCTGGCGGGCGCTGCTCTCGCGTCCGCTCGCGTTCGTGTCGGCAGCGGTGCTGCTGATCGTCGTCCTCGTGGCGATCCTCGCTCCCTGGATCGCCCCGTTCGGCGCGAATCAGGCCGACCTCATCCACGCGTTCGAGGGGCCGCAGGCCGGCCACCCGCTCGGCTTCGACTCCGCCGGTCGCGACGTGCTCTCGCGCCTGATCTACGGCGCGCAGAACACCATCGGCGGTGCCGGCATCGCGCTGCTCGTCGCACTCGTGATCGGCGTGCCCACGGGCCTCGTCGCCGGCTACTACGGGCGCTGGTTCGATTCGGTGTCGAACTGGATGACCAACCTCGTCATGTCGCTGCCGGCGATGATCATCCTGCTCGCATCCCGCGCCGTGCTCGGCCCCACGGTCTGGGTGCTGATGGTCGTGCTCGGCTTCCTCGTCTCGCCGTCGTTCTTCCGCCTCGTACGGGGAGCGGTCGCGGGCGTGCGCGGCGAGCTGTACGTCGATGCGGCGCGGGTGTCGGGACTGTCGGACGCGCGCATCATCGCGCGGCACGTGCTGACCGTCGTGCGGGCGCCCGTCATCATCCAGGTCGCACTCGTGGGCGGTATCGCCATCGGCCTGCAGGCGGGCCTGGAGTTCATCGGCATCGGCAGCGGAAACATCCCCACCTGGGGCGCCATGCTCAACGAGGCGTTCACGAACTTCTACCGCGCACCGCTGCTGCTGCTCTGGCCCGGACTGGCGCTGGGGCTCACGAGCGCGGCCCTCGTGCTGCTGGCCGCCGGCATCCGCGATGCGCTCGATGACCGTGGCCGCGAACCGCGGGCGCCGGGGCGCGCCCGCCGCCGCGCGATGGCCGCGCAGCGCGCCGCCGAGCGCGCCGAACTGCCCGTCGAAGGGCGTGGCGGCCTGCTGTCGATCCGCGGGCTGCGGGTCGCCTATCGGCAGGGCGAGGGCGATGACGTCGAGGTCGTGCACGGCGTCGACCTCGACGTGGAGCGCGGGCAGATCGTCGGCCTGGTCGGCGAGTCGGGGTCGGGCAAGAGCCAGACGGCGTTCTCGGCCCTGGGCATCATCCCCACCGACGGGTACGTGCGGTCGGGGTCGATCCTTGTCACGGATCGGGAGGTGGTGGATGCCGCCCCCGACGACGCCCGCCGTGCCCGTCGTGCGCTCGGCTATGTGCCGCAGGAGCCGATGAGCAACCTCGACCCCTCGTTCACGATCGGCTCGCAGCTGACCGAGCCGCTGCGCGTCGGCGGCGGAATGAGCCGCGCCGCCGCGCGGCGCACGGTGCTCGATCTGCTGCGCGCGGTCGAGATCGCCGACCCTGAGCGGGTGTACCGCTCATACCCGCACGAGATCTCGGGCGGCATGGCCCAGCGCGTGCTCATCGCGGGGGCCCTGTCGACCGATCCGTCGCTCATCATCGCCGACGAGCCGACGACAGCGCTCGACGTCACGGTGCAGGCCGAGGTGCTCGGCATCCTGCGCCGGCTGCGCGATGAGCGCGGCGTGGGCGTGCTCATCGTCACGCACAACCTCGGCGTGATCGCCGACCTCTGCGATCGCGTCTGTGTGATGAGCGACGGCCGCATCGTCGAGACCGGCGAGACGACCCAGGTGCTCACGGCACCGCGGCATCCCTACACCCAGCGCCTGGTCGCATCGGTGCCCGACGAGACGGTCACCCGTGCACCGTGGCGCGACCCGCTACTCATCGAGGAGGCCTCATGACCCCGTTGCTGGACGTGCGCGACCTGCACGTGTCGTTTCCGGGGCGCGGCCTGCGCGCTCCCCGGGTCGAGGTGCTGAAGGGCGTGTCGCTCGACATCCGTCCGGGCGAGACGCTGGGGCTTGTGGGCGAATCGGGCTCGGGCAAGACGACGATCGGCCGCGCCGTGCTGGGGCTGGTGCCTGTGGCGTCCGGCACCATCTCCTTCGACGGAGCCCGCATCGACCAGGCGACGCGCCGCGAGCGGCGGAAGCTCTCGCGCGAGCTGCAGGTCGTCTTCCAAGACCCGTACACGTCGCTGAACCCCGCCCTGCCCGTCGGCGAGACGCTCGCGGAACCCCTGATCGCGCAGGGAGTGGGGAAGGATGCCGCGCGCCGCCGCATCGCCGAACTGCTCGACCGGGTGCGCTTGCCGCGAACCGCGGCCGGCCGGCTGCCCCGGGAGTTCTCAGGCGGCCAGCGTCAGCGCATAGCGATCGCGCGGGCCCTCGCGCTGCAGCCGAAGCTCATCGTGTGCGACGAGCCGGTCTCGGCGCTCGACCTGACCACACAGGGCGCGGTGCTCGAGCTGCTCATCGAGATCCAGGAGTCCACGGGCGTCGCGTACCTGTTCATCTCGCACGACCTCACCGTCGTGCGGCACCTGAGCCACCGGGTCGCGGTCATCCACCACGGCGAGATCGTCGAACACGGTGAGACCGCCGAGGTCACCGAGCGACCGCGCGACCCGTACACGCGCAAGCTGCTGTTGGCCGCCCCTGTCGTCGACCCGGCGCGCCAGCGCGAGCGGCGTGAGGCGTTCGACCGCGAGTTCCGCGAAGAGGCGGTCGCATGACGGGCCTCCCTCTTCCCGCACGGACCATCACGCACGGCACGCTGCGGCGCCTGCCCGGTCGGATGCTGCGGGTGGATGCCGCGGCCCGCCCTGAGATCATCGACGCCGTCACCGCGCTCGCCGCGAGGGCGTTCGCGGTGACAGTCACCGACGGCGGCTGCGCACCCGACGTGGTGCTCGTCGACGCACCGGTGCCGGCGCCGGCCGCGCTCGGCGCCGATCCGCGGGCCGGCGACCGCCGGGGGCGCAGCGAAGCGTACAGCATCCGTCCCGTCGGTGACCGGCTCGAGATCGTCGCGGGCAGCGCCGAAGGCCACTTCCGCGGGCTGGTCGCCCTGTTGCCCGCGTGCGCCGAGGCGCTGCCGGGGCTCGAGGTCGACGATCATCCGCGATACGGGTGGCGCGGGCTATCGCTCGACGTCGTGCGCCGGCGGTTCCCCGTCGACGAGGTGTGCCGGGTCATCGATCTGCTCGCCGTGCACGGCATGAACGTGCTGCACCTGCACCTGACCGACACCCAGGGATGGACGTTCGCGGTGCCCGGGTACGAGGCGCTCGCCGGCGACGACGCGTACACGGCCCCCGGCCTCGACGCGCTCGAGGCGTACGCGCGCGACCGCTTCGTGACGATCGTGCCCGAGATCGACGTGCCCGGGCATGTGCCCGCACGCATGGCGGGCGTCGTGCCCGTGCGCGAGGGCGTGCACCCCTTCCTCACCGCGATCGACACCGACGATCCCGGCGTCGAGGCGCTGCTGGAGGCCGCGTTCGGCGAGCTGGCGGCGCACTTCGCCTCGCCCCACCTGCACCTGGGCGGCGACGAGGCGTTCGGCGCGAGCGCCGAGGGATTCGCGCGGACGGTGGCCGCGGCATCCCGCATCATCCGCACGCTGGGGCGCACGCCGATCGGGTGGCAGGAGGCGAGCCGTGCCGGCGTGCTCGGGCCCGGCGACCTCGGCCAGCTGTGGATCGCCGAGCGCGACCGACTCGACCCCGCGAAGCTCGCCGACGCCGTGCCGGCGGAATTCCGGACGCTCGTCGCGAAGGCGGGGCCCCTGCTCGCGGAGTCGGCGCACGACCCTGCGCGCCTCGCCGCCGCGGACGTCGGCGTGATCGTCTCGTCGAGCGACCCGCTCTACCTCGATCGGCGGCCCAGCGAGCCGAGCCTCGACGCGGCGCAGTGCGACGCGTGGCAGCGCCTGGGCAACCCCGGGTACGAGCCCACGCCCAGCCTGTCAATCCTCGACTGGCACCCCGAGGCCCAGCCCGACATCGCGGCGAACGGCCTCACCGTCGCTGGCGTCGAGGCCGCGCTGTGGTGCGAGACCGTGCGCGACCTCGACGACGTCGCGCAGCTGCTGTTGCCCCGCCTCGCCCTCGTCGCGCAGCGGGCCTGGGGAGACGCCGATCGCGACGCGGTGCGGGCGGCCGCGGCATCCACCACCGTCGTCTGGGAGCGTCTGGGGTTTCGCGCCTACCACCGCTCCCGCGAGATCTTCCGACCATGACCGAAAGCGAGACCATGCGACTTCCCGATTCCTTCCTGGTGGGAGCCTCCACCGCCGCCCATCAGATCGAGGGCGACAACACCACGAGCGACTGGTGGATGCTCGAGCAGACCCGCCCCGATCGGCTGCAGCCCAGCGGGCGCGCCTGCGACAGCCTGCACCGCTGGGAGGACGACATGGACCTGGCCGCGGCCGCCGGGCTGAACGCCTACCGGTTCAGCGTCGAGTGGGCGCGCATCGAGCCCGAGGACGGCGCGTTCTCGCAGCCCGCGATCGACCACTATCGACGCATGGTCGCCGGTGCCCGCGAGCGCGGACTCGAGCCGGTCGTCACCCTGCACCACTTCACCAACCCGCTCTGGTTCTTCGCCGGCGGGGGCTGGCTGCGCCCCGACGCCGCGCAGCGGTTCGGCCGCTACCTCGAGCGGGTCGCGCCCGTGCTCGACGAGGGCGTGCGCACCGCGATCACGATCAACGAGCCGAACATGGTCGCCATCATGCACCGTGTCATCTCCGGACAGGTCGACCTCGAGAAGGGGCTGGGGGGCGGGATGCCGCTGCCCGACCCCGCCGTCACCGACGCCCTGATAGCGGTGCACCACGCGGCGCGCGAGCAGCTGCACGCGCAGCACCCGGGTCTGGCCGTGGGCTGGTCGATCGCCAACCAGAACGTGCAGTGGGTGCCCGGGGGAGAAGAGGCGGCCGCGGAGTGCTCCGAGGCGATCGAGGACGTGTTTCTGCGCGCGGCCGTCGGCGACGACCTCGTCGGCGTGCAGTCGTACAGCCGCGTCGTGTACGGACCCGACGGTCTCGTCGAGCCGGAGCCCGAGGTGCCGCGCACCTCGAACGGCTGGGAGTACCGGCCCGAAGCGCTCGGCGAGGCCCTGCGGCACACCGCGGCGATCGTGCCGGGCGTGCCGATCATGGTGACCGAGAACGGCATCTCGACCCGCGACGACGCGCAGCGCATCGCGTACACGACCGGTGCACTACGCGGGCTGGCGGAGTGCCTGGCCGACGGCATCGATGTGCGCGGCTACCTGCACTGGAGCCTGCTCGACAACTACGAGTGGGGGCGCTGGGAGCCCACCTTCGGCCTCGTCGCGGTCGACCGCGAGACCTTCGCGCGCACGCCCAAGCCGTCGCTGGCCTGGCTCGGCGCGGTGGCGCGCTCGCGCGTGCTGCCGTGACGGCGGGCGCGTCGGCCGCCGCGGGTGTGGCGGGATACGATCGTCGCGTGACGACCGCCGCATCGGGCCCGGTGAAGCTGACCAAGGGACAGCGCACGCGGCAGCGCATCTTCGACGCCGCGTTCCGGCTGTTCGGCGAGCGCGGATATCAGGCCGTCTCGCTGCGCGACATCGCGGCCGAGGTCGGGATCACCCACGTGACGGTGCTGCACTACTTCTCATCGAAGGACGAGCTGCTCGCCGAGCTCATGGTGCACCGTGACGAGGCCGAGCGCGAGGCCGCCGCGGCCTTTCTGGAGACCGACCACGAGGCCGACGTCGAGTACGGCGGGCTGCACTCCCCGGCGCTGCGCTGGATGATGCACCGCCTGCAGGTCAATGCCCGTGAGCAGGGCGCCGTGCCGCTGTTCCTGAAGATCTCGACCGAGGCCTCAGACCCCGCCCATCCCGCCCACGAGCACTTCGCGGGACGTTACCGCACGCTCGTCGATCTGCTGGCCCGCGCCTTCGAGGAGGAGTTCGCCTACCTGCCCGCCGACGCCGTGCGGGTCGACCCGCGTGTGGCGGCGGAACACCTGATAGCGATCGCCGACGGCCTGCAGATCCAGTCGATCTACAACGCCGACACGGGTCTCATCGTGGACGACGTCTGGCAGTACCTG
>Ga0180219_1000817_pt1 | contig 22548 bp, 23 predicted proteins | sample eDN3rd30CBELigMG_FD_151338 | JGI IMG/M metagenome (GOLD analysis project Ga0180219, IMG submission 151338) | Enriched Miracle-Growth compost microbial communities from Emeryville, California, USA - eDNA 3rd pass 30_C BE-Lig MG (version 2)... ...
GCATCGCCGACCGGCTCACCCACCGCCCCTCCGAGCTCTCCGGCGGCCAGCAGCAGCGCGTCGCCGTCGCCCGCGCCCTCATCTCCCGCCCCGAGGTCGTCTTCGCCGACGAGCCCACCGGAGCACTGGACTCCCGCTCCAGCCAGGCGCTGCTGGCCTTCCTGCGCCGCGCTGCCAGCGAGCTGTGGCAGACCATCGTGATGGTCACGCACGACCCGTCGGCCGCGGCATACGCGGACCGGGTCGAGTTCCTCTCCGACGGCGAGGTGATCGACGGTCACGACAACCCGACCGCCGCAACCGTCCTTGAGCGCATGGCGCGCTTCGACGCCGAGCGTCAGGGGGTGGCGGCATGATCCGGTTCGCGTTCGCCCAGGTCCTCGCCCACCGCCTGCGACTGGCTCTCACGGTGGTCGCCGTCATGCTCGGCGTCGCCTTCGTCACCGGCAGCCTCGTCCTCAACGACACGGCCCAGAAGCTGTTCGACGACCAGTTCGCCACCGCCTCCGCCGGCGCCGACGTGACCGTCCGCACCGCCACCGCATTCGACTCCGGAATGGGCGTCGAGGTCGAACGGGACCCGCTTCCCGCCGCAACGCTGGACTCCGTCCGCGACGTGGACGCTGTCACAGATGCGGTCCCGGTCGCCAAGGGCGCCGCCCGCCTCGAGCAGGGCACCACCGATCTGGGCAGCGTCCAGCTGAGCACCTGGGTCGACGAGCCCGTCGGCGCATACCCGCTCCGCGACGGCGCGGCACCCACCAGCGACGGCGAGATCGTGATCGACAAGAACACCGCCGACGCGCTCGGCCTGCGCATCGGCGACGCTGTCACCGTCGTCGGCGACACCCGGGTCGATGCTCGTGTCGTCGGGCTCGTCGGGTTCGGTGACGGTGACGGTCCGCCGGTGGGGGCGGTCGCGCTTTCGACCCTCACCACCGCGCAGAGCGTCCTCGGCCTCGGCGACGGTCTGTCCGAGATCCTCGTCACCTCGGAACTGACCGCCGGTGAACTGCAGCCGCTGCTCGCTGATGTACTCGCTGACGACGTGCAGGTCGCTACGGCGCAAGACCTCGCCGCAGCCGGCGCCGAGCAGGCTGCCGCGAACCTCGAGATGCTCCAGGTCGTGCTCATCGCGATGAGCGTCGCGGCGCTCATCATCGGCGCGTTCCTCATCGCCAACACCTTCGCCATCGTCATCTCGCAGCGCACCCGTGAGCTCGCGGTGATCCGTGCGACCGGCGCGACCGGGAAGCAGGTTCTTGCGTCGGTGCTCGTCGAGGCGCTGCTCGTGGGCGCCCTCGCCTCGACCGTCGGCGTGCTGCTGGGCATCGTGAGCACCTACGGCCTGCGCGCACTGGCCGGAGTCTTCGGGGTCAGCATCCCCTCCGGTGAGCTCGTCATCGAGACCCGAACCGTCATCATCGCCCTCACCGTCGGTGTCCTGGTCACCCTTGTCTCGGCTGTCGGCCCGGCTCGCCGTGCCGCGGCGGTCTCTCCGCTCGCCGCGATGCGCAGCAGCGCCGCCGAGACACGCGGCCTCGGTCGCGGACGTCTCATCACCGGCACGGTCCTGCTGGTGGCCGGCTCCGCCGTCGCCGCCCTCCCCGGCGTGGCCGCGGGTCCTGTCCTGCTGCTCGGCGCGGGACTGGTCCTCGCCCTCGTCGGTGTCGTGATGATCGCGCCGTCCGCACTGCGTCCACTGGTCTCGCTCGTCGGTGCGGCCTCCGCGCGGACAGTGCCCGGGCAGCTCGCGCGCGAAGCAGCGCTCCGTGCACCGCGTCGCACCTCCGCGACGGTGATGGCGCTGGCGTTCGGGCTCGCACTGATGAGCTTCGTGTCCATCGTCGGCGGCTCGGTGAAAGCGGCCACCGGTGAGCAGTACCGCGAGGTCATCGCCGCGGACGTCGTCATCGAAAGCGCCGGGCAGGAGATGCTCGGCGGAGTGCACGCGGCCGTCTACGACGAGGTCCGGGACGTCCCCGCCGTCGGCGTTGCCACCCGCCTGAAATACGGGCACTGGAAGGACGGCAAGACGACCAGCGCGCTCACCGGTCTGGACCCTGAGCTCATCACCGAGGTCGCGCAGATCCGGATGGTGGACGGGGACATCGCCGCACTGAGCGCCGGAGGCGTCGTCATCGCCGAACGCGTCGCCACCGAGCGTGAGCTGGCGGTGGGCGACGAGCTGCCGATGACGTTCGCGCGGCTGGGTGAGACCACCCTGCCCATCGTCGGCATCATCGCCGACGGGCCCGCGCAGGCGCTGCAGACCGACTTCTTCGTCTCCCTGGACACCTACGGTGACCTATTCACCGAGGACATGGATGCCAGCATCTTTGTGCTGGCAGCGGCCGGCACCTCTCCTGCGGAGCTCTCCACCGCCCTGGAGACCGCACTCGAGGACCACCCGACAGTACAGGTGCGAGACCAGGCGGCGGTCATCGCGGGACGCACACAGACCGTCGACCAAATCTTCGGATTAGTCACGGTGCTCCTCGCATTCGCCATGGTCATCGCCGTGCTCGGCATCGCGAACACCCTCGCGCTGTCCATCGTCGAACGCACCCGCGAGATCGGTGTCCTCCGCTCGGTCGGCATGTCACGCCGGTCGGTGGCGCTGATGGTGCAAGCCGAGGCGGTCATCGTGTCGGTCGTCGCCGTGATCACCGGGCTGCTCCTCGGTATCGCCGCCAGCGTCGCCGCCATCGGCGCGCTGTCCACCATCGCCCCGCTGCGCATGGAAGTGCCGGTCGCGCAGTTGGCAGTACTCGCGGGAGTCGTCGCCGTGGCGGGCCTGCTCGCCGGGATCGCGCCGGCCGCTCGCGCCGCGAAGCTGCCGGTCCTGGAGGCGATTGCGCATGCGTGACCGGACCCTGCCACTGGTGCTCACACTGGTGGCCGCTCAGCTGGTCGTGATGCTCGACTCCAGCATCCTCATCGTCGCGCTGCCTTCCATCGCCGAAGACCTAGATCTCACCGCAGTCGGGACAGCGTGGGTGCTCAACGCCTACTTCCTGACCTTCGGCGGGCTGCTGCTGGTCTCCGGTCGAGCCGCTGACATCTTCGGCCGCCGCCGGATGTTCCTCACCGGGGCGACGGTTCTCGTCGCCGGCTCACTCCTGGGCGGCTTCACCAGCACGGACGCCGTGCTGGTGACCGCCCGCCTGATCCAGGGCGGCGGCGCTGCGATGCTCAGCCCCGCCGCCATGGCGGTGATCCTCGCCACATTCACCGGCACCGCCCGGACCCGCACGATGGCCTGGTGGGGTGCGGCGTCCACCGTCGGCGGCGCGCTCGGCGTGAGCGTCGGAGGCATCATCACCAGCGCACTCGGCTGGCAGAGCGTCATGTTCGTCACCGCCGCCGCAGCCGTGCTTGTCGGCATCGCCGGCTGGGCTCAGCTGAAGCTTGACCACCCCACCACCCGCCGACCATTCGATGCTGCGGGTGCGGCGCTCGTGACCACGGCGGCGGGTGCGGTGGTCTTTGCCGTGCTGAGCCTTCCGCATGCTGGGGTGGCCTCGGTCGAGGTGCTCATCGCGGCGGCCGTCGCCGTGGCCGCCGGGACCGGCTTCGTTCTGGTCGAGCAGCGCAGCCGGGACGCTGTTCTGCCGCTTCCGGCACTGCGGGAGCCGCGCGTCGCAGGTGGCATCGTCGTCAACGTGCTCGGTGGCGCCGCCCGAGTCGCGTGCTTCGTGCTGGTCGCCCTGCTCATTCAGCAGGTACTCGAGTACGACCCGGCGGCCGCTGGACTGGCCATGCTGCCAACCTCGGTGGCCGGCTTCGCCGTCAGCACACTACTGCTGCCGCGCGCGCTCGCACGGTTCGGTCCCGAGAAGGTCGCGGTGCTGGGGCTCATCCTCCTCGTCACCGCCCACCTGATGTTCGCCTCCCTCGACCACGGGATGCCGTACCTCGCACGGGTGCTACCCGTCCTCCTGCTCGCAGCCGCGGGCGTGGCGTTCAGCTTCACCCCCACCACCCTCGTCATCGCAAGCGGCATGACCGCAAGCAACGCAGGCGTCGGGTCAGGACTCGCATCTTCCACCGCCCAGATCGGCGGAGCCCTCGGCATCGCCGCATTCGGCGCCATCGACGCGTACCCACGCGTAGCCGTCCTCGCCGCAGGGGGAAGCGAGCTGGCCGCAGCGGAGGCGGGCCTCTCCGCCGCTCACCTGGCCGCAGCCACCGCGGCGGCCGTAGCAGTACTGGTCGCCATCGCCGCCTTCCCGTCCGTCAGGCCGCGGTGGCTGCTCGCTGCGGTGTCGAACTTCGCGGGCCACCGGAGCGGAACGACAGTGGCCAATTGATGCACCGTCCTGCTCAGGATGAGGACAACATGCCCTCAGAAATCAAGACACTTGGGCCGACTAGACGGCATTCAGTTCGGGACGGGCTCCTCGCCCGCCCGGTGCTGCTGTGGGCGCTGTTTCTCGTGGCGATCACGGCGAAAGGGATCCTCGGCAAGTGGCTGAGGCCCACCCTCCGACCAGGCCCTGGGGTCAAGCCCCAGGTAGTGGTGTAGCTCGGGTTCTTTCGAGCTGTTGATGGTTCAGGCGGTGAGTTCGAGGGTGCTGTCGGTGGAGACTTCCTTGGCGTCGGCGTCGGCGTCGGTGTCGGTGTCGAGGGTCGGCCGGGACTTCGCGAGCATCTCGAGGCCGAGGTAGCGGCGGCCTTCGGCCCACTCGTCGGTCTGTTCGGCGAGCACGGCTCCGACGAGGCGGATGATCGCGTCCCGGTTCGGGAAGATGCCGACGGAGTCGGTGCGGCGGCGAATCTCGCGGTTGAGGCGCTCGTTCGGGTTGTTGGACCAGATCTGTTGCCAGAGTCCTTCGGGGAATCCGGTGAACGCGAGGATGTCGGCCCGGGCATGGTCGAGGTGCTCGAACGCGTCGGGCAGTTTCCCGTCGACGTAGTCCAGCAGCCGGTCGAACTGTGCGTGCACGGACTTCGCGTCTGGCTGGTCGTAGACGGAGTGCAGCATCGCCTTCACCGCTGGCCACATCGTCTTCGGCGTGACAGACATCAGGTTCGCGGCGTAATGGGTTCGGCAGACTCCCACTGTCAACTGGCTGCAGTTCTTCGCGCATTTCTCGTGGGCGCGCTGAAGTCCCGCCGCGGGCCCGTCAAGGGTGCGGCGGTGCGTGTCTCTCGTGTGCCCGGTCAGGCGGCGGTGATCAGTGCGGCTGATCCGTGGCGGGCGGGGTCGTAGGTTTCGTGGTCTGTCCAGCAGCGCCAGAGGATGCGGGTCCAGCGGGCGGCGAGTCCTCGGAGTGCGCGGTGGTAGCGCTGGCCTTTCTGGTCGCGGGCGTCGCGGAACGCGGCGGCCGCCCAGGGCGAGGTCTTGATGGAGTTGAACGCCCACCACATGGTCGCTTCCCGGAGCCTGCTGTTCGCGGCGTAGCGGAACCTGACCGATCGGGACCGTCCTGACGAGCGGGTCACGGGTGCGAGGCCGGCTTCGGCAAGTAGCACTTCGGGTTGCGGGAACCGGGCGCGGTCTTCACCGATCTCGGCGAGCAGCACCGCGGTGAGCACGGGGCCGATGCCGGGGAAGCTGGTGAAGATCGGCGCGTCCGGGTGCTCTGCGGTGGCCGCGGCGATCGCGTCGTCGAACTCGGCGAGCTGCGTGTTGAGCAGTTGCAGCACCTGGGTGAAGGCGAGAGCGGAGAAGCTCTTCCCCGTGACCGTGCCTGGGGAGCCGGAGAGCAGGTTCTGTCTCATGCGGTCTGCGAGGGTTTGTGCGGGGACTCTGCCGGTGTAGTGGTGGCGCGAGAGGAACCCGGCCATCCTTGTGGTCTTCACTCGGGACGCGTTCGCCGGAGTCGGGTAGTCCGTGACGAACGACAGCGTGATCTGCCGGTCGACGGACGAGAACAGCCTCACCGGCGCGGGGTGGTAGGCCTCGAGGATCATCCGCAGCTGACTCTCGGTCGCCTGCTGTGTTTCCAGAAGCCGGTCCCGATCGCGGGTGAGGGCTTTGATCTCCGCAAGGAGCGGCGATGGGACAGACAATGGGCGCCAGTGCGCGTGGTCGAAGCGGAGCGTGTCGGCGAGCACAAACGCGTCGAACCGGTCGTCCTTGACTGCGGCAACCTTGTAACGCTCGCGCGCGCGAGCGGAGATCCGCGGGGACACGGGGAACACCGGGTGCCCCGTCGCTTGGAGATGCTCGACGAGAAGTCCTTCGGAGCGTTCGATCGCGATTGGGATCTGAGGTCCGAAGCCGTTCAGATGGTCGTCGAGTTGGCGGAGTCCGGCGACGTCGTGACTGACACGGGTCTCGAGCAGCCGCTTCCCGTCAGGCGCGACAACGCAGAGTTGATGGTTGTCGCCGCCCCAGTCGATGCCGGCGAACACAGGCCACGCCGGTTGGGTGAGATCGTGCATGAGTGCTTCTCCTTCGAAGACGGGTTCACCTCGTGACGAATCCCTCTGGACGCTCACTCAGGTGCTCCCGAACTCGGGGCACGACTCCCACTAGCCAGTCGGAATCCGCCACCGCCGGGAGGGACAGGTCTGCCGCTGGACCTCGAAGGTCACACTGCCAAGGTCCTCTCCCGACGGTGAGGATGAACCAGCGGGACGATCCCGCCACTACCTATGTTGACGAGTGATCTCTGCCAGACCGCTCCGGGCAGGTGCGCGGCGATCGCCTCGACGAGCCCGGCGTGCGCGTCGCTGGTGACGAGCCGGACCCCGCTCAGCCCGCGGGCGACGAGGTCGGCGAAGAACGCTGACCAGGCAGCCCCGGTCTCACTGGTGGCGACCCGGAGTCCGAGCACTTCACGGCGGCCGTCGGCGTTGACCCCCGTCGCGACGAGCACGACAGCGTTGATCACGACTCCGCCCTCACGGACCTTCATGGTGAGCGCGTCGGCAGCGACGAACGTGAACGGTCCGGCATCGTCGAGGCGGCGGTGCCGGAACTGCTCGACGTGCTCATCGAGCTCCGCGGCCATCCGTGAGACCTGCGATTTCGAGAGGGAGTGGATCCCGAGGGTCTTGACGAGCTTGTCCATCCGTCGGGTCGAGACGCCGGCGAGGTAACAGTCGGCGACGACGGTGATCAGGGCGGTCTCAGCGCGTTTGCGACGCTCGAGCAACCATTCCGGGAAGTAAGTGCCCTGCCGCAGCTTCGGGATCGCGACATCGATCGTCCCGACCCGGGTGTCGAGGTCCCGGTGTCGGTAGCCGTTGCGTTGCGCGAGCCGGTCGCTGGACCGCTGGCCCCATTCAGCGCCGACGACGGTGTCCGCGTCGGCAGACAGCAACGCGTTGATCATGGTCTGCAGCAGGTTGCGCATCAGATCGGGCGAGGCATCGCCCAGCGCTTCCTCGAGCAGGCCAGCAGGGTCGACAATATGAGGTGCGGTCATCGTGAAGATGCCTTTCGAGTGGGTTGTAGGAGATTCCTCGAAGGGACTACACGGTGACCGCGCCCACGTCTACGACGAGACCGGCCACCGCGAACTACACCACGTTAAGGGGCACTACTGGCCCTGGCGGCGTCGGCCTGGTCCAGGTCGCATTGCAGCTCGGGATGCTGCTCATGATTCTCCCGTTCGCCGTCCGCGTCGGATGGGATGCGCTGGGCCTTCGGCGACTGCCGGCGTCGCGCGACCGGCTCGTGCTGATGTTTCCGACCCTCACTGTGGTCGTCGGCTTCTTCGCCGGCTTCCGACACGTGGAGGTTTCGACACTGACCCTCGCGTTCACGTCGGTAGTGCTTGCAGGCGTGGTTGAGGAGACGACGTTCCGCGGGATCCTGCTCACCCGGCTCCTGCCACGCGGACCGTGGACGGCGGTGCTGCTCTCCTCCGCCCTCTTCGGGTTGCTGCACGTTGCCAACCTGTTCCTCGGCTCGCCCTGGCAGACCGTTCTGCTCCAAGTGACGTTCGCGGCGATGGCGGGCACCGGCTACGCCGCCATGCGTATGCGCACCGGCTCACTCTGGCCGCCCGTCGTGCTGCACGCGCTGTTCGATCTCACCTTCCGAGTCACGGTTGGAAGCGGGCACCCCCTTCCACAGCGCCATCCAGATGCTGCACGGAGTGGGCTGGCTTATCTACGCCTTGATCGCATTGCGGCGTGCCGCACTTGTGGAAGAGCAGTGCAACACCTCGCTCAGCCGTTCAAAAGCGTCGACGTGACAGGCCGTCAATGCGATCGTTCAGCGGACGCGATATCGTCGCCGCGCGGGGGCGCGTGTCATCCGGCCGCGTTGCGGATCAGCCACTCCTGGTTTCGGTAGCCATCGTCTTGTCCATCGGGATGCTCTGCTGCGTCGACGGACTCAATCATCTGGTCGAACGGGATAGGCGGTTCCAGGTACCGGTACCGCATGCTGCCCTCATCGTCCTTCGGATCCATACGGCGATCGTAGCTATGGGGCGGCGCGAACGCGACGAAACTGCACGCCGACCGGTGGTGAACCGTACATCCGCGAGAGCGAATGTCACATCTTCAAGGGCGAAAGGAGCGGCCGCTCGATTGAGCCGCCCGGAATGATGCCCGATCGAGGTACGTCAATCGCGTGGCCAATTCTGACTACGCCTGCGACCGCCGGTGGCCTGTCGAGAGGCCAACAAACACACCGGCGCACGCCGATCGAGTGCACGTCACCTACCGTGGGCGAGATTCCCACCGTAAGTGAGGGTTGCCAGCCGTAGGAAAGTCCTGGTGACAGGCGGGAATACGCGAAGCCTCGGCGGCGATCTCGGGCCTCTGCGAGCGGGAATGGGTAAAGAATTCATACCCATTCTTTACCCAAACGCCAATCAGCGCCCCTCGAAAGGAGCGCTGATATGGTGTTTTTCTGGCGGTGACGGTGGGATTTGAACCCAAACATCTGGGGCTTGCTGGGGTACCGATGGGCGCGTTCGCCGCGTGATTCCGCGGTTTGCGACCACTCACGGCGACGTTCGCCGCGGTTCATGCGCCTTCGACCTTTCCCAAACCGTTCCCACGCCGGGAGCCCCGATCGGCGCCGCGATGTGGGTCGAGCACCGGCACGCGCACGGAGCAGCTCGCTGTGCTCGAGGAATGGATAACCTTCCTCCGGACGCCACGCCCCATCGTGCAGCTGCACCTCGCGGGGTGATCGAACGACCGCATGGTCAGGGCTCTGTCGGCCCAGACGAACGTTGTCGACCTGCGCGTCGAGCGGGGCCGCTACATGGATCTGTCCGTGATCGGGGCGTTGCGGCAGCTCGAGACGCTCTCCATCGGCTGGGCGACGTCGCTCACTGATCTTCGACCGCTGATGGCGCTCGGTCGTCTCCAGACGTTGCGAGTGGAGGGGGCCGCGGGGCTCCGGGACTACGCCCCGATCGGCACCCTGACGGGCTTGCGAGATCTGCAGGTCGGTGTAGCGACGGACGGCAGGACGAGCGCCGACTCCCTCGAGTTCGTTCGCCACCTGCGTGATCTGCGCTCCTTCGCGTGGGAACCGGGGGTCGTGAGCAACGATCTCACGCCGCTCCTGTCGATGGGCGACGTGGACGAGATCGAACTGCGCGAACACCGCGGGATGTATCCGTCGATGGCTGACCTCGAAGAATCCCTGCCAGGACTCGCGCGCACGCGCGCCGCGGCCGCAGACGCGTACGACCCTGACCCGTGGCATTTGTCGGACTTCCGGGATTTTGTGTTCGACGAGACTGCGGAGCCCGACGAGTCGCTCCGTGGTCCCATCTCGGGCATGGCGTACCGGACGTTCACTCGCACGGCGCGCACGCGATCAGAGCACTTCTGGATCCGGGTGACCTCGCCCTCCCTCGACACGAAGACGCCACCACAGGTCGAGCGTCTCATCGACCAGTGCGCGTTCGCCGGCGATGCCGCCGGCCCCCTCCTCCTCTGGGACACTCCGATCCCGCGTGCAGCCCGGGACGACATCGACGGATGGTTCGCCGGCAACGCAGACAGTTGGGCGCCGAGAGCCGTCCGAAGACCCTCGACGTCAGGGATGTGGAGCCGCTGCCGGATGAGGAGTTCTGGCCTCGTCTCGAAGTTTTCGACGGGCGCTTCGACGGTGTCCTGAAGCATCGCCGTTTCGAACGTGAACTGGCCGTGCGCGTCGGGGACGAGGTCCTCGAGTAAAGAATTCTTGACACGTTGCGGATCGTCGTGTCATCCTGCCTCATGTCAAGCATTCCTGACATCGGAGGTGCAGCATGGCTCGTGAGGAACGCGCCGCGTGGGTCGGACTCGTCGTCTCGCTCATCGCCATCGCGGTCTACGCCGCAGTCGTCGCGGGGCGGGCGGCATCCGCCCCCCTCCTGGAGGTCGACTGGCTCGGACCCATGCTCTGGACGATCATCGGCGGCATCGTCGTCTCGATCGTCGTCACGATCATCTGGGGTGTCGTCGCTGAGGGCGGGTCCCTCCGCGGCGAGAACGCCGCCGACGAACGCGACCGTGCGATCACGCAGATGGGCGACCGCGTCGGTGTCGCGTTCCTCGTCATCGGCGGCGTCGTCGGCATCGCCCTCTGCGCGATCGACGCCGCCCCGTTCTGGATCGCGAACACCCTCTATGCGGGCTTCGCCCTCTCGTCCGTCGTCGGTGGCATCGCCCGCGTCGTCGCCTACCGCCGCGGGCTCGTCTGATGGTCAAGCCGACACGCGTCACGAACGCCATCCGCGAGCTGCGCACCGACCGCGGGCTCACCCAGGCCGACCTCGCCGGCGCCGTCGGCGTGACCCGCCAGACCCTCATCGCCATCGAACAGGGCAAGTACTCGCCCTCGCTCGAGATGGCCTTCCAGATCGTCCGCGTCCTCGACGTCCCCTTCGACGCGGCCTTCCAGTACCCGGAGGACTGACCCATGACCGACACCATGACCGTCTGGCGCCAGCGCCGCTACGGTTCCGCCGACGCCGTCCGCCCCGAGACCGTCCCGGTCCCCGTACCGCGCGCCGGCGAGGTCCTGCTGCAGACGGATGCCGTCGCCCTGAACTCCGGCGACATCCACCTCATGCGCGGTGAGCCGGGACTCGTCCGCGTCGCGCTCGGCCTCCGCGGACCGCGCATCCGCGGCCGCGGCATGGACGTCGCCGGCACCGTGCTCGCCGTCGGCGACGGCGTCACCGAGTTCGTCGTCGGCGACGCCGTCGTGGGGTCGGGGCGCGAGACCCTCGCCGACCGCGTCGTCGTCTCCGCGAAGCGACTCACCCGCCTGCCCGAGACGGTCGCGCCCGCGATCGCTGCGACCCTGCCCATCGCCGGCAACACCGCCGTGCAGACCCTCGACGCCTGCCGCGTCGGCTCGGGCGCGCGCGTCCTCATCGCGGGAGCGGGCGGCGGCGTCGGCACCTTCCTCGTGCAGCTCGCCGCCGACCGCGGCGCCGAGGTGTGGGCGACGTGCGGGGAGCGCGCGCGACCCGTGCTCGAGCGGCTCGGAGCCGCTCGGACGTTCGACTACCGCGCGCTCGAACTCAGCGACCTGCCCCGCGGCAGGTTCGACGCCGTCGTCGACATCGCCGGCGAGCCGCCCCTCACGGTCCTCCGCGACCTGCTCGCCCCCGGCGGCACCGCTGCCCTGGTCGGCGGCGACGGGCATCCCTTCTTCGGACCCTTCGGACGCATCCTCCGCTCCGCCGTCACCCGCGGGCGGTTCCGCCCGATCACCGCGGTCACCCGTACCGAGACGACGGCGCAGCTGGTCGAGCTCGCGGCATCCGCGCGTCTCACCCCGCACCTCGAGCGCACCTTCCCGCTCTCGCAGGCCGGCGCCGCCCTCGCCTACGTCGAGGCGGGCCGCACCGTGGGCAAGGTCGTGGTCGTCCGCGACGGACTGCTCGACGTCTGACGCCGGGTTCGGGGACGAGGCCGTACCTCAGATCCCGGCGTATCGCGCGATGTAGTCGTCGTCGGGGGTCGATGACCGGCGTCGGACCGTGAACGCTCGCCCGAAACCGGTGTCCCAGTCCATCCACGTCGTCGACAATTCAGGGCCGGCGATCACCGACCCACCGAAGGACAGAACCGCCGACTCGGCCGCGGCCTCCCAGAGGTGCTCCTCGATCCCGGCGGTGTCGAAGGCGACGAGCCGCTCACGGTCGGCACCGTCGACTCTCACCACGGCGCGTGCACTGGTGAGAATGGGGTACTGCCGATCGCTTTCGTCGAAGAGTTCCGACATCTCGTCTGCGTCCCGTGAGCGTCGGGACTCGGAAGAGAACGCCGTGATGATCTCGATCGATTCGCTCTTGTGCCGCAGTATGCCCTGACCCAGTTGGACGACGACGGCGGCCATGTCCAGATCGGCCGGTCGTGTCCACGACATCGGGTCCGCAAGACAGGTCTCGAAGTTGTCGCGCCCTCGTCCGATCAAGGACCCCACGACGGCGAGTTCCTCTCCGTGAAGTGTTTGGTCCGACGCGATGATCGCTCGCGCAGCGGGCAGCGCCCGCGCCGCAAGCAAACCCAGAGTTTGCGTCCAACGCAGGACGAAGTCCTCGCCGCGCGCGGCACCCGAACGACCACCGCCTCGGGCCGCAGGTCGACGTCGGGACGCACGTCGTATCGCTCGGCCGCGGCCACGACCACCGGAACGAGGCGCGACGCCTCGACGAGCGAGGGAGCCACGAAGACGGCCTGAGGCCCGATCGCCGTGACGCGCCAGTCGGCAACGCCGGTCGCGCGATGGAACTGTGCGGGAGAGATACTCGTCACCCGCCCACCATGACAGAGGCGGGCGGGTGACGCGAGGGGTGTCAGCTGCCGAGCTTCGAGAGCTCCGCGAACTCGTCGTCGCTGAGCTCGATGACGGCGCCCTGCAGGTTGTCCTCGAGGTGCGCGACGCTCGACGTGCCCGGGATCGGCAACATGACCGGCGAACGCTTCAGCAGCCAGGCGAGCGCGATCTGCGCCGGCGTCGCGTTCTTGCGCTCGGCGATGTCGGTGAGCGGCGAGTCGGCGCCGGTGAGACCGCCGGTCGCGAGCGGGAACCACGGGATGAAGCCGATGCCCTGCTCCTCCGACCAGTCCAGCAAGGCCTCGGCGTCGCGGTGCTGCAGGTTGTAGAGGTTCTGGACCGTGACGATCTCGGCGATCTCCTGCGCGGCCTTCACCTCGTCGACGGAGACCTCGGAGAGGCCGATGTAGCGGATCTTGCCCTCGTCCTGCAGCGCCTTCAGCTCGCCGACCTGGTCCTCGAGCGGGACCTTCGGGTCGATGCGGTGCAGCTGGAACAGGTCGATGCGCTCGAGACCGAGACGCCGCAGGCTCATCTCGGTACCCTGGCGCAGGAACTCGGGGCGCCCGAGCGGCGGCCACACGTTGGGGCCGGTGCGGGTGAGGCCGGACTTCGTCGCGATGACGACGTCGTTGGCGTAGGGGTGCAGCGCCTCCTTGAGGAGCTCCTCGGCGACGTACGGGCCGTAGGACTCGGCGGTGTCGAAGAAGTTCACGCCCAGCTCGACGCTGCGACGCAGCACGCGGATCGCCTCGTCGTGGTCCTTCGGCGGTCCCCAGACACCGGGACCGGTGAGCTGCATCGTGCCGTAGCCGAGGCGGTTCACTCCAACACCGGCTCTCCTCGAGCGCGGCCACCGTGGCGCGGCTCGCGCACGAGTGGCCGGCGTCGTATGCGGCCTTCGACGTGCTCGCCGTCGCCGATCAGGATGCGCGCGGCCTGCCGCCGCGCGATCGCCGAGCGTTGCTCGAGGAACTCGCCAGCGGATGGTCCGCGCCCCTGAATCTCTCTCCCGCGACCCGGGATGCCGGCGAAGCGGCGGAGTGGTTGGAGACGATGACCGCTGCCGGAATCGAGGGCCTGGTCGCGAAGGGCGCCGGCCAGCCGTATCGCGGCGGTCAACGGCAGTGGGTGAAGGTGAAGCACCGGGACACTCTCGACGTCGTGTGCGGCGCAGTGATCGGCCCCCTGCAGCGCCCGGTGGCGCTCGTGGTCGGGCTTCCCGTCGACGCCGAACTGCGGATCGTCGGACGCTCCACGCCGTTGCGGGCCGCCGCCTCGCGCACCATCGGCCAGCTGCTGCAGCGGCCAGCAGGGCCGCATCCCTGGCCGGCGCAGGTCAAGCCGGGCTCCCTCAACCGGTTCAACAGTGGCGGCCGCGACGTCATCGACCTGACCCTCGTCGAACCGATCGTGGTGGAGATCTCGGCCGACGTCGCCATGACCGGCCACTCCTTCCGCCACGCCGTCCGATTCGTCCGGGCGAGGCCCGAGATACCCGTCGACGAAGTGAGCGCCTCCTAGCGCCGCTCAGGCCCTTGCGGCGGCCAATTCGTCCCAGTGCGTGGTGGCGCGCGGAGTGAGCATCTCGCGCTTCATCTGCCACGACGGGCCGGGCCGCATCCCGCCGTATCCGAGGCCGAGGAGATCTCGGCCTTCCTTCCGCTGCACCTTGTCGATGAGCTCGGCGATGCCCGACTCCTCATGGGCGAAACGGAACAGATCGAGCGGCTGGCTGACCTCGGCCGGCCGAAGGTCGGTGAGCATCAGGCCAGCGCGCGCGTAGCGGCCGCCGTCCTCGATCAGCGGCAGCAGACGGTGGGCGGCGCGGGTGAGCTCGACAGGGTCTGCGGTGGGCGCCGGCAGCTTCACCAGCACCGAGGGGAAGCTGCGCTGCTCGGAGTAGTGCGACGTCCCCGCGAACGCGGTGAGCAGCTTTGCGACCTGGCGGTGGCGCACCAGGCGGGTCGCGGCCTGCTGGGCGTAGATCGACAGCGCCTGACGCATCCCGTCGCGCGTGATGACCTTCTCGGAGAACGATCGGGATACGATCAGCTGCTCTTTGCGGCCCGTGCGGTCCTCCTCCGCGACGATCGAGGGCACTCCTCGCAGTTCCAGCGCCGTGCGCATCACCACGACGTTGAACGCCTTGCGGATGCGCACCGGGTCGGCCGCGGCGAGATCGGCGATCGAGGAGATCCCCATGGCCACCAGACGACGCTCAAGCCGGGACGCGATACCCCAGACCTCTGACACTGGCAGCCGGCTCATCAGCTGCTGCCGCCACTCCGGTCGGGTAGATGGCCACACGCACACCCCGTCGAACGCGGCGATCTTCTTCGCCGACCTGTTCGCGAGCTTGGCCAACGTGCGGGTTTCCGCGATCCCGACGCACACGGGCACACCGATCAGCCGGTGCAGGGTGTCCTTGATCTCTCGCCCGAGCGCCGTCATCGCGTCCGGGTCTCGCGCGATGCGCGGGCTCACGCGCAGGAAAGCCTCGTCGATGCTGTAGACCTCGAGCTCCGGGGTGAACCTGGCCAGGATGGCTACTGGTAGGTCCGATTGTTGAAGAGTGCACTTTCGCGCTCTGTTCGTCGATGATGCGGAGGTCACGCGCGAGGGGCGCTGGCAGCCCTGCGTGAGCCCGCCAGATGAACATCCGGTGACAAAGCCTTCACGGACTCGCAGACTGATTCGACAAGTGTCAATATAGAAGCATGTCGAATCAAGAGGTCGAGTTGGTCATCGTCGGGTCTGGTCCCGCGGGGTACACGGCGGCGGTCTACGCCGCTCGTGCGGGTCTCGCGCCGGTGGTGATCGCGGGTTCGGTGACCGCGGGCGGTGCGTTGATGACGACGACCGAGGTGGAGAACTTCCCGGGCTTCGTCGATGGCGTGCAGGGCCCGGAGCTGATGGAGTCGATGCGGGCGCAGGCCGAGCGGTTCGGCGCTCGGATCGTCTACGACGATGCGGTCCGCCTCGAGCTCGACGGCGATGTGAAGAGCATCGAGACCGGTGCCGGGGCGACGTATCAGGCGCGGGCGGTGGTCCTGACGATGGGATCCGCGTACCGCAAGCTCGGCCTTCCCGAGGAAGAGCGCCTGTCCGGGCACGGTGTGTCCTGGTGCGCGACGTGCGACGGGTTCTTCTTCCGGGAGCAGGAGATCGTCGTGGTTGGCGGCGGGGACTCCGCGATGGAGGAGGCCCTGTTCCTCACCCGGTTCGCGTCGAAGGTGACCGTGGTGCATCGGCGGGACGAGTTCCGGGCGTCGAGGATCATGGCGCAGCGCGTGCTTGATGATCCGAAGATCGAGGTCGCCTGGAACAGCGAGGTCGCCGCGATCCTTGGCGATGAGCAGGTCACCGGGCTCATGCTGCGCGACACGATCACCGGGGCCGAGCGCACGCTCGACGCGACGGGGGTGTTCGTCGCGATCGGGCACGATCCGCGCTCCGAGCTCGTGACCGGGCAGGTCGACACCGACGCGGACGGGTACGTGCGTGTCGCGCATCCGTCGACGCGGACGAATCTGGCCGGGGTGTTCGCGGCCGGGGACCTGGTCGATCACACGTACCGGCAGGCGATCACCGCCGCGGGCACCGGCTGCGCGGCCGCGCAGGACGCCCAGCACTACCTGTCGAACCTCGCACCCGCCACCGTTTCCGTGCCTGTTCTGGAGGTCTCCGCATGAGCACCGTCACCCCCGTCACCGACGCCACCTTCCAGGCGGAGGTGCTCGAGTCCGAGCTACCGGTCGTGGTCGACATCTGGGCGACCTGGTGCGGCCCGTGCAAGGCGATCGCCCCGATCCTGGACCAGCTCGCCGGCGAGTACGCGGGCCGGGTGAAGATCGTGAAGGTCGACGCCGACCAGAACCCCGAGACCGTGACCGCGGCCGGCGTGACCTCGATCCCGACCCTCGGCTTCTACTGGAACGGGGAACGTGTCGACGTGCTGATCGGCGCGCACCCGAAGCCCGTCTACCTCGCGAAGATCGAGGAGCTGCTCGCATGACCGACACCTTGACCCGCACCGCCCCGAAACGGCTCTCGACCCTCGACAAGTGGCTGCCGCTGTGGATCGGCCTCGCCATGGTCGCGGGCCTCCTGCTCGGACGTTTCGTGCCTGCGCTCTCCGACGCGCTCTCTGCGATGGAGGTCGGCGGGATCTCGATCCCGATCGGCCTCGGCCTGCTGGTGATGATGTACCCGGTGCTCGCGAAGGTCCGCTACGACAAGGTCGCCGCCGTGACCGGCGACAAGAAGCTTCTCGTCTCCTCGCTCGTGCTGAACTGGCTCGTAGGGCCCGCGGTCATGTTCGCGCTCGCGTGGATCTTCCTGCCCGACCTGCCGGAGTACCGGACCGGGCTGATCATCGTGGGTCTCGCCCGCTGCATCGCCATGGTGGTCATCTGGAACGATCTCGCCTGCGGCGACCGGGAGGCGACCGCGGTGCTGGTGGCGATCAACTCGGTGTTCCAGGTCGTCGCGTTCTCGCTGCTGGGCTGGTTCTACCTGACCGTGCTGCCGGGCTGGCTCGGCCTGGACGCGCAGGGGCTGGAGGTCTCGGTCTGGCAGATCGCCTTGAACGTGCTTGTGTTCCTCGGCGTCCCGCTCGTCGCGGGCTTCGCGTCCCGCTTCATCGGCGAGAAGCGGAAGGGGCGCGACTGGTACGAGGAGAAGTTCCTCCCGAAGATCGGCCCGTGGGCGCTCTACGGGCTGCTGTTCACGATCGTGCTGCTGTTCGCCCTGCAGGGCAAGCAGGTCACCTCCCACCCGATGGACGTCGCCCGCATCGCGCTGCCGCTGCTGGTCTACTTCGCGCTGATGTGGTTCGCCGGCATCCTGCTCGGGAAAGCGCTCGGCCTGGGCTACGCGCGCTCCACGACGCTCGCGTTCACCGCCGCGGGCAACAACTTCGAGCTCGCGATCGCGGTCGCGATCGGCACCTTCGGCGCGGCATCCGGCCAAGCCCTCGCCGGGGTCGTCGGCCCGCTCATCGAAGTACCCGTGCTCGTGGGCCTCGTCTACGTCTCGCTCTGGGCCGCGCGAGCCTGGTTCCACACCGACCCCTACGCCACCGAATCGAGGACGTCATGACCGACACCACCGTCATCTCCGACGCCGACGCGTGCGCGCCGTCCGTGGCGCACGCGATCGGGACCGAGGCTGCGACGACCGTGGCCGGAGCGTTGAAGGCGCTCGCGGAGCCGCTGCGGCTGCGGATGCTCTCGGTGATCGCGACCGACCCGCGCGGCGAGTCCTGCGTGTGCGACCTCGCGGAGCTGGCCGACGTGTCGCAGCCGACCGTTTCGCACCACTTGAAGGTGTTGAAGGAGACCGGGATGCTGTTGTCCGAGCGGCGCGGCACCTGGGTGTACTACCGCATCGCACCGGGCAAGCAGCGCGCCGTCGCGGCCCTCCTCGACGCGTTCGCTCCCGCCGCGGCCGCAACGGACGAGCCCGAGGACAGCGCAGCACGGGCCGAGGCTCTGCGGCAGATGGACGCCCGCGTGACCAGGCTCGCTGAGGAGCTCGCGGACGAGCTGACCGGGCTGAACCGGGACCTCGTGATCGCGATCGTGCGCGAGTCCTACGCCGGCCTGGTCCGCTCGGCGAAACTGACGGCGCACATGATCCCGCTGACCGAACGGTTCGCCCGGCAGCGCCTCGCCGACCTGACGCGGGATCGGACGGCCGGGGTGCCGCAGGTGCTGTTCGTGTGCGTGCAGAACGCGGGCCGCTCCCAGCTCGCCGCCGCGATCGTCAACCAGCTCGCCGACGGCCGCGTGGTCGCCCGATCCGCAGGATCCACCCCGGCGGCGGACGTGCACCCGCACGTGCGCTCGCTGCTCACCGAGATCGAGGGCGCGCAGCAGGCCGGGACGGCGTTCCCGAAGCCCCTCACCGACGACGCCGTGCGCGCGGCCGACGTGGTGATCACCATGGGCTGCGGCGACGTCTGCCCGATCATCCCCGGCGTCCGCTACGAAGACTGGGCCGTCGGCGACCCGGCTCTCGCTTCCCCGGAAGGGGTCGACGCGATCCGCCACGACATCGAGGGCCGCGTCCGCGATCTCCTCGCCACTCTCACCGACTGAACGAAAGCGAACAACCATGACCGACCAGAAGCCTTCCGTCCTCTTCGTCTGCGTCCACAACGCCGGCCGCTCCCAGATGGCAGCCGGCTGGCTCCGCGAGCTCGCGGGCGATCGCGTCGAGGTCCGTTCCGCCGGGTCCATGCCCGCCGACCAGATCAACCCGGTCGCCGTCGAGGCGATGCGCGAAGAGGGCATCGACATCACCGCCGAGCAGCCCAAGGTGCTCACCACCGAAGCCGTGCAGGACTCCGACGTCGTGATCACCATGGGCTGCGGCGACGCGTGCCCGTTCTTCCCCGGCAAGCGGTACGAGGACTGGAAGCTCGAGGATCCGGCCGGTCAGGGCATCGAGTCAGTGCGTCCGATCCGCGACGACATCAAGGCCCGCGTCGAAACGCTGCTGGCGGAATTGCTCGTCTGAGGAGCTGCGAGCAGCGGAGGGGCAGAGGTCAATGGCCCTGCCCCTCCGGTGTGTTTCCGGGTCCGTGAACTTTACGGCGAACACCGTTGTGCCGTGAGGCGCATCCCAGTGATCGCGTCACCGGTCGTTCTCGCTCTACCGGGATGCGCCTTGCAGCGCTGCTTCGATCTGCTCCTGCGCGGGCGCTCCGGCGTACCCGCTTTCCGTCGCGTAGACCCGGCACGCCAGCGAGCGAACCGGGGCCGTCGGGAATAGGTCGACGCCGTCGAGGAAGATCGTGGGGGAGCCTCCGAACTGGGTGCTCGCGGCCTCGGCCTCGGTTCGGATCGTCACCAGCTCGACAGGAACGGCCCCGAGCCCGAGCGCATCCAGCGCCGCGCGGGCGTTGGCTTCGGCGATTGCCGTGTTCGGGCAGCCTGCGATGTGCAGCAGTTCGACCTTCATGCGGTCGGCTCCTTCCGCGTCCGGGCGGCGCGCAGGCCGTTGAGGATCACAATCACCTCGGCGATCTCGTGCACCAGCACCACCGCGGCGAGCCCGAGGACGCCGAACAGGGCCAGCGGGAGCAGTGCGGTGATGATCAGCAGCGACAGGATGATGTTCTGGTTGATGATGTGCCGCCCGCGGCGGGCGTGGTCGAACGCGCGCGGCAGCAGCCGCAGGTCGTGGCCGGTGAAGGCCACGTCGGCCGACTCGATCGCGGCGTCGGAGCCCGTCGCGCCCATCGCGATGCCGATGTCCGCGGCGGCCAGCGCCGGGGCGTCGTTGATGCCGTCGCCGATCATCGCCACCGACCCGTGCTGGCTGAGCTCGCCGATCGCAGCGGCTTTGTCCTCCGGGCGCAGCTCGGCGCGCACGTCCTCGATCCCGGCCTGCGCAGCGAGGGCACGTGCGGTGCGGGCGTTGTCGCCGGTGAGCATGGTCATGCCGACACCCTGCGCAGTGAGCGTGCGGACGACCTCGGGGACCTCCGGGCGCAGCTCGTCGCGGACGCCGATCGCGGCAACCGGCTCGCCGTCGCGGCGCACGATCACGACCGTCATGCCCTGCTCCTCCAGCCCCGCGACCCGGTCGCCGAGCGTCCCGGCGTCCAGCCAGCGGGGGCTGCCGACCGTGATCCGCGCGCCGTCGAGGGTGCCCTCGATGCCGTGCCCGGCCTGCTCGGTCACGCCGTCGGCCCCAGGAGCCCCAGGAGCAGCAGCGGTGATCGCGGCCGCGAGCGGGTGGGTGCTGTGCTGCTCCAGAGCGGCCGCCCACGCCAGCGCCTGCTCCTCGGTCACGCCGTCAGTGGTGAGCACGGCGGTGACGGCCGGTTCGTTGCGGGTGAGGGTGCCGGTCTTGTCGACGGCGACGTGACGGATCACGCCGAACCGCTCGAACGCGGCACCGGACTTGATGATCACGCCGAACTTGCTGGCCGAGCCGATCGCGGCGACCACGGTCAGCGGGACCGAGATCGCCAGCGCGCACGGCGACGCCGCCACGAGGACAACAAGGGCGCGCGTGATCCACAGCTCAGGGTCGCCGAAGAGCGACCCGATGAGTGCGACGAGAACGGCGAGGACCAGCACGCCCGGCACGAGGGGGCGGGCGATGCGGTCCGCGAGGCGGGCGCGGTCGCCCTTCTCGGCCTGTGCCTGCTCGACGAGCTCGACGATCGTGGTCAGCGAGTTGTCCGTGCCCGCCGCGGTCGCCTCGACCTCCAGAGCCCCCGCGGTGTTGATCGCACCCGCCGACACGGCGTCGCCGGGCTCGACCTCGACCGGGATCGACTCGCCCGTGATCGCGGAGGTGTCCAGGCTGGAGCGTCCCGTGCGGACGACGCCGTCGGTCGCGATTCGCTCGCCCGGCCGCACCAGCATCAGCTGGCCGACGGCGAGGTCTTTCGCGGCGACCTCGACCGATGCCTCGCCCTGGCGGACGGTCGCGGTCTCCGGGACGAGCTTGAGCAGCGCCCGCAGCCCGCCGCGGGCGCGGTCCATCGCCTTGTCCTCCAGCGCCTCGGCGATCGAATACAAGAACGCCAGGGCGGCTGCCTCCTCGACGTAACCGAGGATCACTGCGCCGATCGCGCTGATCGTCATCAGCAGGCTGATGCTCAGCTTGCCCTTGAACAGCTTCCGGATCGCGCCCGGGGTGAAGGTCGACGCGCCCAGCAGCAGGCCGATCCAGAACAGCACCAACGCCGAGATCCCCAGCCCGGACCGCTCCAACGCCAGACCGGTCAGGAATGCGACGCCGGAGAAGACCGGGACCATGATCCCGCGATCCCGCCACCAGGGGCGTTCTTGTTCCTCGTCGGCTGCTTCACCGACCGCGGTCTCGGGCTCGTCGCAGCCGCACGCCGCGTTCACTCGCCCGCCCCCGTCCCGCAGCAGCCCGGCACGGTGCACTTGGGGTCGAGGCACGGCGCGTGCTCGTCGACGGCCAGCGTCACGTCCACCAGCGCCGTGAGCGCCGCCGCGAGGTGCGGGTCTGCGATCTCGTAGCGCGTCTGCCGCCCCTCCGGCTCGGCGACCACGATCCCGCAGTCGCGCAGACACGTCAGATGGTTCGACACGTTCGAGCGCGTCAGCTCCAGCTCGCGCGAGAGCACGGCCGGGTAGCTCGGCCCATCGAGCAGCGTCATCAGGATCCGGGAGCGCGTCGGGTCAGCCATCGCCCGGCCGAGCCGGTTCATGACGTCAAGACGAGAAGCAATAGTCAGCACACACTGACTATACAGCCAGCAGTGACATGAATCGAATGGGCAGTGAACCTACGATGCCGAACCCGCGCCGAGCTGGATGAGCTGCGGGGCCGGCGCGCAGCACGATCCCGCGCTGGCAGACTCGTCCGGCGCGTCGAAGAGCCCCGAGCCGCCGCACACGCCCGTGTCGGGCAGAACGAGGTCCACCCGTTCCGCGGCCTCACGGTCCCCGGCGATGGCGGCGACGACGCTGCGCACCTGCTCGAAGCCGGTCAGGGCGAGGAAGGTCGGCGCGCGTCCGTAGGACTTCGCTCCCACGATGTAGAACCCCGGCTCGGGCTGCTCGAGGTCGGCAGCGCCGGTGGCCCGGACGGAACCGCACGAGTGGACGTTCGGGTCGACCTCCGCGGCGATCTTCGACGGGGCCTGCAGGCGCGTGTCGAGGTCGAGACGGATCTCGGAGAGGAAGGACAGGTCGGGACGGAAGCCGGTGGCGACGAAGACCCGAGCGGCAGGCTCGAGGCGGCGGCCGTCCTCTGCCACCAGCACCGCCTGGCCGCCGTCGACGACGACCTGCTCGGTGCGGAACCCGGTCACGAGGTCCACTAGGCCGTCCTCGACGGCCTTT
>Ga0180219_1000821_pt1 | contig 22459 bp, 14 predicted proteins | sample eDN3rd30CBELigMG_FD_151338 | JGI IMG/M metagenome (GOLD analysis project Ga0180219, IMG submission 151338) | Enriched Miracle-Growth compost microbial communities from Emeryville, California, USA - eDNA 3rd pass 30_C BE-Lig MG (version 2)... ...
TCATGAGATCCCTGATGGCACAACTGTATTGTTATCACAACACACTAATGGCGGCTGCGCTCTCTCTAGTCGCTTTGCAACGTGCAGTGAAAGCTTTTTCAATCCTGACATATTGGCGGGATGACGCCGAGGCGCGGAAGATGGCGCTGCGGGGCGGGCAGGTAACATGCGAACTTCACGCATCTGGGCCTGTCTTCCTGCCGAGTCTCTCATATTGACCCATCGCTGGTCTCTCCGCTCCTCCTACACGCGCACTTGATCGAATGATGCGTTGACCGTTGCCAACCGCACCAAAGGCCGCTAGCGCCCCCGAACGGCATGCGTGTCCGAATCCATTATCGTCACCGCCCTGGGGCGAGATGATATGGGTCCGAACGCGAAATGCCCTCTTCAATGGCGTCTAAGTCGTTGAAAAGGCCCGATGGCGGAGTGGTGACGCAGCGGACTGCAAATCCGTATACGCCGGTTCGATTCCGGCTCGGGCCTCCATCTTCCTGTCTGGCGACGCCTGCCGACGGTTGAAAAAATCCCTGATTTCCGCTAGTTTGATGGCATTCGCTGGTTGTCAGCGGATGCCTCTGTTTGCCGAAAATTGCCGGTAATGGGGGCCCAAAACGGGGGCCTTGGAAAGCCCCCCAGAATCGAGGCCCCCAGATGGCGTTGACCGACACCGCTGTCCGCAATGCAAAGCCCAAGGCCAAGCCCTACAAGGTGACGGACTCGCAGGGCCTTTACCTGCTGGTTAACCCCAAGGGCAGCAAGCTGTGGCGGGTCAAATACCGCATCAACGGGGTCGAGCGTAAACTTGCGATCGGCGCCTATCCCGCGATCACGCTGGCCGAGGCGCGCGCGGCACGGGACGCGGCCCGGAAGCAACTGGCCCATGACATCGATCCGAACGCCGCCAAGCGCCAGGCGCGGGTCGAGGCGAGCATCCGCGCCAACAACAGCTTCAGCCTGGTGGCGGGTGAACTGATCGAGAAAAAGGCCCGCGAGGGCTTGGCCGAGCCGACGCTGAAGAAGATGCGGTGGTTTGTGAAACTGCTGGGGACGGATTTCGGCAAGCGCCCCGTTTCCGACATCACCCCGCAGGAAATCCTGCACGAACTGCGCAAGCAGGAAAAGCGCGGAAAGCTGGAAACGGCGAACCTGCTGCGCTCCTTTATCAGCCGGGTGTTCCGTTTTGCCGTGGCCACTGCCCGCGCCGACCGCGATCCGGCGCAATTGCTGGTGGGCGCGCTGATCACGCCCAAGGTCAAACATTTCGCCGCCATCACCGATCCGACCCAACTGGGCGGACTGTTGCGCGCGATTGACGATTATCAGGGCGATCCGGCGGTGATGCACGCTCTCAAGCTGACGCCGCATGTTTTCCAGCGTCCCGGCGAAATCCGGCAGATGGAATGGGCCGAGGTCAATTTCGAAAAGAAGGTCTGGACCTTGCCCGCCGCCAAGATGAAAATGCGCCAGCCCCATGCCGTGCCCTTGTCGAGCCAGGCGCTGGCCATTCTGGAGAGCATGCGCCAGCTTACCGGCAAGGGGAAATATGTGTTCCCTTCGGTGCGCACCCGCGACCGTTCGATCAGCGAGAACACCATCAACGCTGCGCTGCGTCGGATGGGCTACAGCAAGGACGAAATGACCGCGCACGGGTTTCGCACGACGGCCTCCTCGTTGCTCAACGAATCCGGCAAGTGGAACCCCGACGCCATCGAGCGGGCGCTGGCCCACATGGTGGCAGGCAGCGTGCGCAGGATTTACAACCAGTCCGCCTATTGGCCAGAGCGTGTTGCCATGGCCCAATGGTGGAGCGATCATCTCGACGAATTGCGCGCAGGAGGAAATCAATGTCAGCCGGGAAGTCTCCAGCCGCAATCCCATTAGCGCGCGACGACCGCGAGGATCGCCGCAGCCTGGCGCGCATCGCGGCGCGGATGCTGGCGGTTGCCGAGCTGGAGGATCAGGCGCTGGAGGAGATCTACCGGATCGCGTCGGGGATCGAGCGGGTGGTTCGGATCAAATATCTGCTGCTTGCGGTAATGTGCGGCATCTTCTCCGCTTTTACCTTGACTGGGCTCGTGGTCTGGATCGTTGCGGGTTTGACGGGCACCAATTTGGGCTGGCGTCCGATGATCGTGCTGGTCCCTATGATCGTTCTGGCAGCGGCCCCGGTACTTTTCTGGCGCGTGATGCAATACGGCTTTGGCCCAATCCGCACCAAACGCCCAGCGACCTATCCCGTGGGGGCCTCCGCCAGCATCGAGACGCTGGAAAAGCTGTTCGATCACCTCGGGCGCAGGTCTGGTCCGCGTGCCTATTGCCGAACCCGCTCGGGCGCGAAGCACTATCTCAGCCATCGGGTATTCTGGGGCGGGTTGCGCGGCATTTTGCTGTCCGACAATGCCAGCGACCGCGCCATGGTGCTGCCTCCCTTGGGTTTTCGCCTGGGCGGCGAGATATTCATTGAAGCCGAGGCGGAGGACATCATTGCCGCGCTCAAACCCAAGAGGCGCGCAGGGCCAGGCCGCGAGCCCAAATATGCCTATACGGATGCGCTCATCAACCTGATCGACAACCCGGCCCTGGATGAGATTGACCTCACCGATGAAAACAAGGTCCGTCGGCAGGTCGAGGCCATGCTTGTTACCTGGTTCCAGGATCAAGCTGATACGTCTGGCGATTCGCCGCGCGCGGACATGGTCCGGCCCTATGCCGAGAAGATCGCCAAGCGTCTGTGGGTAACTCGGGGCGGGAAGGCGGATTTTTCGCCGGAAGCCTGATCGCCACCGGCCCGCCGGTTTTTCGGGAATGGGGTCTTTGTTTTTCGGGCCTCCAATTTTTCCCAGATTTCCGCCAATTTTGTCAGCCGGACGACGCGGCGGCGGTCATGTGCAATGTGAAGCGTCTCTCGCCGCATGGCGGCAATCACGGAGACGCTCATGGAACCCATCGCCATTTCAATCAACGCCACGGCCAAGGCGCTGAGCATCGGGCGCAGCTCGGTCTACATGCTCATTCACAGCGGCCAGCTTGATGCGCTCAAGATCGGCACCAGAACGCTGGTGACGACCGATTCCATCGCCCGGCTGACAGCGCCCAAGCGCCAGCCTTGAAGGGCAGTGCCCGCATCGATCCCTTCCCAATCCCATTTCGCGGCGAGGCGAGGCTTCGCCGCGCGGAGACTGCCATGACTGACAAACCGTCTTTGATCGACAGCATCGTCGCGTCTGACGAATTCCAGGGCAAGATCGCCCAGGACATGAATGACGCCTTCCTGCGGCGGCTTAACCGCCCGGGCGCGGATGGCCGGGCCTATCGGTCCTTCATTCTCGATTGGCTCTATCTCGAACGTCCTCTGATCGATCGCTTTCGCGGCGCGCGGTATCAGGTCCAATTCGAAGGCCCCGCGATCTCCATCGACGGGCAGGATTATCCGCTGGGCGCCTATATCTATCGCAAGCTCGAATGGGCGCATATCGATCCCGTGCGCGCCCATGCGCTCCACCAGAAATTGCGCGCGGCGGTCGATGCCGCCGTGGAGGAATGGCGCGGGCAGAGCCCGCTCAAATTCCTCCCCGCCCATCCACAGCACCCCTTTGCCGATCGCGCCGATGCCGATGCCAAAGCGGCGCAGGCGATCCACGCCTTCGCGTCTCCCGTCAGGAAGCCCGAGGGAGACAACGATGCCTGACATGGCCCCACGGCAAAAGCCATCCGCCAGCCACGATGCTTCGCATCGCGCCGCCTATAGGACTACACACCCCACGCACATGTGCAGAGCCGTTTTCTGCGGGTTTGAGAGCGCGCCATCCGCGCGCTCTTGCCCGGCAGGCTTTGCGAATGGCGCAAATCTGCCATTCTGTGAGCGCGCCCGGAGCGCGCGCGGGAGGCGGCCATGCTGACTGCGACCAAGCGCACCATCCGCCTGCGCCCCGAGCAGGAGCGGGCGCTGCTGGCGCTGGCCGAGCGGCGCGGCTTGCCGCCCTATCGGACCTTGCTCCAGGCGATTGACGCGGGCCTCACCGCCATTGCCTGTGGCGAGGCCAGGGACGTCGACACGCGCGAGATCGCCGAGGAAGTCGGTACCATCGCGGTCCGGCTAATCGAGTTGGAGCGGGTTCTCGACCGCAATTTGTTCGTGGCCTGCGCGGCCTATGCCTATGCCCGTAATGCCGCGCTGGGCGCCCGCCAGGGCGATGAAGCCATCGCCGCCGAAGCGCGCGCGGCCTTTGATCGCCAGCGCGGCTTGGCAACGGAGGGGCGGCCATGATCGGCGGGCAGGACTTCACCACCCGCGCCCATGCCCTCTGGCGGATGCGCCTGTCGCAATACCAGCACCGGCTGGGCTTCTTTGCCAAGCTGCTGGCGGTTATGACGCTGGGCGGGGCTCTGGTTCTCTCCCGCCTGATGCTTTCCACCGAGACCTTTACGCTGGCGCTCCAATGCGTGTTTGCGCGCGGTCTGGTGATGATGGGCAATCTCCTGGGCCACGAGCCCGACATGAACGTCCTGGTCGATGGCATCCGCGAGACCATGGCCGCCAGCGACGTGGCCTATGGCGCGGATTTCGCCAGCGCCTTTTATTGGTGGCTGGCCACGATGTTTATCGGCGCGCTGATGGGCCTTTGCCTTGGCATCATGGCTATCAAGCTGCTCCGTCGCGCCATGGTCGATCAGGGGCAGGACACGATGGGCGACCGGGTGCTGTCCGGCACGCGGGTGATCGACGAGGCCGCACTGGCAGGCATCACTGCCCCACCAAAGGCGGGCGATGAACTCTCCATCGGCGCCATCCCGCTTCCTCGCCGGATCGAGACGCGCCATTTCGCAATGCTGGGCACCACCGGCAGCGGCAAGACCACCGCCCTGCGCCAGATGCTCGATGGCATTGAGGCTCGGGGCGAACCGGCGCTGGTCTATGACACCAGCGGCGAGTTTATCGCCCATTATTACCGGCCTGAGCGGGGCGACATCATCCTCAACCCGTTTGATGCCCGCTGCGCCTTCTGGTCGCCGTTCGACGAGATTTCCCACCCTGCCGACGCCGACCGTATCGCGCGCCAGTTAGTGTCGGACACGAGCAGCCAGGACGATGATGTCTGGATGGAAACCAGCCGCATCCTGGTCGCCAACATGCTGCGCTCGCTCTGGGCCGAGGGCAATTGTCGGCTCGAAGCGCTGCTGGAGGCCTTGCAGGTCAAGAGCAAGGATCAGTTGAAGCAATGGCTGCTGCATACATCGTCGGCCCGCACTTTCGCCGACGATGCCGATCGCGCCACCGGATCGGTCTTGTTCATGCTGGCCAAGGCGGCCAACCTGATCCAGTTCCTGCGCGTCGATGATGGCACTGCCGAGCGTTTCGCCTTCCGCGACTTCATCGCAGGGCTGGACGCCCGCGATGGCGCCAAGCCATGGATTTTCGTGCCGCGCAAGGAGGACTATTTCGAAGCATCCAAGCCGCTGATGGCCTGTTGGTTGGAATGCGCGGCCAGCGCGGTGCTGGGCCTCACGCCTTCGCCCAATCGGCGGATATGGTTCATCCTGGACGAGTTGGCTGACCTGCCCAAGGTGGACAATCTGGCCCGCCTGTTGCCCGAGGGGCGCAAGTTTGGCGCGGCGATTGTGCTGACCTTTCAGGCGCTGGGCCAGATGCGCAACCGCTATGGCACCAACATTGCCGAGGCCATGCTGGCCTGTTGCAACACCAAGCTGTTTCTCCAGACCGTGGACCGCGAAACGCGCGCCTGGGCCAGTCAAACCATCGGCGATTGCGAGGTGGAACTGCGCAGTTCGACCGATACGCTGTCTTTCGGCGCTGATTTGCCGCGCACCACGCTCAACACCCAGCGCCAGTTTCGTCCCGCTGTGCTGGAAAGCGAATTGCGGCTTGAGCCTCACCACGGTTTCCTGTTGCTGCCTGATGGATTGCCGGTCGCGCGTATCCATCTCACCGCCGAGCATATCGCGGCACGTGGTGCGCCGAGGCAGCTTGGTTTCATCCCCGCGCCTGCGGATGCCACCTTGTGGAGCCGGGCTAGCCAGATCAGCCGTGACGCGCGCGCGGCGGGCCCGATGCAGGGGCCGGTGTGATGGTGGCGACAGTCAGCGCGCTATCAAGCGCGGGCCAAGCCGCCAGCTATTACGAGGCTGATGATTATTACGCGGAAGGCGGCCTTGCTCCATCGGAATGGTTCGGCAAGGGGGCGGATCATCTCGGCCTTACCGGCGAGGTCGATCGAGACCAGTTCCGCGCCATGCTGGAGGGCCGGATTGCGGGCGAGCAGCTTGGCACCACGCGCGGCGGCAAGGTAGAGCATCGCCCCGGCTGGGACATCACGCTATCCGCGCCCAAGTCGGTCTCGATCATGGCCGAGGTCGCCGGGGACAAGCGCCTGATCGCGGCCCATGCGGCAGCGGCCAAAGTGGCGCTGGCCCATGTGGAAAAGCACATGGCCGCCACCCGGATCAGGAATGGCGCCGAGGTGGAGCGCGAGGCCACCGGCAATCTGGCCATCGCCACTTTCCGCCATGACACCAGCCGGGCACAAGACCCGCAGCTTCACACCCATGCCGTGGTGCTGAACGCCACGCGCGATCAGCAAGGCGCATGGCGCAGTCTGGAGCCGCGCGCCATCTATCAGCTTCAGAAGGACATTGGCGCGATCTATCGCCAGGAACTGGCCCATGGCGTCGCCCAGCTTGGCTACACGATCGAGCGCGGCAAGGAATCCACCTTCGAGATCGCTGGCGTGCCCAAGGCCGCAGCCGAAGCGCTCAGCCAGCGCACCGCCGCGATCGAGGCGCGCCTTGCCGAGCGGGGCAAAACCCGCGCTGAGGCCAGCGCAGCCGAAAGACAAATCGCGGCGCTCGACACGCGCGAGGCCAAGGCCATCGTCGATCATGGCACTTTGCGACAGGCCTGGCGCGCTGCTGCCGATGGCGCCGGGTTTGACCAAGCCGCGCGGGACAGGCTGATGGCCGAGGCGCAAGTGCGAGCAGAGTCCGCACACGCCGATCCTGCCTTGCTGGCGCGGCAGGCCGTGGCCTTTGCCGCCGCCAAACTGTCCGAGCGCGAGGCGGTGTTTTCCGTCCACACGCTAACGCGCGAGGTCGGCGACTATGCCTTTGGCAAGCTGGGGCACGGCGACATCACTGCCGCCATTGCCGAAGCCCAGACGACCGGCGCCTTGGTCCCGCGCCCCTATCTCGACCGGCGCGGCACTGAGTTTGCCGGTTTCACCACACCATCGGGCATCGAGACCGAGCGCACCATGCTGCGCATCGAGGCCGCTGGCCGGGGCATGGCCGCGCCCCTTGCCGGGCCAATCGCCGCCGCGCGCGCGGTGGAGCTGGCCGCGCGGCAATCCGAACGTGCCGGTTTTACCTGGACCGAAGGCCAGCGCCGCGCGACCCTGGACTTGCTGACCTCGCCCGACCGGGTTGCCGCCGTGCAAGGCTATGCAGGCACGGCCAAGACCACGACGGTGCTGGCGACCTATGCCCGCGAGGCCCAGCAGCGCGGCATGGCCGTCACCGCGCTGGCGCCCACCGCATCGGCGGCGGGTGTGCTGGGGCAATCGCTGGGCCTGCGTAGTGATACGGTCGCGCGGCACCTACTGGCGCCCGAGGCCAAGATGCCCGGCAGGAACGCGGTCTGGATCGTGGACGAGGCCTCGATGCTGGCCGCCCATGATATGGCCCGCCTGCTCGCCAGTGCGGACAAGGCGGGCGTTCGCGTGGTGCTGGTCGGCGATGTGCGGCAATTGGGGTCGGTGGGCGCAGGCGCCGCCTTTGCCCAGTTGCAGCAGGCAGGCATGCCCACCGCCAAGCTGGCCGAAGTGGTGCGCCAGACCAATGCCGACACGCGCGAAGCGGTCATGGCCTCCATTGAGGGCCATGCGGGCAAAGTGATGGAAGCGCTGGAACGCGGCGGCGGCCAGGTGTTGGAAGCCACCAGCGCCGAGGAGCGGCTTGCACTGATCGCGCAACGCTACACCGCCATGTCACCAGAACAGCGCTCGAAGACGCTGGTGATCGAGCCTTCGCGCGAGGGGCGAGATCGCCTAACCGGCCTGATCCGCGAGAACCTTGCCGCAAAGGGCGAGCTATCATCATCGGCGCTGACGTTTGAAAGTCTGGAGGCCAAAGGCCTGACCCGCGCCGAAACCCGCGAAGCCGCCAGCTATGCCATTGGCGATATCGTCCGCTTCACCCGCGATTATGCGGCCAAGGGCGTGAGCCGGGGCGAAGCGCTGCGCATCACGGGCGTCGATCCCGATCGCAACCGTGTTGCCCTTGCCGGACCTGATGGCGCGACAATCGACTGGCATCCCCGGCAATGGGGTGCTGGCCAGGTGCAGGCCTATGCGCCGCGCACCATGGACTTGCGCGAGGGCGACCGCATCCAGTTCACGCGCAACGATGGCGCCATAGGGCGGACCAATGGCCTGCTTGGCACGGTAACGGGCCTTGACCCCGACCAATCGCGGGTGACGGTGAAACTGGCCAATGGCCGGGAGCAGCAGCTCGACCTTGCCAACCCCCGCGATGCCCATATCCGCCACGCCTATGTCCAGACCGCACACGCCGCGCAGGGCCAAACCGCCGAACGCGTCCTGATCCATGCCAACAGCCGATCGGCGAATCTGGTGGACCAGAAGATGCTCTATGTCGCGCTCTCGCGCGCGAAATCCGAGGCGGTGATCGTCACTGACGATCGCGAAAGGCTGGTGGCCGCGATCTACGAACGCGCGGGCGAAAAGCAGACGGCGCTGGAGGCTGACACACCCGCCAGCGGCAAGAGCATGGGACAAGGGGCAGGTTTGGGCTGATTCCCAAGGCTTGGCGGTACGCTGGCCATGGCATCCTTCGCCCCGTCTTTGGCATGAACTGCTCCTCTTCGACAGGCCGTGCCCGGCGGGATCAACAGCCCGCCCGCTCCATTCGGGCCAAGGCCCTCCCGTGTTGGCTGTTCCGCTTGCGCTGACCCGCAGGGCCGATCCGGCCCGTCCCTTCATCCGCGTTCCCAACGACAGGACGTAGGATTTTTACCATGGCCAGCACCCAGACCGTCAGCATCTATGACACCATCACCAGCCAGATCATCACCATGCTCGAAGCAGGCGCAGGCGAATGCAAGCTGCCCTGGCACCGCAGCGGCGCCCCGCTCTATCGCCCGATGAACGCGGCCACCAAGAAGCCTTATCGCGGCGTCAATGTCATCGCCCTCTGGGCCAGCGCCGAAGCGCAACACTATGGTCATGGCCTCTGGGCAACCTATCGCCAGTGGCAGTCGCTTGGCGCCCAGGTCCGCAAGGGCGAAAAGGCCGCGCCGATCGTGTTCTACAAGGTTCTGGACAAAGCCGAAGACGAGCAGGCCGAAGAACGCGAGGGCGCAGGCCGCATCTTTGCCCAGGCCTCGCACGTTTTCAACGTCGCCCAGGTCGAGGGTTACGAAATGCCCTACGCCAGTGCCGCCGAAGATTTCGACCCCATCCCCGGCGCCGATGCCTTCGTGGCCGCAACGGGCGCCGCCATCCGCATCCAGGGTGAAAGCGCGCATTACACGCCCAGCACCGACACCATCACCATGCCCGAAAAGCGCCTGTTCTTCGCCACGAAATCCGGCAATGCGGGCCAGAACTGGTATGCGACCTTGCTCCACGAACTGGTCCATTGGTCAGGCGCCGAGCACCGCCTGGCCCGAACCTTTGGCAAGCGTTTCGGGGATGAAGCCTATGCCATGGAAGAGCTGGTCGCCGAGCTTGGCGCGGCATTCCTCTGCGCTGACCTTGGCCTGTCCTCCAGCCCGCGCCCCGATCATGCCAGCTACCTCGCATCCTGGTTCAAGGTGCTCAAAGCCGACAGCCGTGCCATCTTCACCGCCGCCAGCGCGGCGGCCAAGGCGGCGGAGTGGCTTGAGCAAATGCCGGAATAAAATACTCTGGCGGCAACCTTGTCGCGATCGCGGGATTCGGGCTTGACCGTATGTTGAAATTGCCTGACCTCACCGAAGGACAACTTTCAGAGTAGAGTCAAACGTGAAGCCCAATTCCCGATCGATCATCGAGCTGTTTGACGACAAGCGCCGCTATCTCATTCCCCTCTATCAGCGCCAATATGCTTGGCAGGTAGAGCCGCAACTTCGATTGCTTTGGGAAGATATCATGCGGGCTTACAAAAAGCTCGTTGCGGACCGGGCTTCACTTTCGCCGCATTTCATGGGCGCCATGGTGATTTCGCAGATCGAAACCTATGGCCGGGCAGTCAAGGCCTATGAGGTGATCGATGGCCAACAGCGGCTATCGACGTTCCAACTGCTGTTGGCAGCACTGCGCGACGTGGCCAGTGCCAATGGGTCAAGCTATGCCGACGAAATCCGCAAATACCTGCTCAATGACGGTATTATGGAGACCCCGGCACGCGAACGGTACAAGGTCTGGCCCTCGCTTTTGGACCGCCGCGCCTTCGTGAGCGTTATCGATCCCACCGCCGATCTTGACCAGATCGGCAAGCCAGCGTCTGACGAAGAGGGCCATGTCCGCAAGTCCGTTGCCGCGCACGCCTGGTTTCGTTCCAAGATCGAGGCCTTTGTCGGGCAAGGCGAAAACTATAATGAAGAGGTTCTGGAAAAGCTCTTCGAAACGCTGAAGGACGGGCTGGCCGTCGTGTCCATTGAGCTGGAACGGGGTGACGATCCCCAGACCATTTTCGAGACGTTGAACAGCCGAGGCGTTGACCTGACGCCTGGTGACCTCATGCGCAATTTCATCTTCCAGCGGGCAAAGGGACTGGGCCAATCCCAAGCCGAATTGAACGTCGATGCCCTTTATGAAAAGCACTGGCAGCCTCTCGACGGCCATTTCTGGCAGCAGCAATCCTATCGTGGGCGCCTTGGTGCGCAGCGGCTCGATTGGATGCTGATTGACCACTTGTCGATGAAAAGGGCAGATATTGTTTCGAAGGATGCACTGTTTGATGGCTACCGTCGCTGGATCAGTGACGCAGAGCCGTTTTCTACAGTCGAGCAGGAGCTTGAAGCGATTTCCGCATCCGCAGCGGTCGAGCGCAAGATATTCGAGCAAGACAAAGACGATGTGATTGGCCGCTTCGGGCGCTTCGCAGAAGCGTTCGATGTTTCGACCGTCTTCCCATTGGTGGTGTATCTCGCCACCGAAGCGGACTTGGGAGACCAGTTGGCCGAGACGCTCGCCATGTTGGAAAGCTACATCCTGCGTCGCGACATCTGTGGCTTGCCGACCGGTGCTTACAACAGGTTCTTCGTTGGGACTATCGACCGACTTCGGCAAGCGGAGGGCTCAAAGGTCGATGCGCTATATTCCTGGCTTTCATCGCGTGGTTCGCAAACCGACCGTTGGCCTAAGGATGACGAGTGGCGCCTTGGCTGGTTGGGCCGCGATCAATACAAAAACAATCGCCAGCCTCGCCTCCGCTACATCCTTGAGCGGATTGAGCATGCCAAGCGGGTCGCCTTGTCGGAACATATCGAGTTCAAATTCACCCCTTCGGTCGAGCATATCATGCCGCAAAAATGGCAAACGCACTGGCCAGTTCCCGGATTTGAACACGTTTCGCCGGGCGAGTACGATTTTGACAAGGCGACTGCCGAAACCAGGCGCGAGGGCTGCATCAACAAACTGGGCAACCTGACGTTGATCACATCGCCGCTGAATTCTTCGGTTTCGAATGGGCCTTTCGCTGAAAAAATGCCCGCGCTGCGCGCCCATTCGAGCCTCAAGTTGAACCGCGAACTCAATGATTTTCAGCACTGGGACGAAGACTGTGTAGCCACACGTGGGGCTGCACTGTTCGATGTGGCCAAGGCGGTCTGGATTGCGCCGAAGCAGGGGCTGGAAGCCTTTCCCGAGTTTGGCCATCCAGGTGCAAACGGGGGCATGCCAAAAGAGGGCACTGCCTGTTCCTTCACCTACAATGGAAAGGATCATTTCGGCGTCATCAAGCAGCAGGCCCTTAATGTCGATGGCTTCGACCAGCCATTCACTTCATTTTCAGCGGCATCGGTCGCAGTCACGGGAACGCAGCGCAATGGTTGGCGGGATTGGTATCTTCGCGCGGCAGATGGGGGATGGGTTCTGGCAGACGAATGGCGCTCAAAGGCAGGGGCCGAGCAAAAGGACGGCTGATCAAATATCGAGTGCGGCCCCGTTGACCCTGAGCCATTCCTTCCGCGACCGATATTGTGGCATAACTTTGTCTACTTCGTTCCAAAACGCATCCGAGTGGTCGCGATGCCGCATGTGGCAAAGCTCATGCACGACAATGTAATCAACCACTGTTTGTGGAGCCATCAAAGTCTTCCAGTGGAAATTCAGCGCCCCGCCAGAGCCACATGACGCCCAATGATATCCAAGTTCCTTGACAACAACTGGGCCAGCCTCGACGCCCACCTGCGGTGCAAAGTGGGTCACGCGCTCGGTGAATATCTGCAAACCCTTTGAGATATAAAAATCCCGGAAAGCTTTGCGTACCGCAGCTTCCCCTTCATTTGCAACAAAGCTTTCGGATAGTTCCCATCGCCCGTTTTTGAGGCGTAATGGCACACCGCTGTCGCTAACGAACTTCAGCCGATAGGATCGCCCGAGATAGGCGAACCCCTGACCTTGGACGAATGGCCGATTCCGTCGGCTGGAGTTAAGGTCCTCCCATTCTGCGAGTGAGCGATGCACCCACAATGCCCTGTCCGCCACCGCATCGCGCACCCGCGCGTCATCTATCCCGATTGGCGCGCGCACAATCACTTCGCCCGTTCGCTCGATTACGATATCGGCGGTTTTCCGCTCGCTCCGGATCAGCGTAAATTCGATGTCCTGCGCGCACATCTTCATGACCGCATCAACTCCGCATGGCGCTTCTCCGCCAACTTGGTCAATTCCACTGCGATCCGCTGGTGCTGGTCCTGCACCGGTCCGATGCCGGACACCATCAGTTCGGTGTCGATGCTCGCGCGTAGTCGGCGAACTTGATCAGGTTTGCGCCAGAAATCAACGATCGCGATGGCATCACGAATAAGGCTGACGAGGCGGGAAGAAAGTGCATCCAACATTGCCGCGTCTTCAAGCGATAAAGTCGCGCCGTCCACGATCAGGGTGAAAAGGTTATCTCTGAAAACAGCTACTTCAGCAGGTTGCTCAGTAACTCCATCCCCGCGACCCGCCCGGATATCCGCGCGCAGTTGCTCATATGCTTCGGCCAAAAGCTTCCAGTCATCGCCATGCTTGGCAATCAGCGTATCGAGCTTTTCGCTCATCCGTTTGAAGAAGGCAGGGTCTTCATCGAAATGGATGGTGCAGTGCTTGCGAATAGCGTGCTCCATCTCGCTAGCCTTGGCACGGGTGCTGCCTTGGGCATGGCCCGTCACCTGCTCAACGAAATCGGGATCGAGCAGTTCGACCGGCGGTATCTGCGGATCGACGCCCAGCTCGATCAAATGCTTATTGATCAGAGCCGCGACCTTTTGGCCTACCCCGGCAAAGTCGATGGAGTCGTCCTTGAACCGTTCCTTGGCCATGCGCATCAGATAGCCCAGCCGCCTCGCTGGGCCCCGATAGCGGTGCGCGGCGGCGCCCGGTAGGATTAGGTCGAGGCTCATCAGGAATTTCTTGAGGTAGACTTCGAAATCCGCACGCGCCTTGATCCCCTCTAGCGAATCTACCGCTTTGTGGACTACGCGCACATCGTCTTCAGGAGAGGCCAACGTGCCTGTCAGGAACGCTTCGATGTCATGTACACCCAGCCCCTGGAAATGCTGAAGCAGGCGGCGGTAACGTTCTTCAAGGATCGGAAGTTCGGACGTCAGGTTCTGGAATCCCGCCTTTAGGTCATCTGGTTCTTGATCGGCATAGATTTTCAGCGCGGCTGTCAAATGGCCGGCAAAGCCGATGTAATCGACAATGAAACCGCGCTGTTTGCCATGTGTTACCCTGTTAACGCGGGCGATCGCCTGAAGCAGGTTGTGCTCCTTTAGCCGCTTGTCGATATACATTACCTGCTCGATCGGGGCATCGAAGCCGGTCAGCAGCATATCGCAGACGACGAGGAAGGCGATGCCCGTGTTCGCCTGGTCGTAGTCATCCAGATTGAACGGTTTGCAGAAATTCTCGACGGCGTTCCATTCTCGCGCCTCGCGCCGGGCGGCAGTGATTTCGGCGAATTCATTGGTGGCGTCTGAGGAAACGACGACCGCCACTTTCAGGAACGCGAGGCGCCGCTTTGCCTCGGGGTCGGTTTCCCGTTCTAGCCGCTCTGCCAACGCTTCCCGCAACGCACGCTGATACCGCACTGCTGCCAACTTGCTGTGGCACACAACTTGCGCCTTGAAGCCATTGGGCAAAATGTTGTCGATGTAGTGCCCCACCAGATCGCGGGCTATGGCCCCGATCCGGCTTTCCGCTTCCAGAATGTCCCCGGTCGCGCCGTACTTCTTCTTGATAGCTAGCAGGTCTTCGGCGGATCGCTCGGCAAACAGATCCTCAAACGCCTGATCGAACTCCGCTTTGTCGCGCAAAGCGGTGTTGGCGGTGCGGCCCTCGTAGAGAATTTGCAGCGTCGCGCCGTCGGCCACCGCGTCCATGAGCTTGTATTTGTCGATGTATTCGCCAAACCGCTTCACCGTCTGCCGTCCGGCGTGGCGTTCGGTGATTAGCGGCGTACCGGTAAAAGCAACGCGCGCGGCGCTGGGGAAGGCTTCGAACAGGTTGTCACCCATGTCGCTGCCTTGGGTGCGGTGCGCCTCGTCCACCATTATCAGGATGCGCTCGGACGCGTTGACCACACCGAAACTTTCCGCGCTAGGAGGAGGTGCATAGCGGCCCAGCTTTTCGCGGAAACTGTCCGGCAGCTCGTCCTTCGTTTCCAGGAATTTGTGAACCATCACCATGTTCACGTCAGACGCGGGGGAAGACAGCACATCGCGGACCGCCGCGCGGCTTTCCACGAGGTTGATCTTGCCGCCGATCAACCGCGCGGTGCCAGTCAACTGGTCTTCCAGATCGGCGCGGTCGACCACCATCAGGATTTTCATGTCATTCAGATCGCGGCTGGCGCGCAGCATGCGCCCGACGAACACCATGGTTAGTGATTTGCCAGAACCCTGCGTGTGCCAGATCACCCCGCTGCGTTCCATCGGGGTTTGCCCGTTTCGCAGCCGCTCGACGATGCGGCGGGCGGCCCGGTGCTGTTGATAGCGGGCGAGCACTTTCACCCGTTTGCCGCTGTCCGTATCCTTGAACACAGTGCAGGTACGTAAGATGTCGAGCAGGCAGTGCGGGTTGAGCAGGCCTTGCACCAGTTCCTCTTGCTCCCGCACTACGCCAAGCGGTGGTGTGATCGCGGCATAGCGTTCCGGCCACACATTGCGCCAGCGATAGAAATGTTCCGGCGCGCTGCTGATGCTGCCAAATTCCGCCGCCTCGCCGCAGGTGCGGATCACCATCAGGTTGGGATAGAACAGCTTCGGCTCGCCCTCGCGCAGGCCAGCGCGTGCGGTTTCCGGGCGGGCGTCGCGGTAGCGTTGCAGCTGTACAAACGCCTCGTGCATCGGGTTGGCGGTGTTGGCATCGCCGATCTTGGCCTCGATCACCACCAGCGGTATGCCATTCACGAACAGCACAACATCGGGGATGATGAAGGCCTTTACGCAGCCGGGCGTATCGACGCGGAATTGGTTGATCGCGTGGAAGGTATTGCGCTCAGGGTTGGCGAAATCAATCAGGCGAACGGTCGGGTCTTTCTCCCCCGTCACTTCGTTGCGGTCCACTTGCGCCTTCATCAGCAGCGCATGCACCGCTTCATTGGCATCGAGCATGCCCTTGCCTGGCTGGCGGAAGATATCGTCGATCAGCCCCGCAAGCTGCCGTTCGGTCAGCCAGTCCTGGCCGTCAGATGTTCGATTGAGCGCGCGGACGGAGTCGCGAAACACTTGCGGCAGGATCAGATCGCGAAAACTTGCGCGCAGTGATGCCGCCGGGTTTTGCGGGATCATTTGGCTGCCTTGATCCACCACCGTCCAGCCGAGCGCGGCGAGTTGGGTCAGTAGCGGCTTTTCGACATGGGCATATTCGCTCATGCGGGTACGCTTTCGAGCAGGGGGGTGACGGGCACTGTTCCGGTGAGTAGATCTTGCATCAATCCAGATTTCTGGAGGCGGAGTTTCGTCAAGTCTGCCTTTAGGTCAGATATGGCCTCTGCTGCCTGATCCAAAATCACCGTCGCAGTTGCCTGCTCCGGTTCCGGCGGAAATGGCACAAAGATTGATTTGATGAACTCTATCCCCAAAGTCGGAACGCCCGAATTGCTATTCATCTCACGGCCAATGCCGGACAAGAATACATCTGATCGCGCCAGCCATAGCACCCAAGCACGATCAACCGATTGATCCAGTGGCTTCATCGTTACGACGGTATGGCTAAAGACCTTTCGATCGTGTCCATAACGGCGAGCTAGGCCGATCCTCCCCTTCCTCGCGAAGACTACATCTTGGTGATGATAGCGGCAGCGGTTGTTTTGGAAATGGAACGTCGCCTCAGGGACTTGTTTAGCATACGAGATGTCGAACGCGTCTGTGCCCTCAAAGTTTTCGGTCGAGCAGATTGGAATGCCTTCTTCAATTTCTTCAGGATAGCGGTGACTTGGGTTTGGATCGATGACATCGATCCGTTTTCCGAACGCCTCGACCTCCCACCCCACAGGCAGCCAGCCGAGTTCGGATTGGTGGTAGAGGTGCGGGGCTTGGTGGCGGGGTGGGCGGAGCTGGCCGTTTTCATCCACCCCGCGCGTGAACAGGTCTTGCATCAGCCCGGTCCGCACCCGCTCCTGCTTGGCAAGCAACGCCTCCGTTGCCTCGATCTGTGCATCGAGCGCGCGCAGTATGCGGGCGATGGTGGCTTGTTCATCACGCTTCGGAACATTGACGACATATTTATCAAGTTCGCTTCGCTTGATGTGTTTCATGGTGGAACCATGCGCACCACTCGCGAGTGTCTCCATGTGATGGTCGAGCAGTTGGAAGAGGAACCCTTTGTCTGTGTCGGGTCCTGGCAGAACCTTGAACAGGTGCTGATTCAGTGCGGCTTTGCCGTGGCGCCACAGCACGACTTTCAACGTCGCACTCCACGAAAAAATCAAATCACCATCGTCAATAACATTGTCCGTCGGCACGAAGGTCGAGCAAAAATCATATTCACCGTCAGGATTGTTCAGTTGTTCAATCCTGACAATTGGCAGACCTTCGTTGACCCAGTGATGCGGTTTAAACGCATAGCCGTTTATGTACCGACCGAGGCTGCTGAGTTGTCGCGGTTGCCAATTCTCAGACATACCCCAGCGCCTTCAAAAACCCGTCCAGCTCCGCCGCAGCCGCGCTACGCCGTTGTTCAATATCGCGCACCGTCACCGCATATTTGTTATGCAGGTTCTCAATGGCGCTGGTCATCGCACGCCGGTCTGCATCGAGATAGGCGCGGTAGGTGGCGAACAACTGTTCGCGGAAACGCAGTAAGATCTGCGTCTGCGCCGCTGTCGGTGTGATCTTGGCCCGCGCGGCGGCTACCAGCTCTTCGCGCCGCTTTTCAGCTACGCGCAATTCCGCCTTCAGAGCCTTTGCCTCATCTTCCAGCGCCTTGTGGGCCGCCAATTGCTTGCCAATGTCCCACAGGCGGGACTCGATATCCTTGCCTTCATCCACCAGCTTTTCAATGGGCACCCGCAGAAAGGGATCAACTTCCGCATCACGGGCAATACTCAGGGTGCGGCTTGCGCCGCCCAAGTCAGGCTTTGTCTGCGTGCCGCCAATGCCAAAATCGCCCTTGGTCCAGCAACTAGGCCAAGCGTCGCGAGCAATGATATCCGCCTTGATCGTGGTCAGCACCGCTTTGGCTTCCTTGACCAGATGCTTCATCTGGCCGTTCAATGCGGTTTGCTCGGCCTTTAGCGATGACAACAGGGCGGATGGCAGGACACCGTTTTCATCCTCGTCCTCATAGCCCTCTTCATCAGCGGCAGCGAAGGCAGCTTGTAATTCATCGATCCGCGCGCGCTTGCTCGCCAGTTCCTCGATCAGCTCGGGAAATTCGCTTTGCAGGATTTCGTCATCGGGGATCAACTCTGCCCCCCAACCGCTGGCTGCGATGGATTTCAGATCGATCTTCAAGCTATCGACGTAGCGCGCCAGCCCGCCACGAATCTGAAACGGGTTGAGCAGCGCCTGATCGGCGAAGGCCTGCGAGATATCCGCCATCAGACCGCGCCGCAGGGCATAGACATTGTCTGCCTGCCCGTTGCCGCGCGCGATCATCTCCATCTGCGGCTGGATGGTGTTCCACCAATCCGACAGCCGGTTCATGAACGCCTGATGCGTCGCGATCACGCCGGGGTGCGCCTTCACCAGTTCGGCAATGTCGCGCCGGTTGGCGATGGCTGGGGCAAAATCGCAATATGCGGTATCGTCAGAACGCGCGGTGAAGCAGGTTTCACGCAAATCCGGATAGTTCATCCAGTGGCGTTCGAGGGCATCCACCTCGGCCACGGGCACCCCGCCATGGATATGCGCGCGCACATCCTGCGGCTCTGGCGGCGGGGCATTATCGACATAACGGCGGATGTTGCAGTTATACTCCTCCGCCTCGATTTCCTTGATTGGGACGACGCGGGCATAGCCTGGCACATCTTCGCGCCGCCGATAGACATCGACGATCTTGGCCATATCCTCGGGCCGCAGGAAGTTCTGTGCCTTGCCTTCGCGATATTCGCGGTCGGCATTGATGAACAGCACGTCTTTGCGGGATTCCGCGTGTTCCTTGTTCATCACCAAAATACAGGCAGGGATGCCGGTGCCGTAAAACAGGCTCGAGGGCAGGCCGATAACGGCATCCAGCCAGCCCCGGGTGATGAAGTACTCCCGCGCGTCCTTTTCCTCGCCGCCACGAAACAGCACCCCATGGGGCATGACAGTCGCCATGCGGCCATTGGATTTCAGAACCGCCAGCATGTGCTGGACGAACATCAGGTCGGCCTTCTTGCCCTTTTCCGGCATCCATTTGGCAAAGCGGCCTTTGAACTCCATCTCCTTTGCGCTGTAGTTCTGGCTGAACGGCGGATTTGCCAGCACACGGTCAAACCGGGTCAGCTCCCCATTGTCATCGCGGTGCTGCGGCTTGGTCAGCGTATCTTCCTGCTCGATCTTCGCAGATTGGATATCGTGCAGGATCATGTTCATCTTGCAGATCGACCATGTGGTTCCCTGCGATTCTTGGCCTGCCAGCGTCAGGTTGTTGGCATCGCCGCCATTGTCGCGGATGTAATCGCGCGATTGGATCAGCATACCGCCAGAACCGACGGTGGGGTCGTAGACGCTCATGCCCGGTTGCGGATCGACGATCTCGACCATGGTGCGCACGACATCGGCAGGGGTGTAAAACTCGCCTGCCTTTTTGCCCGCAGAGTCTGCGAAATATTTGATCAGATATTCGTAGGCCGCCCCGAGCAGATCTGGAAATTCGAAGTTCTCGTCGCGTAATGGGATTTTCTCGAACACCTGGATGAAGTCGACCAGAGTGTCGTCGCTGAGCGTGCGCTGGCCGATTTTCTTATTGAAGTTGATGTGCTCCAGCACGTCTTCGAGCTGGTCCTTGTTGTGACGCTCCAGCTCGCCCAACGCCGCGTTCAGGCCGTTGCCGACATCCTCCTTGAGGTGGCGGACGGTTGCCCACCGCGATGCTTCGGGCACGTAGAAGGTATACTGGTCTGGGTTTTCCAGCATCGCATTCAGCCGGTCACCGTCGAGACCGCGCCCGCGCAAATCCGTACGCAACTTTTCGCGCTGCTGGTCAAACAGGTCACTGCACCGCTTTAGGAACAGCACGCCGAAGATGTATTCCTTGTATTCGGACGCATCCATGTTGCCACGAAGTTCGTCGCAAGCTTTGAACAGAAGGTTGGTCAGCTGTGATAAGGTGAGTTTGGCCATGCCCGCTGATGACACATCGCAAGCCGAATTGTCGAGAAGGCGGCAGTGGGAAATGTGTGGTGCTAACAAGTTAGCGCGATGTCGCTGCCTGACTTCGGCGTGACTGACAGTGCCGCCCTCGTTCGAGTTCCTGAGGTATATGTCATTCTCGTGCCGGGCGCTGTCGGGTGGGGGGGCGGGTGGGGGAGCGTGACATCATCCGACTGCTGCTGATAGCCTCATTCACCGCACCGGTTGTGTTGATTAATGTTGTTTCTCGCGGCGATTGACCGTATTAATCACCGCAAATAGCGCGGTGAATATGGCATACATCCACGAACTGGCCGATTGGCCCTATCTGCACTGGAGCAACGAGCGGCTGGCCGAGCCGCTGGCCGCCGTGCGCCATCGACAGGGGCGGCTCATTGGGCGGATGGAGGCTTTCGGCTTTCCCTTGCGGGAAGAGGCTGTGCTGCGCACTTTGACCGAGGATGTGGTCAAGTCCAGCGAGATTGAAGGCGAAGTGCTCGACCGGGAGCAGGTGCGGTCTTCGATTGCCCGGCGTCTGGGGATGGACATTGGCGGGCTGGTTGATGCTGACCGTCATGTCGAAGGCATTGTCGAGATGATGCTTGATGCCACGCAGAACCACGCGCGACCTTTGACGGCTGAACGCCTTTTCGACTGGCACGCCGCGCTTTTTCCCACTGGGCGCAGCGGAATGAGCCGTATCACCGTGGGCGCGTGGCGCACCGCCGCGAGCGGACCGATGCAGGTTGTTTCTGGGCCGATCGGGCGCGAGCGGGTGCATTATGAGGCGCCAGCGGCAGAGCGGCTTGATGACGAAATGGCGCAGTTCCTTGCATGGTTCGAGGCGGCGGTGCCCGATCCGGTCGTAAAGGCGGGCGTCGCGCATCTGTGGTTTGTGACCATCCACCCGTTTGATGACGGCAATGGGCGCATTGCGCGTGCGATTGCCGATCAGGCTTTGGCGCGGGCGGAAGGTACAGCGCAGCGGTTTTACAGCATGTCGGCGCAAATCCGGGCCGAACGGCAGGACTATTACGCCATGCTGGAGGCGACGCAGAAGGGTGGTTTGGACATCACGGCTTGGCTCTTGTGGTTCATAGCCTGCTTGGACCGTGCCTTTGATGGCGCAGAGACCATCCTTGGCGATGTCATGCGCAAGGCGCGGGTTTGGGAGCGGCTGTCGGATCAGCCGTTGAACGAGCGTCAGCGCAAGGTGATTAATCGGCTTCTGGATGGATTCGAGGGCAAGCTGACCAACCGGAAGTGGGCGGCGCTGGCCAAGACATCGTCGGACACGGCGCTGCGCGACATCAGCGACCTGGTCCAGCGCGGCATTCTGGTCAGGGATGAAGGTGGTGGGCGCAGCACCAGTTATTCATTGTCTGTTGATGTCGATTCGTGAATGCTGGTGGCCGTCAGTAGTTGCTGTTGATGGCGGTAGCGCAGCGTGATAATAAGGCCTCAGAATGTCTGAAAAGACGCCGGTTCGATTATTTTTGCAGACAACTTTTTTCAGGGCCTTTTTTGGGGCCCAGGCAAAAATGCCTTCAATTTAAATATTTGATAAATTTCCCTTAAAATCAATCTATTTGATTCCGGCTCGGTTAAAGATTGCGACGGCAGCCGCCGACAAAGCGTCATGAGTCATCTCGCCGCACGCGTTCCAAAGCGGCGCCGCGTTCCCGCAGGACTGATCTCGCGGAAATCAAGTGTCAGATCGATATTCTCACCTGTGTCCTATGCCTTGTTCTGAATGCGATAGTGGCTCGGCGGCACGCCCAGAACACGCTTGAACATCGTGGAGAAATTGCCGGGGCCATCATAGCCCAGGTCCAGTGCGACGGACGTAACGGATTCGCCCGCCGCCAGCTTGGGGAGCGCCACGGACAGGCAGGCCTGCTGCCGCCACTCGGCGAAACTCATGCCGGTCTCCCGCCGAAAGATGCGCGTGAAGTTGCGTCTGTTCATGGCAAGGCCGTCCGACCATTCGTCGATCGTCGCCATTGCGTTCGGTTGGGCCAGAAATGCGTGACATCGACGGGCCAGAGCGGGATGGGCGGGAAATGGCACTGCGAGTGGGATCAGCGGCGCGGAGTCGATCTCGGCCAGAAGTAACTGCATCACCAGACCGTCACGCCCTTTCTCGTCATATTCGATCGGCAGGCCGGCTGCTGCCACAAGCAATTGACGGAGCAGCGGTGAGACGCCGACGACCTGGCAGGATTTGCCACGGTTCGGACAGGCGCCTGTATCGATCAGGACGCTGCGTGTTTGCACCGTGCCGACCATGCGGACAGCATGGGGCATGCCACCGGGTATCCACACCGCCCGCTCAGACGGGGCGACCCATGCACCCTCGGGCGTGCTGACGGCCATAACTCCGCTGGCTGCATAGAGAAACTGACTGCGGCGATGGCAATGCTCCGCCAGTTCGAACGACGCCGGATA
>Ga0180219_1000825_pt1 | contig 22390 bp, 17 predicted proteins | sample eDN3rd30CBELigMG_FD_151338 | JGI IMG/M metagenome (GOLD analysis project Ga0180219, IMG submission 151338) | Enriched Miracle-Growth compost microbial communities from Emeryville, California, USA - eDNA 3rd pass 30_C BE-Lig MG (version 2)... ...
CGATGGGGAACAGCATGTAGGCGGCGATCGCCCAGATGCTGCCGGCCAACGACAGGTAGAACAGCGTGTAGACGGTGCGGACGGCGCGCTTCATCGCGGCCGGATCCTTGTCGGTCATCCGCTCGCGATGCGGCGGCAGGCCGGGGTTCTGCACCGGATCGGGAACCGCGACGGCGAGCCCAGGGGAGGGCTTCCATGAAGCCCTCTCGTGCTCGAGCGCGTCTTCCTCGTGTGCCATGTCGTTCCTCGTTCGTTGCGTGCGTCAGTGATCGATCAGTTGGACTTCGCCGTGATCCACACGGTGAGGCCGATGAGGGTTCCGATGCCGAAGATCCAGATGAACAGACCCTCGGAGACCGGGCCGAGCGAGCCGAGGCTGAACCCGCCGGCCGACTCGTTGTCCTGCATCCACAGCAGAGCGGCGATGATGTCCCGCTTCTCCTCGGTCGTGAGGGTCATGTTGTTGAACACGGGCATGTTCTGCGGACCGGTCGCCATCGCGGCGTAGATGTGCAGCGCGCTGGTGCTGGTCAGCGCCGGGGCGTACTTGCCCTCGGTGAGGGCGCCACCGGCGGCGGCGACGTTGTGGCACATCGCGCAGTTGATGCGGAACAGCTCGGCGCCGTTGGCGACGTCGGCGTCCTCACCGCTGATCACCCAATCCTCGGGATAGGTCTCGCCCGGGGAGGTGGACTGCACCCAGGCGGCGATGGCCTTGATCTGGTCGTCGGTGAACTGCACCGGCTTCTGCGGAGCCTGCGGTCCCTGCATCTGCAGCGGCATGCGGCCGGTGGAGACCTGGAACTCGACCGCCAGCTCGCCGACGCCGTAGAGGGACGGGCCGTCCTCGGTGCCCTCGAGGTTCATGCCGTGGCACGTCGCGCAGTTGGCCTGGAACAGCTTCTTGCCGTCTTCGACGGTCAGGGCCGAGGCGGTGACGTCCGTGGACTCGGTGGCCGCCATCGCTGCGGATGCGCCCGCGTACACGCCACCGCTGACGAGCAGACCGATGCCGATGAGAGCGGCCGCGGCCCACTTGCTGCGACGGCCGGTCTGGCGACGCGGGTTCTTGGATGCCATGGAAGGGATCAACTCCACTCTCAGCTCGCGAAGGGAAGCAGATAGATGACGGCGAACAGGACGATCCACACGACGTCGACGAAGTGCCAGTAGTAGGACACGACGATCGACGTGGTCATCTCCTTGCGACCGAAGTTCTTGACGGCGAACGCGCGCCCGATCACGAGCAGGAACGCGATCAGGCCGCCGGTCACGTGCAGGGCGTGGAATCCGGTGGTCAGGTAGAACGCGGACGCGTAGGAGTCGGCGCTCATCGGCATCCCCTCCGCGACCAGGGTGGCGTACTCCCAGACCTGACCGGACACGAAGATCGCACCCATCACGAAGCTGAGGAAGAACCACTCGACCATGCCCCACTGGCGGAACTGCCAGATGGATCCCTTGCGGTAGGGCTGGAAGCGCTCGGCGGCGAACACGCCCGCCTGGGCGGTGAACGACGAGAGCACGAGGATCAGCGTGTTCACGGCGGCGAACGGGATGTTCAGCAGCTCGAAGCGGCTCTCGAACAGCTCGGGCGAGGCGTTGCGGAGCGTGAAGTAGATGGCGAACAGGCCGGCGAAGAACATGACCTCGCTGCCGAGCCACACGATGGTGCCGACAGCGACCGGATCTGGACGCTTGACGGAACGCAAGGCCTGGGAATAGGTCGCAGAATTGGTCGTCACGCACCCCATTATGGCGGATTCGGCGAGAGGTTTTCGCATCCCTGAAGGTGGGTTCCACTTTCGGAGGGGCTTGGACCGCCCTGCGAGCTTGCCGAGAGTGCGCCGAAGATCTGCCGACAGCCGGGGGATAGGATCATTCGTCATGGCTGAGCTCACTTCGTGGCCCGAGATCCTGACGAACATTCTGTCGCGCACTGACCTGAGCGTGTCGGAGTCGACGTGGGCGATGCGGCAGGTGATGCAGGGCAAGGCGACGCCGTCCCAGCTCGCCGGGTTCCTGATCGGTTTGCGCGCGAAGGGGGAGACCGTCGACGAGGTCGTCGGGTTCCGCGATGCGATCCTCGAGGCGGCGCTGCCCCTGCCGGTTCCCGTCGAGGTGCTGGACATCGTCGGCACCGGTGGTGACCGGTACGGCACCGTGAACATTTCGACGATGTCGGCGGTCGTGGCCGCGGCATCCGGGGTCCCCGTCGTCAAGCACGGCAACAAGGCGGCCAGTTCGGCGTCCGGTTCCTCGGACGTCCTGGGGGCGCTCGGCATCGACCTGGCGCTCAGCCCGGCACGCGTGGCCGAGGTGCTCGACGAGGTGGGCATCACGTTCGCCTTCGCCTCAGCGTTCCACCCCGGCTTCCGGCATGCCGGTCCGACGCGGGCCGAGCTGGGCGTGCCGACGGTGTTCAACTTCCTGGGGCCGCTGTGCAACCCGGCCCGGGCCGAGGCCAACGCCGTCGGCGTCGCCCAGCTCGACCGGGTGCCGCTGATCACCGGCGTGTTCCGCACGCGAGGTGCGACCGCCCTCGTCTTCCGCGGCGATGACGGGCTCGACGAACTCACGACGACCGGGCACAGCCGCGTCTGGGAGATCAGCCGCGGCGACATCCATGAGCACGACCTGGATCCGCGCGATATCGGCATCCCGTTCGCCGACATCGATGACCTGATCGGCGGCGACGCCGCGCACAACGCGCAGGTCGTGCGGCGCGTGCTGTCCGGCGACACCGGACCGGTGCGCGACATCGTGCTGCTGAACACCGCCGCCGGCATCGTTTCCTACGAGCTGTTCCGCGATGCGACGCAGGTGCAGCGTCCGATCGTCGAGCGTCTCGCCGAGGCCAAGGATCGTGCGGCGCAGGCCATCGACAGCGGGGCGGCGGCCGCGAAGCTCGACGCGTGGATCGACGCCACGAATCGAGCTGTGGCCTGACCTCAGTCTTTTTCCCGGCCCCACCTCTTCCGCGCTGTGAATGCCCACCGATACGTTGATCCCAACACCCCGGCATCCCCAGAGAGGAACGCCCCCATGTCAGAAGAAGTGGCCCCCACCGTCGACGCGGTCGCTGTGCCCGAGAAGAAGACGGGCCTGATCAAGGCCGTCGGCATCATCGGCATCCTCGGCGGCATCGCGCTGATCGTCGTCGGCATCGTCGTGTGGGTGATGGTCTCGTCGCAGCTGCGTGCCGAGAACATCACTGTCCCCGATGATGCGATGGCGTTCCAGGGCCAGACTGTCGCCGGTCCGTTCACCGCCTTCGTCCAGGCGGACATCATCCAGCACCACGCCCTCGGGGCGTCGGGCGGGAAGACCTACGCACAGCTCGACTCGGATGACCCGGTGCGCGCCACCATGATGAACGCCTCGTTCCTGCGGGCGTCGCTGTTCACGTCGGTGGTCTCGTTCGGTGTCGCCGCGTTCGCGATGGGCATCGGCGTCCTGTCGATCCTGTTCGGCTGGGCGATCCACCGGCTCGCGTCGATCCCCGTGATCGTGCGACGGTCGACGGTCGCCTCCTGACCCTGCGGAACGGGCTCGTGCGCTGCACGGGCCCGTTCCGCATTGCCGGCAATGGACCCCGTCGACGCACTCCGCGAGATCGCGACGCTGCTCGAGCGTGAGCGCGCGTCGCGCTATCGCTCGTCGGCGTTTCGCGCCGCGGCTGAGGTGGTCGCCGCCCTCACGCCCGAGCAGCTGCGGGATGCCGCCGGCTTGCGCCGCCGCAAGGGGATCGGCGACTCCTCGTTCGCGGTGATCCAGGAGGCACTCGCCGGCGAGGCGCCGCGCTACCTCGTCGAGCTGCGGGAACGCTACGCGCCGGCATCCTCCTCTCTGCGCGGCGCGCTGCGCGGCGACCTGCACAGTCACTCGGAGTGGTCGGACGGGACGACGCCGATCGAGACGATGCTCTCCGCCGCGGAGGGTCTCGGTCACCAGTACCTCGCGCTGACCGACCATTCGCCGCGGCTGACGGTGGCGCGGGGGCTGTCGCCGGAGCGGCTGCGCGAGCAGCTCGATGTGGTCGCCGGACTGCAGGGCGGACGCTGCACGCTGCTCAGCGGGATCGAAGTCGACATCCTCGATGACGGCACGCTCGACCAGCGGCCGGAGCTGCTCGATCGGCTGGACGTCGTGGTCGCGTCGGTGCATTCCAAGCTGCGCATGGATGCCGGCCCGATGACGCGCCGACTGGTCGCGGCCGCATCGAGTCGGCACGTCCACGTGCTGGGTCACGTCACGGGCCGGCTCGTCGCCGGGTCGCGGGGCACGCGACCGCCGTCTCGCTTCGACGCGCGTGCGGTGTTCGATGCCTGCGCGGCGCACGGCGTCGCGGTCGAGATCAATGCGCGTCCCGAGCGCGAGGATCCGCCCGACGAGCTGATCGCGCTCGCGCAAGAGGCGGGATGCCTGTTCGCCATCGACTCCGACGCGCACGCACCGGGTCAGCTCGGACTGCTCGACGAGGGAGCGGCGCGGGCGGAGCGGCTCGGTGTGCCCGCGGAGCGGATCGTCACGACGTGGGAGCTCGACCGGCTGCGCGCGTGGCTCAGGCGCGAGCGGTGAGCGCGGCCGCGGCACGGGCCGCGGAGGAGCCGAGATTCCATCGCGCGGACAGATCGTCGACGCGTGCGGCATCCGGCGTGCCGATCCGCGAGGCGATCTCGCCGAGTTCCAGATCGCGGACGACCTCGACGACGGTCGGCGCGACGGTGAGATAGTCGGCTGCGGCGAGGATCTTGGCGCGCACGCCGGCGGTCATGCCTTCGCCGGCCGTCGCGGCGGCGATGATCCCGTCGAGCGTGCCGTGCGTGGCGAGCAGTGTCGCCGCGGTCTTCTCGCCGACCCCGGGCACACCCGGCAGTCCGTCCGACGCGTCGCCGCGCATCACCGCGAAGTCCGCGTACTGGGAGGGGAGGATGCCGTACTTCGCGACGACGGTCGCCTCCGTGAGGACTTCGAGGTTGCTCATGCCGCGTCCGGTGTAGATCACGCGGATGCCGCGGGCGTCGTCGACGAGCTGGAACAGGTCGCGGTCGCCGGTGACGACGTCGACCGGGATGTCGGACTGGGTCGCAAGCGATCCGATGACATCATCGGCCTCGTGCGCGGCGATGCCGACGATCGGGATGCCGAGCGCTTCGAGCTCGTCCCGGATCACCGGCACCTGCATCTCGAGCGGGTCCGGGACCTCTTCGATGTCCGGGCCCGATGCCGTGGCCTCCGCCACGCGGTGCGCCTTGTAGCTGGGGATGAGGTCGACCCGCCACTGCGGACGCCAGTCGTCGTCCCAGCACGCGACGAGGTGCGTCGGCTCGTACGTCGTGACGAGCTTCGCGATCATGTCGAGCAGGCCGCGCGCGGCGTTCACCGGGCGCCCGTCCGGGGCCTTCACGGTGTCCGGCACCCCGTAGAACGCGCGGAAGTAGAGCGAGGCGGTGTCGAGAAGCATGAGGCGGTCTGGCACGGTGCCATCCTGGCACGGTCCGATCGAGCCGGGCAGGCGATGCTGACTAGGCTCGCTCCGTGACTTCCGCCTTCGGAGCCTCTGCGCGTCAGCCGCCGTCGCGTGGGCGCCGCCCGGCACCTGAGGCGCCGTGCCCGTGCGGTGTCGGCACGTTCGGACAGCACTGCGGGCCGATCCTCGACGGCGGGGTCGCGGCGACGGCTGAGGCGCTGATGCGCTCCCGCTACACCGCCTTCGCGCTCGCGGATGCCGCGCACCTGCGCTCCACCTGGCATCCGTCGACCGCTCCGGACGACCTCGATCTGGACGAGGATCTCCGCTGGGAGGGGTTGCAGGTCGAGGAGGCCGTGAACGGGCGAGCGGGGGATCGCCGTGGCACTGTCGCGTTCCGCGCTCGCTGGCGCGACATCGGCACCGGGGAACGGGGCGAACTGCGCGAGCGCAGCCGCTTCTTGTTCCAGCGCGACCGGTGGTGGTACCTCGACGGCGAGGTCTGATACTGTGGAGTGTCACTCGTGTGGCTCTATTGCCATGCTTTCGTGACACGCAATCCCACCCACCGCCTCGGCGCGCGGTATCCGTTCGCTTCCGCGCGATCGGCTGTCGCAGGCAGCACGAGGCCCGAACAACCAGCCAACAAGGACAACCCACTACATGACTAGCGCAACGACCGCCCCGGCCACCAAGCAGGTCGCGATCAACGACATCGGATCTGCTGAAGACTTCCTGGCCGCGGTCGAACTGACCATCAAGTCCTTCAACGACGGAGACCTCATCGAAGGCACCGTCGTGAAGGTCGACCGCGACGAGGTCCTCCTCGACGTCGGCTTCAAGACCGAGGGCGTCATCCCCTCGCGTGAGCTCTCCATCAAGCACGACGTCGACCCCAACGAGGTCGTCAAGGTCGGCGACGAGGTCGAAGCCCTCGTTCTCCAGAAGGAGGACAAGGAAGGCCGCCTCATCCTCTCCAAGAAGCGCGCGCAGTACGAGCGCGCCTGGGGTGACGTCGAGAAGATCAAGGAGAACGACGGTGTCGTCACCGGCTCCGTGATCGAGGTCGTCAAGGGTGGTCTCATCGTCGACATCGGCCTGCGCGGCTTCCTGCCCGCGTCGCTCATCGAGCTGCGCCGCGTCCGCGACCTGACCCCGTACCTGGGCCAGGAGATCGAGGCGAAGATCCTCGAGCTGGACAAGAACCGCAACAACGTCGTCCTGTCGCGTCGCGCTCTGCTCGAGCAGACCCAGTCCGAGTCGCGCTCCAACTTCCTCAACAACCTGCACAAGGGCCAGGTCCGCAAGGGCACGGTCTCGTCGATCGTCAACTTCGGTGCGTTCGTCGACCTGGGCGGCGTGGACGGCCTCGTGCACGTCTCCGAGCTGTCCTGGAAGCACATCGAGCACGCCTCCGAGGTGGTCGAGGTCGGCCAGGAGGTCACCGTCGAGATCCTCGAGGTCGACCTGGACCGCGAGCGCGTCTCGCTGTCGCTGAAGGCGACCCAGGAGGACCCGTGGCAGGTCTTCGCCCGCACCCACGCGATCGGTCAGGTCGCGCCGGGCAAGGTCACCAAGCTCGTTCCGTTCGGTGCGTTCGTCCGCGTTGCGGACGGCATCGAGGGCCTCGTGCACATCTCCGAGCTGTCGGGCAAGCACGTCGAGCTCGCCGAGCAGGTCGTGTCGGTCGGCGAAGAGGTCTTCGTCAAGATCATCGACATCGACCTCGAGCGTCGCCGCATCTCGCTGTCGCTGAAGCAGGCCAACGAGTCGGTCGACCCCAACGGCACCGAGTTCGACCCGGCCCTCTACGGCATGGCCACCGAGTACGACGAGAACGGGGAGTACAAGTACCCCGAGGGCTTCGACCCGGAGACCAACCAGTGGAAGGAAGGCTTCGACGAGCAGCGCGAGAAGTGGGAGCAGGAGTACGCTGCTGCGCACGCTCGCTGGGAGGCCCACAAGGCCGCCGTCGTCAAGGCACTCGAGGCCGAGGCTGCTGCTCCGGTCGACCTGGGCGGATCGTCCTTCTCGTCCGACGTGTCGAGCGCCGGCGGCACGCTGGCCGATGACGAGGCTCTCGCCGCTCTGCGCGAGAAGCTGTCGGGTCGCTGAGCACCCGCTGACACAGCACCGCTGACACAGCACTGACAGAACGGCCGTGACCTTCGGGTCACGGCCGTTCTGCGCTCCCCCCTGTCGCCGCGGCGCCCCCGGGTCTATGATGGGCGCGCCACCGGTCCGTTCCACCGGACCCCCTCACCCGCGTCGTCGCGCGGGAACCCGAGCCACGCTCCACATCCTTCTCGCGGGTGCCCGTGCACCCGGCGGTGCCACATTCTGGGGGGCGCCATGGCGCGTCGAGACCTCGCGGACGGTGCATTCGAGTACGACGTCACCCGTCCCGTCGACCTGCTGCAGTTCCGCGTCGAGTTCCGCGGATTCACCGAGCAGCGCGGCATCCCCACCGAACCGGTGTGGGCGATGGCCGACACCGACGACTCGCGGATGATCGTGCACTTCTCGTTCCAGCACGCGCACGAGCAGGCGGTCTTCGAGTCGCTCGGCACGCGGCCCACCTACAGCGCGGACGAGACGAACCCGGCGGGGCCGCCGACCGCGTCCGTCGGCACCAGCGACGGCGCCCACCCGACCCCGGTCGGCTTCGCCCCCGCGCGCGCAAGCCGGATCGTGTTCCGCATCGCGCGCAACGACGGCGTACAGGCGAGCACCACCGGCATCCTCCGGGCGATGCAGCGCAACCCCGTCAGGGTAGCCGATCGCGCAGCTCCTGCCGCGCCGGAACTGGACATCGTCGAGTCCGGCATCCCGGTGCTGATCGACCCGCTCGTGCACGCCGTCATCTACAGCGATCGGATCGTGCTGCGCCCGACGACGGCGGACGAACGCAGAGACGCGACGAACCGCGGTGTCGGTGCGCCCGCGATCGCGGCGGAGATGCGCGCGATGCTGCAGCGCGAGGCGGCCCGCAAGCCGATCGCGCTTGAGACGCCGAACCTGTCGTTCCAGCGGCAGCTGCGCCGCGTCGGACTCGGCGCGATTCTCGATGACCTGCCGATCGAGGTGTTCCCGATCGACCCGACGGTGTTCAACAGCTACAGCTCGCCGCCCGCCGATGACGAGACGGCCATCGAGGCACCGTACCGACTCATCATCTCCCCGAATGCGTGGGCGCGGTGGGCGCACGCGATCGACCCGCAGGATGCCGCGGACGACGAGCAGCGGGTCGAACTCTGGCATACCCGGCTCGCGTACGGAGCGTCGTCCGATCAGGTCGTGGAGAATGCCGGCCATCGCCGCATCGTGCGAGCGTTGTGGACGCGCGACCGCGACGGGCTGCCGGTCTCGCAGTGGCGCACCCGGGACGCCGACCTCCCGAACGGGGCGATGTCGACGCCGCCGTCCGCGGATGAGGAGCCGTTCAAGGGATCGCTCACGCGTGCGGACCGTCACCGCATCGTCCGCCAGACGGCCGAGACCTGGCGCGTGGGCGGTACCCGCATCGAGCCGCGCCCCGTCCGCGCCGACCGGCTGTACCTGTCCGCGCTGGGAGCGTGGCTCGACCTGCACGGCACGTGGGACACGCGCGGCTACTCCGGCATCCTTCCCGGCCAGGGTCGGACCGCCCCGCAGCAGTCGCTCCGTTCGATCCTGCGCTGGGACCACGTGGCCCCGCAGGGGCGCGACCAGTTCGTGCGGGTGATGTATCCGGGGTACCTCTACCCGTTCGGACACCGCGCCACGCTGGTGAAGATCACGGAGCGGAAGATCCGGGGCACGTCCGGTCCCGCCGAGAACCCCCGGGCGGCGCTGTTCCAGCGGATGTTCATCGTGCTCGGCGACCTCACGAAGGGCTACGATCAGCGCGACCTGCCGTTCACCGCCGTCACCCTGTCTCCGGTCGTGTCCCCGGACATCGACGACCCGCAGGCCGGACCGGCGATCGAGAACATCGACACCTGGTTCTGGCCGCGCCGCGGCGGCGTGCCGTTCATGTACACCGTGGACGCGCGCGATCGCCATCACGCTCCGGTCAAGACGCGCGCGGCACTGATCTGGGTCAACGAGGCGTTCTCGGAGGATCTGGCCGGACTCGACGAGCAGTACGACGAGGCCGCCGCGCGCACCCTCGACTTCTCCGGACAGGACGTCAACTTCGCCGAGCCCACGGCCGGCGGCGACGCGAAGGTGGTGACCGAGGTGATCCGGCTGCGCGGCACGGCGCAGGCGGGCACTTCGACGCCGCGCATGAGTTCGGCCGAAGTCGTGCTGCCTGCGGCCCAGCGGCTGACCGGCGTCGGCGCGGTGCCGATCGTGTACGAGAACAGCTTCCGCGCCGGCACCGGCGTCCCCGAGGTCGGGGTCTGGGCCGCGATCCTGACCGGGGAGTCGTTCGGCGACTACGCGCAGTGGGTGCGCCCCGGCAGCGGCAAGGCGTTCGACCGGATCGCCGACGTCCCCGTGCTCGAGTTCGGACCGACCACGAACGCTCCGGGCGGCCCGAAGAACCCGGCCAAGAGCGACGTCGGCAGCGAGCGCGGCGGCGGCTTCATCCAGCCCAACCAGCCGATCCGCGCTCTCAGCACGCAACGGGGGCCGGTCGGCGATCTCGCCCAGGCGACGCAGACCGACTTCGATCCCGTCGCCGCGCTCAAGGACGCCCTGCCGCGCCTGTTCGGCCTGGTGAGCATCGCCGAACTGATCCCCGACAAGGCGTTCGAGAACATCCCGTCCGTCGTGACGAAGGCCGTCAACGCCCTCGAGCAGCTCGTCGCCGACGTCGAAGAGGCGCGCGACCTCGTCCAGAGTCTCGCCGACGAGGTCGGGGGAGCCGCCCAGACCGCGTCCGCCGATCTCGCCCAGCTTCTCGTCGACGTCGACGCGCTGCGCCAGAGCCCCGAACCGAGCGCGATCCCGCCGCTGCTGACGAGCGCGCGGGTCGCCGCCGGTCACGTCCGCGATGCGCTCCCCGCGGCCACTCCGATGGTGCGCAACCGGCTGGCCGCCCTCCTCGAGGCGATCGACTCCGCCCTGTCGGCGACGGCCTTCCTCGACATCGTCACGGCGCTGCGAGACGCGATCCCGGTACCGGGCAAGGACCTCACCTTCCGGTACGACTGGGGTCCGCGGGTCGCCTCCTGGCCGACCGCGAAGCCGATCCTCGTGTTCCACGACCCCGACCCGCGGTTCACGATCGGAATCGAGGGGCGCGTCCCGGCCGGCGGCGGCACACCGCAGTTCTCGGTGCTCGGAGAGCTGCGCAACTTCGAACTCGACCTGCTGCCGCAGGCGCCGCTGCTGCGCGTGCCGTTCGATCACATCTCGTTCCGCTCCGGATCGGCGGGCAAGACCGAGGTCGACGTCGTGCTCGGCGAGCTGGTGTTCCAAGGGGCGCTGTCGTTCATCAACGACCTGAAGGACCTGATCCCGTTCGACGGCTTCAGCGACCCGCCGTTCATGGAGGTCTCGATCGAGGGCATCAAGGCCGGATTCTCGCTCGCCCTTCCGAACCTCGCGATCGGCGTGTTCTCGCTGTCGAACATCTCGCTCGGCGCCGACGTGCACGTGCCATTCCTCGGCGACATCGTCACCGTCGGGTTCAACTTCTGCACGCGCGAGAAGCCGTTCGTGCTCTCGGTGTGCTTCCTCGGCGGCGGCGGATTCTTCGCGCTGCGGCTCTCGCCGGAGCGGGTGGAGCTGCTCGAGCTCTCGCTGGAGGCCGGCGCCTACCTGTCCGTCGACTTCGGCGTGGCATCCGGCTCCATCTCCGCCGCGATCGGCGTCTACATGAAGATGACCGGCGACGAGGCGCTCATCAGCGGCTTCTTCCGCCTGCGCGGCGAGGTCGACGTACTCGGCCTCATCTCCGCGGCGATCGAGCTGGCGATGTCGCTGGACTACTACCCGAACACCGGCAAGGTGATCGGCCGGGCCAGCATCACCGTCGAAGTCGAGGTGCTCTGCTTCTCGGGCAGCGTCACGATCGAAGCCGAGCGGCAGTTCGCCGGCTCCAACGGCGACCCGACGTTCCGCGACGCGTACCTCGAGCCCGACGGCACGCACCCCGAGTGGGACCGATATCTCGACGCGTTCGCACCCGAGGAGGTGCCGGCATGAGAACCGAGCGCTACATCGCCCTGGCGCTGCCGCAGACGGCCGCGGATGACGCGGAGTGGCACGTGACCGCGTTCATCACCCCCAAGCTCGACACCGACGAAGATGACGCGGTGCTGGCCGGCTTTCCGCTGTTCGCCGACTGGGCGCGCATCGTCGACGAGACGGCTGTGTTCACGCTGTGGGACCAGAACGGCCCGATGAAGACCGAGCGCATCGCCTCGACGACGGATGCCGGGGCGTGGAATGCAGCTTTCCCCCTTGACCTGGCGGTGGCCACCAACACCGTGCCCGACTGGACCGGTCGGGAGCACCGGACGTACCCCGCCGCGACATCGGCGGTGCTGTCGAAGGCGCTGAACCTGCAGGCCGCGCTGATGCCGCTGGAGCAGGCACCGCGCCCCAGCGAGCACCCGCTGTTCGCCGGCTTCGCCGCGCTGGGGATCGCGCCGCTGCTGCGGGTGCCGTCGCCGTCGCGGGTGGACGATGACTCCGACCGGGCGCAGCAGCCGTCGCCGCGCGAGTTCTCCGAGGCAAAGCTGCGGAAGGTACTGGATGCCGGGCCGGACGCGATCGGCCGCCTGCGGAAACAGATGGTCGCCGTGCTGCCGCGCGTGGAGGGGCGCAGTGAGCTGGTCGTCGACACGACCCTGGCGGTGCTGGCCGCGTTCCGTCAGGCCGAGCGCTATTTCGAGCCGGAGACGGCTCCGGACACGTCGATCGCGGCCCCCGACCCGCTTGCCGAACCGCCGCGGAGGCTGCCCGAAGTCGAGGCGGAGTTCCACAAGCGGGTCAGTGCGACGGGGGACGACCCGGCGCTGCGTCGCGCGCTGCGGCTGGACGTGCGGCTGAAGGCGGACCCCGCGCGGCTGAAGAAGTCGACCTGGCTGGCTGTCGTCGTCGCCCTGGACGGCGACATCTCGCTCGGACGGTTCCCGCGCACTGCGGTGGCGCACCCCGACGCCGACACGATCATCGTCGCGGCACGCGACTCGGACACGACGCGCGCCGACGGCGCGCTCACCCTCGGCGAGAGTCCCTACGCGGTCACCGATGTCGACGTCGATGGGTCGTCGCTCAAGCAGAACAACTACGTCGTCGGCTTCGTCCGCACGATCGCCGCCGAGCGCAACGGCGACGACGTCACCGCCGCGCCGCCCGCGCTGCGCGCACCGGGGCTCGTCGTCACGCGCGCGGGAAGATCGGATGCCGCGCACGCCTCCCTCGCCGACCAGCGCGCACTCCAGACTGCTCTGCAGCCTGAGACGCCGGTGGAGGAGGCGCCGCTGCTGTACGCCGATCAGGTCACCCGCGGCATGCGCATCGAGGTGTGGGACGACACCGTGAAGCGGTGGGCGAGCCTGCACGCGCGCCGCAGCACGACCCGCATCGAAGGGTTCGCCGACACGATCGCCGACGATGAGTTCAACGAGGGGGTGCTGCAGGGGACGGCCGCGCACTCCGTCCCACCGCCCGCAGCCGACGGCGCTCCCGCGACAGTGCCCGACGAGTCTCGGGCGATCCGCATCCACGAGACCGTCTTCGGGTGGGAGGGCTGGTCGCTGTCGGCACCGCGCCCCGGCCGTACGATCACGGATGCGACGGTTCCCGACCCCGACACTCCGACCGGGTACCGACAGACCGAGTCCATGGTGGATGACCCGTCGCTGAGCGACCCGCGCACGCCGCCGCACCCGTTCCGCACGACGCACCGAGCGGCGGACGGCACGCTCCCGCGGCTGCGCTACGGCCGCTCCTACAGCTTCCGCGCCTGGACGGTCGATCTGGCAGGGCAGTCGCGGGCGCACGAGCTCAACCCGCAGCCGCTGCCGCCGCGCGACCTCACTGCAGCGCTCGCCTCCGCTGCCGTGGGTCGGTTCACGCGGCGACAGGCGAAGGAGGCGTCGCTGAGTGCCGTCGCGGAGGTCGGCGGCCTCCAGGAGGCGTTGCAGACGGCCGCCTCGACCCGGCTCGGCGTGATCCGCGCCGAACAGGCTCCCGTCGACATCGCCGATCTGCCGCCGAACCTGCGAGCGGCCGTGTCGGCGATCGCCGCGGCATCCCTTCGACCGGACGTATCGGCGTCGGCGCTCCCGACTCAGGCCGCGCGGACATCCGCCGCGTGGGAGGCGCTCGCCGCCGGCTCCGGCGCCCTCGATGTGAGCCCCGCGCTGACCGAGGTGTCCGATCGCCTCGATCTCGTCGCCTCACATCTGGGCGCCGTGCTCGGCACAGCGAAGCCTCCGAGCGGGGCCGGCGCGGGGGCGGCGCTGCGTACCATCACCCCGCTGTTCCCGTTCCTGCGCTGGGACCCCGTCCCGCCACCCGCGATCGTGCCGTACGCCGAGTTCACCGAGGGGGAGTCGCTGCGCACGATCGCGATCCGCACCGGCATCGCGATCGACCCGGTGGCGGGGGAACCGTCCACGCTCGAGGGGGAGGCGTACTTCGACGACGTCCAGGCGCGTCATCCGGAGATCGATCTCACGCGCTACCGCACCGCCGGTCGTCGGCACATCGCCCCGCCCCGCATCGCCCAGTCGGGCGCCGAGCTGCACGGGCGCTTCGACCGCGCACTGACCGCCCCGGGCGTCTCGCGCGACGATGCGCGCCGTCTCGTCCTGGCCTGGTCGCTGCGCGAGAACGGCTCGTTCGCACACCGGTTCGTCGTGGATCTGGCCGATCCGCTCGGCGGGGGCCTCGAGCAGACCGGCATCCGCCTCGTCACGGAAGCGAGCGCGGATCCGGCGACGGCGCGCACGCTCGACGAACTGCAGCCCGGCACGCCGCCCGCACTCGGCAACGCGCCCGGGCCGGGGCAGTATGTGGTCCACGGCGCCGACCGCCTGCTGCTGCCCTACCTGCCCGATCCGCTCGCAGACGGTCTGTCGGTGACCTTCGTGGATGCCGGGTTCACGCTGCCTCTGCCGTTCCCGCACCGCAGCGAGGGGTTCACCACGCGCTACCCCGGCGCGTGGCCGGAGCGGCAGCCGCTGCTCCTGCGACTGGCGTCGGGTGGGCCCGGCGCGACCCTGGAAGGACACGTGCTGACCCTCACGCTTCCGCCGGGGGAACGTGCCAAGGTGCGGCTGTCGAGCTCGCTCGACCGGGAGCTCGCACCGCACATGGCGCTCTGGCGGCTGCTCGCGCTGTCACCCGCCTCGCGCGCGGACCTCGCGGACGAGGTCGTCGACGGGCGGATCTGGAGCCTCACACCGAGCGACGGCGCGGTCTTCGTCAACGCGACGCCCCGTCCCGTGCGCCGCCCCGAAGCGATCGACCGGCCGTTCGTCGCACGCTCGTACGCCCGCACCGACGCGATGCTGTTCGCCACGTTCACGGCGCATGGCGCGTCGACCGACAACCTGACCCTCGAGGCGACGTGGACCGACGACATCGACGATCCCGCGGACGCCGGCCCCGGGCGGTCGCCCGGCGCGGCGACGGCCCTGTCGACGCAGGTCGCCCCGTGGGAGACGATCGTCCCCTTCCTCGACGAACCGGTCGACTGGGACGTCGCCGAGCTCGGCAGGGTGCGCGGGCACCTCGGCAGGCACGAGTTCCCCGACACCAGGCACCGCGAGGTGACCTACCGGCTGCGCGCGCAGACGCGCTACCGCGAGTACTTCCCGCCCGCGCTCCGCGACGCCCCGCTGCTGCCGCCGGCGAACCCCGGCGACCCCGAGCAGCGGCCGACGATGCCCGGCACGGCAGCCCTGCCCGATGGGTCGGATGCCGCGGTCGATGACGGCCAGAGCCTCGTGTCGCGTCCGTTCACGGTGCACGTCGACAACACCTCGGTGCCCGGAGTGCCCCTCGTCCATTCGGTGCTTCCGCTGCTGCGGTGGGAGCGCACCCCCGAACCCGGACAGCCCGCCGCGCGACGGCACACGCGCCGCAGCGGGGTGCGCATCCGGCTCGAGCGGCCCTGGTTCGACACCGGGTCGGGCGAGCTGCTGGGTGTGCTGCTGGACCCGGGGCGCCCCGTGAAGCTGATCGATGCGCCGGAGTGGCACTCGCAGTGGGGCGCCGACCCGATCTGGATCGGGACGCCGGTGCCGCGGCGCTCCATCGACACCGGCCAGCTCGATCACCGCCTGCGCTGGCAGCACGACGACGACCGCCCGGCACGGCCCGGCCGGCCGGTGACCGGTCCGCGCGAGCTGACGCTTCCGCCGCCTCCGGCGGGGCTGGTGCCGTCGGAGGGGACACCGCAACCCGAGGACCGCCGGGTCGAGGTCGTCGGCTACCGCCCCGAGTACGACGCGGAGCGCCGGCTCTGGTTCGTGGATGTCGCGTTCGACGCCGATGAGCAGTTCTGGCCGTTCGTACGACTCGCCGTGGCCCGATACCAGCCCTACTCGGTCAACGGTGCGCACCTCTCCCAGCCGGTGCGGCTCGACTTCGCCCAACTGATGCCGACCCGCACCTCGTCGGTGTCGCGCACCGACGAGCGCACCGCCCGCGTCGTCGTGGGCGGGCCTGTGCTGCTGCGCGGCCTCGACCGGCTCGCCGGGCAGGGTCGGTTCCGCCCGACCGATGCGGAGCGCTTCGACCGCGACCGGGTGGTGACGGCATCGCTGCAGTTCCGCGCCGTCGCGACCGACGGCGACCTCGCCTGGGAGACGCGCGCGACCCGCGAGCTGCCTCGCCGCTACCTCGAAGACGCCCGGTTCACCTGCGAGGGCGAACTCGTCGCCGATCGGGACGTGCCGTTCCGCACGCCGCAGGACACCGACGAGGGATCGTCGTGGCGCGTGCTGATCGAAGAGTGGGAGAGCTTCCCCGCCGACCCGGCGACCGGGCATCCCGACGCGGGCGGGCAGCTCACCCGCGAGCGCCGCCTGATCTTCGCCGACGAGGTGTTCCTCTAGCCTCGTATCCATGCCCCTCATCGCACTGACCGGCGGGATCGCGTCGGGCAAGTCCACCATCGCGCGCCGTCTCGCCGAGCACGGTGCGGTCATCGTCGATGCCGACCAGATCGTGCGCGAGGTGCAGCGCGCGGGGTCGCCGGTGCTCGAGCGGATCGCGACGGAGTTCGGCGCGGACGTGATCCGCGCCGACGGAGAGCTCGACCGCGCCGCGCTCGGCGCGCTCGTGTTCGGCCACCCGGATCGCCTGGCAGCCTTGAACGGCATCGTGCACCCTGCGGTGCGCGAGGAGTCTGCCCGCCGGTTCGCCGAGGCGTTCGCCGCCGACCCCGCCGCGGTTGTCGTCTACGACGTGCCGCTGCTGGTCGAGGCCCGCGTCGACGACCCCTGGGAACTCATCGTCGTCGCGCACGCGCCGGCCGAGCTGCGGCGGAAGCGGCTGGTCGAGCTGCGCGGGATGACCGGCGAGGAGGCTGCCGCCCGCATCGGATCGCAGGTGCCAGACGACCGGCGGCTCGCCGTCGCCGACGTCGTCATCGACACGTCCGGAACGATCGCACACACCCACGCTCAGACCGACGCGCTCGCGGCCTCACTCGCCGGCATCCCTCGCGAGGAGCCGCGCTAGCACCGTCAGGTCTCCGATATCGGGTAGGTCGCGTGTTGTCGGCGCGCGTGCCGCCGCCGACGCAGCAGCAGCACGGCCACGACGACGACCGCGACCAGGAGGACGACGGCCAGCACCGGCACGAAGATCGCCGCCGCCACGAGAGCGAACGACGACACGTCCTCACCCGCCGACAGCGCGGGCGCGGCAAGCCCCGCGGTCGCGAGGTTCGCGACCGGCCGGACGGCAGCCTTGAGGGCATGCACGACGAGCGCGATGACGACGCCGATGACGATGGGTGCCCAGGCATCCCAGCCGGCACTGCCGGAGAACAGGCTCGGATCGTCCACGCGCACCGTCTCGGCACTCGAGCCCGCGCCGAACACGATGCCGCCCGCAGCGGGGCGGATCGCGGTCTGGATGACGTCGTTGACGGAGTCGACGGCAGGGAACTTGTCGGCGACGACCTCGATGACGAGCAGGATGCCGGTGATCCACAGCGCGAGGTCACTCGACAGCCACGCCCATGATGCGGGCAGCTCGACCGCTGGCAGGAAGCGATCGGCCAGCCCGAGTAGGAACAGCGGCATCCACGCGTTCAGCCCGGCCGCGGCGGCCAACCCCGATCCGACGAAGAACTCCATCACGCTCACAGCGTACGGGGCGGCGCGTTCGGGCAGGGCTGGGCCGGCCACGATGTCGTGCCCCCGGCATACGCTGGAGTGATGCAGACCACGCGATCCGTGCGACCCTTCGAGGTCGTCAGCGAGTACGTCCCGAGCGGCGATCAGCCGCAGGCGATCGCGGACCTTGCCGCCCGCATCAACGCGGGCGAGACCGATGTCGTCCTTCTGGGAGCGACCGGAACCGGCAAGTCGGCGACGACGGCCTGGCTCATCGAGCAGGTGCAGCGCCCGACGCTCGTGCTCGCGCACAACAAGACCCTCGCCGCGCAGCTGGCCAACGAGTTCCGCGATCTGATGCCGCACAACGCGGTGGAGTATTTCGTCAGCTACTACGACTACTACCAGCCCGAGGCCTACGTGCCGCAGACGGACACCTTCATCGAGAAGGACTCGTCCATCAACGCGGAGGTGGAGCGTCTGCGGCACTCGACCACCAACTCGCTCCTGAGCCGTCGCGATGTCGTCGTGGTCTCCACCGTGTCGTGCATCTACGGTCTCGGCGCGCCCGAGGAGTACCTGCGCGCGATGGTGGCGTTGCAGGTGGGGGAGCGGTACGACCGCGATGCGCTGATCCGCAAGTTCATCGCGATGCAGTACAACCGCAACGACGTCGATTTCTCCCGGGGCAACTTCCGCGTACGCGGCGACACCATCGAGATCATCCCGGTGTACGAGGAGTACGCCGTGCGCATCGAGCTGTTCGGCGACGAGATCGAGGCCCTTTACATGCTGCACCCGCTCACGGGTGACATCGTGCAGCGGCTCGACAGCGTGCCGATCTTCCCGGCATCCCATTACGTGGCGGGGACGGATGTCGTCCAGCGGGCGATCAAGACCATCGAGCACGAGCTCGACGAGCGACTGAAGGAGTTCGAGTCGCAGGGCAAGCTGCTCGAGGCACAGCGGCTGCGCATGCGCACGACGTTCGACCTGGAGATGCTGCAGCAGCTGGGCTTCTGCTCGGGAATCGAGAATTACTCGCGGCACCTCGACGGCCGTCAGTCGGGGGAGCCGCCGCACACGCTGCTGGACTTCTTCCCCGACGACTTCCTGCTCGTGATCGACGAGTCGCACGTGACCGTCCCGCAGATCGGGGCGATGTACGAGGGGGATGCCTCGCGCAAACGCACCCTGGTCGATCACGGGTTCCGGCTGCCGAGCGCGATGGACAACCGCCCGCTGCGCTTCGACGAGTTCAAGAACCGGATCGGCCAGACCGTCTATCTGTCCGCGACGCCGGGCCGGTACGAGATGGGCATCGCCGACGGCATCGTCGAGCAGATCATCCGCCCGACCGGACTCGTCGACCCGCAGATCATCGTCAAGCCCTCGAAGGGACAGATCGACGACCTGCTCGAGGAGATCCGCGTGCGCGTCGAGCGCGACGAGCGCGTGCTCGTGACGACGCTGACCAAGAAGATGGCGGAGGAGCTCACCGACTTCCTCGGCGAGCACGGCGTGAGGGTGCGCTACCTGCACTCGGACGTCGACACCCTGCGCCGCGTCGAGCTGCTCACCGAGCTGCGCAGCGGCGTGTACGACGTGCTCGTCGGCATCAACCTGCTGCGCGAGGGTCTCGACCTGCCCGAGGTATCGCTCGTCGCGATCCTGGACGCCGACAAGGAAGGGTTCCTGCGCAGCGGCACCTCGCTCATCCAGACGATCGGCCGCGCCGCCCGTAACGTGTCGGGCGAGGTGCACATGTACGCCGACAACATGACCGATTCGATGCGCACGGCGATCGAGGAGACCGAGCGGCGTCGCGAGAAGCAGGTCGCCTACAACCTCGAGCACGGCATCGACCCGCAGCCGCTGCGCAAGAAGATCGCCGATATCACCGACGCGCTGGCACGCGAGGCATCGGACACGCAGGAGCTGCTGTCGCGCGGCCGCAGCGGAGTGCGGACGAAGACCGGATCGGGCAAGGGAAAGAGCCCGACGCCCCGGCTGCGCGAAGGGATCGCTGCGGAGGGCGCCACCCAGCTCGAAGCGACGATCGAGGACCTGTCCAACCAGATGCTCGCCGCCGCCGAGGAGCTCAAGTTCGAGCTCGCCGCGCGGCTGCGCGACGAGGTGCAGGACCTCAAGAAGGAGCTGCGCGCGATGGAGAAGGCGGGGCACGCATGATGGACCAGCGAGTGAGTCTCATCACCCTGGGTGTGGACGACGTGACCCGGGCGGTCGCGTTCTACCGCGCCCTGGGTTGGGAGCCGCATTCGTCCTCGGTGCCGGGCGACATCGCGTTCTATCAGGCCGGAGGCATGGCGTTCGCGCTGTGGTCCCGCGCGTTGCTGGCAGCGGACTCCGGCGTCGCCGACGGTGGCGGCTGGGGTGGTGTGACCCTCGCGTACAACGTCCGTGAGCGTGCCGAGGTGGATGCCGTGATCGACGCGGCCCGTCACGCCGGCGCTCGCATCGCACGCGAGCCGGCCCCCACCGAGTGGGGCGGGTACTCGGGCGTGTTCATCGACCCGGACGGACACCCGTGGGAGATCGCGTTCAATCCCGGCTGGCCGCTCGATGCGGACGGGAACGTCCGACTGGGCTGAGCCCGTCAGGCCCCGTCAGGGGCAGGTCATCAGCGGTTTCGGGCCGGACCGGTCGAAGGCGTGCTGCGACATCGGCTGGCCGCGGAGCGGGCAGGCGCGCTCGGTGCGCACCGGCTCGGGCTCGGTGTCATACGGTCCGACGGATGCCGGGCCGGCGAGCCGGATGAGCCGCGAGTTGAGGTAGGCGTACCAGCCTCCGGCGTCCCTCACACGCTCGCGCAGGGGACGCTTTCCGTCATTGCTGTGTGCCATGATCGTTAGTGTACTAAGTAATTATCGAGGGGATGCCGTGACCGCGCACGACGATCTGCTGAAGCTGGAGAACCAGCTGTGCTTCGCGCTCGTGACCGCCGCTCGCAACGTCGTGGCGGTGTACCGGCCGGTTCTCGAGCCCCTCGGCCTCACCCATCCCCAGTACCTCGTCATGCTGGCCCTTTGGGAGCGGGCTCCGCGCTCGCTCGGCGAGCTCGCGGACGAGCTGGCGATGGAACCGGCCACCCTCTCCCCGCTGGTCAAGCGCCTCGAGGCGCAGGGGAGGGTCGCTCGTGGGCGCAACGCGCAGGATGAGCGCGTCCTGGAGATCGGGCTGACCGATGCTGGTCGCGCGCTGCGGGCGGATGCGCTCGCGGTACCCGAGCAGATCCTGGCGAGAGTGGACATGGCGGCCGGCGAGGTCGCCGCGCTGCGCGATGCCCTCGCGCGCTTCGCGGGCCGGAGGTCCGATCTCGGACGCTGAGAAGTGGGTTGCACCACATTACTGAACATGTTCAGTAATGTGGAGCGCATGCAGACCATCGTCATCGCGGGCGGCTCGGGGTTCGTCGGCTCGGCGCTGCGGACGTCATTCGCTGCGCAGGGTCACCGCGTGCGCACGGTCGGACGAACCGGGGATACCACGTGGGGTGACGTCGGCTCGCTTCGCGCCGCCGTCGACGGTGCCGACGTGCTGATCAACCTGGCGGGCAAGAGCGTGGACTGCCGGTACACGACGGCGGCACGAGACGAGATCCTGCGCTCACGTGTCGAGACCACACGAGCACTGCACGCGGCCGTCGCTGCGGTGGATGCACCGCCGGCGGTCTGGCTCAATGCGTCGACGGCCACCATCTACCGCCACGAGACGGAGCGTCCGAACACCGAGCGCGACGGGGTGCTCGGCACCGGATTCTCCGTCGACGTCGCCCGGGCCTGGGAGGCAGAGCTGTTCGCCGGCGACCTGCCCGCGACCCGCCGGGTCTCACTGCGGATGGCGATCGTCCTGGGTGACGGGCCGGCCACGCAGATGCTGCTGCGTCTCGCACGCATCGGCCTCGGCGGGCCGCAGTTCGACGGCTGGGGCCCGCAGCACCACCGCTACCGGGGGATCGGCGCGGCGCCCAGCGGGGACGGTCGCGTCCCGCAGCACCGCACCCGGGGTCGCCAGCGATTCAGCTGGATCCACATCGAGGACGTCGTGGGGGCGGTGCAGCTGCTGTGCGAACGCGACGACCTCGCGGGACCGGTGAACCTCGCCGTCCCCGAAGCCAGCGACAACCGCACGCTGATGCGCACTCTGCGGCAGGTCGTCGGGGCGCCGATCGGGCTTCCGTCCGCCCGATGGATGCTCGAACCCGCGATGTGGGCGCTGCGCACCGAACCGGAGCTCGTGCTCAAGAGTCGCTGGGTCGCGCCCGCGGTGCTGCAGGCCGGCGGCTACCGGTTCCGGCATCCCGACCTCGCGGAGGCGCTACGCGATGTCGCGTCAGGCGCGCGCGTCCGCTCTCAGCGCACGGCCTGAGTGCGCATCCAGGCCCCGTGTCCGAGGCCACACCTAGACTTGTCCGGTGCCCATCGTCCCCGTCGTCACCCCCGCAAAGCTCAGCGTCCGCGGTGCCCGCGTCCACAACCTGAAGGACGTCGACCTCGACCTCCCGCGCGATTCGCTCGTCGTGTTCACCGGTCTCTCCGGCTCGGGAAAGTCGAGCCTCGCCTTCGACACGATCTTCGCCGAGGGACAGCGCCGCTATGTCGAATCGCTGAGCTCCTATGCACGTCAGTTCCTGGGCCAGGTCGATCGACCGGACGTC
>Ga0180219_1000831_pt1 | contig 22307 bp, 18 predicted proteins | sample eDN3rd30CBELigMG_FD_151338 | JGI IMG/M metagenome (GOLD analysis project Ga0180219, IMG submission 151338) | Enriched Miracle-Growth compost microbial communities from Emeryville, California, USA - eDNA 3rd pass 30_C BE-Lig MG (version 2)... ...
GTTCGGCAAGGTGATCGGGGGCGGGATGCCGCTGGCCGCCCTCGGCGCGCGGCGCGAGATCATGGAGCAGCTCGCTCCCCTGGGCCCCGTCTACCAGGCGGGCACGCTGTCGGGCAATCCCGTCGCGGTCGCGGCGGGCCTGGCGACCCTGCGCGCGGCCGATGCCGCCGTCTACGCACGGGTCGATGAGGTTGCTGCGACGGTCTCGACTGCTGTCGACGACGCGCTGTCGGCGGCAGGCGTCGAGCACGTGATCTCACGCGCGGGCAACCTGTTCAGCATCCAATTCCAGTCGGAGCTTGCAACCGACTACGCCGGGGTGCAGCAGCAGGAGGCCTTCCGCTACGGACCCTTCTTCCACGCGATGCTCGACGCCGGCGTCTCGCTGCCGCCCAGTGCCTACGAGGCCTGGTTCGTCAGCGCCGCGCACGACGACACCGCGGTCTCGCGGGTGCTCGAGGCGCTGCCGGCTGCGGCGCGCGCGGCGGCCTCGGCGACGCCGGCCTGACCACTGCGGACGCGCCGCGGGTCGCGGCATCCATCCCTGCGTGTTCAGAACTCAGCACATCCGCGTCGGAACGCGCCCCGAAACGCCCGGTTCGCGCATCGGGGCCCGGGTCTTGCTGAGTTCTGACCATCCAGATGCCCCCGGCGGCATCCTGCCCACGGGGCACCCAGCTGACACGGTCTATGCTTGACGCGGCGCGAGACGCGCCCTGCAGAAGGAAGCGAGGTGGTTCGACATGAGTAGTGACAGTCGCAGTCCGTTGCCGGACACCACCTCCATCGCTCTGCGCTGAGCCCGGATGGGGTGCCGGCACCCCTTTCCCATCCGACCCGCGTGGGCGCTGCATACGCCTGCGCGCTGCAGGAGGCTCCGCCATGACCATTCAGGAACTCACCGACCGTATCGACGACCTTGCACAGCTGCTCTCGGGCAATGAACTGGTCGCGGCATCCGACGCCGTCACCGCGCTGGATCCGCATGAGATCGTGACCGCGATCGAACGCCTGAGTCCCCGGGCGGGCGCGGTGCTGTTCCGACTGCTGTCAAAGGACCGCGCGCTGGCGGTTTTCGACGCCCTGTCGCCGGCGGTGCAGGGCGACCTGGTGCGGCAGCTGCGCGACTCCGAGGTCGCCACGGTCTTCGCCGACCTCGACCCCGACGACCGCGTCTGGCTGCTCGACGAGCTGCCGGCCTCGGTCGCGCAGCGGCTTCTGCAGGGACTGCCCGCGCGCGACCGCCAGCTGACCGCGGCCGTGCTCGGCTACGAGCAGGATGCCGTGGGGCGCCGCATGAGCCTCGACTTCGTGACCACGCACCCCGAACTCACGGTCGCAGCGACCATGCAGCGCGTGCGCGCACGCCTCGACGACGCCGAGACCGTCTACACGCTGCCGGTCACCGGCAGCGGGCGCGAGGTCGTCGGCGTCGTCAGCCTGCGTGACCTCATGTCGGCGCCCGACGACGCGAGCATCGCGGAGGTCATGAGCGAGCCGCAGACGGCGAACGCCACGAGCGACGCCGAGCAGGCCGCACGCATCTGCGCCGACCGTGGGCTTCTCGCGCTGCCGATCGTCGACAGCGAGCGGCGGCTCGTCGGCATCCTCACGCTGGACGATGCGGCACGCATCCTCAAGCACGAGGAGAGTGAGGATGTCGCGCGCCAGGGCGGAGTCGAGCCACTCGGCCGCCCGTACCTGAGCACCCCGATCCCCCGCCTCGTGCGCTCGCGCGTCGTGTGGCTGTTCGTGCTGGCCATCGGCGCGACGCTCACCGTGCAGGTGCTGTCGCACTTCGAGGCGACGCTGGCCGAGATGACCGCGCTCGCGCTGTTCGTGCCGCTGCTGATCGGCACGGGTGGCAACACCGGCAACCAGGCGGCCACCACCGTGACCCGCGCGCTCGCGCTCGGCGAGGTCACGCCGCGCGACATCCTGCGCGTACTCGGCCGCGAAATGCGCGTCGGGTTCCTGCTCGGCCTTGCGCTCGGCATCGTCGGGTTCACGATCGCCGGGGCTGTCTACTCGTGGCCGATCGGCGTCGTGATCGGCCTGACCCTGATCGCGGTGTGCACGGTGGCGGCGACCATCGGCGGGATCATGCCGCTGGTCGCGCGGGCCATCCACGTGGACCCGGCGGTGTTCTCGAACCCGTTCATCACGACCTTCGTGGATGCCACGGGCCTGGTGATCTACTTCCTCATCGCGAAGACCGTGCTCGGGCTCTGAGCCGCGGCATCCACGCTTCCCGTCGTGCACACGGTAGGGGATTCTCGCCGACACGCCGGTGCGGGATGCCGCAGGCCGGCGTTTCTGCCCGGCTCCCCTACGGTGTGCACGGCGGGGCGCCGTCCCCTTTGGGTGCGCACGGCGAGGATGCGGGACACAGGCCGGCCGCAGCAGCCCCGATCAGAACGGGTCGACGCGGAACGTGAACGCGCGACCCTGACGGAACGGCTCGACGAGTTCGACGTTCTCGAACGCTATGCCGCCCGGCAGCGGGTGCTCGCTCATCCAGTAGGTGAACCGGCCGTTCACCTGGCCGCGCAGTGCCGGGTCGGGGTCGGCCGCGCGCCATTCCTGAGCGCCACGCCGCCCGGTGTAGTGCCAGTGGTCGGCCGTGCCGTCGGCATAGACCGCCCCGGCCGGATCGGCCTCATCCGGTCGCGCGCGCAGCACGACCTCGTCGCCCTCGCGCAACAACTCATCGACGCCGACGGAGGCATGCGGCGCGAACGCGCTGCCGCAGTAGTCGGGCCACAGCTCGGCGGCGCGCACGGCGCGACCCGCGAGTTCGAGCTCGCGCAGCCGCGCCCAGTTGCCCATCGTCGCGGTCACGATGCAGGCGCTCAGTGGCACCGAGCTCTCGCGCGCGAAGGTCGCCACCCGCACCTCGTGCGGTCGGTCGCGGGTGAAGGTCGCCGTCACCCACACGTCCGCGCCGTTCGCGAAGGGCTCGCTCAGGATGCCGACGGTCAGCGTGTTTCCGTCGACCACGCCCCGTGCCGGGTCGTCGCCGGCGCGAGGCGTGGGGTCGTCGGGGTCGTCGGCAGACCAGAACCGCAGCCCCGGCGCCTCGTCGAGACGCGAGCGCTCGAGCTCGGAGTATCCGCGCTCGGCCCGCCCGGCAGGGATCGGCTCGATCGCGAAGAAGTTGAGCAGCCGGTCGCGCGGATGATCCAGGTACGGCGTGAACACCCGGATCAGCCCGCGCGGACCGCCCAGCGGGTGCAGGCCGATCTGCATTCCGTCGGGATGCCCCCACCGCGGTTCGCGCGGTCCGGCTCCGGCCGCGGGCCGCAGCCACCCCGTCTCATCCACCGTCGCTTGCCGCAGCATCCGTGTCTCCCGTCCCTCTCCCCGCCCCCGGTACATCAAACCCTCCGCTGCACATCAAACCGTCCGCTGCACATCAAACCGGCGGCGGTTTGATGTGCGTTCGACAAACTCATATGAAACCGGCGGTCGTGCGGGCCCGAGCCGGCCGCAGCACGAGCCCGAGCCGACCACCGCGCGACCCCGAGCTGACCGCCGCGCGAACCCGAACCGGCGGTCGTGCGGGCCCGAGCCGGCCGCAGCGCGAGCCCGAGCCGGCCGCCGCGCGAGCCCGAGCTGACCGCGACCCCGCCGCCCTACAGCGCCACGTCCCCGCAGAGGTGCACCGTGATGCCCATGCCGTCGAGCATCGCGGCCTTGGCGACCAGCGCCTTGTCGGCGGTGGCGACGTCGGGCGCGTAGACGAGCTGCGCGTGGTTGGCCTTGTGCCGCGCCATGAACTGGTCGCGGCTCTGGCCGTGCAGCACGACGCTGGCGATCGGCCACTCGGGGTTCGTGAGGTCCTTGCGCCGCTGCGCCTCTTCGGCGGGCAGCTCGACGACCGACCCGCGGAACAGGTCCGCGTGCAGAGCACCGTCCGCGATGTAGATGCGTGAGAGCACGACCTCGCCGGGCTTGGACACTCCGTTGATGGTCGCCCCGCCGGCGGGGAAGAACACGTGCCCCTGCCGGTTGCCGACGGCCTTGTCCCACCCGCCGAGATGCGACGCCGGCACCGAGCCCGAGATCTCATAGACCCAGACGAACTCGCCGTCGAATTCCTCGCCCCAGCGCACGTCGTGCAGGGTCGTGTCGGGGTTCAGGCCCATCGCCGTCCACACCCGGTTGGTCACCAGCGCGTCGACCGCGACGCCCTCGTCGGCCTCGTTGAAGTGCGGGAACGCGCGGCCCGCGTGCAGTTCGCGCTTACCGTCGCGTGAGAGCACCGGCGGCCGGTCGGTGGAGTTCAGGATGCCCTCGGCGAGGTCCGACGCCGGCACGAGGTCCTTCAGACCCTGCTGATACTGGATGCCGACGGCATCCAACCCGAAATCGTCGGCGATGCGCAGAGCCGCGATGTACATCTTCAGCTGCCACTGCACCTGGTCACGGGTGAGCTCGGTCGCGGCATCCTGCCCGTACTCGAACCTCATGCCCTGATCGGTCAGCCAGTCGTAGGCGGCGTCGGCCTCGGCGTCGGTCACCGTCAGCATCTCGGCGTACAGCGCCGACTGCGACAGGCGCTCCTTGTAGATGCCCGTGTGATTGAGCAGCTCATCGTCGAAGATCGCGTTGTACATGCCCATGCAGCCCTCGTCGAACACGCCGATGATGGCCTTGTCGGCGACCAGCTGCGCGGCCAGAGCCTTGCCCAGGTCGACCTCGGGCGACGACGGCAGTGCGGGCAGATCGCGCACATGCGACGCGTCGTGGGTGATGCGACCGGTCTCGACCCATTCCTTGAGCCCCGTGCGGAACCACTCGTCGGTGAAGTCGACCGACCAGATCGTCGAGTACTCCTTGCCCATCTTCGTGAGCCCGGCGTTCAGGCCAAGAAGTCCGACCAGCCCCGGCCAGTCGGGCGCGAAGTTCGCGGTGGTCAGGATCGGGCCGCGGTGCGTGCGCAGGCCGGCGAGCACGTGATGCGAGTACTGCCAGTTCGCGATCGCGACGACGAGCGGCGCGTCGTCGGGGATGTTCTTGAACACCTCCATGCCCATGCGCTGACTGCGGATGAACCCGTGACCGCGCTCTGCGTCGACGCCGAAGGCGCGCTGCAGGCTCCAGCCGAGGTCTTCGAAGGCTTTTGTCACCGCCGCCTCGACTCCTGCCTGCACCGGCCAGCTGTCGATGTTCGCCGGTTCGCGCAGGTCGCCCGAGGTGATGAGGTAGACGGTGTTCGGTGCTGCGGCCGGCCGCGCCGTCGGGGTCGGGAAGGTGTAGTCGGTCATGGTGCCTCCTTGAGGTCGGGGTCGGTGACGGTCAGCACGGCGTGCGCGCCGGCCGCGAGATGGAGAAGGGTGGATGCCGCGCGGCCGCGCACCCGCAGCAGGTCGACGTCGAGCACCCCGCCGTCGACGTCGAGGCGCACCTCGTCGCCGTCGATCGACACGCGCCCCCACGCCGTGCCGGTGGTGAACAGCGCCCGCAGCGGTCCGGGCTCGGCCGGGTCGAACGAGAGCGTGCGGGATGCGGCATCCCACTGCGCTCCGGTGAAGGCGAGCAGCACACCCCATGACGAGAGCGAGCGGGCATAGTGGTTGCCGCACTCGATCTCGTTCCACGGGTTGCGCACGACGCCGTCGTAGCGGGCGGCCCGCGTCCGCTCGATGCGGAGCGCGTCGTCGGTGCGGCCCGCATAGGCGAGGGATGCCGCGACCTGATGTTCGATGCCGGTCCACACCTCGTCGGAGTAGACGAACGGGATCGAAGGCCTGCCACCTGCGGGCCACGAGGCCAGCAGCAGTCCGCCCTCGTCGTTCAGCGCATAGACACGCTGCGTGCTCTCGTGATCGCGCAGGCTCTCGCGGAAGTTGTGCTGCATGACGGCCCCCAGCGCGCTGTGCACGCGATCGGCGGGAACGATGTCGCCGAGTCCGTTCAGCCGCGCGTGGAACTGTCCGAGCAGCTGATCAGACAGCACGCCCTCGCCGTACTGGTACCGGTGCGCGTCGACGTCGTCGATGATCTGCCGGTACCACTCGCCGTTCCAGAGCAACTCGTCCATGCGGGCTGCCGCCCGGTCGGCCTGCGCGGCCAGTTCTCCGGCGCGCTCGCCGTAGCCGAGATGGCGGGCCATCCGTGCGCCGGCGCGCAGAGCGGCCACGAGCATGCCGTTCGCGAGCGGCTCGGTGCCGTGGAACTCGATGTCGTAGGTGTTGTGCAGCTCACCGTCCACGAGCCCGTCGCCGTCGTGATCCCACTCGCGCATCGCGTGGTCGAGCGCGCGGTCGGCGGCGGGCCACAGCTCGCGTAGGAAATCCTCGTCGCCCGAGAACCGCCACTCGCGATGCAGGCGGATGACGGTGCCCAGCTGCCCGTCGACCGCGGGCCCCATGAACCAGCTCGGTCCGTCGAACACGCGATTCGAGCGGAACTTCTGGGCCCCCACCGCATCCGTCTCGAGCAGGAACTCGTTGCGTCGCGCGCTGCGCTCAAGCTGCGGGAACAACCAGGCGATCGTCTGCGCATACGACCACACATGGGTGCAGGTGCCCTCGCACGAGCCGCCGTGGTCGAACGAGCCCTCCCACGCGGCGAACACCGGACCCTCGCCGAGCGCCGGGTTCGGCGTCTCGACGACGAAGCACGTGGTCGAGCGGGCTGCCGCGATGTTCGCGCCCGCGCTGTGCGCGATGACCGGGTCGAGCGACCCGCCGTACAGCGCCTCGACGAACGCGTCGGTCGCGTGCTCGAGTGCGGGCAGGTGGGTGTGGAGATGGGATGCCGCGGCCCAGGCGTCCGGCCAGAGCGTCGCGTAGTGGTTGCGCACGACCTCGTCGGCATGCGGGTCCTTCATGATGATGTGACCGAGCCATCCGCGGTGCCGGTTCGGGAACGACCAGCTGAGCACGAACTCGAAGTCGCGGCTCTCGCCGGGCGCGAGCGCATGCACGATGCCCAGCGACCCGGTGCGGATGCGCGGCAGCGTCGCGAAGAGTTCGTCTTCGCTCATCGGGCGGCCGGCGTCGCCCTCGGCGAACAGGCCGCGCGGGCGGTCTTCGAGAGTCAGCCGAGGCTCGGAGTCGAGCCGGCCGTCGGAGGCGAGGTCGTTCCAGAAGAGACGCGCTCCGTCGGGCCAGAACCCGGTGACCCACTGCGGTTTCGCCGTGGTCGCGGCATCCCGTGTCGTCAGCGCCAGCGTGCCGTAGCCGACGTCGTCCGCGGGCAGATCGATGCCGAAGTCGAGACCGCGCACCGTGCCGTCGTCGCGCCAGCGCACGCTCTGGGTGCCGCGCATGCCGAACGGCCCCTCACCGCGGCCCGCGGTGTGGCTGACCGACCCGACGACGGTGACGTCGACCGGTACGGCGGAGTGGTTCGTGACCGTATAGCGCAGCACCGCCGCCGGAATGCCCGACGCATCGGGGTCGAGCGGGACGAGCGGGGTGAAGGCGTGTAGCGACACGTCGACGGGCAGCACCGGGTCGGCGAAATCGATGTCGACGACCGGGTATTCGCCGTGGAGGGTCGCCGCTTCCAGCCGAGGGAGTCCGGCGAGCGCGTCGAAGGGTGCCCCGGCGTCCCAGTCGTACGGTCCGTTCAGCCGTGCCTCGAGCACGCGTGTGACGGGCTCGCCGCCTGCCGGACGCGCGTGGATCGCGAAGAACGAGTTCGGATTGCGCCGTCCCTTGTCGGGGAGGTTCTCGAGCTCCCAGTCGCGCAGCTCGCCGCGGGCGCCGAGCGAGACGTTGCCGGTGCCGATGCCGCCGAGAGGGAAGGCGGCACGGGTCGCGGTGTGCGGGATGCCGCGGGCTCGGCGCGTCATGCCGTCGCCTCGCGCCGCTGCACCCGCGCCAGCTCGTGCACGATGTCCTTCGTCTGCGCGTACAGCCGCAGGTAGCGGTCGAACAGCTCGTCATAGACGATGGATGCCGCGGGGTCAGGCTCGATCGTCTGCACGACGGGGTTCCAGTCCTCGATGCGCGGGGGCTCGCCCTGTGCCGTCGCGGCCACGGCGAGGAACGCCGCACCGTAGCTCGCGCCGATCGTGGTCTGCGGAACCTGCTGGGTCAGGCCCGTGGCATCCGACACGATCCGCATCCAGAGCGCGCCCTGCGTGCCGCCGCCGACAGCGACGATCCGGCGGATGTCCGCACCCGCGGCACGCAAGGTCTCGACATTGTGCCGCACACCCAGCGCGGTGGCCTCGAGCGCAGCGCGGTAGAGGTCACCGCGCGTGTGCTCGAGCGTGAGGCCGGCGATGACCCCCCGGGCATCGGGATCGAGGATCGGCGTGCGCTCGCCCGCGAAGTACGGGAGCATCAGGAGGCCGCGCGCCCCCGGGCCCGATTCCTCGGCCTCAGCGAGCAGCGTCGGGTAGTCGGCCTCGGTCAGACCCTTCAGCCAGGCCGTGATCGCTCCGCTGGTCGCGAGCCCTCCGGCCAGGTTGCGGGTGCCGGGAAGGGCGCCAGCCGTCGTCCACATCGACGGGGTGCGCAGGGTCTGCCCGCCGGTCGCGATGAGGAACATCGTCGTGCCGTACATGAGCATGAGGTCGCCGACCTGCTGCGCCCCGACGCTCACGGCCTCGCTCCACGCGTCGATGGTTCCGGTCGTGACAGGCGTGCCGATCGGGATGCCGGTGGCCGCGGCCGCGTCGGCCGTGACGGTGCCGGCTGTCTCACCGGCCCACCGCAGCTCGGGCCGCTCGATGCCAGGCGCGAAGCGATCCCACCACGGTTCGTGCCAGGCGTTGCGTTCGACGTCGTAGAGGGGCGTCGTCTGACTCGCCGATTGGTGGTCGAGCACGTACGCTCCAGTGAGCTCGCGCGCGAGGAAAGATGCCGGCATGAACAGGCGACGAGCTCGCGCGTAGGCGTCGGGCTCTTCCTCGGCGATCCAGAGGATCTTGGGACCGGCGGCCTGGCTCGTCAGTCGCGAGCCGCCGACACGAACGATCTCGTCGACGCCGAGATCCGCGGTCATCCGCTCGATCTGCGCCGTCGCGCGGGTGTCGACACCGTAAAGGATGGCCGGTCGTACCGGCTCGTCGTGCTCATCGGTCAGAAGCACGCAGGGTCCCATGCCGCTCACACCGACACCGATGAGATCGATATCACCGTTCGCACGCGAGAGCAGTTCGCGAGAGAGCCCGGCGAATTCGCACCACCAGACCCCGGCATCCATCTCCACCCAGCCCGCCTGCGGACGGTGCACGTCGTGCGAGATCGTGGCTGTGGCAATGATCTCGCCCGTCACCGTGACCAGCACGCCCTTCGTGCTGGACGTCCCGATATCAACGCCGAGCGCGCACTTCATCGTGTCCTCCCGGTACGGTTTCTGGCGCCTTTGCGACCGCGGCCCCACGCTACACGAAATCGATTTCATCCACAACGCACGGAGTGCCATCGCGACGCCTGCCGCCTCCCCTCGCCGAGGTCGCACCTGATTTCGCGAGGTCGTACGTGTTCTCGCGAGAGTGCGTACGACCTCGCGAGATTGCGTACGACCTCGCGAGTTTGCGTACGACCTCGCGGAAGCGGAGGGGGCGGGATGCCGCGGCTCAGACCGCGCGCACAGCCGTCGCCGGCTGCACCTCGTTGCGCAGCACGACCGTGCGGGCCGGTTGGTCGTCGCCGCCGATCCGCTCGAGCAGCAGCTTCGCGGCCGTGACGCCCATGTGCCGTGCGGGCAGGCGCACCAGCGTGACCGCACTCGGCGACAGCGTGGTGAACGGCAATGAGCCGATGACGGCCACGCCGAGCCGCGGCGGGGTCAAGCCGTGCTCGGTGAGCACCTGGATCGCGCCGACCCCGATGAGGTTGTTGCCGGCGACGACGGCATCGGGCGGTTCTGGCATGGCGAGCAGCTGCTCCATCGCCTCGCGACCGCCGTCCACCTGGAAGCTCGAGTAGCGCAACAGCTCGTCGACGGGGGCTTCGGGCAGCCGCTCGGCCATCACCCTCCGCCAGCCCTGGGCGCGCTCCTGCGCGGTCTCGATGAGCTCGGGGCCGGCGATGAACGCGACGCGGCGGTAGCCGGCATCCACCAGATTCTCCGTGGCGGCCGTACCGGCCGCCCGATTCGCCATGACGACGCCGTCGATGTCATAGCCGGTACCGCGGTCGACGGCGACGACCGGACGGCCCGTCGCAATGAGGTCGTCGAGGTTCGTGTGATCGGCCGCGGCGGCGAGGATCACCCCCGCCATGTGCTCGGCGACCGCGATCTGCAGATATCGCGCCTCCTTCTCGATCTGCGCATCGGAATTGCACAGCACGACGGAGTACCCGGCCTTCTGCGCGACGTCCTCGACCCCGCGCGCGAGCTCGGTGAAGTACGGGTTCTCGATGTCGGGTATCACGAGGGCGATGACTTCCGACTCCTGCCGGCGCAGCGATCGGGCCGTCCGGTTCGGGCTGAAGCGCAGGTGCCGTGCGGCATCCCGCACGGCCTGTGTCTTCTCCTCGGAGACTCCCAGCCCGTTGAAGACGCGCGAGACGGTCGCCGGCGAGACTCCAGCCAGCTTCGCCACCTCATAGATCGTGGCCATTTCTCCCGCCCCGTGTCGCCGTCACTGCGCGTTGACAGCGCATTGCGACCACAATACAGTGATGAAATCGATTGCAAAAGGTGACCGCGAGCGGCGAGCCGCTCCGACACGAGGAAGTGCACACCCATGACGTTCCCGACATCCCTCAGCGCTCTCCGCACGGTGCGGACCCGCTCGATCTCTCCCGAGAACTTCGACGGGTCGGTCGGCGGCGGTGCCCGCGCGACCGAAGGCACCGGAGCCGCGTGCGCCCGCGACCTCGGCACCGGCTGGAAGATCTCGCCGAGCGTCGACGTCAAGGCGGGCGATACCTTCGAGCTGGCGAGCATCGCAGGCGCCGGCAAGATCACACACATCTGGATCACCACGCACACCGACAACTGGCGCACGCTGATCCTTCGCGCGTACTGGGACGGGTCCCCCGAGCCCGCCGTCGAGGTGCCGTACGGCGACTTCTTCTGCAACGGCTGGGGCGTGTTCGCACAGGTCAACTCGCAGATGATCGCCGCCAACCCGCACGGCGGCTTCAACTCGTACTGGCCCATGCCGTTCCGCGACGGGGCACGACTGACGATCGAGAACACCTCCACGGTCGACGTGCGCGTCTACTACCAGATCACCTATGAGACCGGCGGCGAGTACGACGGCGAGGGGTACTTCCACGCGCAGTGGCGCCGGTCGAATCCGCTCGACGAACTCGTGCCCCACACGATTCTCGAGGGCATCGAAGGGCAGGGCCATTACGTCGGCACCTACATCGCCTGGGGCGTGAACTCCAACGGCTGGTGGGGCGAAGGCGAGATCAAGTTCTACATGGACGACGACACCGACCACCCCACGATCTGCGGCACCGGCACCGAGGACTACTTCGGCGGCGCATGGAACTTCGACGTGCCCGGGCAGGGGTACACCGCGTTCTCGACGCCGTATCTCGGGATGCCGCAGGTCATCCGTCCCGACGGGCTCTACGTCTCGCAGCAGCGGTTCGGCATGTACCGCTGGCACGTCGCCGACCCGATCCACTTCGCGACGGGGCTGCCCAAGGTCGACATCCAGGCGCTCGGCTGGCGCAGCGGCTGGCGATACCTGCCGCTGCGCGACGACATCGCCTCGACGGCGATGTTCTATCTCGACCGTCCGACCGCCCGTCACCCCAAGACGCCGTCCGCCGATGACCTGGAGGTGCACCTAGGCACCGCTCCGGTGCCCGACATCGGCGCAACGCCTCCGCGCGAGCCGTAGGGGCGCCCGCGGCATCCACAGAAGGAGAGAGTCGATGAAGCCTCATAGCAGAAGGGCCTGGTCTGCGGCAGCGGCTGGGCTGGCGATCGCCGCCTTGTGTGCCGCAGCCGCGATCCCGGCGACGGGTGGCGGCGCTCGCGCGACCGCCGCGGCCGACTCAGCGCCCGCGAACACCCTCAAGACGGGAGCGGTCGCGATGGCGGACCAGGCGACCATGGCGGCCTCGGCATCCACCCCCGCCGTCGTCGTCGAGAAGCTGACCGGTCCCGACGCACCGAACAACACGGCCGGCCGCTGGGACATCAAGGCCGCCGATCTCGGCATCCTCTGGGATGACGGCCACGGCAAGGTGCTCGCCGCGTTCGGCGACACTTTCGGTAACGCGTGGACAGGCCCCGGCGGTGGCGCACCGGCGAACGGCAACTGGCGCAGCAATGTCCTGACCCGCTCATCCGACACGAACCTTGCCGACGGGATGCTGTTCGACAGCGCCCCGCAATCGCCCCAGGGCGTCGCGAAACAGCTGATCCCGTCGAAGAAGATCAACGGCGACGAGATCACGACGATCCCGACGGCCGCGATCTCGGTCGGGCACCGCCAGTACATGGGCTTCATGTCGGTGAAGCAGTGGGGCGACCCGGGCAAGTGGGACACGAACTATGCCGGCATCGCCTACTCGGATGACGACGGTGAGAACTGGACGGTGTCGAAGACCCGCTGGGACAACAACGCCGACGGCACCGATCCGTTCCAGATGCAGGCGTACGTGCGTCGCGGCGGCGACGTCTACGTGTTCGGCACCCAGAATGGGCGCAACGGCCCGGCCTCGGTCGCCCGCGTGCCGGCGCAGCGGCTGCTCGACAAGAGCGCGTACAGGTACTGGGACGGCCGCGGCTGGAACCGCAGCGAGTCGAAGGCGAAGCCGATCATCGAAGCTCCGGTCAGCGAACTCTCGGTGCAGTACGACGCCTACAGTCACCGCTACCTCCTGATGACCCTGTCGGGTCCTGACATCGTGCTGCGCACCGCGAAGAGCCCACAGGGACCGTGGACCGCCCCGCAGACCGTGGCGTATGCGGCTGACTACCCAGGGCTGTACGGGGGCTACTTCCACCCCTGGAATCGCAACGGCGTGATCTACTTCACGATGTCCTCGTGGAGTCCGTACAACGTGTACCTGATGCGCCTGCAGATCAATCGGGACGGTACGATCGTCAACCCCAACCTCGTCGTGAACCCGAGCTTCGAGCGCGGCGTGGCGATGGGTGACGGTGCGTGGTCGTGCACGAACAACTGCGGCATCGACACGGCACCGGCGAGCGCCTTCAGCGGTGATCACAACGCTTTCGTCCGCTACAACAGCGGCTGGCGCAACATCTACCAGGACGTCACCGTGCAGCCGCACACGAAGTACCGACTGACCGGGTTCATCCGCACGTCGATCAACAGCGACAACGGGTACTTCGGTGCGCGGACCGCTGCCGGTCAGGTCATCTCAGAAGCGCACTTCGTCTCGGTCGGCGCGTGGACGCGCTTCACCGTCGACGTCGACAGCGGCGCGAACAGCACTCTGCAGCTGTACGCCGGCGTCTGGACGAACAGCGGCGACATCTGGCTGCAGCTGGACGACGTCGCCCTGATCAGAGACTGACGAGTGGATGCCGCGGCCCGGCGCCGCGGCATCCACTCACCGGCCCGTTCGGAGTGGCCCGGCGCCTGCGCACAGGCTTCGGAGGATCGCACCGACTTCGGAGCTTTGCCGCGAAACCATCCGAGCTTCGCGCGATGCTCCGAACTCTGTGAGCCGCGAGCGATGACCCCCACGCTCTCAGCCCGCGACACCGACCCGCGCGCGCAGCCCCTCGACCAGCAGGTCGACGCCGAATGCGAAGGCGGCGGCCGAGGCATCCGGCCCGCCCTCCACCGTCACGCCGAGGCTGTCGTACTGCAGCCGCTGCTGCTCGTGCGATACGTGTCCGAGCACGAAGTGCAGCAGGGCGGTCGCAGCCTGCCGGGTCGTCGCCTCGTCGAACCCGCCGCCGGCCATTGCCACCGCGAGCCGGTCAAGCGCGGCATCCGCCCCCAGCCCCATCGACAGGGTGCTCGAAACGACCTCGGCGCCGTCGCGATAGGCGAGCAGGCTGTCGCGCAGACTCGAGGCCGACGCGCGTACGTCAGCGGCCCAGCCGCCCGAAGACGACACCGCGGGCAGCCCTGCCACGATCCGGTCGGCCAGCTCGGCCAGCAGAGCCTGCTTGTTCGGAAAGTGGTGGTACAGCGCGCTCGGCTGCACATCGAGCGCGGCAGCGAGCCGGCGCATCGTGAGGTCGGGCAGCCCGACGTCATCGAGCAGGCGCAGCGCGGTGCGGGCGACATCGTCGCGAGTGTGTCGTCGCGCATTTTCGCTCAGAGCCATATCCTCACTATAGTGAACGGCGTTCAGGTGAACACCGTTCAGGTAAGGAAACCCATGACCGACACCTCCACCGTCACCCGCGCGCGACTGAGCGCCGCCGACATCGCCCGCGTCGCCGTCTTCGCCGCGGTGATCGCCGTGCTCGGCCTGCCCGGCGGCTTCACGATCTTCGGTGCCGTGCCGATCACGGCACAGACGCTGGGCGTGATGCTGGCCGGCGCGATCCTCGGGCCGTGGCTCGGCGCGCTGTCGATGACGGTGTTCCTCGCGCTCGTGGCGCTCGGTCTGCCGTTGCTGTCGGGCGGACGCGGCGGTATCGCGGTGTTAGTCGGTCCCTCGGCCGGATACCTCATCGGCTTCGTCGTCGGCGCGTTCGTGATCGGGCTCATCGTGCACGCCGGCGGTCGCAAACCCACACTCTGGCGCACGGCGACCGGTGTGGTCGTCGGCGGCATCCTCGTCGTGTACGCGTTCGGCATTCCGCTGCAGGCACTGATCACGCGCCTGCCGCTGGGCGAGACGTTCATCACCAGCCTGGTGTTCATCCCCGGCGACCTCATCAAGGCGGTGCTGGCCACCGCGATCACGCTGACGCTCGTGCGCGCATACCCGCGGGCGTTCCATCGCACATGGTGATCTCGCTGCGCGATGTCGTCGTGCGTCTCGGAGAGGTCGATGCCCTCCGCGGTGCGACCCTCGACGTCGACGCGCGCACCGTCGCGGTGATCGGCGAGAACGGATCGGGCAAGTCCACGTTCGCCCGGTTGCTTGCGGGACTGGTGCCCGCAGCATCCGGCACCGTCCGCGTGCTGGGCCTCGACCCCGCCCGCGACGTCGCCGAGCTGCGCCGGCGCGTGGCCGTGGTCTTCAGCAATCCGGATGCGCAGATCGTGATGCCGACGGTGGCCGAGGACGTCGCCTTCTCGCTGCGGCCGCAGCGAGGTCGCGAACGACTGGCGAAGGATGCCGCGGCCGCCCGCGTCGCCGCAGCACTGGCCCGCTTCGGACTGACCGAGCTCGCCGAGCGCCCCGCGCACGATCTCTCCGGCGGTCAGAAGCAGTTGCTCGCCCTGGCCGGGGCGTTCGTGCGCGAGCCCGATCTCGTGATCGCCGACGAGCCCACCGCCTACCTCGACGCCCGCAATGCGCGGCTGGTCGGCGACCACCTGCTCGTCGACACCGGACACCGGCTCGTGCTGGCCACCCACGACCTCGCGCTCGCGCGGCGCTGCGACGTCGCGGTGCTGTTCGCCGACGGACGCGTGCGGTCGACGGGGGCGCCGGCCGACGTCGTGGCCGAGTATGAGGCGCTGCTGACATGCTGAGCCTCTACCGCGCGGGCACCAGCCCGCTGCACCGGATGCCCGTGGGCCCCAAGCTCGTGCTGCTGGTCGCACTGGTGCTCGCCGTCTCGTTGCTGCCGACGGCACCGTGGGCGGCCGGGGCCGCCGTCGCCGTGTGCATCGTCGCGTACCTGTTCGGCGGCGGGATGCCGTGGCTCGCTGTGCTCGCGCAGCAGACGTGGGCGCTGAAGTGGGTCATCGCGTTCATGCTGATCGGGCAGCTGATCTTCTTGGGCCCTCTGTCGGCCGTGCTCAACACCGTGCGCGTGACCGCTGCAGTGCTGCTGGCGGCGCTCCTGGCCCTCACCACCCGCGTCACTGCGCTGCTCGACGCGCTCGAGCGCGGCCTCGCGCCGCTGCGGCTGGTGCGCATCGACCCCGCGCGCGTGGCGCTCCTGCTCACCGTCACACTGTCGACCTTGCCGGTCATGGGGCGCATCGCCCACGACGTCCGCGAGGCGCAGCGCGCCCGTGGAGGCCGACCGGGCGTGCGCACGTTCGCGGTGCCGTATCTGGTCATGGCGCTGAAGCACGCCGATGAGCTGGGCGACGCCCTCGCCGCGCGCGGCGTGCGCTGAGCCGCGGCATCCACTCATCCCCGCATGCGCAAGGTCGCGGCGCCCGCTCCGCCACCGGTCATCTCGCAGGAAGATCTGCGCGAGCCACCCCGACACGCCGCGCAACACACCCGGGATCGCGAAAACGTCCTGCGACGTGAACGTCGGCGCGCGGCCGGGGCGCCGGTCACACCACGAGCACCGCGTCGATCCACCGGGCGACGGCATCCGCCGCCGCGTCCGGCGTGAGCTCGGCCGTATCGACGGCCGGTGAGACATGGTCGCGCAGCCACGCGCCGAAGGCGTTCTGCTGATCGATGTCGCGTGCGCGCCATGGCGGGCGCGCACGGATCCTCCGCTCGCGCTCGTCATCAGGGCAGTCGAGCACAAGAAAGTGGATGTCGCCGACCCATGCCCGCGCGGGGAGTTCGTCGAGCTGCCCGGGATGGAACGGCGACAGCAGCACCACGGGCTGGCCGTTCTGCGCGGCGCCGTGGGCGACGGTGAGCCAGGCGTCGCGGAACGCATCCCAATCGACCTCGCCGTCCGCGCGCTTCATCGGGTCGATGAGCCAGTCGACGTCGAACACCAGGCATCTGCCGCTCAGCCTCTCGAGCAAGAGCGGGAACAGCGTGCTCTTTCCCGCTCCCGACGCACCGGTGACGATGAACAGCGGCATTCTTCGCGCGGCCGCATCCATCCGCCCGCACGCCGGACACTGCGCGCCATCATCCGTCGGCACCATGAGATGCGGCGCGTCACACGACTGGCAGTAGTGCATGCGCCCTATTTCAGTCCGGCCATCTTGATGTTGCCGATGATCTGGCGCTGGAAGATGAGGAAGAGAATGATCACCGGCGCGGCCGCCAGCACCGAGCCGGCCATCAGCAGCCCGAGCTCGGAGCTGCCCCGCCCGGTGCGGAAGGTCGCAAGGAACTGCTGCACGACGAACTTGTCGGGGCTCGTGATCGTCAGAATCGGCCACACGTAGGAGTTCCAGTACGCGAGGAACGCGGTGATGCCCATGACCACGAACGGCGGCTTGGACAGCGGCAGGAACAGGAAGAAGAAGATGCGCAGCCGACCGCAGCCGTCCAGCATCGCGGCCTCTTCGAGACTCGACGGGATGCTGAGATAGAACTGTCGGATGAAGAAGATCATCGCGGCGGTCGCGGCGCCCGGGATCACGAGGACGGCGAGGCTGTCGAGCATCCCGAGATCGGTAACGACGATGAAGCTCGTCAGCAGGATCGTCATGCCGGGGATGAACATCGTCGTGATGACGATAGTCCAGAGCGTCCGCTTGAAGCGGAAGTCGAGTCGCGCGAATGCGTAGGCGGCGAGCGAGTTGACTGTCAACGAGAGCACCGTGAACAGCACCGCTCCGAGGAAGGTCCAGCCCATCGTCAGGAGAAAGGTGGGGTCACCGAGGATCTGCGCGTAGTTCTCCCACTTCCAGACCTCCGGGAAGAACTGGAAGGGGGTGGAGATGACCTCGGTCTTCGACTTGAACCCCGCGATGACCAGCCAGAGCAGAGGGAAGAGCGAGGCCACGATGAAGATCGCTCCGACGACGGCCTTGCCGACCGCATAGAGCCACCACGAGGTGGTGCGCTGCGGGCGACGGTGGATCGCGGCGACTTCCTGTGCGACGACGGCCATGTCAGTCCACCAGCCTCTCGGAGTTGACGAATCGGAAGATGAGCGCCGAGACCGTGCCGAGCACGACGAACAGCAAGAGCGCGGCGGCGATCGAGTAGCCCACGTTCACGTCGTTCGTGAAGTGATTGAAGATGAACAGATTCGGGAGGGTCGTCGAGTCGAGCGGCCCGCCCTGGGTCATGACCAGAGGGAGGTCGAGCTGCTGGATCGCGGCGACGAATCCGGTGACGAGCAGGTAGAGGATGATGTTCTTCATCTGCGGGATCGTGATGAAGAACGTCTTCTGCCACCAGTTCGCGCCCTCCATGGCGGCGGCCTCGTAGTACTCCGTGGGGATGTCGATCATGGCCGCGACCATGATCAGCGATGTGAGGCCCATTCCGAGCCAGATAGCGGGGATGGCGATCGCCAGCAGGGCCCACTTCGGGTCGCCGAGCCACGCCACGGGGTCGATGCCGAACAGACCGAGGAACGCGTTCAGCAGGCCCCCCGAGTAGTCGTAGATGACGACGAAGATGATCGACGTGATCACGGTCGAGATGATCGTCGGCAGGTAGATCGAGACCTTCAGCGCGCCGGCGAAACGTCGCGCGACGGCGACGACCAGGCTCGAGAAGCCGAATGCCAGCAGCAGCATCGGCGGGACGGTCATCGCGACGAAGACGAAACCGCGACCGATCGCCGCCCAGAAGAGAGGGTCGGTCAGGACGTTGGTGTAGTTGCGCCATCCGACGAACTCGGGCGCCTTGTAGAAGCTCCAGTCGTGGAACGAAAGATAGGCCGCGTACAGCGCGGGCCAGATCACGAAGATCCCCAGCAGCACCACGGCCGGCAGCAGCAGCCAGTAGGCGATCTTGCCGTCGCGGTACAGATAGCGTCGGTGCCGCCGTCGCGCGTTACGCGCGTCGGGCACGACCAGCGCCTCGGTCTCGGTCATCGTCGGATGGGTCACGGTCATCTCTCACCTCGTCGTCACGAAGACAGCCGGTTCGGGGATCGACGGCGCCGACCCCCGAACCGGCCGCACGGCGTCAGTTCTTCGGCGCCTTGCTGGGCAGGTCGTTCTGCTGGATGACCTTCGCGATGGCCGCGTCGGCGGTCTTGATCGCGTCATCCGGCGACTTCGCACCCTTCATGACCGACTCCATCGCCGTGCCCACGGCGAGCGAGACGTCCCAGGGGTAGGTCGGCTCGGGGATCGCGGTCGGAGCGATCTTGTTGATGAGGATGTCGGACCACGGCGCATCGGCCGCGCCCTCGTCCTTCGACACGGCGTCCTGCACGCTCTGGCGCACGGGGATCTTGGTGAACTGTGTGTTCACGAAGAACGGCAGCACGTTCGCGGGATCGCCGGCGATGGCCCACTGCAGGAACTGGCCCGCGGCCTTCGCGTGCTTCGACTTCGCGTCGATGACCCACTTGAAGTTGCCGAGCGTGGTCGCGGTGCGGCCGTCGGCGTTGGGTGCGTCAGGGAAGGCCCCGACCCCGGTCTTGGTGAGCAGATCCTTGTAGTCAGACCCGATCTCCGACATCATCCACGAGCCCGAGACCTTGAAGGCGACCTTCTTCTGTCCGAAGTCCTTGCCCTCGACGTACGCGGCGAGCGCCTGCTTGGGCATGTAGCCGTTGTCCCAGAGCTGCTTGTACTCGTTCATCAGCGCACGGTAGCCGTCGTTGTCGATGTTCGGCTTGGTCCAGTCGTCGGTGAGCGCGGTGTGGCCCGAGAAGTTGTACTGCTGACCGACCGTCGACCAGGCGAAGGTCGCGGCATCCATCGCCGGAGAAATGCAGTACTGCCCCGACTTCAGCGTGGGCTTGATCTTGGCGCAGTCGGCCATGAGCTCGTCCCAGGTGGTCGGTCCCTGCTCGGGGTCGAGCCCCGCGGCGGTGAGCATGTCCTTGTTCCAGAACAGCACCGTCTGCGCCTCGACCAGCAGCGGATAGGCGTAGAACTTGCCGCCGATCTCCGACACCGACTGCGCGATCGGCAGGATCTCCTGCAGCGCGGACTTGTCGACGACCTCGTCGAGGTTGTACAGCTGACCCGCGTTGACGGCGTCCTGAATCGGTCCGGAGTGTGTGTAGATGTCGGGCGCCTTGCCCGCGGCCTGCGCGGCCTTCATCTTCTGATCCCAGGCGTCGGCCGGCACCTCGGTGTCGACGACCTTGATCTTGGACTGAGACGCGTTGAACTGCTTGACGATGTCCTTGTACCAGGCGTTCTCGGGCGGCGTGAACGTGCGATGCCAGAATGTGATGGTCTGAACGCCGTTCGCGTCGCTGCCGTCGCTGGACCCGCCGGAGCATGCGGAGAGTGCCAGGCCCGCGGCGAGCAACGCAGCCCCCGCGGCGATGATCCTGCCCTTGCTGTTGCGCATTCGTCCTCCTCAGGAACACGACTCACCCGTGAGCCGTTGCTGTGGCCGGTGATCACCGGCATGTGGGCGCCGAGAGGAGCGACCGGGACTGCACCGCGAGTCGCCCTTGACCTCGTCATCGGCCAGAGTAGACGAAATCGATTTCATCCGCAATGACCGCAATAAAACGGTGATCTTGCATCGAAGTGCTTCGAGAGACGGGATGCTGCGCCTCGAAGCCAGGAATCGATTTCAGGTGAATGGAGCAGCCGTTCGTGCGCCGCGCCGCAGCATCCACCCCTTCCGCTGCCCGCCGACCTCCTCACCGCCCCGTGCTACCGTCATACCGACCGGACGGTATCTGCAAGGAGGCAGGATGGACAGGTTCACGGGGCGTACCGCGCTCGTCACGGGCGCGAGCCGCGGCATCGGGTTCGCGATCGCGCAGCGCATCGTCGCCGAGGGCGGCTCGGTCGTCATCACGGCGCGCAAGCAGGACGAGCTCGACGCCGCCGTCGCCCAGCTCGGCCCGAACGCCTCTGCCGTCGCCGGGCACGCCGACGACCCCGGACACCGCGCCGCCGTCTTCGCACACATCGCCGAGCGCCACGGCCATCTCGACCACCTCGTGAACAACGCCGGCATCAACCCGGCTTACGGTCCGCTGCTGACCGTCGACGACGAGCCCGCCCGCAAGATCCTCGAGGTCAACGTGCTGGCCACCCTCGCCTGGACCCGCGAAGCGGTCGCCGCGGGGCTGCAGCGCTCGATCGTGAACCTCGCCTCGATCGCCGGCGTCTCGGCGGCACCCGGCATCGGGCTCTACGGCATCTCGAAGGCTGCGGTGATGAACCTCACGATCCAGCTCGCGCACGAGCTCGCCCCCGGCCTGCGGGTGAACGCCGTCGCCCCCGCCGTCGTCAAGACCCGCTTCGCGCGTGCCCTGTACGAGGGGCACGAAGTCGAGGCTGCCTCCGTCTATCCGCTCGGCCGACTCGGCGAGCCGGAGGACGTTGCAGGCCCGGTCGCGTTCCTGCTCTCCGACGACGCCGCGTGGATCACGGGGCAGACCATCGTCATCGACGGCGGCGCCCTGCTGCACGGGATCGGCTGAGGCGCCGCCATGGTCAAGGGCACGACCGTCGCCGACGACATCACCCGCGCCGCGGTCGAGCTGTTCGCCGCGAACGGCTACGGCGGTACCAGCGTGCAGCAGATCGTCGAGGCTGCGGGCGTCACCAAGGGCGCGCTCTACCATTACTTCGGCTCGAAGGATGACCTGCTGTTCGGCATCTACGACAGGCTGCTGGGCACCCAGCAGCGGCACCTCGAAGCGATCGTCGCCGCCGGCGGCGACATCGATGAGGTGCTCCGGGCGGCCTGCATGGACGTCGTCGAGACCACGGTCGCCCAGCTCGACGAGGCGGTCGTCTTCTTTCAGAGCGCGCATCTTCTGAGTCCCGAGCGTCACGACGAGGTGACCCGACGCCGCCGCACGTACAACGACGCGTTCGGCGCCCTCATCTCGCGGGGACAGGCCGAAGGCCGCTACCGCACCGACATTCCGCTGCCGGTCCTCCTCGCCCACTTCTTCGCCGACGTGCACTATCTCGGTCAGTGGTACTCGCCCACCGGCACCAGCAGCGCCGCGGTGCTCGCCCAGCAGCTCACCGATCTGTTCCTGGCGGGTATCCGGCGGGTGGATGCCGCAGCCGTCGACCCGGCCGGCTGACGGCGCGGCCGCGGGCAGCGGCATCCACCCCCGCCCCCTCAGCGCCGCAGCTCGGCCCGGCCCAGCGAGTTGAGGTGCACCTCGTCGGGGCCGTCGGCCAGGCGCAGCGTGCGCACCCCGGCCCACAGTGCGGCCAGCGGTGTGTCGCCCGAGACGCCCGCGCCCCCGAACAGCTGGATCGCGCGGTCGAGGATCTGCTGCACGGCCCGCGGCACGGCGATCTTGATCGCCTGGATCTCGGTCATCGCCTGGCGGTTGCCCACGGTGTCCATGAGCCACGCGGTCTTCAGCACGAGCAGCCGCAGCGCCTCGAGCTGGATGCGCGACTCCGCAGCCCACTCGCGCACGACGCCCTGCTCGGCGAGCGTCCGCCCGAACGCGACCCGCTCGTTCGCCCGCTCGCGCACCAGCGCCAGCGCCCGCTCGGCCATGCCCAGCGCGCGCATGCAGTGGTGGATGCGACC
>Ga0180219_1000832_pt1 | contig 22303 bp, 17 predicted proteins | sample eDN3rd30CBELigMG_FD_151338 | JGI IMG/M metagenome (GOLD analysis project Ga0180219, IMG submission 151338) | Enriched Miracle-Growth compost microbial communities from Emeryville, California, USA - eDNA 3rd pass 30_C BE-Lig MG (version 2)... ...
TCGCTGCGCGGCATCGGCGCGAACCGCAACCTCGTGCTGATCGACGGCCGCCGCGCCACGCCGGCCAACGCCTCGATGGCGGTGGACATCAACACCATCCCGTCGGCCGCGATCGAGCGTGTCGAGATCATCTCGGGCGGTGCCTCCTCGACCTACGGCGCGGACGCCGTGGCCGGTGTCACCAACTTCATCATGAAGAAGAACTTCCAGGGCTTCAGCCTGGACGCCCAGCTCGGCACCACCGAGAATGGCGACAACACCGAGTGGACCGTCTCGGGCATCCTCGGCACCAACTTCGCGGACGGCCGCGGCAACATCAGCATTGCCATGTCGACCAATACCCGCAAGGCCGCCTACCAGCGCGACCGCAAATGGTATCGCGATATGTGGGCGAACCCGGACATTGCTGGCTCGGGCTTCTTCCCGGAACTGCCAGGTGTAACCCTCGGCTTCTCAAACCTGCCCAGCTCGGCGGCACTCAACGACGCCATGGGGGTAACGACATGGAATAACGGCGGCGCTGGCGCAACCCTGTTCGTCAATCCCGACGGTTCGGTGTTCTCCGGCTTTGATGCCGCAAGCAAGAATGGCACGACGGCCAATCAGGTCGTTGACGGCTATAAATACAAGCTGCTCTCCAACGGTCTGATCGGTGCAAACTTCACCGACAACCTGCTGGTGCTGCCCCTCGAGCGCTACAATGTGTACGCCCGTGGCAACTATGAGATCAACGACTGGGTGAGCGTCTTTGCTGACGCCACGTTCAGTAAGGTCAGCACCTCGACTGTGCAGGAACCTGGTCCGATCACATATGGCTGGAGCGTGGTCATGGCCAATGATGGCCGCGATATTCCCTCCGACCTCCAGACGATCCTCGACTCGCGAGCCGATCCGGCGGCTCCTTATGAACTGCGCGCAATGCTGCCGTTCAACCGCATGTCGAACACCAATGTGTTCACCTATAACATGACGGTCGGCCTCGACGGTAAGGTGCCGGGCACCGACTGGACCTGGACGCTGTTCGGCCAGCAGGGAGAGTCTGAAACCAATGTGCTTCAGACCGGCTTCGTCTCGCTGCAACGTCTGCGCACGGTGATGCAGTCGGATAACTGGGGTGCCGATTTCACTGCCACGGGCAACCAAGGCCTGGACAACGGGTTCGCTGGCGCAACCGCAACTTGCACCACTGGCATCAATCCGTTCTCCTATCTGAATGGCGGCGCAATCAGCCAGGACTGCCTTGACGCGGTTTCGACTAACTTGAAGACCCGCGCGGTCATGCAGCAGTCGGTCTGGGAGTTCGACACACAGGGCACGCTGTTCACCTTGCCGGCCGGCAACGTCAGCGCGGCTATCGGCGCCAGCTATCGCCACAATGACTATCGATTCGACAACGACACTTATGTGACCCAGGGTTCGATGTTTAACGACCAGGTTCTCGGTCTTTATCCGTCGGGCAACTCGAAGGGCCGAATCACGGCGCGTGAAGTCTATGGCGAATTGCTGATCCCCGTCCTCGCGGACATTCCGGGCATCCGCAAGCTGGAGCTGGAACTGGGCGGTCGTATCTCCGACTACAACACGACCGGCACGAGCTACACCTACAAGGCTCTCGGCACTTGGGAAGTGACCAATTGGCTGCGCTTCCGCGGTGGTTATAACCGGGCTGAGCGTGCTCCGAACATCGCGGAGCTGTTCCTCGCAGCGCAGCAGACCTTCGCGTCGGCTTCCGGTGGTGACGTCTGCTCGCGTCTGAACGGCCTTGCCTGGTCAGCCAATCCCAACGCTGACGGCAACACCGCAACGAATGCCGCAAACGTCGAAGCGCTCTGCGTCACCCTCATGAATCGTGCGAGCCCTACGGCAGCAGCCACCTACTATGGCGGCACTCAGGGCCAGGGCGCATCCTACGTGTTCCCGACCCTGACGGGCAATGCGAACCTGAAGCCGGAAGTCGCGGATACCTGGACACTCGGTGCGGTGGTCACGTCGCCGTTCGATTCCCCGTGGCTCAACTCGCTGCGTTTCGCGGTCGACTATTACAGCATCAAGGTGAAGGATGCGATCGGCTCGCAGACGGCTGACATCGTTCAGCGTCAGTGCTTCGACACACTCTTCAATCCAACGCTGGATGCGAACGCGGCGGCTTGTAATGCAGTGGCTCGTAACTCGAGCGGCGCGTTGGGCAACCTGTCGCTGACCTATCTGAACAGCGGCCGGTTCCAGACCTCGGGCCTCGACTTCCAGCTTGACTGGGCCAAGGATATCGGTCCGGGTCGGTTCACGCTGAACAGCGTGCTCAACTACGTCATCGAGATGAAGTCGGTTGAACTCGCCCAGTTGCCCCTGGTTGAGTATGTCGGCACCACCGGCCCGACGCAGAACGGCCTCGACGGCGGCGCATTCCGCTGGAAGCTGTTCACGACGTTCGGCTACTCGGTTGGCCCGGTCAACCTGGCCCTCCAGTGGCGTCACCTTCCGCGCGTCCGCACGGAAACGGCGGCGACCATTCCGACGACCCCGATCGTCGGTGCGGGTGCCTATGACCTGTTCAACCTGAACGGCACCGTCAAGGTTACGAGCGACGCGACCTTCCGCTTCGGCATCGACAACCTGTTCAACAAGGCGCCGCCGCTGTTCGGTGTGAACACCGCTCCGACGGGTGGCAACCTGACCGGCGGTGGTTACAATGCGACTTATTACGACGTGATTGGTCGCCGGTTCTTCATCGGTGCCAACTTCAAGTTCTAAGTTTCAAACCAGAACTCTCCCTGTCCCTCCCCGCGCTTGCGGGGAGGGATTTTTTTGCCTTGATGATCTGGCCATGCGCAAAATGCGCCTGAGGTTTGCGCTCTGCCCCGGCATAGCCTGAAGCGCGCTGCGTAGCGGCAAACAGAGAAATCCCAGCCGCCTTCCCTCCGCCCAGTCAGCAGGCGCGCCGTTGTCCCCGACGATCTCGGCGAGCGTCGACACCGCCGAGCGGATGATGCTCAGGCCAGCGCCGGATCGCGATAAACCTGCATCACCAGCCCCTCCATACGCGCCTTGAGTTGCAGCGCGAGGTGGAGCGAATGGAAGCGCGCCTGCATCAGATTGCCACCCTGGAACCAGAGGCCTTCCTGCGCGGTGGGTTTCCACATGTTGCGCAGTTCGCCTTCCCACGGGCCGGGATCGCCTTGCGTGCCTGAGCCGAGGCCCCAACAACGGCCCACCTTCGCCTGCACCTCGGGCGAGATGAGGGCGCCGACCCGCTCCTCCATCGGCCGATAGCCGGTTGCATAGACGATCACATCGGCAGGCAGATAGCGGCCGTCCGCCATATGCAGCCCGCTTTCGTCGATACGGGCAATATCGCCATGGGCCACCGCAATCTCGCCGCTGGCGATCAATTCCGAGCCGCCCACGTCGATATAATAGCCCGCCGCCCGGCGATAATAAGCCAGGAAGAAGCCGGTTTCATCCTCGCCATGCCAGAGCTGGAAACCGCTGGCGGAGAGTCTTTCGTAAAAGTCCGCATCAACGCTGCGCAGATAATCGGTGAAGCCCTTCTCCGCCGCGAGCCGTGGCCTGAACGGCGTGACGGCCCCCATCAGGTCCGCGAAATCGGTGCCGATTGCGGGATCGGCATAAGGCAGGCCCTTGGCGAGTTCACGCATGGTATCGGCCCGCACCACGATGGTCGGCGAACGCTGGATCATGGTGACGGCCGCATCCCCCTCCCACAAATCCACGCAGATATCATGCGCGGAGTTGTTGGACCCGATCACCACGCAAGTCTTGCCGGCCATACCCGCCGCGCCGCGATGATCCGCGGCATGATATTGGCTGCCCTGAAAACTGTCCGCACCCGCGATGGCAGGAATATTCTTAGCGCCGGACAGGCCGGTCGCCAGAACAAGCTGTTTGGGGCGCAGCGTCAGCGCCTGTCCGGCTCGCTCCAGCGTGACGACCCATTCCCCCTTTTCCGCATCATAGCGCGCGGCGGTGCAACGCGTGTTGCCCCAGAAATCGATCTCCATGGCTTTCGCGTAGATCTCCAGCCAATCCGCCATCTTGTCCTTATGGGTGTAGAGCGGCCAGTGATCGGGAAAATCCAGATAGGGGAAATGGTCGAGAAAGACCGGATCATGGAGATAGAGCGAATTGTAGCGCACCCGCCAGCAATCGCCGGGCTTCTCCAGCGCATCGACCACCAGCGTCGGCACCGCGAGCCGCTTGAGCCGCGCCGCGAGTTGCAGCCCGTTCTGCCCGCCGCCCACGATCAGGCAATAGGGCTGCTCCGTCGTTCCAAGACTGGCCTGCCACGCCGCCCGCTCATCCGCCCATGTCTTGCGGCCCTTGCCGGCCTTGTGTTCGATGCCGGCCGGGCGCCGCGCGCCTGCCGGTTCCTCATGCCCGATCAACTCGGTCATGGCGGTGAACAGCATGCTCGCCTTGCCGTCCGTCAGTTGGACATGCCCCCGCCCCCGTGCCGTCGCGGTTTCGAAGGTGAACCAGCCCTGCGCCTCGTCCGACAGGGGCAGAGCCGGATCGTCTAGCCTGAAATCGCGTGCGCCGATCACGGGCGCCTGCGCTTGCGCCATGCGCGTGATCGCGTCGCGCCCTTCCGCCGTCACGATGGTCCAGCTAAAGGCCACGAGGTCGCGCCAATAGCTGTCTTCCACAAAAAGCGCCCGCCAGTCGGCTTGCTCGGGGGTGGCCAGCGCGGTCGCGAAACCGGTCAGCCAATCGCGCAATGCTGCCTGCCCGTCGGCCATTGTCACCTCCCCTCGCGCTTCAGGCTTCTGCCACGATCGGCGGCATCGGATACTCATCCGCATTGTCGACCCAGCCGCGCTCGGAAAAATCCATGCGCGGCGGCGCGAACACGTCGACCAGCCGCATGCCCGCGCCCGCCACACCCTGCGACGTATGGATCACGCCCGCCGGGATGATGGTGGTGGACGGGCTGCCGATCTCGACGGTCGCGTCCGGCTTCCACTCCCGCCGGTTCGCTGTCCATGGCACGCGCAGATAATGCTGCCATTCCCCTTCCAGCGCGACCGAGCCTTGCTCGAAATCGGCATGTGCATGTGGTGAAAGCTGAGTCTCGTCACGCGGTTCGAGGAAGCGCGGATAGGGCACCATCATCAGCTTGCGGGTGCGGTAGGCATGTACCAACCCGCCCCGCTTATAGCCCTCAAGCGTGGAATAATGGCGCAGGCGATAGCCATTGGTCGGCTCCGGCCATGGGTCGATGGGGGCGACTTCGGGTGCGCCATCGGCATAAAGCGCCTGATTTGCCGCCAGGGCCGCGATCCCTTCGTCGGCCGTCACCATCTGTAGCAGGCTGCTCTCCTTCTCGAACCGGATGCGCCAGTCGCCCGGCGGCACGATGGCCAGGTCTTCGTCGCCCAGCCGGCGCTCCTCGCCCCGAGCGGTCACGATCACGCCGCCATCGAGCGCATAAGCGAAATGCTCATCCTGAAAATTGCCGGTGATGGCGGCCCCCGCCATGGCGCGGGTGTAGATGATGGCGAAATTCGCGCCGCGCGTGATCCAGCTTTGCCAGCCCTCACCCTCTCGTTGCGGCGGTTCGCGATAATAAGCGCCTGTCGAATAGTCCCTGAACATCGTCCTCTCCGGGCTGCTCCGCCGATCGTCCTTCATATTTCGATACAAAGTATTGTTTGTCGAAACAAGCTGGCAGGCCTCGGCGCCTCAGCCATCAATCTCCCGCCCGGCCGTTTCCACCGTGCCCCGCCACCACAACAGCGACACCAGCAGGGCTGACACCCCGAAGATCAGGAACACGAGCGTCACGGACCCCGTCATCTCCAGCACACCGCCGACCACGAGCGGGGTCAGCATGGAGGCGCCGCGCGCCAGGCTGCTCGACGCGCCGAGTGCCACCGAACGGACCTGCGTATCGTAGATCTCCGCCGTGTAGGGCCACAGGATCATTGAGCTGATCGAGATACCGATCTGCCCCACGAGCAGCAGGCCGACCACCAGCAACCACGCATCCGACGGGGCCAGCAGCATGGCCAGCAGCGCGAGGCCGCCAATGGCCGTGCCTATAATGGCCGGTGGCCGGCGGCCAATCCGGTCGATCGTCTGGCGCAGCAGGATCGGAAGGAAGAAGATGCTGACCGCCGCGATGGAATTGTAGGACAGCGCCTTTTCCACCGGAATATGGAAAATCTCGACATAGATGGACGGCACCCACGTCACGAGGCCGAAGGATACGAGCGATGTCAGGAACCACAGCGCCGCCGCCGCGATGGTCCGGCGGCGGATCGCGGGCGCGAAGAGCCGGCTGAGCGGCACGCGCGGCGCGGCCGCCACCGGATCAGCGGAGCCATGCGGCGGCGGCGCGACCTGTCCGCCGCCAAGCCTGGCCAGCGCGGAAGACGCCTCTCCGCCGCGCCCGCGCCCCGCGAGCCAGCGCGGCGATTCCGGGATGAAATACAGAAAGGGCACGAAGATCAGCGGAATAGCGCCCAGCGCAAACATGATGCGCCAGCCGAATACCGGCACGATCCACACGCTCGTCAATGCCGCCAGTCCGAAGCCGGCGAGCATGAGGAACTGATAGGTGCCAAAGAACCGCCCTCGCGTCGCCGTCGGCGCAATCTCGTTGATATAGCAGATCACGACCGGCAGGGCGCCGCCGATGGCAAGGCCCTGCACCAGCCTGACCGCGATCAGCTGGCCGAAACTGGCCACGAAGGCACAGACAATGGCCATAAGCCCCATCGCGATCACCAGCGGCCGCATCACCGGCATCCGCCCGCGCCGCTCCGCCACGGTGCCGAACAGGATCGCGCCGAGAAACTGCCCGCAATAGCCGGCCGAGATCAGCCAGCCCGCTTCAAAGCCGCCCAGCCCCCATTCGGCGATGATGGAAGGCAAGGTATAGGCGATCACCACGCTGTCCCAACTGTCGAACAGCATCATGAAGCCGAGCACATAGGGAATCCGATCGCGCAGCGTCCAGCGCCCGGCGCCGTTCAACGCATCGCCGACCCAGCCCGGACCGGCCGCCGCCATCGTCCCCGTTCCACCGGCCATTGAAAGCCCTCTCCATGTGGACCGGCCTGCTTGGGCCGCTCTTTTGTTTCGCCTACCAACACATTTTTTTGTTTGTCAACACAAGTGGTATCCGAGGGCCACGGAAGGCCCTGGCGCAACAAAGTAATTTCAAGTCCGAACCATGCGGAAGACACAGGAAAGCAAGCGCAATCCAATCGGATCGGATCGCGCCTCAGCCGCCTGACGGAGATCGGGCGCTCCCGACCTCACCCCTCTTATTGGGCGGTATTGACGAGGGCGAGAGCACGGGATGGGCTGCACCTTCCCACCGTTGCAGGACCGACAGAGCCACGGAAAAAACTCTCTACAGCGAGAGCGCCGATGAAATTTCCGCGGCCGCCGCTCGCACGCCATCAATCATCGCGCGGGTCGGCTGGCGCGTGATGAACTGGATGGAGCTGAGGATGGAAATCATGGCCACCAACTCGCCACGGTGATCGCGCACCGGCGCGCTCAGCGCGTTGATCCCCAGCACGGTTTCCTCCGGCGCGGCCGCCCAGCCCTGCTCCTGAATACGCGCAAGCTCCATCCGCAGCGCCTCCGGGTCGGTGATCGTATTCTCGGTGAATTTCGTATAGGGTCCGTCCGGCAAACTCTCGCCCCTGGCGAGCATCTCGGCCAGCATCAGCTTGCCGGCGGCCGTGGAATGGAGCGGCATCCCTTCATGCGTGCGCATCAACACGCCGATGATGGAGTTGCCGTGCAGCGTTTCCTCGATCGACACACTGCCACCGAACAGCACGGACAGGTTGACCGTGTGGCCGAACGTATCGCGCAGGCGCACCATCGTCGGTCGCGCGAGACGCACCACGGTTTCATGAGGCGTCAGCGCGGCGATGCGGGAGAGGCCAAGCAGCCGGGGACCAGCGGCATAGCGCTCCGTCTCCGGATCCTGCACGGCATAGCCCTGGTCCACCAGCGTGCGCAGATGGCGAAACACCCGCGCCTTGGTGGACCCGAGCGAATTGGCCAGCTCCGTCACGCCCACATTTTCGTGCCTGGCCAGCAGTTCCAGAATTTCAAGCACGAGGCGGATCGCCATGACCCCGCCGGTGCCGGCGTTGCCCTTGTCTTCCGTGCTCGTCGCATCCGCCATATGGTCCTGCCCTTCAATATCACGCTGCTATATGCCGCCCCTCCGCGCGGTCAACGCCGGATAGGCTCCGCCGAAATCGCGCGTGTTTCCCTCTGGGGCCTGTCTCAACCTGCTTGTTCAGCGCTCGAAATAGAAAGCATAACCGCTTCTGCCGAGCGCCTGCCGGGTCTGCTCATCCGGCACGGCATAGTGCAGGGCAGCGACTTCGCGGGCGTAGCTGGTCGCATGCTCATGCCCCACAAAGGGGGCGTCGCTGCCCCATAGCAGCCGCTCCGGCCCAAACCGGGCGAGAAGGTCGCGCACATAGTCCGCCGGCAAGTCCGCATCGGGACGGCGGAAGCCGGAGGAAAGCTTCACCCAGACGGCCCCGCCCTCCATCAGCCGCAGCATGGCCTTGTAGCTGTCCGCCTCCAGTCGGGGGCCGAAATCATGCCAGCCATAATGGTCGATCACCAGCTTCACGCCCGTCTCCACCAACTGGCGCGCGATGCCTGCCAGCCGCTGCCCCTCGATATTGAGGTGAATATGCATGTCCAGATCGCGCAGATGGCCGCACAGGCGCCGATAGTCCGCGCCTGCCAGGTCGGGTAGCGGATCGAGCATGAACCATTGCAGCCGGATGCCGACGATCCCCTTGTCCCGCAACCGCCTGAGGTCCGGCAGGGTGATGGCGGGATCGACAATGGCCGTCGCGCGCAGCCGCTTGTGACGGCGCAGCGCGTCCAGCGTATAATCGCTATAGGTGCCGAACAGGCTGGCCGCCGCGATCACGCCATAGCGGATGCCGCAGCGATCCATATCGGCGATGAAATCCTCCGCCGCATACACATAGGAAGGCCGCGCCCAGGCCGTGGGGGACCATTGCATCTGGGCACCCCAGACATGCGCGTGACAATCGACCAGCGGCCCTTGCGGCGGGGCCTCGCTCATATGGGCTGCTCGCGCGCCGCACCGCGAAATATCTGCGTATCCCGCCACGGGAAGGCAGTCCACCCATCCCTGCCCAGCAGCGCGTTCGCCATAGATTTTGACCTTTCCCCCGTGCTTCTGGCAAACGTTACGCATAAAGCAACACTGTTTCAAATATCAGGATGATTGCCATGCCGCATATTCCCTATCCAGATGTTTCGACCCTGCCGGACACTGTGCGGACGATGCTGGAAGGAACCCCGCTCAATGTCGTGCGGATCGGAGCACACGCTTCCCCGGAGCTGTTCCAGGCGCAGGGCCAGCTCGGCTGGGCAATTGCGAAGCCCGATGTGCTGGCCCCACCTGTTCGGGAAACGACGATCCTGCGCGTCGCCTATCTGTCGAACAGCGCCTATGAGCTTCATCACCACATCCCGCTCGGCAAGGCGGCCGGCCTCACCGATGCCGAACTGACCGCCATCGCCGCGCAGGATTATGCCAGCCTCGACCCGCTGCTGGCCGCCGTGGCCCGCTTCACCGACGAGGTGGTGGTGCACCTCGCGCCCTCGGCCGCGACACTGGACGCATTACGCGCCCACGTGCCGGACCGTGTGCTGGTGAATATCCTGCTCACCATCGGCTGCTACATGTCGATCGCCCGGCTGATTGCCGCTACCGGTATCGAGATAGACGATCACCCGCTGCAACATCTCGCCAGCGGCACGGACGATCCATCGCATTAGGGCGGATCGCCATCCCGACAATGGCGCGCAAAGCGCAGATGGCCCAGGGGGCAAGGCGGTGGCCCTTCATACCCCGCAACCCAGCTTCAAGGCTCCATGCCTGAAGTGGAAGGGGCTGCTATTTTGCAACCCGCCGGAAAGAGATCGCGTCATCATGGACCGGGGATGAGGCTGGTGGTCCCGCTCGCCCCTTTAACGCACGGGCATCACCCGCGCGTGCCTTTCACCGCCTCCATCGCCGCACGCCCCAGCAACGACGTATCGTTGCTGAGCATCACCAGCGAGAAGCCCGCCTCCAAATAGGCCCGCGCATCCGCAACGGAACTTGCAGCGACGCCCGACAGGACGCCCGCCGTCTTCGTCGCTGCCAGCATGCGCGCGGTCAGCGCCTTCACCTCCGGGTCGGTTGGGGGCTTGCCGCTGGAAAGGAAGAGATCGCCATGGCCGATAAAGACCCCGGTGACATGCTCCAGCGCGGCGAAATCGGCCGTGGCCTCCAGCGTCGCCCAATCCTCAAGCTGGATCATCCGCAGGCATTGCCTGTCCCCTCGCTCCAGATAGGCGGGGATCGCACCCAGCCCCCAAATTCCGGCGCGTGCGGTGAAGCCGAGGCCGCGCTCACCCGCGGGACCGAACACCATCCTCGCCGTGATACGCCGGGCCACGTCGAGGTCGGTGATGCGCGGCACCAGCAGGCCATCCGCCCCGGCATCCAGCAGCGGCTGGATCGTCGTCCCGGCATGATCGGGTAACCGGACGAGCGCGCCCATCCCCATCGCCTGCGCGGCGAAGACCAGTTCGCAGGCCCGGTCCAGCGCAAGCGGCGCATGCTCCATATCCACGACGACGAAATCAAAGCCGGCATGGCCCAGCAGCTGCACCACTTCGAGCGACGGCAGCTTGACCCATGTGCCCAGCAGCCCGCCCTTCGCATTGCGCGCATGATCGACGAAATTTTCCATCTGCCCACCATCCCCCGGATCAGGCCGGCCGCCTGTTCAGCCAATATGCTCGGGAATGGAGAGGAGCAGAACCGCAATCGCTCCCACTTCTCTCCACCCTCCCCGCTTCCGACGGCAGGATCAGGGCGCGTCACCGCCACGCCGATCCGCCCCGGAAGCAGCACCTTACCACAAGCCGAGAAAACGAAACAATGTTACATTTATGTTGTGTCGACTTGGCTTCCATGACATTTTCAGCCCTATGGCCGCCGCTTCGGCAGGCGCTTGAAAGCCATGCACTCAAATATCGCTTGAATGGCCAGGCAGGGAACAAGCGCCTTGATCGAGATGAAGCATCGGCATTTCTATTTTTTGTTGGTCGGCTCGATCATCTGTTCAGGGCCATCATTGGGAGCCGGATTGATGTGCGATGGGGACATTCAACTTTATGACTCCCACGCACATCTGGTTTCGGATGATCTTGAGCGTTATCCGCGCAATCCAATTCCGATGGATAGCGCCAGCCTGCCGGCGGATTTCCCCTTTGGCCCCGGCACCATCGGCATTCCCGGCGGCAAGCATGGCCCCCGCCCGGTGAATGAGAAACCGACCGCCGAGCAGTTGCGAAGCTGGATGGCGCAGGAGCATGTCGTCGCGATCGCTGCGGTGCAGAAAGGCATGATCTACCGCACCGACAACAGCTATATCGTCGATGCTGCGGATCTGTTTCCGGATCGGATGCGGGCCGTCGCCATCGTCGATCCGCAAGCGCCCGAAACCCCGCAACTGGTGCGGCAACTGGCCGCGCGCGGCGTGACCGGCATCCGCTTCTTCGGTGTTGGCATCAGCGACACGAAGGCTTGGCTGACGGCGCCAGACTCATTGAAAATCTGGACGCTGGCGCGCGATCTCGGCCTCGTGGTTGATATCGAGGCGCCGCTTGATGCGGACGTCGTGATCCCCACAATCGAGGCAATGGCTGATCGGTATCCAACCCTGCCGATCGTGCTCGATCATCTCTTCATGCCGACCCTCACCGATCCCGATTTCGGCATCGACGCTCGCTATGAAGGCTTCCGGGCGCGGCGCAATATCTTCCTCAAATGGACCTCGCTCAACATGGACGTGATCCGGGAGAAGGGCATCGCACCGGAGACAGTGCTGCGTCGCGCGGTCGATTATTTCGGCGCGGACAAGCTGATGTGGGGATCGGACATCGGCACCTCATCAGGCACATATAAGGAGATGGTGCAGCGGGCAGTCGCGTCCACCCGGCTGCTGAGCGACGATGAGCGCCGGAAAGTGCTCCACGACACCGGCCGCCGGGTCTTCGCCCATTGGCAAGGCGGGAGTTGCTAGCCCCTTCCCCCGTCAGGCGTGGTCAAGAGCGGCAATTATCTCTTCCGCCTCCGGCCGGTCCAGCCAATCCGGGCTGACATGCAACCAACGGAGCGTCAGATCGGGCGCAACGATGGCGACAGTCGGCTGCGGCAGTTCCCAGGTTCCGGTGCCCGTCACCTCGCCAATCCAGCCTTTGGGCGGCGGCGATGGCCGATGGTCCGGCACGAAGCTGATCCCGAGAAAACGGGCGAGATCATTATCCAGATCGGATGCGACACCGAAGCTCAATTGCTGGCGCACCTTGATCTCCCGCAGCTTGTCCGGCCGCTGCGGGCTAAGCGCCAGGAGTGGAACACCCCTCTCGTGCAGCGTGGGGAAAAGCACCTCCTCATAATAGCGCAACGCGATGTTGCAGGCCGGACAGGTCGCAAAGCGGAAGAAGATGAGGACAGCCGGACCATGCGCGACAAGATCCGGCAGGGCGATGACGCCGCCTTCCACGTCGGCCAGGCGAACCGCCGGCAACCTATCGCCAATTTGCGCGATCGCCTTGCTGTCGAACCGCGCGACCAGCCTCTCACGCTGCGCAATATTCGCCGCCAACTGGGCGGAAGGCCAGGTCCGTTCCCGCTCCGCCTGGAGGGCCGCAAATCGTTCTTTCAAACTCGATGCCAGCGTCGTCGCCATCTCATCCTCGCCATGTTGTGACGAGGAGAATCTGGTCATGGCCCGCCGATTTGGCCAATGAGAGTTGCTGGCGCGCGCTCGAAAAATGCTCATAGGATTTCGGCCGCCAGGATCATCGCTCCGCAGCGGCCATGGACGGCGCGGGTCCAGATGGACCCACACCGCCCTCGCTAGTGCGCCGCCTGCTGCTCTATCCGGCGAGAGCAGGCCGTGCGGAATCACGCTCGGCGACCTTGCGGCGCACCACCGGGATCAGCTCGCGTCCATAAAGGACACTGTCCGCCAGAGGATCGAAACCACGGATGAGGAAATGGTCGATGCCGATGTCGTAATAATCAAGCATGGCCTCCGCGACCTGCTCGGGCGTGCCGACCAGCCCGGTGCTGTTACCTGCCGCCCCGGTCAATGCGGCCACACCCGTCCACAGGCGCGTGTCCCGCCGCTGACTGGATGCGGCTTCGAGCAATCGCAGCGAGCCGGCATTGGGCGGACGGTGACCGGAAACCGCAAGGCCCGCCGCAAGACGCTTCTCGCGGACCTGCTCCTCGATTTCGTCGGCCCGCTTCCAGGCCGCTTCCTCGGTATCGGCAATGACCGGCCGCAGGGACAGGGAAAATCCGGGGTCACGCCCGAACCGCGCGGCGGAGCGACGGACCTGGCGCAACGTATCGCCGACCTGTTCCAGCGTCTCACCCCAAAGCGCATAGACATCGGCGTGTCGGCCGGCGACTTCGATCGCCTCCGGTGAGGAACCGCCGAAAAAGACCGGCAGATTATCCGGCTTGATGGCGCTGAACGCCTGCCGAATGTCATAGAACCGGCCCTGGTGATCGAATGGCTGCGTCGCCGTCCATTCCGCGCGCAGGACGCTCAGATATTCATCCGTCCGGGCGTAGCGCTCGGCCTTGGTCGTGTTCGTGTCCCCGTCCCGCGCCATCTCTGCATCGGCGCCGCCGGTGATGATATGGACCGCGATACGCCCGCCCGAAAGCTGGTCCAGCGTAGCCAGTTGCCGGGCCGCGACGGTCGGCTGGGTGAAGCCGGGGCGGTGCGCGACGAGGAAACCGAGCTTCGTCGTGATCGCGGCGGCATGCGCCGCAACGATCTGCCCTTCCGGCGTGCTCGATCCGAATGGAATGAGGACGCGGTCGAAGTCGCCCTCCTCCTGCGCGCGCGCCGCCGCCTCAATATATGCCTTGTCGAGCACACGGCTGCGAATGCCGTTATGCGTCTCCGAACTGTCGTTGAACCCGATATAGCCGATAAACTTAACGCTCATTCGAGCCTCCCATGGTTTAGATGATGTAGAAACCGTGCGTGTCATCCCGCGCGAGTTGGTCGACCAGGCCATATTCCCAGTCGAGATAGGCCTGCATGGCCTCGGCCTTGTGATCGGTGCCTTCATATGGGCGCCTGTAGCGTCCCTCCGGCTCCCGAAGCAGCGGCGCTCCGTCCGGCCCTGTTGCCAAAGTGTGCGCAGTCCAATCCGTATCGAGTACGAACGCATCCCAGCCCATTTGCGCCAGCCATGAGGCCGTCATGTCAGCGCGCGGCCCGGCATCGTCGGCAAGCACGATGCGCGCACCGCGCACCGGTGCATAATGGTCCACCTCCTGGATGAGCTGGCCGCCCTGCGCGTTGCGGAAGCCCGGCAGATGCCCGGCCGCGAACGGAGCCGGCTGCCGCACGTCGAACTGATAGAGATTACGGCCCTCATCCGCACGCAACCAGGTGAGATCAGCCCAGCTGATACGCTTCACGCCGGCGCGATAGGCGACAGCACGGGCGCGGGCGCGGGCTTCCTCCAGATCGTCCCGGCCGGCCTCAGGCGCCACGCGCCGCTGCCCCGTCTCAAGCTGCTGGCCAGCCAGCGCCCAGCCGATCGCGCCATTCTCCAACGCATAGACGCGATTGGGGATGCCCGCATTCACGAGAGATTGCGCACCGATGATCGACCGCGTACGGCCCGCGCAATTGACGATGATTGCCGTATCCGGGTCCGGCGCGACAGTGCGCGCGCGCAGGACCAGTTCCGCTCCCGGAACGCTGGTTGCGGTGGGGATACTCATGGTCTGATATTCGTCGAAGCGCCGGGCATCGAGGATCGCGATGTCGGCCCTCTCGCGGATCAGTGCCTGCACTTCCCCGGCGCACAGGGCGGGTGTGCGCCGACGATGTTCCACCAGCTCGCCAAATGCCTTGGCCGCGCTGTTCACGTCCTGGAACAGCTCGTAACCCGCATCGCGCCAACCATCCAACCCGCCATCAAGCAGACAGACCTGCGTATAGCCGAGCGCATCGAACTGCCGGGCTGCCGCATCGGCGACGCCCTCGCCGCCATCATAAAGCACGATGGGCGTGCCAAGGTTCGGAATGCGCCATGGGGCTTCGAGCGCAATCCTGCGCAGAGGTATCTGGGCAGCAAAAAGGGGATGACCCTGCGCGAACTCATGCTCCTCCCGCACATCGACAAGAGCGATTTCATCCCCCGCCAGCAGTGCGCTACGGAAGGCTGCGGCGCTCAGAAGGCGGGTCCTGTCCAGCGTGATCGCACTCATACCGCCCTCGATCGATCCCAGAGATTGGGGAGATCGCCATTGGCATAGCCGGAAACGAAGCGGGTCGGCCGCCCATCAAGCGCATAGGTGGACCGCTCCACGCCGCCGATATTGGCTCCATAGACATGGATGCTGACCGAAGGCGCACTCGACAGACCATTCGATACGCGATGGATGTCGCCAATCCGGGGGCTGACGGCATCCACCTCGCCCGCACGCAGCAACGCCGGCTCGCCATCTGCCACCAGGGCACCATGCTCATTGCGGCGGAACCGCTCGACCTTTTCCACCCCACGCAGCACGCCAACCAGACCCCAGACCATGTGGTCGTGGATGGGTGTCGTCTGCCCCGGCCCCCAAACGAAGCTGACAATGCTGAACCGCTCACGGCTATCGCAATGCAGCAGATATTGCTGGTAGCGCATTGGATGCGGCCGGGCGAAGGCCGGAGGCAGCCAATCGTCCCGACTGATGAGCCGGGCAAGCAGCGCGCTACCGGCGTCGAGAATCGCCTGCTCGTCACGCGCTGCGGCAAGCAGATCAGCCAGCGCGATGACGAAACCACGCAAGCGGCTGGTGTCGACAGGCCGGTCAAATATGGCAGCGGCCGTCATTCGGCTGCCGCTTTCAGGCTTGGCGGGAAGCGGACGATGCCCGCCTCGCGCCGCTCGCCGCTATCGAGATGGGACAGCAACCGGGGCCGCAGTCGGGCGGAGAGCGCCGTGCGATCGCCACGGGGCGCATTGATGCGTTCCTCCGCCGTGATCCGACCCCGATCGAGCACGAGGATACGATCGGACAGCGCGATCGCTTCCTCCACATCATGGGTCACGAGCAGCACCGCCGGACGATGTGTTCGCCAGAGCGAAAGAACGAGATCGTGCATGCGATAGCGGGTCAGGGCATCCAGCGCGGCAAATGGCTCGTCGAGCAGCAAAAGGGCCGGCTCGCGCACCAAGGCCCGGGCGAGTGCCGCGCGCTGGGCTTCCCCGCCCGAAAGCGTGAGGGGCCAGGCGGTTACACGATGGCCGAGGCCAACTTCCGCCAGCGCGATCTCGCTGCGCACGCGCGCATTGGGGCCGGACAAGCCAAGCGCGACATTCTTCCACACCTGCTTCCACGGCAGCAGGCGCGCATCCTGAAAAACGACAGCGCGCGCATCCGGCGTCAGCACGTTCTGGCCGTTTGCCTGATCCAGTCCGGCAAGCGTGCGCAGCAATGTCGTTTTCCCTGAGCCGGAGCGGCCCAGAAGCGCAATGAACTCGCCAGGCGCAATATCGAGATCAAGGCCGTCCAGGATCACATTGTCACCGAAACGCCGGACGAAGTTGCGCAGGCTGACGATTGGCTCATCGCCCACACGCACACCGGAATCATCCACCGGATCGAACGCCGGCACTCCCGAAACTTTGTTCATGACGATTGCTCCACGATGCTTGGACGCCACACCAGCGCGCGGTCTTCCATGCGCCGGACGAGCCAGTCTCCGGTCAGACCGAGCAGGGCATAGATGAGAAGGCAGACGACGATGATGTCGGTCCGCATGAAGTCGCGCGCGTTGTTGATGAGATACCCCAGCCCAGCGGAGGCGTTGATCTGCTCCGCCACGACGAGGACGAGGATCGAGACTGACAGCGAATAACGCAAACCGACCAGCAGGGAGGGCAATGCGGCAGGCAGCACGACATGCCAGATCAGCTCGATGCGGCCGAGGCCGAAGCTCCGCGCCGCGTCGAGCAGCCGAAGATCGACGCCGCGAATGCCGCTGTAGAGATTGAGATAGACGGGAAAGACCGTCGCGAAGGCAATGAGGGCGACCTTGGGCGTCTCGCCGATGCCGAACCAGACGATGAACAGCGGCGTCAGCGCGAGCGCCGGGATCGTTCGCTTGATCTGCATCAGCGGGTCGACCACCTGCTCGGCAGCGCGAGACAAGCCGGCCGCCAACCCGAGCACAAGCCCAAGGCCGACTCCGATAAACAGCCCGGCCGCCGCCCGTGCGAAGGACACCAGCAGATTGCTCAGCAATTCGCCGGACAGGCTCATGGCGATCAGCGTGCCGAACACGGCGGAGGGAGCAGCCAATGTCCGCTCGGGAATCAGGCCGGACCGGGAACCAAGCTCCCAGAGAAGCAGCAACAGGACAGGTGATGTCCAGCGGCCGCCGAAATTGGGGAGGGAGAGCCGCCGCTCAACCGCTTCATGCGCGGTGATCCGGTTCTCATGGCCAATCGTCAATGTAGTCATTGTGGCTCGCTCTGGTGAAGGAAGAGCAAGCCCAACATTTTTTCTCTACTTACTCAATTGAGTTATAGGGATGCCGGTTATTGGCATCCCTCATAGAAGCAGCGTTTTGCCCGCCCCGCCCCGCTTTCGGCTCCGTCCGTCTCGATAGGACCGGATTTGGCAGCTATTATCTCTACTATAATGATTGACATATCAGTGCAGGCGATGGATGATGCGCTCATTCTCATAGATGCACACCGTACCCGGCCGCGGATCGGACCAGCTTCTCAGCGAAAGGGTTTGCGGTGCCGGTCAATCTACCAACCAATTTATTGCGCAGCTTCGTGGCGATCGTCGACACGGGGTCGATGCTCAATGCCTCCGAGCATGTGTTCGTGACCCAATCCGCGCTCAGCCTGCAGATCAAGCGGCTGGAGGAACTGGTGCAGCAAGCCCTGTTCCTGCGCGAAGGCCGCCGCCTCAACCTCACGCCTGCGGGCGAAGTGCTGCTCGAATATGCCCGGCGAGTGCTGAGCCTGCACGACGAGGCCGTCGCCGCGATCACAGCCGGGCGCTTCAAGGGGCCGGCGCGGATCGGCATGGTCCAGGATTTTGCGGATAATCTGCTCAGCGGGCTGCTCTCGCGTTTCGCGGAACTGCATCCCGATGCCCAGATCTATGCGCGCGTCGCCGGCACGGCTGAATTGCAGGCCTTGTTCGATCGGCATGAGCTGGACGTTCTGCTCGGTTTCGCCGCGCCCAACGATCCCCACCTCGTCACCGTTGCCACGATGAGCTGGTATGGGGATAGCGCCTTGCTGGATCGTGACGTGCTGCCGCTTGCCGTTCTGGAAGAACCATGCCGCTTCCGCCAGGCTGCGCTCCGTGGGCTGGAGGAGGCGGGCATCCCCTATCGCATTGCGGTGGAGACGCCCAATCTCGCCACGTTGAAGGCGGCGGTGGGCGCCGGCCTCGGCCTCACCTGCCGAACGCGCCTGTTCCTCGCCGACGCGCCGGCGCTGGAGCATGAGCGCCTACCGCCGCTGCCAAAGGTGGCGGCCATCCTGCGCGCGCATGAGCAACTCGATCAGGCAACGCAGCGCCTCGTCCAACTGGCGCGCGATACGGTGCAGACACTCTAGGTCATTTTTCAGGTTAGGGAAGTGTATATTTAAGATGCCAATATGAAATACAATAAAAATTATAACATTCACTCATTTTGAAAAACAATAATATTTCCAGAAACTCTGATAATGATGAGCATGATTGCCGCGTAACTTGTGCATGGCGCCAACAGAGGCCGCCGCACAATCGAAAGGCTTCATCCCATGTCCATTGCATCCGCCTCCTCGCCCTTGCGCGAGGCTGACAGCCCGCTCGACATCCGCCCGCTCCAACCGACCATCGGCGCCGAAATTCACGGGGTCGATCTCAGCCAGCCCCTCTCCGACGAGGTGCGCGAGGCCATCCGTGCAGCCGTCATCCGCCACAAGGTCGTGTTCTTCCGCGATCAGGTGCTGGATAATGACAGCCACGCCGCCTTCGCATCGGCGTTCGGCCCGCTCTACACCCATCCGAGCACCCGCCACGATGCCCAGATCACGCCGATCCACCAGATTTCCGCGACCGAAGCCGCACGGCACGAGCGCCAGCAGCTTCAGCGTGAAGTGAAGGCGGGCGATGGCTATCATACCGATACGAGTTGGCGCCTGGTGCCCACCTGGGGCGCGGTGCTGCGCGCCGTCGATTTGCCGCCGGTCGGGGGCGACACGATCTGGGTCGATGCGCATCAGGCCTATGAGGGCCTGCCTGATGAGGTCAAGCAGCGGATCGACGGGCTGCATGTTACCCATGACTTCCGCGCCGCGCTGGCCGCCAATGGCCATGATTATCCGATCGTGGCCCATCCCATCGTGCGCACCCACCGGGAGACGGGCGAGAAGATCCTCTGGGTCAACTTCACGCAGAAGCCGCAAATTCTCGGCCTCGAACTCAGCGAGAGCCGGACGTTGCTCGACGAGATATTGCGTGCCTACAAGCGCCCGGAAATCCAGGTGCGCTTCAGCTGGCGCCCCGGCTCGGTCGCCTTCTGGGATAATCGCGGCGCGGTGCATTACGCAGTCCGCAACTATGGCGACTATCCGCGCCTGCTGCACCGCGTGCTCATTGCCGATGAAGCGCTTTACGCCGATCTCTGATCGGCACCGGGTCTGCACGGCCCGCCTCCCGGCGCGCATGGGGACCCTCTCCGTCCCCGCCGCGCCGGTGAGGCAGATCCCGTCCGGCCGGGTCGTGGGAACCCGGCCGGGCGGGGTTAGCGCATGTTGGCACCCGGTCAGGCGGCCCTTATGTCCAGAAAGGCATCTGCCAGCGCACGCGGCGAACGGACGTCCCCGGCCCGGCGGAACGTATCCAGCACAAGCTGCTGATCCGCAATTACCTGCGCATCCATCGGCACGGGCCTGCGCACATTCTTGTCCGCCGTGATGCGGGCGATATCGAGCGGCAAGCCCGTTTCCCTGGCGAGCACCGCGGCATAATCGGCGCGGTGGGCAGACAGCCAGGCCAGCGCCCGGGCCTCTCGCCCGGCAAAGTCGGCGAGCAGCGACCGCTTGCGCGCGATGGCCGCCTCATTAGCCACCTCGAACCCGTAGCCCTGAACCAGATCGTGGCCATCCGCCAATATCCGCGCATGCTCGATCCGGGCAGCCGCCAGATAGGGCACCCAGATCGACCAGGCATCCACCGCGCCGGAATCGAAAGCCGCCTTGGCATCGCCCGGCGCGAGCCATGAAAAGCGGATGCTGTCCAACGGAAGTCCCGCCTGATCGAGCGCACGCAGGACGAGATAATGGCCGACCGAACCGCGCGTCGTGGCAACCGAACGGCCCCGCAGATCCGTAAGCGTGCGGAAGGGAGACTTGTCCTGCACGATGATCGCCAGGGCCTCGCTCGGGCGCGGAGAGGCGCGATGGGCTGTAATCGCCTTGATTGGGCTGCCGCTTTGATAGGCGAACTGAAAGGGCGCATCCCCCACCAGACCAACGTCAACGGCGCCACTCCCCAGCGCTTCCAGCAGATGCTGGGCGGCAGGGAATTCCGCCCATTCGATGCGGTAAGGCATGTCCTCCAGCACACCGGCGGCGAGAAAGAGGGATTTGGTGCCGCCCTTCTGGCTGGCGACCTTCAGAACCGCCTCATCTCCCTTGCCATGACAGGCGGCCAGCACGAGCGAAGACGCCAGCATCGCCAGCGAATGCCGGCGTGTGAAACCCTGCTGCGGCACATGCGCTGTCGTCACCATTCTCGTTCATCTCCATCGGTCGAAATCCGGCGCCATGGTCCTGTTCGGGCGGGCTGGCGCCTATCTCGTGAAGGGCTATCGGGCAGCCCGCCGCACGACAATTGAGTAGCGCGCGGCCATGGTTGAGCAGCGATCATAACTTGCCGCCGTGGGCGGGCGGCACGCGCTGCCGGTCGATGTCGGCCGACGCGCGCCCCGCCAATCACGCATCAGAACTTCACGCCCACTCGGGCATAATAGAAGCCGCCCGACAGGCCGAATGGCGAGAAGCTGCCATACAGGCCGGCGCCCGTATTGGCCTGGATCACCCCGATCGGATCGGGATAGACATCGAACAGATTGTTCGCGCCCACGGCGACATTGACGGCAGCGCTGAGCTGCACGGAGATATCGAGATCCGTCACCCATTTCGGGCTGTAGGTCCGGTCGTCCACGGTCGATGTCTGGCTGGCGCCAGTCTCCGTGTAGCGGCCGAATCGCGTGACGCGCAGCCCCGCCCGGACCGGGCCGGAGGACCACTCGCCGTTCAGCACGAGCTTGTCGCGCGGTGTCGCACCGACGAGGTCGGCCCGCGCCTGCCGTCCGAACAGAAGGGTATTGGTGAGGTTGGCGGGATTGGGCGCCACGCCGAGGATTTTCGTCTTGTTGTAGCTATAGGCCGCGCTGAACCGGATATTGCCCAGCCGCGCCGTGCGGACGGTATATTCCGCCACCGCATCGATGCCGCGCGTGCGGGTGTCGACGCCGTTGATGAAGAACTGGCCGCTGCTGATCCCCGGCACGCCGCGCGCATTGAGGATCGCCACCACCTCCGGGCTGGTCAGGATCGCCTTTGCCTCCGCGCTGTTGAGAATCTCCGTCTTGACGATGCGGTCGTCGATGCGGATCTGATAGCCATCCACGGTCAGGCGGAAACCGCCGGATTCAAACGTCACGCCTGCCGTATAGTTGAGCGATTTTTCCGGCGTCAGCGGCTTGGCACCGAGAAAGCCCGCGATGGGATCATTGGGCGCCAGAAACTTGACGAGTTGCGGCACCCGGTCGCCATCGAGAATGATGGACGTGTTCTGCGAGGTGGAAAAACCCTGCTGCGCCAGCGACGGCGCGCGAAAGCCGGTGTTGATGCCGCCGCGAATGGCCAGGCCCGGCGCAAGTTCATAGCGGGTGGAGAACTTGCCGCTCACCGTTTCACCCAAGCTGTCGCTATAATGTTCGGCCCGGCCGGCGACGCCGACATACCAAGCGTCGGTGATGTTCGCGCCGATATCGATATAGGCCGCGACATTGTTGCGGGTCAGGACGAAGGCATCGGCCGCCGTGGTGCCGGTGAAGGAGACGAGGCTCGCGGCCGGCCGTTGGCCGCCATATGCAAGCTCGAACGGCGTCTCGCCCGTCGGGATCACATAGCCCCCGTCGCGATAGCT
>Ga0180219_1000834_pt1 | contig 22274 bp, 23 predicted proteins | sample eDN3rd30CBELigMG_FD_151338 | JGI IMG/M metagenome (GOLD analysis project Ga0180219, IMG submission 151338) | Enriched Miracle-Growth compost microbial communities from Emeryville, California, USA - eDNA 3rd pass 30_C BE-Lig MG (version 2)... ...
CCCGTCGTACACGAAACCGGCCGCCTGGCGCGGCTACGACGTCCCGGAGGTGCTGCTCAGCGGCCACCACGGGCGCGTCGCGCAGTGGCGCCACGAGCAGCAGCTCGCCCGCACCCGGGAGCGCCGACCCGACCTGCTGCCGCCCGCGCCCCCCGCCGACTGAGCGCGCCCATCGCCGCATCGGTTCCGGACGACGCCCCGCTGCCGCGAGGTGCGGGTCAGTCGACGCCGAGGAACGAGCGATCGGTCAGCACGATGGGGCCGTCCGCGGTGATCGCGACGGTGTGCTCGGAGTGCGACCCGCGCGAGCCGTCGACGCTGCGCAGCGTCCAGCCGTCGGGGTCGGTGACGAGCTCGTCGGTGGTCTGCAGGAACCACGGCTCCAGTGCCAGCACCAGCCCCGCGCGCAGCGGGAAGCCTCGTCCCGACTTGCCGTCGTTGGCCACGTGCGGGTCGCCGTGCATCTCGCGGCCCACGCCGTGCCCGCCGAAGTCGGTGTTGATCGTGTAGCCCTCGCCGCGCGCGACCTGAGCGATGGCGGCCGAGATGTCGCCGATGCGGTTGCCCACCGTGGCCGCCGCGATCGCGGCCTCCAGCGCGCGCTCGGTGGTGTCGATCAGGCGAAGGTCCTCGTCGCGGGCAGTGCCGACGACGAAGGAGACCGCCGAGTCGGCGACCCAGCCGTCCACAGAGACGGCGAAGTCGAGGGAGACGAGGTCGCCGTCGCGCAGCGTGTAGTCGTGGGGGAGGCCGTGCAGCACGGCATCGTTGACGGACGTGCAGATGACCTTGCCGAACGGGCTGGCCCCGAAGGACGGGTGGTAGTCGATGTAGCAGGACTCGGCACCGGCCTTGCGGATCATCTCGTGCGCGCGCCGGTCGATGGCCAGCAGGTTCGTCCCCACCTTCGTCTCGTCCCGCAGGGTCGCGAGCACCTCGGCGACGAACCGGCCTGCGGGCCGCATCGCTTCGATCTCGGCAGGGGTGCGCAGCTCGATCATCAGGATCCTTTCCTCAGCTTCTATTGTGGCGGACCGGCGTAGCATCGAAGGCATGTGGCTGCGCGAAGCGTTCTACCGATGGCTGATTCCGGCGGCGTTCGTGCTGCCGTTGTGGCTGCTGATCGGCTGGATCGTCTTCGGTGCCAACCCGTGGGCGCTGCTGTGGGTGATCGTCTCGGCGCCGATCGTCCTGGTCGGCCAGCTCGTGCTCACCCTCTTGGTGCGCGCGCGCGGCACTGTCCGCGCGGAGCGTGCCGTCTCGTGGACGGATGCCGGCGTCCTCGGCGCCTGGCACGTGCTGGTGATCGCACTGGGTGTGTTCGACGCGCGGTGGTGGTGGCCGATCTTCGGTCTGACCATCGCGGTCGGCTTCGCAGCCCTCTGGGTGTCGTTCTGGCAGCTGTGGCGCGAGGCGAAGCCGTCGCCGGTGGTGCTGCGCACCGCGGGAGGCGTCGGGTACATCCCGCCCACGTCGCCGGCATCCCCGTCGCGTGCGGACGCGCCCGACGTCTTCGTCGTCACCGAGAAGCACACCCCACCGGCGGCGTGACGCCGTCCGCGGCGTTTTGGCTGTCGGGTCCGGGCATGGCAGAATGGTTGTTTGTGCCCGAAGCGGTCTCTGCCTCGGGGGAGCACGGCGCCGATCTCGGATGCCGAGGGCACGCACCCCTCCATATTCTTTGACTCGCGATCGACCCGTGGCGGTCGCAGGAAGTGACGATCATGCAGATCCTCGACGTCGTCGATGCGGCCTCGCTCCGCTCCGACATCCCCGCCTTCGCTCCCGGTGACACCGTCAAGGTGCACGTGAACATCGTTGAAGGCAGCCGTTCGCGTGTCCAGGTCTTCCAGGGCGTGGTCATCGGCCGCTCCGGCGACGGAGTGCGCGAGACCTTCACCGTCCGCAAGATCAGCTTCCAGGTGGGTGTCGAGCGCACCTTCCCCGTGCACAGCCCGATCATCGACAAGATCGAGGTCGTCACCCGCGGTGACGTCCGTCGCGCCAAGCTGTACTACCTGCGCGAGCTGCGTGGCAAGAAGGCCAAGATCAAGGAGAAGCGCGACAACTGATCGCGCCCGACTCTGAACGAATGCCCCGGGACTCCCGGGGCATTCGTCGTCTGGCCTCGGCCGGATGTGCGACGCTTGGACACAGAACGGCCGACCCAGGTGCGGCGGCCGCAGCGAAAGGCTGTGATGACCACGGACACCCCCGCCGCTGACGGCGCCGCGCCCGCCGCCGCGCCGCGTCGCGGAGTCTGGCCGCTGGTGCGCGACGTCCTGGTGATCCTGCTGATCGCCGTCGTGGTCTCCGTCGTCGTCAAGACCTTCCTGGTCAGGTCCTTCTACATCCCATCGGGGTCGATGGAGCAGACGCTGCAGGTACAGGACCGGATTCTCGTCGACGAGCTCACCCCTCGGTTCGGTGGATACGAGCGCGGCGACGTGATCGTGTTCCGCGATCCCGGTGGGTGGCTGAGCACCGCGCCGCAGCCGGAGCACTCGGTTCTCGTCGAGGCGGTGGACTGGGTGCTGTCGGCAGTGGGCATCTCGACATCCGACAGCGATGAGCACCTGATCAAGCGCATCATCGGGCTGCCCGGCGACCACGTCGTCTGCTGCAACGCGATGGGGCAGGTCACGGTCAACGACGTGCCGATCGACGAGACGTCGTATCTGAACCTCGCCGCCGGACAGCGTGCACCGGATGCCTATGAGTACGATGTCACGGTTCCCGACGACGGCCTGTGGGTGCTGGGTGACAATCGCGACCGATCGCAGGACAGCCGGTATCACACCGATCAGCCGACGCAGGGCTTCGTGCCGCTGGACAACGTCGTCGGTCGAGCCTTCCTGATCACCTGGCCGCTGAACAGGTTCGGCTTGATCGACTTCCACCACGGCGTCTTCTCCGGCGTTCCCGACCCGATCGCGCCATGACCGTCATCACGCCCCGGCTGACCGTCGAGCGGCGGCTGCTGCGCGAGCACGCTCTGGTCATCGCGTGCGACGAGGTGGGGCGCGGCGCCCTTGCCGGCCCGGTGGCGGTGGGCGCTGCGGTCGTCGACGCGCGCGACGCGCGACGGCGCGTGCCGGAGGGTCTGCGCGACTCCAAGCTGGTCGCGGAGCATCATCGGCCCGCCGTCGCGGCGCGCGCCGCCGAGTGGGCGAGCGCGAACGCGGTCGGCTGGGCGGATGCGGGGGAGATCGACCGCGTCGGCATCATGCGGGCGCTGGGCCTCGCCGCTCTGCGCGCGATCGACCAGCTTCGCGAGTTCGGCATCGTGCCGGAGGAGGCCATCGTGATCCTGGACGGCAACCACGACTACATCACGCCGGCCGGCGGCACCGGGCTGCGGGTGCAGTCGATCATCAAGGCCGATCGGGACTGCGCGTCGGCGGCGGCGGCATCCGTGATCGCCAAGGTCGCCCGCGATGAGCTCATGATCGGACTGCACGAGCACGCGCCGGTGTATCAGTGGGTGCGCAACAAGGGGTATGCCAGCGCCGATCACCGGGCCGCGATCCGAGAGCACGGGCTGAGCGAGCACCACCGCGCGTCGTGGGCGATCGCCGACGCCCCGACGCTCTTCTGAGCCCGCCTAGACTGGAGCCACCATGGATGACGAAGTCTTCGAGGATTACGACCGCGAACTGGAGCTGGCGCTCTACAAGGAGTACCGCGACGTCGTCGGGCAGTTCCAGTACGTGATCGAGACCGAGCGACGGTTCTACCTCGCCAACGAGGTCAACGTGGTCCGCCGCGACACCGAGCACGACTTCTACTTCGAGATCTCGATGACCGACGTCTGGGTGTGGGACATCTACCGCGCCGACCGGTTCGTGAAGTCGGTGCGCGTGCTGACCTTCAAGGACGTCAACGTCGAGGAGCTGCAGCGGCGCGACTTCCAGCTGCCCGAGGAACTCTCGCTCGACTCCTGACCGGGCATCGCCACCCGCACAGGTGGCGATTTCGCGGATCTGTCCACGGATCCGGCTCCTGCTCGTCCACGAGTGTCTCCGGCCGCGCACGATCGATGCATGGCAGACAAGGACGTGCGCGGTACGGCGGGTGAGCATCGGGCGGCCGCGCATCTGAGCGCGCGCGGCTACACGATCCTCGATCGCAACTGGCGGTGCTCTCATGGCGAGCTGGACATCGTCGCGGCCACTCGGCGAGAGCTCGTGGTCGTCGAGGTCAAGACTCGGCGCACGGAGTGGTTCGGACACCCGTTCGCCGCGATCGACAAGCGCAAGCGCGACCGGCTGTGGCGGCTCGCGTGCGCGTGGGTGGTCGCCCACCCCGACGCGGCACGCGGGCGCCGCCTGCGCGTGGATGTCATCGGCATCACCGGCGAGGATGTCGCCACCGCAGTGCTGGAGCATCTCGAGGATCTGCGATGAGCGGTGACAGCGTCGTCGCGCGCACGTGGTCGGTGGTGCTGACCGGGCTGTCCGGTGACCTCGTCGAAGTCGAGGCGGATCTGTCGACGAAGGTGCCCGGCTTCTCGATCATCGGGCTGGCGGACAAGGCCGTCGGCGAGGCGCAGCAGCGCGTGCACAATGCGTGCGCGAACAGTGCGCTGCCGCTGTCGCGCCGACACGTCACCGTCAACCTGTCCCCGGCGAGCCTGCCCAAGCACGGGACGGGTCTGGATGTCGCGATCGCGATCGCGGCGGTGGCGACGGAAGTGCCGATGGATGCCGGATCGCTCGCGCGCACCGTCCACCTGGGTGAACTGGGCCTCGACGGTCGGCTGCGACCGGTGCCGGGTGTGCTGCCCGCCGCCGTCGCCGCGGTGCATGCCGGTTTCACGCGCATGATCGTTCCGCATGCGAATGCGCCGGAGGCGGCCCTCGTCGCGGGCCTGGAGGTGATCGGCGCGGTCTCGCTGGCCGATGTCGCCCGCGCGCACGGGCTCGCGCTGCCGACAGCGGAGCTCGAGCCGGTGCCCGTGCCTGCCCCGTCGCCCGCACGGGATGGTGCTGACGGGAGTCTGATCCCCGAGCTGGCCGAGGTGATCGGTCAGCGCGATGCGGTGGACGCCCTCATCGTCGCCGCGGCCGGTGGGCACCACCTGCTGATGAGCGGCCCGCCGGGGGCGGGCAAGACGATGCTGGCGCGTCGGCTGCCGGGCATCCTGCCGGCACTCGGCGACGCCGACGCGCTGCAGGTGGCCTCGATCCGCTCGCTGTCCGGGCTGCCGGTGGTGCGCCTCGATCGCGTGCCGCCGTTCGAGGCGCCGCACCACAGCGCGAGCATGGCGGCGCTGGTCGGCGGCGGCAGCCGCATCGTGCGCCCGGGCGCCATCGCCCGCGCCAGCGGTGGCGTGCTGTTCCTCGACGAGGCGGGGGAGTTCGCCGGGCACGCGCTGGACGCGCTGCGTCAGCCGCTCGAGGCCGGGCGCATCGAGATTCACCGGGCCGGATTCTCGGCAGCGTTTCCGGCCAGGTTCCAGCTCCTGATGGCGACCAACCCCTGTCCGTGCGGCAACTACGGCGTCCCCGGTGCGGAGTGCGTCTGTCCGTCCCTGTCGATCCGCCGGTATCTCGGCCGTCTGTCGGGTCCGCTGCGCGATCGCATCGACATCGAGCTGGCGGTGCAGCGTGTCTCCCTCGCGCAGCTGCGCAGCGCAGCTCCGCCCGTCACGACGGCGGCCGCGCGCGAGCGGGTGGCCGCAGCGCGCGAACGCGCTGCGCACCGCCTGCGTGACACGCCATGGCGGGTCAATGCCGAAGTGCCCGGTGCCTGGCTGCGCTCCGGCCCGCACGCGCCGGAGCCCACCGTGCGCCGGCCCATCGAGGCAGCCCTGCAGCGTGGCTCTCTCACGCTGCGCGGATTCGACCGCGTCCTGCGCGTGGCGTGGAGCCTCGCCGATCTGGCCGGGCGGGCCCGCCTGGACATCGATGACATCGGACGGGCGCTGTTTCTGAAGAAGGGGACCATCGCATGAGCGGACCGGATCTGACCGGCGAGGGTGTGCGGAGCCGGATGCGCGGCTGGGCGACACCGGGGGAGGACCCGGTCGAACGGGATGCCCGCGCGCTCTGGTCGGCACTGGTGGAGCCCGGTGACGGGGTCGCCGGGGCTCTCATCGCGGCACACGGCGCACGCGCCGCGCTGGAGCTGGCGCTCGCGATCGACGGCGGATACGACGCCGCGTTCGCCGCCGACATCGCACCCGACGAGCTGCAGGGCGGTCGGCGGCGCTGGCAGCCCCGCCTGGCCGAGGCCGCACACGCCATCGAGGCGGCGCATCGCGCCGGAGCGCGACTGCTGATCCCGGGCGACCGCCACTGGCCGACCCGAGTGGACGACCTGCAACGACACGCGCCGATCTGCCTGTGGACGATCGGTGATGCGAGCGCGCTCACTTGCCCGCGCGCCGTCGCGATCGTGGGCGCACGAGCGGCATCGACATACGGCGAGCACGTGACGATGGAGATCGCCGCCGACCTCGCTGCATCCGGCATTGCCGTCGTCTCCGGCGCCGCCTACGGGATCGACGGAATGGCGCACACCGCGACCCTGTCTGCCGGCGGTACGACCGCGGCGTTCCTCGCTGGCGGCGTCGACCGCCCCTACCCCGCGGGGCACCGCGACCTGCTCGAGCGCATCGCCCGCGCCGGAGTCGTCGTCGCCGAGGTCCCGTGCGGGGCGACGCCCACCAAATGGCGGTTCCTCGCGCGGAACCGGCTCATCGCGGCGGCGTCGGATGCCACCGTGGTGGTCGAGGCGGGCTGGCGCAGCGGCGCGATCAACACGGCACGCAACGCCGCCGACCTCAGCCGGCCGGTCGGAGCGGTGCCGGGTCCCGTCTCGAGCGCCTCCTCGGTCGGCTGCCATCGCCTGATGCGAGAAGGGACCGCCCTCTGCGTGACCGGACCCGCTGACGTGCGCGAGCTGCTCGGCGAGCTGGACCAGCTCGACCTGGGCGGGTTCGACACCGGACGCACCGACGACCGCACCCGGGTGCTCGACGCGCTGAGCGTGCGCAGCCCACGCCCCAGCGAGGACGTCGCCCGACGCAGCGGTATCGCGCACGAGCGCGCGCAGACTCTCCTCGGTCTGCTCGAGCTCGAGGGCGCGGCCCGTCGCGAGGGGCGCGGCTGGCAGGCGGTGCCGCGCCGCGGTGAGCGCGGGTGACGGCGCGCCGGGGTGAGCGCAGGTGACGCCGCGCCGCGGTGACGCGGGTGACGCCGCGCCGCAGGCGCGCGGGGTGAGCAGGCCGACCTGCGGCGCGGCACAGCGGCATCCTCTCCTCGCACGGCATCCTGGAGGCATGCGGATCACCGAAGCGGCGGACGCGTACGCGGCCCACCTCGCCGACGTGCGACGGCTGTCCGCGGCGACGGTGCGGGCGTATCGCAGCGATCTGCGCGACCTGGCGGCGGTCGCGGGCGACGGACCGCTCACGGACGTGCACCTCGACACGCTGCGCGACTGGCTCTGGACGGCGACACAGCGCGGCGATGTGCGCTCCACGATCGCGCGTCGCACCGCCTCCGCCCGGGGGTTCTTCGCCTGGGCGGCCGATTCCGGCCTCATCGGGGAGGACCCCGCTCTGCGCCTCGTGTCGCCCAAGCGCGGGCGCACGCTGCCGAAGGTCGCCACGGCCGAAGCGCTGACCGGCGTGCTCGACCACGCGACGGTCGCGGCGGCTGACGGCGACCCCGTGCACCTGCGCGACGCCGCGATCCTGGAGCTGCTGTACGCCGCGGGCCTGCGGGTGTCGGAGCTGTGCGGCGTCGACCTCGACGACCTCGACGCGTCACGGCACACGGTGCGCGTGCTCGGCAAGGGCTCGAAGGAGCGTGTCGTCCCGTTCGGGATGCCGGCACAGCGCGCCCTGGACGCATACCTGGTCCGCGGTCGCCCCGCGCTCCTCGCCCGCCGCGCCGACGCACCGTCCGACCGTGCGGTGTTCCTCGGCGCGCGCGGTGCGCGGATCGGGCCGCGGGCGGTGTACGACGTCGTCGCACGCACGGTCGCTCCAGCCGTGGGCCGGCTCACCGTCGGGCCGCACGCGCTGCGTCACTCGACGGCGACGCACCTGCTCGACGGCGGTGCCGACCTCCGCGCCGTGCAGGAGCTGCTCGGGCACGCGAGCCTGGGTACGACGCAGATCTACACGCACGTCTCCACCGAGAAGCTGCGGGCCACCTACCGGATCGCGCACCCGCGCGCCTGACGCGCTGCCTGGCGTGCCGGCGGCGTGCTGGCGGCGCAGGATCAGCAGCAGGGGAGCAGCACCGCCCGCGGCACTCCGCCGAGCAGCAGCATCGGGTTGATGTACTCGCCGTGCAGTCGCACGCCGAAGTGCACCGCGCCCGGTGCGGCGTGCCCGCCGACGGCGATCGTGGCGACCGGGTCGCCGGCCGACACGGCGGTACCGGCCGGGACCGCATCGGAGACCGGCTCGAGCGTCGTGACGAGCCCATCGCCATGGTCGATGGTGAGGATGCCGCGCCCGGCGACGGGGCCCGCAAACGCGACCACCCCGGATGCCGGAGCGTGCAGCACCGCAGCGGCGTCCCACGGTCGCAGGTCGACGCCGCGGTGGCCGGGACCGTACCGATGGGCCGGTGCGACGAACGGCTCGACGACGGAGAAACCGGTCAACGGCCACTGCCAGCCGCTCCGGACGCCGGACGCGGCTGCGGACACCGTGGATACAGGGGGCACCGTGGATACAGGGGACGGCCCGGACATGTCGGCCCGCGCCGTGGCCGGCACGATCATGAGTGCCCAGACGAGGCCCCAGGCGAGAAGAGTCCGCATCCCTCCAGCGTGCACCGGAGCGCCGCGCTCCGGCGGGTCGAAGCTGGGATCCGTGGACAGCTTCGCGGTCGCGTCGTCCGTGCAGGAGGCGATGAATGCCGCGCTCCGCCTGATAGACTCGTGTCCGCACCTCGCTTGTCGGGGTGACTCCGCGTGCCCAGAACGCAGGCGGTGCTCGACATCGGGCGCCGCGCGTGGCATCCACCTCCCAGGTCCCGCAACAGCGGGTGGAGTGTGGGCCGGGCGCCAGGCTCGCCGGACCACCGGTCCGGCGCGAACCAACCGAAACAAAAAGGAGAACGGCCATGGCCGTCGTCACGATTCGCCAGCTGCTCGACAGCGGCGTCCACTTCGGACACCAGACCCGCCGGTGGAACCCGAAGGTGAAGCGCTTCATCCTCACCGAGCGCTCCGGCATCCACATCATCGACCTGCAGCAGTCGCTGTCGTACATCGACCAGGCGTACGAGTACGTCAAGGAGACGGTCGCCCACGGCGGCACCATCCTGTTCGTCGGCACCAAGAAGCAGGCGCAGGAAGTCATCGCCGAGCAGGCGACCCGCGTCGGTCAGCCCTACGTCAACCAGCGCTGGCTGGGTGGCCTGCTGACCAACTTCCAGACGGTCAGCAAGCGACTCGCCCGCATGAAGGAGCTCGAGGAGCTCGACTTCGAGAACCCCGCCGAGAGCGGCTTCACGAAGAAGGAGCTGCTGCTCAAGAAGCGCGAGCTCGACAAGCTGCACAAGTCGCTGGGCGGTATCCGCAACCTGCAGAAGACCCCGTCGGCCATCTGGGTCGTCGACGCCAAGCGTGAGCACCTCGCCATCGACGAGGCCAAGAAGCTCGGCATCCCGGTGATCGGCATCCTCGACACCAACGCCGACCCGGACGAGTTCCAGTACCCGATCCCCGGCAACGACGACGCCATCCGCTCGGTGGGACTGCTCACCCGCATCGTCGCCGACGCCGCCGCTGAGGGCCTGATCCAGCGTCACCAGCCGACCGAGGAGTCGGCCGACGCCGAGCCGCTGGCCGACTGGGAGCGCGAGCTGCTCGAGCAGGCCGCGCCGGCCGAGGCTGAGACCGTCGCCACCGAGGCCGTCGCCGAGGAAGCCGCCGCTGAGGAGACCGTCGCCGAGGCCGCTGCTGAGGAGACCGTCGCCGAGGAGACCGCAGCTGAGGCCCCCGCCGAGGCTGCGGCCGAGGCCGCGGAGTAATCCGCACCACCCCTCTTCCGCCCGGCGCGCGCGACCCGCGCGCGCCGGGCTCTTGGACACCCACCGACATCTAGGAGCCACCACCATGGCAAACTTCACCATCGCCGACATCAAGGCGCTGCGCGAGCAGCTCGGCACGGGCATGGTCGACACCAAGAAGGCCCTCGAGGAGGCCGACGGCGACCTCGAGAAGGCCGTTGAGATCCTCCGTCTGAAGGGCGCGAAGGGCAACGCCAAGCGCGCCGACCGCTCCACCAGCGAGGGACTCGTCGCCGCTACGGAGCTGAACGGCAAGGTCACGCTCATCGAGCTGAACACCGAGACCGACTTCGTCGCGAAGAACGATCGCTTCATCGCGCTGGCCGACAAGGTGCTCGCCGCGGCTGCCGCCGTCGGCGCCGACTCCGTCGAGGCGGCGCTGGCCGCCGACTCCGACGGCAAGACCGTCGCCGATCTCATCTCCGACGAGGCCGCCATCATCGGCGAGAAGGTCGAGCTGCGCCGCGTGCGCACGCTGTCCGGCGACGCGTTCGAGGTGTACCTGCACAAGACCAGCAAGGACCTGCCCCCGCAGATCGGCGTCGTCGTGGCCTACACCGGCTCCGACGCGGAGACGGCTCGCTCGATCGCGCAGCACATCTCCTTCGCCAACCCGACCTACCTGAGCCGCGACGAGGTTCCGGAGGACGAGGTGGAGAAGGAGCGCCAGATCGTCACCGAGATCTCGCGCAACGAGGGCAAGCCCGAGGCCGCCCTGCCGAAGATCGTCGAGGGCCGCGTGGGCGCGTACTTCAAGCAGGTCGCCCTGCTCGACCAGGACTACGCCAAGGACAACAAGCTGTCGGTGGCCAAGGTCGCCGCCGACGCCGGCATCACGATCACGGGCTTCGCCCGCTTCAAGGTCGGCGCCTGACCTACCGGAGGGGGTCCGCATTCGTGAATGCGGACCCCTTTTCCGTGCCCGCTTCGATATCCTGCATCCGACGAGAGGAACCCCGTTGATCGACGAGAACACCGGACGCCGCCGCGTCCTGCTCAAGCTGTCCGGAGAGGCATTCGGGGGAGGCCAGCTCGGCGTGAACCCCGACGTCGTGAGTCAGATCGCCCAGGAGATCGCCGCCGCGGTCGATCGCGTGGAGATCTCGATCGTGGTCGGCGGCGGGAACTTCTTCCGCGGCGCCGAGCTCAGCCAGCGCGGTATGGATCGCGGGCGCGCCGACTACATGGGCATGCTCGGCACGGTGATGAACGCCCTCGCGCTGCAGGACTTCCTCGAGCAGGCGGGAGCCGCTACGCGCGTGCAGTCGGCCATCTCGATGACCCAGGTCGCCGAGCCCTACATCCCGCGCCGCGCCGAGCGGCACATGGAGAAGGGGCGCATCGTCATCTTCGGCGCGGGCGCCGGACTGCCGTACTTCTCCACCGACACGGTCGCCGCCCAGCGGGCGCTCGAGATCGGCGCCGACGAGGTGCTGGTCGCCAAGAACGGCGTGGACGGCGTGTACACGGCGGATCCGAAGAAGGATGCCGGTGCGGTCAAGCTCGACACGGTGACCTACAGCGACGCGCTGCAGCGCGGTCTGAAGGTCGTCGACTCGACGGCGTTCAGCCTCTGCATGGACAACGGGATCGATATGCGCGTGTTCGGCATGGAGCCGTCCGGTAACGTCACCCGGGCGCTGCTGGGTGAGTCGATCGGCACGCTCGTCACCGTCTGACGCCCCCGGCGCCACGGCGACCGGACGCGACCGAACCACCGGCCGCACTAGACTTGACCGACGCATCAACCACGAATGGAGTGACCGTGATCGCCGAGATCCTGGCCGACACGACCGCACGCATGGACCGGGCCGTGGAGGCCGCGAAGGAAGACTTCGCCACCGTCCGCACCGGCCGCGCCAACCCGCAGCTGTTCCAGAAGATCCTGGTGGACTACTACGGCACTCCGACCCCGCTCGCCCAGCTGGCGTCGCTGAACAGCCCCGAGGCGCGCTCGATCATCGTCACGCCCTACGACAAGTCGGCGCTCAAGGCGATCGAGCAGGCGATCCGCGACATGCCCAACCTCGGAGCCAACCCCACCAACGACGGCAACATCGTCCGCGTGACGATGCCGGAGCTGACGCAGGAGCGCCGCAAGGAATACGTCAAGCTCGTCCGTACCAAGGGCGAGGACGCGAAGGTGCATCTGCGCGGCATCCGCCGCAAGGCGAAGGACGAGCTCGACGCGCTCAAGAGCGACGTCGGCGAAGATGACCTGGTGCGCGCGGAGAAGGAGCTCGACGGCATCACGCGCACGCACGTCGACGACATCGACGACGCGCTCAAGCGCAAAGAGGCCGAGCTGCTCGAGGTCTGAGACCGCATGGCAGATGAACCCGTATCCGATCCCGCGCCCGGCGACGATACGCCGCTGACGCGGGCCGAGGCGCGCCGGGCGGCCGAGGCATCGTCCTTCCAGGACCACGTGCGCACCGCGCGCGAGGAACTGGAGCAGCAGTTCGGCCGCGCCCGCGATGAGCTCGGCCAGGTCAACGAGCGCATCAACGCACGCAGCGGCCGGAACCTGCTGATGGCGACTCTCATCGGCCTGGCGATCGGCGTGGTCGTCGTCGGGACGCTGCTGTGGATCAAGTGGCTGTTCCTCGTGTTCGCGATCCCGGTGTGCCTGCTCGGGCTGTTCGAGTTCTCGCGAGCGCTGCAGGCCGGTGGCCGCCGCGTCGACGTCTGGCCGCAGCTCGTGGTCGGAACGCTGATCATGGTGGCCGCGTTCTTCGAGGGGCACTGGACGCACTGGGTGATCACGTTCGCCGGCATTGCCGCCCTCATCGTCTGGCGGCTGATCGCCCAGATGGCGGCGCGCGACGGCCGCCGCTACGGCGATGTGCTCGCCGATGTGCTGGTGGCCGGATTCGTGCCGCTGTACGTGCCGTTCCTCGCCAGCCTGCTGCTCGTGCTGCTGCGCCAGGACGAGGGGCAGTACTGGGTTCTGACGATGATCGTCACCACGGTCGCCGTCGACACCGGTGCCTACGCCGCCGGAGTCACCCTCGGCAAGCATCCGATGGCGCCGCGCATCAGCCCCAAGAAGACGTGGGAGGGCTTCGGCGGCGCAACGCTGGCCGCCGTGATCGCTGCCACGCTCATGTCGGTATTCATGCTCCATCTGCCGATCTGGGCCGGCATCCTGTTCGGTCTTCTCATCCTCGCGTCGGCCACGATCGGCGACCTGGGCGAGTCGATGATCAAGCGCGACTTGGGCATCAAGGACATGAGTTCCTGGCTGCCCGGCCACGGCGGCGTGCTCGACCGGCTCGACTCCATCCTGCCGTCCGCCGCCGTCGCGCTCGGTGCCTTCTTCCTCTTCTCCCCGCTGGCGGTGTCATGACTCTGGAAGACTCTTCCGTCCCCTTCCCGGTGGTCACCGGCCGGCAGAGGGGCTACGACCCCGAGACCGTCGACGCGTTCCTCGCGTCGGCCCGCGCGGCGTTCGAGACGGACCCCGAGGTCGACGCCGCGGACACCTCGACGACGGTGCTCACCGCCGCCGACATCCGCCGCGCCGGTTTCCCGCTCATCAGGCGCGGCTACCAGATCGATGCGGTGGATGCCGCACTCGGCCGCATCGAGGACGCTTTCGCGGTCCGCGAGCGCGAGCGTGCGCTGTCCCGTGCGGGCGCGCGAGCCTGGGTCGGCTCGTCACGCAAGCTGGGTCAGGAGGTGCTCGATCGCCTCACCCGACCGACGGGGAAGAGGTTCCGGCGGGTCGGGCTGCTGCGCTACGGCTATCGCATCGACGAGGTCGATCTGGTCGCGGACCGCATCGCCGGATACCTGGAGAACGGCGACGAGCTCACGGTCGACCAGGTGCGCTCGGTGGCCTTCCGGATGCAGCGCCGTGGGTACAGCGAGGCACAGGTCGACGCGGTCCTGGACGCCGTCGTCGAGGTCATCCACGCGGTCGGTCGATCCTGACGTGCGCGGCGGGTGCGGGCCGAGCCGGCTGCCGGTAGACTCGGGACACTGTGACTTCCGGAACTGAGCTGACGCCCGCGGCCCCCCGGTCGATCGCGAAGCGATCATCGGCCGTCGCCCGGCCCGCCCCGACCCCGCGCTGGTCGCGCCGTCGCAGCGTTCTGGGTGTGTTCGCCGCTTTCGCCGCGGCCGGATTCGTCGCGGCATACATCGTGCCGCTCAGCAGTGCGGTCACGCCGGCGCACGCGGCCGAGATCGAGCCCATCTCGCTGTACGCCAGCTCGATCGCCGACGCACAGGCGTACATCGCCGCCTCGGCTGACGAGGGCGCCACGCTCGGGCGCGAGGACATCAGCTACTCGGTGTACGTGAAGCCGAAGCCCACGCCGACGCCGACGACGACCGGGACGACCGCGTCATCCTCATCCTCGTCGTCTTCGTGGAAGCCGCCCTTCGTCTCGCCGAACCCCGGCAGCGCGCAGGCGATCGCCTACGAGATGGTGACAGCACGCGGGTGGGGCGATGACGAGTTCGCCTGTCTCGTCGCGCTGTGGAAGAAGGAGTCCGGCTGGCGCGTCAACGCGTACAACAAGTCCAGCGGGGCATACGGCATCCCGCAGGCGCTGCCCGGCCGGAAGATGGCCTCTGCCGGAGCCGACTGGGAGACCAACCCGGCGACGCAGATCAGCTGGGGGCTGGGCTACATCTCGAGCCGCTACGGCACGCCGTGCGGTGCGTGGGGCCATTCGCAGCGCAAGGGCTGGTACTGACGGTCATGGCACCCTCAGGCCGGCGACGTTCGTCGCGCCGTTCGGGTGTTCAGGGCGGCGATGACTCGTTCGAGCGGTTGCTCAGCGGCTGGAAGCGCACCGAGACCCGACAGGGCCGGGAGTGGACCGTGCAGCCGGTGTCGGCGACGCAGGCGCAGAAGACGTACATCTGTCCCGGGTGCGGCCGCGAGGTGACCCCGGGCATCGCACACGTCGTCGTCTGGCGTGCCGACGGCGTGCTGGGCGATGCCGCAGACCTCGCGTCCCGTCGTCATTGGCACACCGCCTGTTGGAGGATCGGCTGACATGGAGATCCGCGGACCCGTTCTGCTGCCCGCTCGCCGCGAGGACATCGAGCTGCACACGCTCGATGGACTGACTCTCGTCGGCGAGCTCGCCCTACCGGAGCACTCCGCTCCGGTCGCCACCCTCGTGACGCTGCACCCGCTGCCGACGGCCGGGGGGTTCATGGACTCGCACATCCTGCGCAAGGCCGCGGGGCGCCTGCCTGCCTTGGCGGACCTCGCCGTGCTGCGCTTCAACACCCGCGGCACGTCGTCGCCGCGAGGCACGAGTGAGGGAGCCTTCGACGGGGGGCAGGCCGAGGCGTTCGACGTGGCCGCCGCGATGGATTTCGTGCGCGAGCGCGCTCTGCCGCGCCCCTGGCTGGTCGGCTGGTCGTTCGGCACCGAGCTCGCGCTCAAGTACGGTCGCGATCACGACATCGAGGGCATCATCCTGCTGTCGCCGCCTCTGCACCGGGCGACGGCCGACGAGGTCGCGGCGTGGGCCGCGGACGACCGGGACGTCGTGGTGCTGGTGCCCGAGTTCGACGATTACCTGCGTCCGGATGAGGCGCGTGAGCGCTTCGCCCCGATCGGTCACGCGACGCTCATCGCCGTCGAGGGCGGCAAGCACCTGTGGGTGGGGGAGACACAGACCCGCCGCGTGCTCACCGAGATCGTCGCCGCCGTCAATCCGGAGGCACTTCCGCTGCCGATGGAGTGGGACTAGGTCTCGATACACCGAGGCAGCGACGCGTCACAGCTCGTTCTGGCGGGGGATGACGACCTGGCGGTAGATGATCAGGATGCTCGCCGCGACCGGGATGGCAATCAGCGCGCCGAGCAGGCCGAGGAGCGATCCGCCGGCGAGGGCGGCGATCACGACGACGGCGCCGGGCACCGACACCGCGCGGTTCATGATGCGCGGTGAGATCACGTACGCCTCCACCTGCATGTAGATCGCGTACCAGATGAGGGCGGCGATGGCGGTGGGCACCGAGCCGAGCCCGGGGATGAGGCAGAACAGCACGATGATCACCGAGCCGGTCAGCGTGCCCACGAGGGGGATCAGCGAGAAGAAGAACGCGATCACGGCGAGGACGGCGGGGAACGGGGCCCTGATGATGGTCAGGAAGATGGCGCTGAGTACACCGTTGATGATGCCCAGACTCACCTGCCCCATCACGTAGTAGCCGACCGATGCCGTGATCTGCTCAGAGAGGTCGACGAAGCGCGCCCGCTTGGATGCCGGGGCGAGCTGGTAGACGGCCGCCTTGAGCGAGGGGGTGGATGCGGTGAAGTAGATGGTGAGAATCAGCACGATCAGCGCGCCGGTGACGCCCGTCGCGATGCCCGCACCGAGCCCGATCAGCATGCCGCCGACGGATCCGCCGATCTCGCCGAAGTCGAGGGTCTGCCACCACTCGCCGAGGTACTCGAAGACCTCGTCGACCTTCAGCAGCGGGAACGTGTCCTGGAGCCACTGCTTCGTCGCATCGATCGGGCTCCACTCCTGATCGACGACGCTCGTCACGAGCTTCTGGATCTGTTCGACGAGCTGCGCGATCTGTCCCACGATGATCGGCACGATCATGAGGATGATCCCGGCGAAGGCGGCCAGCACGCCCAGGATGGTGATCAGTACGGCCGCCCAGCGGGGCAGGCCACGCCGCTCCAGCCAGGAGATGATCGGGTCGAGGCCGAGCGCCAGGAACAGCGCGGTGCCGACATACAGCAGCACGGTCGACAGCGTCGCGACGCTGTCGATCAGCATGATGCCGACGCCGACGCCGAGGGTCGCGATCAGGGCCGTGCGAAAGGGATGCTGGATCTTCACGTGGCAGGTTCCTCCCCGGACATGTGTGAGCCACAATACGCAGACGCGCGGCGCGTGTCGCGGAGCCAGACCGCTCCCGGGCGACATCCAGGTCGTTTTCGCTAGTCTGGAATGTCGATTGTGCATTCGGCGGCCGCCGAGTGCAGAGAGGTGTTACTCGTGCGTTTCGTGTGGGCTGTGGTCGCCTTCGTGCTGGCCACCGTCATGATCGGTGCCGGGATCGCTCAGCGCACGATCCTGCAGGGACCGAAGATCGAGAGTCAGTCGATCCGGATTGACCAGGATGCCCCCTACCTGCTCGTCGACGGTGCCGTCTTGAACAGCCACGACGGCACGCAGACGTTCCGCGCCCAAGCCGACGGCACCGTCTTCGCCGCCTACGGCCGCACCGACGACCTGACCACCTGGCTGACCCGTACCGACTACACCCACGTCACGCTGGACGACGAGGGCGAGATCGTGACGACCCCGGTCGCCGCGGCCGAGCCGGTCGTCGACGACGAGGGCGCTGCTGTCGCCCTCACGCCCAGCGGCTCCGACCTCTGGCTGGACGAGTTCCAGCAGGAGGACGTGCTGATCACCGCCCTGCAGCTGCCCGATGAGATGAGCCTGCTGGTCGCGACCGATGGAGTGGCTGCGGCGCCGTCCAAGCTCTCCGTCACCTGGCCGACCGGAGTGACCACGCCATGGGCCGGTCCGCTCATCCTCGGCGGCGGCATCCTGATGGCCGTCGGCATCGTGCTGTACATCCTTGCGGTGCGCCATGTCCGCCGCTCTCGCGGACCGCGTCGCAAGGGGCTTCCGATGCCGGAGACCCAGCCGATCGATCTGGCGGTCGAGAAGGCGGACAAGGGAGTCATCAGCGCCACCCCCACCCGCCGCCAGCTCGCGCGAGGCAAGCGCAGCCTGATCGCCGTTCCGGCGGCCGCTGTGACCGTCGCGTTGCTGTCCGGGTGCTCCGCCGACGCGTGGCCCGACTTCGCGTCCACTCCCACGCCCACCTCGACGGACACGATCATCGTGCCCGCCGGTCAGGACGACGCGCCCGCTGTCACCGAGAACCAGGCGCAGCTGATCATCGCGCGCGTCGCGGAGACCGTGGCACAGGCCGATGAGGACATGGACGCTGATCTGGCCGCGCAGCGCCTGGAGGGTGCGGCGCTGGCGGAGCGGAAGACGAACTACCGGCTCCGCGAGAAGATCGAGGATCAGGCCGCGCTGTCCGCACTGCCTGCCTCGGCCATCCAGGTGCTGCTGCCCGAGGCCTACGACGGCTGGCCGCGCACGTTCTTCGCGGTTGTCAGCGACTCCGCCACGGGCGGCGACACGATCATGAGCTTCACGCAGCAGGATGCCTGGTCCCCCTACCGACTCAGTTACGTCGCCGGCCTCGTCGCCGACGCGACGCTGAATGTCGCTCCCGCGTATCTGGGTGCGAAGAAGGTGCAGCCGGACTCGCCGTTCCTCCTGCTGGCCCCGCAGACACTCGCCGCCGCGTATGCGGACGTGATCGACAACGGCGACGAGAGCGAGTACGCCGCATACTTCGACGAGACGACCGATAGCCTCCGCGCGCAGGTCGTCGACGACCGTGCCAAGCGTCTCGAGGAGCTCAACGAGACCGGTTCGAAGACCGCGAAGATGTCCTTCGCGGCCGCTGCCGGCGCGCAGGAGCCGGTCTCCCTCGCGACGCTGGACAGTGGCGCGATCGTCGCCGTCACGGTCAATGAGAGCGAGACGGTGCAGCCCACCAACGAGGACGCCGTCATCAAGCTCACCAACAACAAGGACGTGGAGACGCTCGCCGGCGTGAGTCAGTCGTCGACCGGGTTCACGACGACGTTCGCCGACCAGATCTTCTTCTTCGTCCCCGCGCAGAGCTCCAGCGAGCGGATCCAGATCCTCGGATATTCCTCGAACATTCTCGATGCCAAGGTGGTGAAGAAGTGACCGATCCGACCCTCGCCGGTCCGGGTGCCGTCCTGCGCGGCGCCGTCGACCTGTCCACGCTGCGTTCTCGACCGCCTCAGGGCGCCGCCGCACCGGCCGCCGCGCCGCAGCCGGGCGCGGACGGGGATCCGGCATCCCTCCCGCTCGTCTTCGACGCCACGGACGAGACGTTCGGGCAGGTGCTGGAGCTGTCTCGCACCGTCCCGGTGGTCGTCGACCTGTGGGCCGAGTGGTGCGGGCCGTGCAAGCAGCTCAGTCCCGTGCTGGAGAAGGTCGTCACCGAGCTGGCCGGCAAGGTCGTGCTCGTCAAGGTCGACGTCGACGCCAACCCGCAGCTGGCACAGGGCTTCCGTGCGCAGTCGATCCCCATGGTCGTCGCGCTGATCGCGGGGCAGCCGGTGCCGCTGTTCACCGGCGCAGTGCCGGAGCAGCAGGTGCGCGACGTCTTCGGTCAGCTGCTGCAGCTGGCCGCCCAGCACGGCGTGACCGGTGTCGTGCCGGTGGGCGAGGCCGCCGCCGAGGAACCCGCCGCAGAACCCGCTCTGCCTCCGCTGCATCAGGAGGCCTACGATGCGATCGAGGCGGGAGACTACGCCCGCGCCGTGTCGGCATACGAGCAGGCGTTGACGGAGAATCCGCGTGACGAGCAGGCCCGTGCCGGTCTCGGCCAAGTGCGACTGCTGCAGCGTGTGCAGGGCGCGGACCTGCAGGCTGTGCGCGCCGCGGCCGCCGCCGCGCCGCTGGATGTTGCCGCCCAGTCGCTGGTCGCCGACGTGGATGTGGCCGGCGGGCACGTCGAGGACGCCTTCGAGCGCCTGCTCGACCTGTTCGTCGCGCTGCCCGCGGATGAGCGCGCCCCGGTGCGCGAACGACTGCTGGAGCTGTTCGGCCTGGTCGGCGATGCCGACCCGCGCGTCGTGCGTGCCCGGGGAAAGCTGGCCAGCCTGCTCTGGTGACCGCTATCGGCGGTGCCGCAGCCACAGCGCCCCGAGCGGGGGCAGGATCAGGCGGGCGCGTCCGCTGTCTTCGGTGTGCACCGTGCCGAGGTTGCCGACACCCGAGCCGCCGTACTCCTGCGCGTCGGAGTTGAGGACCTCCGTCCACTCACCGCGCTCGGGCAGCTCCAGCTCGTGGTCGTGGATCGGCGTGCCGGAGAAGTTGCACACCACCGCGACGGTGTTGCCATGGTGGTCGCGGCGCGCGAACGCGATGACGTTCGGGTTCCAGTGCGGAGCGCCCAGGCGCGTGAACGCCTCGCCGTCGGCATCCCGCGCCCACAGCGGAGACAGGTCGCGATAGGCGCGGTTCAGCGCACCGACGAAGCCCTGCAGCTCGCGGTGGGACGGCTGGTCGAGCAGCCACCAGTCCAGGCTCCGCGCCTCGGACCACTCCGACATCTGCCCGAATTCCTGGCCCATGAACAGCAGCTGCTTGCCCGGGTGCCCCCACATGTAGGCGAGGAACAGGCGCATGTTTGCGAGCTTCTGCCAGTGGTCTCCCGGCATCCGCGTGAAGAGCGTCCCCTTGCCGTGCACGACCTCGTCGTGGCTGATGGGCAGCACGTAGTTCTCACTGAACGCGTACACGAACGAGAACGAGAGCTCGCCTTCGTGGTGCGACCGGTACATGGGATCGCGCTTCATGTAGACGAGGGAGTCGTTCATCCACCCCATGTTCCATTTGAAGCCGAACCCCAGGCCGCCGGCGCTGGTCGGCGCCGTCACCCCCGGGTAGCTGGTCGACTCCTCGGCGATCATCGCGATGCCCGGGTAGCGCTTGTAGGCGGTGGCGGTCACCTCCTGCAGGAAGCCGATCGCCTCCAGATTCTCTCGTCCACCGTGGATGTTGGGCTCCCATTCGCCCGGCTCGCGCGAGTAGTCCAGGTAGAGCATGGATGCCACGGCATCCACCCTCAGCCCGTCGACGTGGAACTCCTCGATCCAGTACAGGGCGTTCGCGACGAGGAAGTTGCGCACCTCGCTGCGCCCGTAGTCGAAGATGTACGTTCCCCAGTCCTTGTGCTCGCCGCGTCGCGGGTCGGCGTGCTCGTACAGCGGGCGCCCGTCGAAGCGGGCGAGCGCGAAGGCGTCCTTGGGGAAGTGGCCGGGGACCCAGTCCATGATCACGCCGATGCCGGCCTGGTGCAGCCGGTCGATGAGGTAGCGCAGGTCGTCCGGAGTGCCGAACCGGCTCGTGGCGGCGTAGTAGCCGGTGACCTGATAGCCCCAGGAGCCGCCGAACGGGTGCTCGGCCAGCGGCAGGAACTCGACGTGCGTGTAACCGAGTTCCGTCAGATAGGCGATCAGCGGCTCTGCCGCATCGCGGTAGCCCAACCCCGGGCGCCACGACCCGAAGTGCAGTTCGTACGTCGACATCGGCTGATCGATCGGGCTGCGGGCGGCGCGCGCGTCGATCCACGCGTCGTCGCCCCACTGGTAGGTGCTCTCGGTCACCACCGAGGCGGTCGCCGGCGGGACCTCCGCCCACTGCGCCATCGGGTCGGCCTTGGTGATCCAGGCGCCGTCCGGGGTGAGCAGCTCGTACTTGTACACGGTGCCCGCGCTCAGACCCGGTACGAACAGCTCCCACACGCCGCTGGAGCCCATAGACCGGAGCGCGTGGCCCTGGCCGTCCCAGGAGTTGAAGTCGCCGACCACGCGGACGGCGCGCGCGTTCGGCGCCCACACCGCGAAGGAGACGCCGTGGATGGCGTCGAATCGCCGCACGTGGGCGCCCAGCACCTGCCAGAGCTGCTCGTGCCGGCCCTCGCGGATCAGATGCAGGTCGAGTTCGCCGACCGTGGGCAGGTGCCGGTAGGGATCGTCGGCGAGGTGGTCGGGGCCGTTCTCGTAGGTGGCGAGAAGCTCGTAGGCGTCGGGGCGGACGGCCACGGCTCCCTCCCACACGCCGCCACGGACGTGGTGCAGGGGCGCCGTGCTGCCGTCGGCGAAGACCGCGGTGACCGTGGCGGCCATGGGCCGACGCGCGCGGATGACCCAGCCGGCAGCCGCCTCGTGTGGGCCGAGGACATCGTGTGGTGCGTGGTACGACCCGGTGGCGACGGTGTCGAGCACCTGGTCGGAGGGCGTGGTCATCGGGTCCCCTTCACGTGCAGGATGTGCACCGGCTCGGTGAACGCATCGAGGCGGACGAAGTCGTCCTGGTTCCAGGTCCAGACGTCTCCGGTGAGAAGATCCTGCACCTCGAAGTCGTGCCCGCGCGGGACGCCGAACACGTCGCTGTCGATGTGCACGGTCGTCTGACGGGCCGAATGCGGGTCGACGTTGGCGACGACCAGGATCGTGTCCGCCTCCCCGGTCCCCGACAGCGCTGCCGGCAGATGCTTGGAGTACACGAGGATCGCGTCGTCGTCGCTCCAGTGCACGCTGAGCCCGCGCAACTGGCGCAGCGCGGGATGCGCGCGGCGGATCTCGTTGAGCCGGGTCAGATACGGGGC
>Ga0180219_1000835_pt1 | contig 22264 bp, 23 predicted proteins | sample eDN3rd30CBELigMG_FD_151338 | JGI IMG/M metagenome (GOLD analysis project Ga0180219, IMG submission 151338) | Enriched Miracle-Growth compost microbial communities from Emeryville, California, USA - eDNA 3rd pass 30_C BE-Lig MG (version 2)... ...
CGCGATCGCTGCCCCCGAACCCCAAAGCCGCCGCACCGGCATCCTGTCGCTGTCGCGCCCCCTGCCCTGCAAACCGGACAAAGGTGCCGAACACTGGCCGATCAACCACCCCGCCCTGCCCGCCGAGACGCTGGCATGGGCACTGATCCACGGCATCGAGGATGGCTGGTTTGCCTATGACCGCGCTGGCTTCCTGCACTGGACGGAGCAAGGCCGCGCCCGCTACGCCGCAGGGGATCAGGACACCTTCACCACCGCCACCGGTCAGTGCGCATTCGCTTTCTGACCGCAGATCGAGGCCGCCGCGAATGCGCGGCGGCCAGGTCGATATTCCCGCCCACACCACCCCCGCGCCGCTCCCGTTGGTCGCGGCGAAATCCTTGAAGAGACAAGGAATCCCAAAACGCGCCGCCAGAGGCCGCGCGTTTTGGAGTAAAATGAAATCAGGGGAAACAAGCGTCGGGGGCCGCTTGCGATTCGATCAATATCTGACTGACACCTTCAACACCGTGGTATTCGGGCCGTTGCGTGAAAAGTCCGAAGATGATCGCTTTGTCATGGCAAAGCCGACCCCCCTGCCCCGCCAGTCACAACCTGCCTCGCCGCCAGGCCAGCGCCGCTAGGCCTCTTCATCAGCCAGCTTGAACACCAGCAGCAGCGCATCGCGCGGATCACCGCGAAACCAGTGCTCGTTTTTCGCCACGCGATCGAGCTTGGCCGCATCGTAGACCAGAACACCGTCCGTCGGCCAAAGCCCGTCCGTCAAATCCCAATCTTCCGGCTCGCCATCGGGCAGATAGTGAACGCGATAGCCAGCTTCGCTGACTTCCGCGACGTAGGCATAAGTGATCTCGCCGGCACTCTTGCCGCTGGGCGTCAGATCGTGCCGGTAGTCATGCCCTTCGGCATTCCACATCGCACTCGCGCTATCGCGATCCGTGCCGGTGCGCAGCACCAGCCCAAGCCTGTCGGTTTCCCCGACAGGCCGCATTTCCGCATCAACGTCACAGGTGACGAGCTGGAAATTGCGGATCGCAATCAAACCATCGTGGCCGATCGCCGCCAGTTCGCGCAGCAAGGCCGGCGTGAACGCGCTCCAATCCTCAAGCTCGATGACCTGGCCAGCCCACACCGCCCTGCCCTCGCCTCAATAATCGTCGTCGTAGGCGCTGCGGCGCTGTTGCTTGGGATGCTTTTCCGCCCGCTTCTTGCAGAAGCCGACGAACGCGGCAGCAGCGTTTTTCAGCTCGGGCTTGCCGCTGTCGCGCCAGAACTCCGCCCACTGCTCATAGAGCGCGTAAATGTCATAGCCCGGTGCTGCCGTGCGCGCATCATGGAATGCCTCGGGATCAATATACGGCTTCTCATCATCGGCATGGCTCGCCTCGATGAGATAGGCCGAACGGTTGCGAAACGTCACCTTGTCGTTGTCGCCAAACGTCACCGCATAGTCAGGGAAATGCTGGTGCTCCGCATCCTTCACGCAAATCTTCTTCACGAGCTGCCGGAACACATTGAGCGGACTGCTCGCACCGCATTTCTTTTGCAGCAACTCAAGCCCGATCGACCATTCGTCCTGCTGGCCGCAATGCTTGCGGGCCAACTCATACATGCGCCGCTCAAGCGGCTTGCGCAGGCGGAAATAGTCGCGGTTGAGGGTCAGCACATTCTTACTGATCACCGAGCGATAAACCCACTCGGACAGCGTGATTTCAATGTCCTGCATCCGGCCATCGAAGGTTTTGCGGCTGATGCTCGCTTCCTCGATCAGGCCGAAAACCCGCGTCTCTTCCTGCCCGCCGGTCTTGATGTTGGTGCGGATCGTCGTGCCGCGCAGGCGCGTCAACGCATCGCCCAGGAGGCGATAGCCCTCCCCGCTCGTCTGCCGGTTGGTGGCGACCAGCAGATCATAGGCGTGCAGCCGCACCTTGCGATTTGGCTCCTCGCCCTTGTTCATCTTCGCCACGAGCTGGGAAATGCAGTAAATCAGCACATCCTTGTCGTGGATCGTGGCCAGGCCCAGCCCCGAGGGGACGATATCAACGACCGTGCCCTTGTGTTCATAGCGGCGCACCGCCTTGTCAGGCTTGGTCGCCAGCGAGAACACCGGATGCTCCATCGACGCCATGTCATCCTTCGGAATGGCATCGAGCACGTCGCAGATGAAAAGGTCCTGGTTGGGGTGGCGCACGGGCAGCAGCGGCGTGCGATCAATCGCCTCGCCTTCCTGCTCGCCAATCCTCTGCACCACGCCCTCGACCACGGCCGACTCATCCCCTAACGTCATTTCATATACAGGAGCCTAGATTCGTCATTTCGTATATGCAAGCGCTCTTTCGTCATTTCATTTACAGAATGCGGAATATCGTCATTTCGTTTACAGAATACCTCGCCCGCCCCGATCCGCCGATCACGCTCCGCGCATCGTCAGACCGTTTACAGTCCTTCGTCACTCTGGATTCAGTCTATCGTCATACCGGATTCAAGAGCGGCGCAAACGGAGCCGCTTTTATGAGGGTTCTCAAGGCCTTGGCGAATTGCCGGAATCCTTTAACACCTACCTCTAACTGAATTAAAACACACAGCAGCGCCCTGTGGATAACTCGCACTCCTTATGGAAACGAAGCGTCTTGCTGATAGCTCTCAAAGAGAAGCGGACAGGCGGGCTATGCCCGCCTGACGCTTTGTTCGGTCGCCTCCGGCGACACCAGCGGCACCGTCACACCCAAAAATGAAACGTTGTTCGACCGGAAAGCTTGCAATTGGCTTAGCAGAGGGGGTGTGGGGCGAGGTCGTCTTTAAATCCCCTCTGTTTGCGCCTGGGGCGACCGCTGGATGCGATTGGAGCGCTTTTTGCCCCCTGCCCTACCCCCGAGGCCACGGCCTCTCAAAAGGCTCCTATTCGCCTTAATCTATCCGTCAGAAACGCCTGGATTGACGGCATCGAGCAGATGCGTGGGCAAAAACCGGCTCCCGCGCACCACACCGCGTGCCGCTTCGTCGCTCCAGCGCATCCGCGCCGGTGCGCCCCGCACGATCGTCTGAACCTTGCGCCGGATTTGCGTCCCTGGCTTGATATCCGCGTTGCGCAGGTGCTCGGTGAATACCTTGCAATCCCTGATCAGCAGCGTGACGAAGCCCTGCTCGTCCGGCCCGTCGATGACCTCGGCGATCACTTCCCGATCGCCGATTTTCATGCTGCGCGCGCCCTTCGGGCCGCGCCGCTCCCAAATGCCTTCCTGCCAGCGGATCACATCCGCCTGAATGAAACCGTCAGCACAAGCCAGCCATATCGTCATGCTCCCCCTCTTCCCGGCGACGCGGAGTCGCGTCTTTACAGCATATCATGGATAGCAGATAGCTACCAGATATCTGGCAACTATCGGAAAGCTACCAAGTAGCTACTTAGTAGCCTTCTAGATACCAAGACGATATCCTGTTGACGCGATAGCTATCTGGTAGCTACCATCTATCCGACTGGTATCAGAACAAGGAGTGCACATGCCGACGATCGTTTTTGTCAGTCCCAAGGGAGGCGTTGGCAAAACGACGGCTGCGCTCTTGCTGGCGTCTGAACTTGCCCGCGCCACAAAGGTCACGGCCATCGACGCCGACCCCAACCATCCAATCCAAGCCTGGTCAAAAGGGGCAATCATTCCCGATAACCTGTCCATCGTCGCCGACGCCGATGAGGACAACATCATCGACAAGATTGAAGAGGCAGCGGCGACAACGCCATTCGTCGTGGTCGACCTCGAAGGCACCGCCGCCAAGATCGTGCTCTTGGCTGTCAGCCAAGCGGATCTTGTCGTCATTCCGACCCAGGGCTCGCAGCTTGACGCGGAGCAGGCGAGCCGCGCCATTCGCGTCGTCAAGCAACAGGAAAAGATGACGGGCAGGGCAACGCCGTATGGCGTGCTGCTGACGCGCACGAGCCCGATCATCCGCACCCGCACGATGGGCCATATTCAGAGCGGCCTGACTGATGCCGGCGTGCCGGTGTTCAAGACGCAGCTCAACGAGCGCGAAGCCTTCCGCGCCATGTTCTCATTCCAGCGAACGCTGGAAACCCTCGACCCGAAAGACGTGCCCAATCTCGACAAGGCTGTCGCCAATGCCGAGGAGTTTGCAGCCGAAGTGATCGAGCGGCTGCGCGAGGGTAGGGGAGAGGTCAAGAAACCCAAGGGTAAGGTGGCATGATGAACACGCGCGCAAACCCATTTGAGGACCTGAGCGACTTCGAGCCGAAGCCGACTGCGAAACCGGTGCCGGTCGCGGCGATCGAGCAGATCGCAGAGGAGTCAGGATTTCCGAGCCGCAAGGCCCGCAGCAAGCCCGAACCGATTGAGGCACCGGCGCCGATCGTCGCCGAACCGGCGCGGCCAGTCCGGCGCTACACGACGGGCCGCAACCGCCAGATCAATATCAAGGCGACCGCTGAAACGATTGATCGGCTCTATCGTCTTGCCGATGAACGCGGCGTTCCTCTTGGCGCGTTGCTGGACGAAGCGCTCGACGCGCTCGAAAGCCAAGCCAGCTAAGCAGCGCGCGCAGAGCCTTGGCCCGCTTCCTTCGCCTTGCCCTGTTGGTCATCCTGGCGATGACCTGGACAGGGGCAAGTCGTGCGCAGGATCGCACGCAGCTTGTCGGACGAATTTACTATTCTCTAGTCGATATCGCCCTGATCGAGGAGCAGCGCGCCCGTCCCGACGTGCCCGACGACTTCGCTCCTGTTATGCTCGCGACCTACCGTAAATGGCTGTCCGAAGCCTACGCAGAGGCCGACGCCTCAGGGCAGGGGAGGGCGATCCGCAGTGAAGCCCAGCGCAAGGCCAACCGCGTCATTAACGCGCGCCAGACCACCGATTATCTGCGCTACTATCCCGATCCGCAGCGCGTCAGGGCTGATTTGATTGCGAGCGCCAATGGCGCGAACCCCCAAGTCCTCGCTGGCCGGCAGGCTGGCCGATTTATGATGCTCACATCATCGCTGACCGGCCTGCAAGACCGCAACAAGCGCCTCGATGAAGATCGACAGCCCGCCGACGTGGTGCGCCTCAAGCACATCTACACGCTGCATTCCCTGGACATTCGCGACCGCATTGGACCGACCCTTGGCGGCGCGTGCTCCCGCGTGCCCCTGTCCGCGTGCCCGCGTCGCGACTACCACGAAACGCTCGGCCAGTATCAACACGACCTCGACAAAGCCCAGCAGCTCGCCGCGCTCTATTTTCCCGCCAGCCTTCGCGACCGCTTCGTTGACGCCACCGGGATCGGGGGCAGTCGTAAGGAATATGCGCAGTATCAGGCCAATCTTCGCGCGGAGCGCGAAGAGCAAGAGCGGCGCAATGGCCGTGACTGGGGCAGTGTGGGCCAGCTGCTTTTCCAGCTTTTTTGGTGGGGAGCGACGCTTGGCGTTGTCGGGCTGGGGTTTTGGGCCTGGCTGCGCTTTAATGGCAGCAGCGACGAGGAAAGGCCTTTGTCGAAAAACCACGGCAGTGCCGATTTCGCCCCGATCGTCTCCAACGTCGATCAGAGCATCTTCAAAGGCGTCTTTCTTGGCGCGTCGGCAGTGCCCGCGGTCCCCAAGTTCTTCTTCGGGCCGGTGCTGTCCGCACCGGAATCCCACACCCTGATTGTCGCGCCATCAGGAACGGGGAAGGGCACTCGCGTCATTCTGCCCACGCTTCTGCTCTATCGCAGTTCGCTGGTGACGATCGACCCGAAGGGCGAGAACGCGGCCATCACCGCCCGCTATCGCCGTGAGCAGCTCGGGCACACCGTGCATATCGTCAACCCGTGGAGCGTGCACCAAACGCTCTACCAGAGCTATGGTTTCAAGCGGGCGACGTTCAATCCGCTCGACGTGCTCGACCCCAAAGACCCCAATATTGTCGGCATCGCCAATAGCCTTGCCGTGACCATCTGCCACCAGGGCAGCACCAACGAGACTTTCTGGCGCGATAACGCCACCGCCATGCTGGCGGGGCTGTTGCTTTGGGTAACGGACGCCCCAGGGCAGGCCAAAACGCTCAGCAATATTGCCGATATCGTCAGCGGTGGCGAAAACGGCGACGACCTGCGCAAGACCGTATTCCCGCAGATGGTCGCGAGCTCCTCTTATCGCGGCGCGATGCGCAAGCTGGTCGGGCGCTTTATGCAGATGGAGGACAAGACCTACAGCGGGGTTATTTCGCAGCTTTCGCAGGCCATCCAGTTTTTGGCCGACGACCAGATCGCAACCGCAACCGACGTATCGAGCTTCAACCTTGCCGATTTGGTCAATGGCCGCACGACCGTTTATCTGGTGATCCCCGATGATCAAATGCAGGCGCAGGCCACCTGGTTGAAGCTCATGGTCAATGCGGTGACGCAGACCTTCAAACGCTACCGACCGGCAGGGCAGGGCGTGCGCGGCATGTTCCTGATCGACGAGTTCCCCGTGCTCGGGCGCGTCGATAGCATCGTGACCGATATCGCACTGGTGCGCGGCGCAGGGCTCGACATGACGCTGATCGTGCAGGGCCTCGATCAGCTCCGCTCGCTCTATGGCCCCTCTGCCGACACGATCATCGCCAATTGCGGCTACAAGTGGTTTTGCAACGTCAAAGACCTGCACACGGCGGAATACGTGAGCAAGGCGCTCGGTCAAATGACCGTGCGCACCGTCAGCGAAACGATCAGCGGTGCGGAAGGCCACACCAACCGCTCCTTTGGCGAAATGGGCAGGGCGCTGCTTTTCCCCGACGAGATCATGTCGATGGGCAAAGGAGCAGCCTTTGCGTTCCAGCCCCACGGCAGGCCACATTACCTCAAGCCGGTCGATTACTGGCACCTGTCGGCCTTTATCCCGCCCCGCGCGGAAAATTCTGACCCACCGATCCGGCTCCCCGACCTGACCGCCTTCGACCCCAATCCCTTCTTCAACCAAGGCCGCAACGGGCAGGGGCAGGCAGCGGGGAAGGTCACAGGCATGGACCGCGCCGAAGCACTGGCCATGCTGGGCTTGGAAGAGGGAGCCACGCCCGAACAGATACGCGAGGCCTACAAGCGCCTGATGGGAATGCTGCACCCCGATCGTGGCGGCACTACTTACCTGGCGCAGAAGCTCAACGAGGCCCGCGACCTGTTGCTCGGCAAGGCAAAGTAGCGTCAGGAAAGGGCAGGGGGCCGGTGTTGTCCGACACTGGCGGACGGCCCCCTGTTATGCGGAGGTGAGGGTATTCGACAACCTCGCCGATTCGGTGCTATTATGGGAATAACAGGAGATGCAAGCCATGTGCGGACTGACCGTCCACACGCGCACCTAACGGTGCTGGCTTGGCAAGGGGTAGCTTCGCCCCCGTTGCATCCCCCGACCAAGGAGAGCCTTCGCGCCCTCCTGTGGAACCACCAGACCGGGGCGCTGCCCTGGACCCGTCAAGGAGCCTTCGTGCTCCCTGAACCCATGACCAAGGCGCTTCGCCCTTGGAGCCCGACGAGAGGCTTTCGCGCCCCTCGACCCACTCGCCGGAGCTTTCGCGACCCCGGCACCCACGACCAGAGCTTTCGGGCTCTGGACACCGAGCAGGAGCTTTCATGCCCCTGCACCCTGACGAGGGGAGGCCGCGCCCCCTCGACCCCGACAGGGTATCGCTGCGGTGGAAGGAGGCTGTCTTTGCCGGATCAGTCGCCCGATGCGATGGGCAAGGCCAATGCCATGCCCAAGCGTAAATCCGACAAGCGCCAGCGCACCGAAACCCTGTATGCGCGCGTCACCCCCGAAGAGAAGGCCGCTTTTGTCGCCCGTGCCGACAATGCCGGCATGGCGTCCGCAGCCTTCATGCGCGCCCTGGCGCTCGGGGATGCCGGTCCCCGCGCTCAACGCCGCCCGCCGGCGGATCACGTTGCGATCCGCAAGCTCCTCGGGGAGCTGGGCCGCGTCGGTAACAACATCAACCAAATCGCCCACGCCGTGAATTGCGGCGAGGTGCCGGAGGTGCCCGAATTGCGCGAGGCCTTGGCCGCCTACCTCCAGCTTCGCGATGCTATCTTTGTCGCCCTCGGTATGGAGCCCTCCGGTGATCATCAAAGGCGCAAGCCGGGCCGCTCCTAGCCAGCTCGCCCGCCACCTTGGCCGCACTGACACCAACGAGCGTGTCGATGTGCTGGAATTGCAGTCACCCGCAGGCACTCCCTTGGAGGCCTTTCGTGACTGGCAAGCCCTTGCTGACGGCACGAGGGGCACCAAGGGGCTCTATCACGCCAATATCGACCCCGATGCTCAATACAGCATGACGCACGAGCAGTGGCGGCGGGCGGTTGATGTTCTCGAAGAAGAGCTTGGCCTGACCGGCCAGCCCCGCGCAGTTGTCCTGCACGAGAAAAACGGGCGCGAGCATATCCATGTCGTGTGGGCGCGCACCGACCTGGACACCATGACGCTGCGCAGCGACAGCCACAATTACCAAGCCCACGAACGCGCCAGCGCCCGCCTTGAACGTGAGTTAGGCCATGAGCATGTCCCCGGCAAGCACGCCAAGCGTGACCGGGACGCCCAACCCGAAATGCCATCAGCGGACTTTAATCACGCCGAATGGCAACAAGCCGAGCGCAGCGGCACCGACCCCCGCATTAGAAAGGCCGAAATCACCGCTCTTTTTGAGGCATCGGATACCGGCAAGGCGTTCAGGGCCGCGCTCGAAGATGCTGGCTATATCGTGGCGCGCGGCGATCGCCGCGATTTCGTCCTGCTCGACTCCACCGGCGACGTTATCAGCCTGCGGCGCCAGATCAGCGGTGTGACCGCCAAGGATCTGCGCACCTTCATGGCTGATGTGCCAGCGGCAGAACTACCAAGCGTCGACCAGGCGCGGCTGCTCCATCAGGAGCAGGGCAGGGTAGCCAACCCCGACGATCGCCCGCCCCCCGTCGATCAAACTGACCCCCGCACGCAATCGTTGCGCGAGGCTTTGGCGGCGCAGCACGCCGCCGAGCTTGCCGATCAGGAGCGCCGGCACGCGCACGAGGTCACGGAATTGCAGGAGCGCCAGCAAGCCCGCGCCGACGAGGCTTTCGATGCTTTCGCCCGTCAGCAGGCTCAGCGGTCGATCGCCGACCGCGAACCCGAGCCGGGAGCCTTTGAGCGTCTCTGGCGCAATATCCGTGAAGCAATCTCGGAGGAGGCGCGAACCCAACGCTTGCAAGATGAGGCGCGCAAGCTTGCCGAGGCGGAAGATCGCCGCAACGATGAAATCCGCGTCATGGTCTCTGGCATCGAGGCAACCGACCGTGCGGAAATCCAAAGCCTGATCGAACGGCAGGGCAGGGAGCGCGCCGACCTGCTCCACGAGCACGAGCGCGACATGGCCCGCCGTATCGCCGAGGACGAACGGGCGCGTCAGATCGCCCGCGAATACGAGGAACGCCGCCGCGAGGCCGAGACGCGCCAACGCGACGGCCCCGAGCGTGATCCCCGCGCACGCTGACGGGCTCGCGATTCCTGCAATCAGAACCGGGCCTGCTGCTCCACCAGATTGCCAGCCTTGTGCCTCAAGCCGGTCGCTGCGTGTCGCGCTTCGTCCGCGATATCGCGCTCACCGCCCCGACACTGGTTTCCCGCTTCATGGCCGTGGCCCGCAAGCGCACGGGCAAGAGTGGCGACACTGGCACGGCCAGTGACAGCGAAGCCCCTGCCAGCTTCTTCTCCGCGAATGCAGGGCAGGGCAGTGGTCAGGGAGAAATCGAGATCAGTTCCGTATTCCTTGCGCCACCTCTGGCGCCGCGTCCCGCGTCTCGACCACGACGCCGAACCCTGAGAGCGCGCTTCCGCTCGCGTTTCTTTGCCCGCATCTTTAAGCCGCGCGGATCGTGATCATCCCTGTCTGTCCTCCCGCGTTGCCCCTCGCGAAATCGTAGTCCTTTGCCGGAGCCGTGCGCTCGTGGCGATCAACAGGAAGCCTCGGTACCCCCGCGAGCGGTCCCCCCAATTTTCCTGTGTGACGCCGCGCCCTGTCCCCGGCGGGCCGTCCTCATCCCTTCGGGGAAGGCAACGCTAACAACGAGGACAGACACATGAAACTCATCACGAAAGACCAGCACGACAAGATGCTGAAACAGGGCCAGCAGAACGCGGAATGCGCTGGCGGGATCGACTTCAAGCCGGTGGTCAAACTCTTCACGCCCGACGCAAATGCGACGTGGCTGTTGACGGAACTGGACCCCGAGAATCCCGACCTCGCCTTTGGCCTCTGCGATCTTGGCTATCCCGAGCTGGGCTGGGTGTCGCTGTCCGAACTGGCAAGCGTGCGTGGCGCTTTTGGCTTGCCCGTCGAGCGGGATTTCCACTTTGAAGGCGAGTATCCGATTTCGGTCTACGCCAAGGCCGCCCGATATGCGGGCACGATCGTCACCGACGATCGCCGCCTTGCCGAGGCCAAGGCCGCACTGGACGCCGAGCGTCAGGGAGGTGCGGCATGACCTGGGAAGTGCAGACCTTCACCCTCTGCGAAGGCTGGGTCAACACCTGGACCGTGTGCAAGCACGGCCAGGAGCCCACGGCTCAAACCTTTGAAACACGCGAGGAAGCCGAAGCGGCGCTCGCCGAGTTCCTCGACGATATCGCCTTTGCCGCATCGCGCGGCGATATTGATGAGCCCGAGGACCCGTCAAATTACGCGATATGTCCGGTTGAGACATATGCACTTCACGCCTGAGCACGGATGCGCCGCCGGCGATGCCGGCGGCGCTGCCCCTCAATTAAAGCGCTGCATCAGCGTCAGCGAGATCATGTCGATCGCAGCCTTTGCCAGACGGTGCTCCGGTGATCCCGTGCGCGCCGCGTAGAGGCGCTCATGTGCGTCGCGCATCATGAAGTTCAGTTCGGAGATTGAGCGGGTTTCCAGGGCGGCGATGTGTTGCATGGCGATCCTCCTTTCGGTGCGGGCCGCGCCAATCGCGGCCTTCATGCGCTCGAAAAGGCTGAATCGGGACGACACGCACCCGCAGGGCTGCAACGCAGAGAAAGAGCCGCAAGGCTTGCGGGCACTCGCCCCGATTCCGCCAGAGCTGCTCAGGTGAAGGCGCGTTGGCGCGGCTTGGGCCGATGGTGGCTAAGCCGGAAATCAGCATCCTGCCGAAGACGCTGATCCCAATTGCATAATTGCAGAACTGCCATCTGATGAGCGCCGCAATTGACAGAGTGAAACGGTAAGACGCCAAAACTAAGCAATGTGCTGAAATAATGGTATAAAATCAGTTTGGTCTGATGATAAAATCAGGAAGGTCAAAACAGAGATAAGGTAACAATGGCACCGGATCACACGAACACGAAAAATAAATCTCTTCTATACCGCATGGGGCTTGCAAAGCGGCCATATTCTATGGCCTGCGACTATCGAGGTGACGGCTTTGGCACGAAAGGCAAGTCGACAAAATTCCTCGAAGACGACGCATTTTCTGAAGCATGGACCGCTACCGCAGCGGAGATCTATCGCATGACGGGCCAGAAGGCCCCCGACGTCCGCTGGAGAGCGCACATTGCACTTTGGGCGGCTCGCCAAGGGCTCACGAAAGAAGGTGATTTCGTCGAGTGTGGCGTGCACACCGGTATCTTCTCCGGCGTCATCTGTCGGGCGCTTGATTGGAAAAGCCAGAACCGGCCATTTTGGCTATTTGATACATGGTCCGGCGTACCTACCGCAGGGCTCAGTCCAGACGAAGCCGCCGTGGCCGAATCCTACAACGAGGATTATCACAGACGTGAAATCTACGATGACGTGCGGAGAGCGTTTAGCCCGTTCCCAAATTGCACCCTTGTTCGCGGAGAGCTGCCTGGAACGCTGGCTACGGTGAATATTGAGAAGATCGCATATCTCTCGGTCGACCTAAACAATGCCACTTACGAGAAAGCTTGCATCGACCTACTTTGGCCAAAGCTTGTTCCGGGAGCCATTGTTGTTCTCGATGACTACGCCTTTACGAAATGCCGCATTCAACAAGATATGTGGGATGCTTTCGCCAACGAGCACTCGATCGCTGTGGCATCGCTGCCTACGGGCCAAGGCCTGATCGTTAAGCCATAGGCGCTGTGGCTATGGCCGGAAAATATACGGCATTTTCCAGAAGATACATTATCGCATCACCAACATGAGACCGTGACCAGGCACATTTTTGTGGCCTTCGTGGCGCCGAACATGGGATATTTCCCGTTCGAGCAATGATCCGAGGGAGAGAATTTTCGATTAGATGAAATCAGGTGGGCACGCAGACCATGCCACAAGCGTGGCAGTTTATACGGACGGTGAAGTCATCGGCGACGGGATTATCAAAATTCCCTTCGCGCACGCCCTGAAATCCGCTTTTCCCGCTGCTCGGCTTATCTGGCTTACCGCGGGCAAGACTGTCTACAGCGATATTCTTCGCGACTTAGCCAGTCCCGCCATCGACGAGATTATCCACCTGCCTCGGACAGCCATCCGCATCGGAGACTTCTTCACCGGACGCCTGCTGCCAGAACGTCAATTTGACATTCTTCTTGATACACAAACCAACCTGCGTCGCTCGCTATGGCTCAAACGACAGGTCGGCCACTCGACATTTGTTTCGGCAGCGGCGCGGTTCGCCTTGTCGGACGTGCCGCCATTTTACCCAGCACGTTCCTCCCTCGTCATCGCACATCTCATGCGTCTGGCGAGTTCGGCCGCGAGGCGCACGCTTGAGCCCGTTCCCCTTACCTTGTCCGATCCGAAATGGTCGGCGACCGCGAGGACGCTGCTTCCGTCAGGTCCCCAATATATCGGCTTTGTCGTAGGCGCCGGGCACCCCAAGAAACGCTGGCCACTGACCAACTTCATCGCGCTGGCGCGCGCCAAAGCAGCGCAAGGCTTCACACCGGTTTTCCTGCTCGGACCTGGGGAACGTGACCTTGAAGGAGAGATCGGCAATTCCGTGCCACAAGCGATTTTTCCGCTCTCGAGCGTTACGATCGCGCCGTCCGACGCCGGCAATCCGGCCCTGACAATTGCTCTGGCTTCGATGCTCCTAGCCGCTGTCGCGAATGACAGCGGCGGCGGTCACTTGGTCGCCGCTGGCGGTCCGCCAATGCTCAGTCTGTTCCGCTCCCCTTCTGTCCGGGGCAAATTTCTGCCAACCGCGCCCCGCGTAGAGGCGTTCGCTCCACAGGATTTCGGCGGCGACAGCATGGATGCGATTCCGTTTGAGGCAGTGGTCGTCGCGCTGGACGAACTGATCGCTTACGGCCGATCGCAACCACCACGTTGCTGATCGCACGAACTTTCACCTGCCAAGAGTGAGGAGATTGAAGCCCCAACCGCATGACAAACGAGAATTACGACATCCTGACCGGCAAGCTCACGATCGCGATACCGGTCTACAACGATCACACCTTCATCAGGGACACAGTGGAGTCCTGCGTTGGCCAGGCTGGGAGGATATTGATCCTCGACAATTGCTCCACCGACGGAACGAGCGAGATTTGCTCAGATCTTGCTCGACGGCACCCAAGCATCACCCACATCAGGCACGACAAGAATATCGGTGCGGTGGCCAATTTCGGACACGGCCTGTTCCTCTGCCAGACTGAGTATTTTCAGTGGGTGGGTTCGCATGACCGGCTGTCTGCCGGTTACACGCTCAACTTGCTGAAAAAACTTAAAGAGGATTCCGAAATTGCCCTGGCATACGGCGACGTCACCTTCGTCGACGAGCATGAGAGAACCGTTCGCCGCAAGAAGGCTGGTTACGTCGCGGGCATGTCAAGCGACGATCCCTACGATCGAATGGCATCACACCTAAGACACTTTCGCACCTGCTTTATCATTCACGGGGTTTTCCGCACCGACCTCGCCCAGCAAGTATGGGAGGGCACGCCCTGTATCTGCTGGGACGACGCTATGTTGCTACGCATCGCGCAGGCCGGAAAGCGGGCCTACGATCCCGAGAGCGTCTATTTTGCTCGTGCCCTGACGCGGCGAGAGCCTGCGCACGACCGCATGACAAAGGCGCTTACCGGAGAAGCGACCGCACGGCTAAACCCAAGTCGGGCCCAAATGATGGCCAGTGTGCTCCGTTCGCTTGCAGCGTCATTCGATACGGAGGAGGATATAGCCAAGGGATTTCAGGTCATCGAAGAATTGCGTCACCGATATCTGGACAAGGACAAGCACAAGAGGCGGCGAAGGCGCGCGCTCGTGGCCCTTGCCACCGCATTATTCGTTGCGCTCGTGGCCTGGGCGGCGTTGGCCAAACCCGTAACCAACGACCATTCCGCACCCGACTCCTCAACCATTGTTTGCACTTCTCCGAAGATCACGGATGGTGATACGTTTCGCTGCCAAGGCTTGCGCGTGCGCCTCCTGGGGATCGACGCTCCCGAGATGCCCGGAAGCTGTCGACGGGGGCGGAAGTGCGTCGATGGCGATCCCGTCGCTGCCCGAGACTACTTGGAATCACTTACCCGCACGACCGTCGAATGCAGCCCGCAGGGTGAGGATCGCTATGGTCGCACCCTTGCCCGGTGTAACGCCCTTGGTGCCGATCTTTCCTGTGCCATGATTCAGTCTGGCCATGCAGTGCAGCGATACAGCCCGATCACTTGCCCGTGAGTTGGCGTTCGGTGCGCGTAGCTCCGTCTTATCGACGACCGCTACCGTTCGGCCTCTTTGCGGAGCCTCTTTGGCGCAGCCAGGACTAGCGTCAATTGCGGGCGCTTCCGCACCACCTACGTCCCTTGTTGGTTTGTGCAGCTTCCCCTGCCGGGTGGCCATCCGGCCAGCATGACCCTGCATCCCATGGGCCGCGCCTCTCTCTCCGCAGAGGCCGCAGAGGTTGCGGTCAACAGTCGACAAGGAGCTTTCACATGACCACCGAAACCACCAACACCCCGGCCTTCATACTCTATCGCGTCGAAGGTAATGGCCAGCAAGCGAACTGGACAAAGATCGGCGCAGCATGGCCGAACCGCGACGGCAAGGGCTTCAGCCTGAAATGCGATGCAATGCCTCTTCAGGGTCGCATCGTCATGCGAGCCTACGAGCCCAAGCCCAAACACGCAGATGCTGGGGGGCGCTAGCCCCCCGGCTTCTGCGCCGCCAAGGCCCGATAGAGGGTCGACCGGCTCACCCCGAGACTCGTTGCCACCGATCCCGGACTCTCGCCGCCCTCGATGAGCGCGCGCGCATGGCGCACCTGAGCCCCGCTCAACGAGATCGGTCGACCCAAATGTTTGCCGCGTTTCTTTGCGGCCTCAACGCCGGCGCGCGTTCGTTCAATAATCAGCGCTCGCTCGAACTCCGCGATTGCGCCCATCAAGTGAAAAACCAAGCGTCCTCCGGCTGTTGTCGTGTCAATACTCTCCGACAGCGAGACGAATCCGATTTCGCGCTTGCCCAGCTCTTGGATCACGTCGATCAGGTGCGACAGCGACCGCCCGAGACGATCTAGCCGCCAGACGACGAGCACGTCGCCCGCCGCGCAGCGGCGCAGAGCATCATCCAGACCGGGGCGGCGACTTGTCGAGCCAGACACCTGATCCGCAAAGACTTCGGAACAGCCCGCAGCCGCCAAAGCCTGTCGTTGCAAATCGAGATTTTGATCGTCTGTTGAGACACGCGCATAGCCGATTTTCATGGATTACTTTTGCAACAGACTTTTGAGACGCGCAATCCATTGAAAATGCATGATCACCAATCGCGTGCCAAAAGCCTTCCCTTTTGCGACGAGCCGTTGTCCCGGAACGCTTTTGCGTATTGTCGCGACCGTCACGTATCTGCATAAGCGCACTGTGCAGCACCATGCGGCAGAGTGAGGCAATCGTGACGCCCTCTAAGAACCGAGTGACGGTCAACTTATCCGACGAAGAGGCGCATCAGCTCGCCGAGCTCGCCGAAAAGTCAAAAGTCTCCAAGGCTTGGCTAGGCCGTCATGCCATTTGTTCGCTGCTTGAGCGCGCGCAACGAGATGAAAAGCAAATACCGCTCCCTTTGGCCGGAGCTGTGCAAGGGGGGGCTCAATGACTCGGAAAGCACTGACCGCAATCGACCTCTTTTGCGGGGCTGGCGGCTTGTCGGAGGGGTTTCGCCAAGCAGGTTTTCATGTCCTGGCCGGACAGGATTACGACGATCAGGCCGGAGCAACCTTCGCTGCCACACACCCCGAAGCCACATTTATCGGCGGTCCGATCCAGGACGTAACACCCCAGCAGCTCCTCAAAGCTGCTGGTGTCAAGAAGGGCGAAATTGACGTGATTGTCGGAGGCCCCCCCTGCCAAGGGTATTCCGTTTACAATCATCAGCGCGGAGAAAATGATCCGCGCGCCAGCCTGTTTCGCGAATACCTACGGATAGTGAAAGGTCTCCAGCCTCGCTGGCTCGTGATGGAGAACGTCACCGGCATTACATCAATTGCCGGCGGCAACATCGTCCGCGAGATTTTCGACGGCATGGCAAGCCTCGGCTATCGCGTCGAAATGAAGGTGCTGCGCGCCGAGGAATACGGTGTCCCACAGGAGCGCCGACGTGTCTTTTTCATCGCCACGCGCACCGATGCTCCAATTCTTTTCCCCGAGCCTACGCACGGTCCTGACTTGGAGCCGTTCGTCACAGTGTGGGATGCAATCTCCGACCTTCCTGTTCTCAAGAACGGCGATCGGGACGTGGGCCCTCAGCCCTACGCAAAAAAGCCCCAAAATGGATACCAGGCGATCCTACGCGGCGATTGCAGCCGTGCCTTCAATCATTCGGCTTCGCGCCTGTCGCGTATCAATGAAGAGCGGATGCGCCACATTCCGCCCGGTGGGTCTTGGCGCGATATCCCGCGCGAACTCCTCCCTGCGGGCATGTTGAAGGCGAAAAGAAGCGACCATACCAAGCGTTACGGTCGCCCCCGCAAGACCGATCTTGCCTGCACCATTCTTACCAAATGCGACGTGCATTGGGGCGCGTATATTCATCCTGTGCAGGATCGCGCCCTTACTGTGCGTGAGGCGGCCAGGCTCCAATCCTTCCCCGACTTCTTCCAGTTTAAAGGGAGCAGGACGGAGCAATATGTTCAGGTTGGCAATGCTGTGCCGCCCCTTCTTGGCAGACGAGTTGCCGAGGCACTTCTCCTCGCCGATACGATGAACACGGTCGCCCCACGGCGAGCCGCACGTTCGCGCGAGGAGCTGGCCGTTGCCGTGTAATCCAGAAACAATCATTGGAGAGGTTCTCGGTCGCAATGCCGTTAAAGGGCTCGATCCGACGACTACGGACTTCGAGTGTCCCTTTATCAGGTCGCGATGCCCGAAGCGGAGCACCCAGCTCCCCGACGAGCCCTATCCGGTGTGCACGCTTTGGCGTCGTTCGACGGGTGAACCAGACCCGGCGACCGACCTGATCTTCGTTTGCCCGAAACGCTTCTATGCTGTCGATTTTCTGACCGAAGTGATCGAACACTGTTGGCCTGGCGAAAAGCCCAAAAACCCGCAGGTTGCGCCAGAGGTCAAAATGACCGGCTTTGGCAATGTCGATTTCGTCATCGCCGACGTGCAAGAGGATGGCGAGGTCGATCAGTTTCTGTCGGTCGAATTGCAGGCAATCGACATCACGGGCTCGGTTTTCGCTGCCTATCAGGCTCTTCGCGCTAACACCGATCTAGAGCGACGCCCGACCTACGGACTGAATTGGGATAACGTCTACAAACGCTATATCACCCAGCTCATCCGCAAAGGCTATTTCCATCACCATTGGAAATCCAAGATTGTCGCGGTCATCCCCGAGCAAGTATATCAGTATATAACCGGTCGCGCGGACTTCATCCGTTCCCCGGACGTGAAGAGCGCCCAGGTGAACATCATTTTCATGACCTACCGGCTTGAAAACGATCCCACACGCCCCGGAGAATACCGTCCTGCGCTTGTGACTGTAGAAGGGACAAGCCACTCGAGCTTGCAAAACGCGATCCTTTACAAGGAGGCTCCACAACGTGAAGCCTTCACGACGCAAATCAAGCGTTCGTTGGTTCGCGCGGTCAATTTGGCCGATTTGATCGCTACCGGCGAAATTCCCGATCTTGAGGATCATGACGGGGACGAGCCAACGGATTAACACCGATGCCCTTTCCCCTTTCACCTCAGTCGATCGAGGCGCTGGCCGAAGTTATTAGCGGCGGGTCCGGGATGGGTCACACCCAGCCCATCGGGATATACAGGAGCGCCGCGAAGCTGGGCTCCTTCATGCGTAACTGCAATATTGACTTCCAGGTCAACGGCTCGCGCGTTCCCTCGCTCACCGATTGCTTGCTGGACCTCAATCGAGGCGCAGAGCCTGAAAAATCCCTGCCGCGCATCATCGAGGCTGCGGCCGATCCTCGCGACTTCATCCATGAAGACGCCCGACTCCAAGCCGTGATCGACTATCTGAATGGTCCCCTCGCCTTCGACGGTTTTGAGTTGCAGCGGCACGGAATTTCCGTTCGCCTTGTGACCGCTGCGACGAGCGCACCTGTTTTGCACAAGCTCTCCGGCGTTGCTGACACGATCAGCTTCGATACCGTGCGGCGCGATCTCGATCGTGCCCTCGCCAGTGCAAAAACTGACCCCGAGGATGCTGTCACCTCCGCTTGCTCGACCGTCGAAAGCGTCTGCCGGTCCATTCTGGTCGAGCTGTCACTGCCGCTGCCTGCCAAGAAGGATATCAAGGGGCTCTATTACGCGGTGCGCCAGCCTTTGGGCCTCGCGCCCGATAAGCCTGATCTTGATGCAACGATCGCATCCGACGTTCGCACCATCCTTGGAGGCCTGTCGACCGTCGTAGAAGGTATCGGAGCCCTTCGCACCCATGCCGGTGATGCACACGGACGCGCGCGCGGCTTCGTGCGTATCGACGAGCGGATCGCGAATCTCGCCATCCATGCGGCCAGCACTGCTGCGCTGTTTCTGATCGAAACCTGGCAGCGGAAATATCCGGCCAAGCCGCTGCATCGCCACCCTTAGCCCTGGCGCTCCCACCATGCGTATGTTTCTGCAAGCCCGTCCCGCAGGTTGACTGTCGGACTGAAACCAAGTCGCTCTCGCAGTATTCCGGTATCCGCGACCAAGCGCGGCACCTCATTGGCTGGCGTAGGTCGCGCGCCGAGTTGGATCAGATCACGTTTGCCCGAAACCTCGCCAAGAATGCCTGCAATATCCCGAATGGCAGTCGCCACGCCCGATCCGATATTAAACGCGCCACACCAGTCGCTCTCCAGCCCCGCAACAAATGCTCGTGCTACATCTCGAACGTGCAGGAAATCACGCTCTTGAACGCCGTACGTGCAGGGAACAGGGCAATTAGCAACGAGCCCCGCGGCAATATCAGACACAAGACGCTTTGGCGCTTCACCCGGCCCATACAGCCAAAACACGCGACCCCAAGCGAGCTGAAATCCGAGTGTCTGCGCGGCCGAAAAGGCGAGCTGGCGCAGGCTGTCTTTCGCTGTGCCGTAGAAGGTCGCGGGCCGCAGCGCTCCATCCTCTCGCAGCAGCGGCTCCTCCTTCCAGTCATACTCGGCGCAGGTTCCCGCGATCACGACGCGGCGTCCGCCTGCTTCGTGAAACGCCCGCATCAGCAACAGGCTCGACGCCACCCAATCCAGATTGTCCGGCGCCGACCAGAACGCACCAGGCGTGGCATTCCACGCCAGATGCAGCAGGTGCGTCGGTCGCTCCCGCAGCATCAAGTCCCGCGTGGCCTTGCTATCGAGCAAATCGACAGCCTCGAACCTGACCCCCGCCGGAAGATCCGTTGGAGCCGTTCGGCTTGCAGCTACGGTTTCCCATGAGCCGCACTCGGATAACTCACGGCAGACATTTCGACCGATAAATCCCGAGGCGCCAGTGACGAGGACTTTCATGCAAACACTCTCATTGATGCCGGGGAGCATCCTTTCTTGCTATTTCAGTAGATCGCGCATGATGTGATGCAGCCAGATCGTCACGATCAGAGACACGGGCCAAAGCCAAGCCTGTCCGACGCCCAAAACCTCTGCCAATCGACCGCAATGACTGTAGAACCAGACACTGAGCCCGACCCACACCAAAGCCCTCGTAACGCCATCAAAGACCATCACTCGCACCTGCTGCTCGGTGCGAAATATCGGCTCATTCGGCCTTGCGCTTTTATCGTCGCTCATGACTTTTGCCGCTCGACCTTCCGAGCGTCCCTAGGGTTGCGAGATTCGCCGTGAGTTGCGGGCAAATCAGCCGCGAGACTATAAAGTTGAATTATCCTTATTGAGGATGAACACTGCGCTTTAGTCCATGGTTAAGGCCAAGATGTTATGTAAGAATCATTTAAGCAACACTGTGCTGTTACATTTCTGCTACATGAGGTTGCATAATATTATTACTTTCTTTCAGCCTTCGGGCGTCCCCTGCGGGACGCGCTCTATCGCTGGCGCGACGGAACCCGTGCTGCGGTTTCCGCCCATGCGGGTGACGATCGACTGACGCAGGTGGCGCGGCCAGGTCCGCGCCAGATTGCCCGCCGGCGCCGCCGGCGCATCACCACCCCCTGATAGTGGGGATGAAGAAGGCTCTGCCTCTCCCTCCCCCGCAAGGCCTTCTTTGCTGGCCGTGGCTCGCCGTTCCGGCTGCGCCCGCACCACCCAGCGGCACAAGGCCTTGGCCCCCCTCCCTCTCCGCCCCTCGCCGGGTCGGCAGGGGTCATGCGCGGCGCATGACCCGCTGCGCGGATCAGAAGGAGCAAAACACCATGACCAAGACCGACAGACCCCAAGACCCCCATTCCCGCATCACCGAGCGCATTCTGGCCGAGCTGGATCAAGGCGTGCGCCCGTGGCTCAAGCCTTGGAGCAGTGACGCCCTCGCAGGACGTGTGACCCGTCCCCTGCGAGCAACCGGTGAACCCTATCGCGGGATCAACGTCATCCTGTTGTGGATGGAGGCCGTGGCATCCGGCTACGCCTCGCCCACGTGGATGACCTACCGCCAAGCCCAAGCCCTTGGCGCACAGGTGCGCAAAGGCGAAAAGGGCGCTCCCGTTGTTTACTACGGCAGCAGCAGCAAGACCGAGCGCGACGAGCAGACTGGAGAAGAACGCGAAGAGGGCTTCCGCTTTCTCAAATCCTACACCGTGTTCAACGTCGACCAGATCGACGGTTTGCCCGAACGCTTCACCCCTGCCCCGATCGAAACCCCTGCCCCAGCCTTCGAGAAGATCCAGCACGCAGAGGCATACTTTGACCGCATCCCCGCCGAGGTGCGCCACGGCGGCAATCAGGCCTTTTACAACCTCTCAACCGACCGCATCCAGCTTCCCCCCTTCGAGGCCTTCGTGGACGCTGAAAGCTACTACGCCACCCGAGGGCACGAGACGATCCACTGGACACGCCACGAAACCCGCCTCGACCGCAGTTTCGGCCGCAAGACATGGGGCGATGAAGGCTATGCCCGCGAGGAACTGGTGGCCGAGCTTGGCGCGGCATTCCTTGCTGCCGACCTTGGCATCGGCATTGAGCCCCGCCCCGACCATGCCGCCTATATCGCAAGCTGGATTCAGGTGCTCCAGAACGACAAGCGGGCGATCGTGCAAGCCGCAGCCCACGCCGAACGCGCTGTCGCTTTCCTTCACCAGACCGCCAACCCCCAACAAATGCAGTAGGCCGCATAATGCCGACTTCCCGCACCGCCACCCAAGCCCTGATCCGTCACGGCTTTGTCGCCAATGACTACTTGCTGACGATCAACGGGGGACTGTCCGTCCCCCGCCACATCGACCTGCCCCCGCCGTGGAATCTCCCCTCGCGCCTGTTTCAATTTCCCATTGAAACCTGCCAGCACGAGGACGAAACCCACATCGGCCTGTTGCACCCTGCCCTTGCCGATCACCCTTTCGTCAAGCAGATCGAGGCCGCGCTTGGCATCACCCTCGACCCCGAAGGCGCGCCCAACGAGCATGGCTACAGCAAGCGCGACACCGGCCAATGGTGGCACGCCGTTGACCTGATATCCGCCGGAGAATGGCAAGCCCTGCTCGACACCCGCCACTTCACCACCGCGCACGATATCGCCCGCGCTGTCGCCTTCGGCCTCACCTACTCCCACCATGACGCAAAACGCATGGGACACATCACCACCGGCGAAGCCCGCCAGATCATGGCCGCGATCGCTGCCCCCGAACCCCAAAGCCGCCGCACCGGCATCCTGTCGCTGTCGCGCCCCCTGCCCTGCAAACCGGACAAAGGTGCCGAACACTGGCCGATCAACCACCCCGCCCTGCCCGCCGAG
>Ga0180219_1000843_pt1 | contig 22153 bp, 19 predicted proteins | sample eDN3rd30CBELigMG_FD_151338 | JGI IMG/M metagenome (GOLD analysis project Ga0180219, IMG submission 151338) | Enriched Miracle-Growth compost microbial communities from Emeryville, California, USA - eDNA 3rd pass 30_C BE-Lig MG (version 2)... ...
ACTATTTGCGAAATAAGGCGCTGAAATTGCGCGCGACCACCGATAAGCGTGACGCTTATGAAGGGGCCAATTTCGTCATTATCGCCACGCCGACAGATTATGATCCGCAAGCGAACTTCTTCGATACGGGTTCGGTTGAAGCCGTCATTCGGGACGTCATTGACATAAACCCTGACGCAAACATTGTCGTGAAGTCGACGGTTCCCGTGGGCTTCACGGAGAGTATTTCCCAACGCTTGGGTAAACGGATTATGTTTTCACCCGAATTCCTGCGTGAGGGCAGTGCTCTCTATGACAATCTCTATCCATCGCGCATTGTGGTTGGTGAAAAGTCAGCGCGCGCGGAGAAATTTGCGGCTTTGCTGGCTGAAGGGGCCAAGAAAAAGGGGGTGCCTGTGCTTTTGACCGACGCGACCGAAGCGGAGGCAATCAAGCTTTTCGCGAATACCTACCTCGCTATGCGCGTCGCCTACTTCAACGAACTGGATACTTATGCTCTCACGCATCATCTCGATTCGCGCCAGATCATTGAAGGAGTTGGTCTCGACCCGCGCATTGGACAGCACTACAACAACCCGTCCTTCGGATACGGCGGTTATTGCTTACCCAAAGATACGAAGCAACTTCTCGCCAACTATCGCAATGTCCCGCAACACCTTATTCAGGCTGTCGTTGCGACCAATTCCACGCGCAAAGATTTTATCGCCGACGATATCATGAAGCGTAAGGCAAAGGTTGTGGGTGTTTATCGGCTGATTATGAAGGCAGGTTCAGACAACTTCCGCTTTTCTAGCATTCAAGGCATTATGAAACGCATCAAAGCGAAAGGCATTGAGGTTGTCGTCTTTGAACCGGTGCTAAAAGATGATCAATTCTTCGGATCAAGAGTGATCACCGACTTAGAGACGTTCAAGAAAGCATCTGACATCATCATTGCCAATAGAATGACAGCAGATTTGCAGGATGTGCTGCCGAAAGTCTACACGCGTGATCTTTACGGTGAGGATTAGGTGACGCCAATCGCCTCGCCTTATGGTAAATCATCAAGATTGTAATTTTAATATGCTGTTATCCAAAATAGGCAGGGAGAATCTCCTTTGGGCTGCCATCCATCTTGATCTTTCCATGTTCCATCCAAATAATTCTATTACAGTTTTTCTCTAATAGAGGCTTGGAGTGACTGGCGAGGACAAGGATATGAGTTGAATCAACCAGCTCCTTCATACGTTGATTGGCTCGCTCTTTAAAATCTTCGTCACCCGTGGAGAGCCACTCGTCCATGATGAGGATTTCGGGGCGTATGGCTGTAGATGTCGCAAAGGCTAATCGCATTTGCATACCGGATGAGTAGGTGCGAAAAGGAACATCAAGGAAATCACCCAAGCCGGAGAACTCCTCAATCTTTTCGATATTCTGTGCCAGTTCTTTAGGGGCAATACCCATCATTGCTGAGCGGAGGCGAATATTTTCACGGCCTGTGGCTTCGGGGTCGATTCCCAGATTGATGTTGATGAGAGAAACACATTTGCCCTGGATGATAGCTCGTCCTTGCGTCGGAGTATAAATTCCCGACAAAACGCGAAGCAAAGTTGTTTTGCCGGAACCATTATGTCCTATGAGGCCAATCCTGTCGTGGTCACGTAAGGTAATGGATATATTTTCCAAGCCTCGAATGATTACCAAGCCATCATCACGGCGTTCGACGCTGCCTCCGGTAGCGATGTTGAGAACCCTGTTCTTCAAGGAACGATTCGATGCGTTGTAGATTGGAAACTCAACGCTAACATTTTCCAGTCTTATCAAGCTCATCTTTATAACCAATATGGAATGCGCCAGCGATATTTGCCAAAGAACACAAGTGCAAACAACCAACCGATGGACGCAATGCCGATTGCAAATAGCCAACTGGCGAGGGCCGGAGGTTCGCCAAACAAGGGCGCGCGAACGAGTTGCAGCAAATGATAGAAGGGGTTCAATTCAAAAATCAACCTGGACGCAGTTTCTGGTAAAGTTTTAACAGTCCATATAATCGGGGTTAGATAAAAGAAAATCTGGAGAATGTTAGTTACAATCTGCGTCATATCACGAAAACGACAGCAAAGCGTTGCCATTACTAGCATGATCCAGGCAAGGTTGAGGCATACGATAAGGAGTCCTGGTATTATTAGAAGAGCGTAAAAATTAAAACTCCGTCCTAGAATTAGATAAAGTATAGGAAAGATTAGGATGTTATGACAGAATACAATTATATTTTTCCATAAAACTCGCAAAATATGTGTAAAAAGAGGCAATCTTACTTGAAGGATTATGCCAGAACCCCCGCTAAATGTGGTGCAGCCTTCCGATAGCGATGAGGAGATCAGTCCCCAAACGATAACTCCTGAGCAGATATGGGGGAGAAACTCGGGCATGTTTGATCGAAAAAGTGTCCCAAAAATCATTCCCAGGGCACCAATATAGACGGCCATATTAATGGTGAGCCAGAAAGCTCCGAGACGAGAGCGCCGATAACGTTGGGCGACATCCTGCCACCCAAATATCAGGGCAATACGATATGCGACCAGTGCGTCAGAAATATCGCCGACTGCGGCACCAATTCCGGTTACGGGTCTCGTAGTCATCATGTCTTCCTGGACGCTGCCGCTCTCTCTAAGAGCATGACTGGTCATTTGTCGCCTTTGTTAAAACGGTATGCTGTCACGATGGATTGCTTTTCCTGCTAATTTCCAAGCTGCGTCTGAAAAATGTAATGACGAATGCAAGTTGCAAAGTCAATGCTCCAATAATATGGATAAATATATTGAAATTAAGGCTCTGGGATTGTGCACAGCCTTAATTATAGACTCTAATTTAAAACAGTCTTATCTTATAGGTATTAAAGAATATAATGGCTGATCGTAAAAACTGATAAATATGCCACAGTCCCTTTTTTGCAGCGTTGCCTCCCTTGTGAATGATTTGTACCGAAGGGACATACGCTATACGGCCTATGCATGATGTCCGTAGTGAAATATCAAAATCTTCGAAATATAACATATAACGTTGGTCAAATCCTTTCAATCTGCGAAAAGTATCCCCACGAAAAAACATGAAGCAGCCACTGACGATAGGCGGGTCCCAATATACTACCTGTTTGGTGTGGCGTCGCATCTCGTATCGTTCAAGGCGTCTTCGAAATATTTTTTGCATTTGGCGCGATGCAAAGCCTCGGATGAGCAAGTCAAAAACGTTTGGATACTGTTTGCACAAAAATTGCTTACTGCCATCGGGATAAGTTGCAGCAGGTGTGAGCAATACGCAATCGGCATGCTGTTCCATAAAATCTAGGGCTTGCCAAAGAGTAGACACGGATAATTCAACGTCGGGATTAAGCACCAAGTGATATTTTCCGATTCCTCTCAGCAGCACCAGATTATTAGCGCGACCAAAACCGATGTTGCCTTGCCCATATATGATTTCAGAGGGAACGGTTTGGAAAGCTGCGTGGTCGCTCACAGAGATGGTGGGGGTAGTTGAATTATCGACTATATACAACTTGAAACGCTTCGTGCCAGAAAATGCCCCTACCGCTGTCGCAAGAGTATCTAAGGTTCTCATCAAGACATCCTGATTGGGCTTATATACAACAATGCAGATCGAAATGTCTGGTGCCATTCTAAGATTCCGTGTGCGGCGTTTGTTTTCAACTGTCTAGTTTTCCCATTTTCCCCAGCAATCCATGCCAAATTCCCAAGGACATCATCTTACAATGTTGCAGTCGTGGTGAGGTCATCAGACTGTAGAATGCATATTTCCGCAAAAGACGAAATCCATCGACGATTTTCCAGTTGTGGCGCAACCAGCTTTGACGATAGAGCCACACCGCATTTCGGAAGTGGTAATAGTGTCGGAGTGGACTGTGAACGGGGATATGGCGTCCTCGAAAATAAACAGGCTTTTCGCCTAATTGATGCTCCATTGAGGCACCACACACGCCGAAGGATTGAAAGCCTTGTTCTTGCGCACGCAGTCCCCACTCAATATCAACATAATCGATGAAAAACTCTTCTTTCATGGCGCCGATATGCTCAATCGTGTCGAGCGGAATGAGGCAGCCTGATGCGATCAGATAATCTACTTCGACGACGGAATCCTTCGATTCGCAGATTTGCCGCATGATGCGGTAGCTTTTGATCTGGATGAAAGGCACGGGAACTTCCTGTCGTGGGTCGTGGTAGCGTGGACCAACGCAGGCGAGTTTTATACCTTTTTTTTGCTTTGTGCTGGCGGCTGCGACAAGTATGGTAACCATATCGAAAGTGGGAATGCTGTCCTGATCGAGAAGAAGTACATAGTCTGTACCAAGAGTTTGGGCTCGCTCGATGCCGATATTCTGCGCTTTTGCAATCCCATAATTTTCACTAAGCACAATCGGTTCAACGTTTGTTTGCTCCGCAAAAAAGGACGCCAAGTCTGTGGAGGAGCCATTGTCCACGATCAGCAGACGCTGTACTTGAGGGGTAACCGCATCAATCAGTTTACTTAGTTGCTTAATATCTGGATTGAATGTGACAATAATGCCAATCACACGATCTGCGATATTTTCAGTTTGTTCGCTACTGTTCGTCATTGAGTATCTTCATTCATCGCTCGTTATTCATAGCCTTGTGGTGGATTGGTATTGCGAAAAAAGCCCACATGCAATGTCATTTACATTTGAGTCGCCAAACCACGGTCAAAGTGTTAGGGCAGTGGGCTAATATTCCACTGCTGTTAAAGGGAAGTATATGAAAGGCATAATCCTAGCTGGAGGAAGCGGTACGCGTCTCTATCCACTTACCATAGCCGTTTCCAAACAGATTCTTCCAATCTACGATAAGCCGATGATTTACTATCCGCTGAGCGTGCTCATGCTGGCGGGGATTCAGGATATTCTGATTATCTCTACACCTCACGACTTGCCTCTGTTTCAGAAATTGCTAGGTGATGGACAAGAGTTTGGAGTGAAATTCTCATATGCTGAGCAAACGCATCCCAACGGTTTGGCAGAAGCTTTCATTATCGGCAGAGAGTTTATTGGCAACGATAGCGTGGCCATGATTCTCGGTGACAATATTTATTTTGGCAACGGTCTTTCCAATTTGTCCCAGCTCTCTTTACAACCGATGAAAGGCGGCACTGTTTTTGCCTATCGCGTGGATGATCCGCAGCGGTATGGTGTCGTGGAGTTTGATACGAAGACAGGTCAGGCAATATCCATTGAGGAGAAGCCGGAAAAGCCGAAGTCGCATTGGGCTGTCACGGGCCTATATTTTTACGACAACCAAGTTGTCGATATTGCACGTTCGATTAAGCCGTCCGCCCGTGGTGAGCTTGAAATTACCACAGTCAATAATGTCTATCTCGAACGTGGTGAGTTAAACGTTCAGCGCTTCGGACGTGGATATGCTTGGCTGGATACCGGTACGCATGACAGCCTGCATGAAGCCTCCTCCTTTGTCCAGACGATTGAAAAACGACAGGGCATCAAGATCGCGTGCCCTGAGGAAATCGGCTTGGATAAAGGTTGGCTGAGCAGTGAAGCAGTGCTTGAGCGCGCAGCTAAACTTGGCAAAACTGAATATGCAGCTTACCTGCGTCGACGTGTTGATGAGTTAGGAAAAGATTGATGCAGATTCGTCCGTTAGGTTTAGATGGTGTTTTTGAAATTAGCCCGCGTAAATTCGGCGATGACCGTGGCTTTTTCTCCGAGACCTATAATGCGCAATCATTCACCGAAGTCGGTATTGATCTGACTTTCGTTCAGGACAATCATTCTTTTTCGGCTGCCAAGGGTGTTGTTCGTGGGCTCCATTATCAGTTGCCACCGTTTGCGCAGGACAAACTGGTTCGTGTCACACGCGGGGCAATTCTGGATGTTGCGGTTGATATCCGCAAAAGCTCGCCTACGTTCGGGAAGTGGGTCGCGTTGGAAGTCTCCGCTGAAAAATGGAACCAGATTCTGGTGCCGAAGGGCTTCGCGCATGGCTTCATGACGCTCGTGGAGAACACTGAAGTTATCTACAAGGTGACGAATTATTATTCTCCCGAGCATGATCGTTCGATTCGTTTTGATGACCCGGCCATTGGTATCGATTGGCCAGTCGCACCTTCAGGCGTCCAGCTTTCGGATAAGGATCAGAAGGCCCCGCTTTTTGCTGAGGCAGAAGTTTTTGCTTGAGGAAATGATATGAATATTCTTGTTACCGGTGGAGCAGGGTTCATTGGTTCAGCCGTCTGCCGCCATCTGGCTACTGATCCCAAGGTCAATGTAATCAATCTCGACAAACTGACCTATGCGGGGAATCTGGCCTCACTGCGCCAGATTGAAAATCATCAGAATTACAACTTTCTCCAAGCTGATATTTGTGATGACACGAGCGTTCTGGATGCTTTACGTGCCCACGAAATCGATGTGATCATGCATTTGGCGGCGGAAAGCCACGTCGACCGTTCAATCGATGGTCCGGGTGCGTTCATCGAAACGAATATCGTCGGAACGTTCCGTTTGCTTAATGCGGCGCTGGCTTACTGGCGGGAACTACCGGAGCCGCGCAAATCGAGCTTCCGTTTCCATCATATTTCGACGGATGAAGTGTTTGGCGATTTGCCGTTCGATAGCGGTATTTTCACTGAAGAAACTTCTTATAAACCGTCGTCGCCATATTCGGCTTCGAAAGCAGCGTCCGATCATCTGGTGCGTGCCTGGCATGAGACCTATGGGCTTCCGGTTGTGCTGTCCAATTGCTCGAACAATTATGGCCCCTTCCACTTCCCAGAGAAGTTGATCCCGCTCGTTATTCTCAATGCGCTTGATGAAAAGCCGTTGCCGATTTATGGGGCAGGGGCGAATGTGCGAGACTGGCTCTATGTTGAGGATCATGCGCGTGCTCTGACACTGGTTGCGACCACGGGCAAGCTCGGCGAAAGCTACAATATCGGCGGGCGTGCAGAGCGCACTAATCTGAATGTTGTGGAAACGATCTGCTCCATTCTCGACAAGAAGCGACCTCGCGCAAACGGCAAGAGCTATGCCGATCTGATAACTTTCGTGACAGATCGCCCCGGCCACGACCGCCGCTATGCGATTGACGCATCGAAGATTGAGCGCGAATTGGGCTGGAAGCCGCAGGAAACCTTCGAGACGGGATTGGAAAAAACCATTCAATGGTATCTCGATAATGCATGGTGGTGGGAACCGATCCGCAGCGGAACCTATGCTGGCGAGCGTCTGGGCAGTGCGCCGGCAAAAGAGGTTAAGGCATGAGAATCCTCATCACCGGGCGGGAAGGACAGGTTGTCCAGAGCCTTCTTGAGAAGGCAGATCAGCGACCGGATCTGGAGGTGATTGCACTGGGTCGCCCGAAACTGGATTTGAAAAAGCCGGACACTGTGCGCAGTGCCATTGAGGCGATCAAGCCCGACCTCGTTGTCTCCGCCGCCGCCTATACGGCGGTGGATCTGGCCGAGGATGAGCAGGAACTTGCCTTTGCGGTGAATGCCACTGGTGCACAAGCAGTTGCCGAAGCGGCGAAATTCTGTGGCGTTCCCGTCATTCACTTGTCGACCGATTATGTTTTTGCGGGCGACGCTGGTGAACCATATGTCGAAACGGATAGCACAGGACCTCGCAGTGTTTATGGGAGTTCCAAACTTGAAGGCGAGCGTCTGGTTGCGCTAGCCAATCCACGGCACATCATTTTGCGAACGGCATGGGTCTATAGCCCCTTTGGCAAGAATTTCGTCAAGACGATGTTGAAGCTTGCGGAGACGCGCGATGTTCTCTCTGTCGTTTCTGACCAATGGGGAAACCCGACCAGCGCGCTCGACATCGCTGATGCAGTTATCCAGGTGGCGGATCATTTAGCGGCAACATCAGACTTCTCCGCTTATGGCGTTTATCATCTGGTCGGTACGGGCGATACGAACTGGAGCGGCTTTGCACGCGCCATATTCGGTGAAAGTGCCAAGCTTGGTGGACCAACTGCGACTGTCACGGATATTGCGACAGCCGACTATCCGACCAAGGCAGCACGTCCCGCGAATTCGCGCCTGTTGACTGCGAAATTACAGCAGGTATTCGACTGGTCTGCACCGCATTGGCAGTCGTCATTGCGGGATGTGGTGGCAAGGCTGGTTTAGCGTTATACGTGAGACTTTTTAATGCGGCATCGCTCAACGGGCGGTGCTGCGTTTTTATGTCGAGCGGAAATAATTTCCGCCTCTGCCAGCCCCTTGACGCCGTGCGCCAAGTGTAGCACAAACCTATGACACATTTGGCGAATGTGAAAAAATGATTTATTGAAATCATTGAGGAATTTGGCTTGGCTGGGAATCCAGGCTTTTAGCTGGAAACTTTCATGTGTCATGCATCTGGTGCTCGTCCTCCCACAATTCGGCATGCGCTTGCGAAAATTTTCGTTCCGGCTCTTCCCTGTGTTGGCCTGCCGTAAAGCTCGTCGCTACGAGAATATGGTGTCAAGTTTATGAGTCCGCGCCGTAGGTGTTTGACTTGGGTGAAGTTTAGTGCTCGTGATATAGTCAGCAAAATTTCACAGGGTCAGTCGTTGCTAATTTCAAAGAGTGAAGTTGCGCGACCCGTTGATAGACTGGAGTCTTGGGGGGGTAGAAGAAACTGACTACGGAGGTTGTATGAAAGGGATCATTCTCGCTGGCGGTAGTGGTAGCCGCCTCTTCCCTCTGACTATTGCAGTTTCTAAGCAACTTCTTCCGATTTATGATAAGCCGATGATCTATTACCCGCTGAGCGTGTTGATGCTGGCAGGGATCAGGGATGTTCTGGTTATCTCGACACCGCATGATCTGCCGCTTTTCCGCAAGTTGCTCGGAGATGGCGGGGAATTCGGCATGAATTTTTCGTTCGCGCAACAGCCTCAGCCCAACGGTTTGGCGGAGGCGTTCATCATTGGTCGCGATTTTATCGGCGCCGACAATGTGGCGATGATTCTCGGTGACAATATCTATTTTGGCGATCGCCTGTCACATCTGTGCGAAAGCGCCGCCCGCATCGCCAAGGGCGGTTTGGTTTTCGCGTACCGGGTAGAGGACCCCCAGCGCTATGGCGTGGTTGAGTTTGATAAGGCAACCGGTAAGGCAATCTCCATTGAGGAAAAGCCGATTAAACCCAAATCCTCCTGGGCGGTTACGGGACTATACTTTTACGACAATGATGTCGTTGATATTGCCGCCTCGCTCAAGCCTTCCACGCGTGGCGAACTGGAGATCACAGCCATCAACAATATCTATCTCCAGCGTGGCGATCTGACGGTCCAGCAGTTGGGGCGGGGTTATGCTTGGCTTGATACCGGAACGCATGACAGTCTTCAGGACGCATCGTCTTTCGTACGTACAATCGAGAAACGACAAGGCATAAAAATTGCCTGCCCTGAGGAAATCGGCTTTGAAAAAGGCTGGATTGACGGAGATGCCGTTCTCGAACGGGCGGAAAAACTCGGCCAGACCGAATATGCTGCCTATCTGCGTCGCCGCGTCGAGGAAATCGGTAGCGAAAGATGATGGTTCGGCGATTGGAGCTCGATGGTCTTCTGGAGATCACCCCGCGGAAATTCGGTGATGACCGTGGTTTTTTCTCCGAGACCTACAATGTGAAATCATTCGCTGAAGCCGGGATTGATCTGACTTTCGTTCAGGACAATCATTCTTTTTCGGTCGCCAGGGGTGTTGTTCGCGGGCTGCATTATCAGTTGCCGCCATTTGCGCAGGATAAGCTCGTGCGCGTTACGCGTGGTGCAATTCTCGATGTTGCGGTCGATGTCCGCAAAAGCTCGCCAACATTCGGGAAGTGGGTTGCGTTGGAAGTCTCGGCTGAAAAATGGAACCAGATTCTGGTGCCGAAGGGTTTTGCGCACGGCTTCATGACGCTCGTGGAGAATACCGAAGTCATCTACAAGGTAACGAATTATTATTCTCCCGAGCACGACCGCTCGATCCGGTTTGATGACCCCACCATTGGTATCGATTGGCCTCTTCCATCTTCAGGCGCCCAGCTTTCCGACAAGGATCGGAAGGCTCCGCTTTTTGCTGACGCAGAAGTTTTTCCTTGAGGAAATGATATGAATATTCTCGTTACCGGCGGCGCAGGGTTTATTGGTTCAGCCGTCTGTCGCCATCTGGCTGCTGATCCCAAGATCAATGTCGTCAATCTCGATAAACTGACCTATGCGGGCAATCTGGCGTCTCTCCGCCAGATCGAAAATCATCCGAATTACAGCTTCCTTCAGGTCGATATTTGCGACGACACGAGCGTTTTGGAAGCTTTGCGTGCCCACGAAATCGATGTGGTCATGCATCTGGCGGCGGAAAGCCATGTCGACCGTTCAATTGATGGTCCGGGTGCATTCATCGAGACGAATATCGTCGGAACCTTCCGCCTGCTCAATGCGGCGCTTGCCTATTGGCGTGAACTGCCGGAGCCGCGCAGATCGAGCTTCCGTTTCCACCATATTTCGACAGATGAAGTGTTTGGCGATCTGCCTTTCGATAGCGGCATCTTTACCGAAGAAACCCCGTATCAGCCGTCGTCGCCTTATTCGGCTTCGAAAGCAGCCTCCGATCATCTGGTACGCGCATGGCATGAAACCTACGGCCTGCCGGTCGTGCTCACCAATTGCTCCAACAATTATGGACCGTTCCATTTTCCGGAAAAGCTGATCCCATTGGTCATTCTCAACGCACTCGATGAGAAGTCTTTGCCGGTTTATGGGGCAGGGGCGAATGTGCGTGACTGGCTCTATGTCGAGGATCATGCGCGTGCTCTGGCACTGGTCGCGACGACAGGCAAGCTGGGCGAAAGCTACAATATCGGCGGGCGTGCAGAATGCACCAATCTGAATGTGGTAGAAACCATCTGCGTCATTCTGGACAAGAAGCGGCCTCGCGCAAACGGCAACAGCTATGCCGATCTGATAACCTTCGTGACAGATCGCCCTGGCCATGACCGTCGCTATGCGATTGACGCTTCGAAGATTGAGCGTGAACTGGGCTGGAAGCCGCAGGAGACCTTTGAAACTGGGCTTGAAAAGACCATCCAGTGGTATCTCGACAATGCATGGTGGTGGGAACCGATCCGCAGCGGTACCTATGTTGGCGAGCGTCTGGGCAGCGCACCAACAAAAGAGGTCAAGGCATGAAAATCCTCGTCACCGGGCGGGAAGGGCAGGTTGTCCAGAGCCTTCTTGAGAAGGCATCGCAGCGTGCGGACCTCGAGGTCATCGCGCTGGGTCGCCCGGAATTGGATTTGACGAAGCCGGACACCGTGCGTAGTGCCATTGCGGCGATCAAGCCGGAGCTTGTTGTCTCAGCCGCCGCCTACACGGCGGTCGACCTGGCCGAGGATGAGGAGGAACTTGCTTTTGTGGTGAATGCCACTGGCGCTGAAGCAGTTGCCGAAGCAGCGAAGAACTGCGGCGTTCCTGTCATTCATCTGTCCACGGATTATGTTTTCGCTGGCGACGCTGACAAACCCTATGTTGAAACAGATGCCACGGGCCCTCGCAGTGTCTATGGAAGTTCCAAGCTTGAAGGTGAGCGTCTCGTAGCGCAAGCCAACCCGCAGCACATCATTTTGCGGACGGCGTGGGTCTATAGTCCTTTTGGCAAGAATTTCGTGAAGACGATGTTGAAGCTCGCGGAGACACGCGATGCGCTCTCTGTCGTTTCTGACCAATGGGGCAACCCGACCAGTGCGCTCGATATAGCTGACGCGATTATCCAGGTGGCGGACCATTTGGCTGCGATGCCGGACTTTTCCACTTATGGTGTTTATCATCTGGTCGGTACGGGTGACACGAACTGGAGCGGCTTCGCGCGCGCCATATTCAGTGAAAGCGCCGAGCTCGGTGGACCAACCGCGAGTGTTATGGATATCACGACAGCCGATTACCCAACCAAGGCTGCCCGCCCTGCCAATTCGCGCCTGTCGACTGCCAAATTCCAGCAAGTGTTCAACTGGTCTGCGCCGCAGTGGCAGTCGTCATTACGGGACGTTATGGCCCGGCTTGTATAATATCGTGAGTGACGAATTTCCAACGCGGCATCGTTCAGTGATCGGTGTCGCGTTTTTCGTTTCTGGTGACAATAATTCCCACTAATGCGTGCAGAACAGCAATTATTAACGCAGACAGCGTTAAGGATTTGAAATTGCCTGCCTATACGGATTATGACCCACAATAAGGTGCATATGATTGCACCATTGTGGGGATCATAGTTTTCAGGTTCACGTTATAAGATGACAAAACTTTTGAGCTGGGGGGCGCTTGCGGGCGTTGCTTCTTTGACATTGGAAAAGAGCTGGCGGAAAGCATGAGCGGCACATCCCTTAAATTTGGCACCAGCGGTCTCAGGGGATTAGCGGACGAACTGAATGGTTTGCCCGCTTATGCCTATTCTCTTGCTTTCGTTGAAATGCTGTCGAAAGCCGGAAAGCTGCAGAAGGGCGACAAGGTTTTCGTTGGTCGAGACCTTCGCCCGTCCAGTTCGGCTATTGCGGCACTTTGCATGGCGGCAATCGAAGATGCGGGGTTTCAGCCGGTCGATTGCGGTGTTTTGCCGACCCCGGCATTGAGCCACTTTGCGATTTCGCAGCAAGCGCCATGCATCATGGTTACGGGCAGCCATATTCCGGACGACCGCAACGGGCTTAAATTCTATCGCAACGACGGAGAAATCGACAAGAATGACGAGAGCGCCATCAGTGCGGTCTATGCCGCTCTGCCAGAAAATCTTGCCTTTCGTCATCTGCACGATGCGCCCCTTAGCAGTGATGCAATCGACCGCTATGTGAAGCGTTATGTTGATTTTGTCGGACTTGAGAGCCTTCGCGGCTTGCGCGTCGGGGTCTATCAGCACTCGTCTGTAGCTCGTGATCTCATCGTCCGCATTTTGACCGAGCTTGGCGCAGAAGCCGTACCGCTCGGTCGATCCGATGTATTTGTGCCAGTCGATACGGAAGCTTTGCGCTCCCAGGATATCGAACTTCTCGACCGGTGGGCGAAGGAAAGCCGCTTTGACGCCATTGTTTCCACGGATGGTGATGCCGACCGCCCGTTGATCGCGGATGAGAAGGGCCGCTTCGTTCGGGGCGATCTGGTGGGAGCGATCACTGCCGACTGGCTTGGCGTCAAAACGATTGTGACGCCGGTGACGTCCAACTCCGCTCTTGAAGAAAATTTCGAGCGCGTCATAAGAACACGGGTGGGGTCGCCCTATGTCATCGAAGGCATGGCGCAGGCCGTCGCCGATGGCATATCGGCGGTGGTCGGCTTTGAGGCCAATGGCGGTGTGTTGCTGGGGACGGATATCAGCCGGGACAATCGCACATTGACCGCGCTTTCGACCCGCGATGCGTTGCTGCCAATTCTCAGCAGTCTTGGTTCCGTCAAGGAGCTTGGCAAGCCATTGTCCGAAATCGCAGCCCGCTTCCATTTCCGTATTGCTCTTAGCGACAGGCTTCAGAATATCCCGCAGGAAAAGAGCCTCGCGTTTTTGGCCCTGTTGAAGAATGAGGCGACGCGAAGTGCACTGTTTCAGATGGACGATCCGATTGTCCGCTCCGAAACGATTGACGGCGTGAAACTCTTCTTTCATTCAGGCAACGCAATCCATTATCGCGCTTCCGGTAACGCGCCGGAACTGCGATGCTATGTGGAAGCTTCAGATGAGAGCCAGGCAGCGAAGCTTCTGGAAACGGGACTTGCCATCGCCCGCAACGCAACGAAGGACAACTGAGCAATGAGCTTTATTCCTGTCATTATCAGCGGCGGTTCCGGTTCCAGATTATGGCCGCTTTCGCGCGATGCGCACCCGAAGCCATTCATTGAGCTGCCCGATGGCAGCACTCTGATCGGCAAGACTTACAAGCGCGCGGCCCAGCTCGACGGTGTGGACCACATCCTCACAGTGACCAACCGTGACTTCCTGTTCCTGACGCTTGATGCCTATGCAGATGCGAAGGCGCCCAAAGTCGACAATGTGTTTCTGCTGGAGCCACTCGGGCGCGATACGGCACCCGCAGTTGCAGTTGCCGCGCTCCATGCCGCAGCGACTTACGGCCCGGATGCGACATTGCTTGTCATGCCCGCCGATCATTTGATTGAGGACGAGGCGGCATTTGCGGAAGCCGTATCAAATGCACGGCAGATGGCTGAGTCCGGCCGTATCGTCACCTTCGGTATCGTCCCGGATCATCCGGAAACCGGCTTCGGTTATATCGAGGCCGAAGGTACGGATGTGCTGCGTTTTGTTGAAAAGCCTGATGCCGAGACCGCGCAAACCTATGTTGAGAGCGGTCGATATTTCTGGAACTCCGGCATGTTCTGTTTCACGGCCGGAACCATGCTTGCAGCAATGCAGCATTTTGCGTCGGAAATCTTCAATGCCGTGCAGGCCTCGCTTGAACATGCCCGGCGCGGCGTCAACGGCGAGACCAAGACCATCGAAATCGCAAAGGACGATTTTGCGACTGCTCCTGCGATTTCCATCGATTACGCGATCATGGAAAAGGCCGACAATATTGCCTGCATTCCAGTGTCCTGCGGCTGGTCCGATATTGGTTCTTGGGCGGCGATGGCCGATCTCGTCGCGCCGGATGACGACGGCAACCGTCTGCGCGGTGAGACGGTTATCGAAGACACGACCGACAGCTTTGTTTTATCCGAAACCCGGCTGGTCAGCCTTGTCGGCGTTCACGATCTGCTTGTCGTGGACACACCTGATGCGTTGCTTGTAGCTCATCGCGACAAGGCGCAGGAAGTGCGCAAGGTCTTCAACAAGCTGCGGGCAAGCGGCCATGAAGCAGCCAAGCTTCATCGCACGGCCCATCGCCCATGGGGCACTTATACGGTTCTCGAGGAAGGCGACGGCTTCAAGATCAAGCGGATCGAAGTGAAGCCGGGGCGTCGCCTGAGCCTGCAGGCGCATCACCACCGCTCCGAACACTGGATCGTCGTTTCCGGCACCGCAAAGGTCACCAATGGCGACCGCGAGATTCTGCTCACGACCAACCAGTCGACCTATATTCCTTGCGGTTTCCGCCACCGGCTGGAAAATCCGGGCATTCTGCCGCTCGTGCTGATCGAGGTGCAAAGCGGCGAATATCTGGGCGAAGACGACATCGTGCGTTTCGATGATGTCTATGGCCGCACATAGGGCCGTCTGACCGGTAGGGAATAGAAGCGGGCCGAATTTATTCGGGAACCATTCGCCATCGCGGATGTTTGCTTTAACATGCCCAGCAAGGAACAGGACCCGGCAACCGACCAGATCGGTATGCCGGTCATCGACTTTCAAAAATACGCCCTTTTCTTCGATGTGGACGGAACCCTGCTCGATATCGCCGCCAGTCCGGATGGCGTTATCGTTCCAGTTGGTCTGCAAAAATCGCTTTCGTCCATTTCGGCGCGGCTGTCTGGCGCAATGGCGCTGGTCACGGGCAGGGCGATTGCGTTTATCGAGGAACGCCTTCCCGATTATACCGGCCCAATAGCTGCGCTGCACGGTGCCGAGTTCCGGCACGCATCCGGGCTGGTCGAACGGATCGAACCGGATGATCATTTTCTGATTGCCAAGGATTTTCTGCGTCAGGCTGCACTGCGTGTCAGCGGCTTTCTTGCCGAAGACAAGGGGAGCGCGGTGGCGCTTCATTATCGCGCCGCGCCTGAAAAAGCCGATCTGGCGCATGATCTCGTCAGCAAGGCATTGAAGCTCGCCGGGCCGGACTGGACCGTGCAGTCGGGCAAGATGGTTTTCGAGTTGCGCCCGGCGATCAGCGACAAGGGCGTGGCCTTGCGCCGCTTCATGAAGGAAGAGCCGTTTGCGGGGAGGGCGCCGATCGCATTCGGTGACGATCTGACAGATTTATCGATGCTTGACGCTGCAGGCGAACTGGATGGCACTGCGGTCGTGATCGGTCGTGCAATCGACCGTCCGGGCGCCACGTGGTTGGCGAACCCGGCAGAGCTTCGCCTCTGGCTATCCCGCCTTTGTGGCGATGAACAAGCAAAACAATGAGAGGATTTGATATATGGGTCGGCTGATCGTGGTCTCCAATCGTGTTCCCTTGCCTGACGAACAGGGCAAGGCCCCTGCGGGTGGGCTGGCGGTGGCATTGCAGGCCGCGCTCAGCGAACGCGGAGGCATATGGCTCGGGTGGTCCGGCAAGACCCTTCCCAATCGCCAGGTGCAGGAACTGGCGATCCGCGATGTGGGACCCATTCGCTACGCGCTGCTCGATCTCCACAAGAAGGATATTGATGAATATTATGCAGGCTTCGCCAACCGCATGCTCTGGCCGCTTTGTCACTATCGTCTGGATCTGATCGATTACACGCGCAAGGACATGGCCGGATATTTCCGGGTCAATCGCCTGTTTGCAAATCATCTTCTGCCGATGATCGAGCCGGATGATGTGATCTGGGTCCACGACTATCATCTCATTCCGCTGGCGGCCGAACTGCGCAATCTCGGTGTCACCAACCGCATCGGCTTCTTCCTGCATATTCCCTGGCCGCCTGCCGATATCCTGTTCACGCTACCCGTGCATGAGACCATCATGCGCGGCCTTGCATCCTATGATGTGGTGGGCTTCCAGACCGAGAACGATGTCGATAACTTCATCGGCTGCCTGCGGCGCGAGAAGATCGGCAAGCCGCTCAATGATGACGGATTGTTCGAAGCGTTCGGGCACCATTTTCGTGCCGAGCGCTTCGGTATCGGCATCGAGACGGCATCCTTCGCGAAGATAGCCGATAAGGCGCAACGTCATTCAACCGTAAAGCGCATGCGTGACAGCATGCTTGATCGCGATCTAATCATCGGCGTCGACCGGCTCGATTATTCCAAAGGTATCACCAATCGCATGGAGGCTTTCGAGCATTTCCTGAAGGTCGATCCCGGCAATCGCGGCAAGGTCACCTTTTTGCAGGTCACGCCGAAATCCCGCTCCGAAGTGCCGGAATACAAGGATATGCAACGCGCCGTGGCAGAACTGGCCGGTCGGGTGAACGGTGCAAACGCTACGGTCGACTGGACGCCGATACGCTATATCAACCGCTCGCTGAACCGGGAGGTGCTGGCCGGGCTTTATCGGCTGGCGGCTGTCGGACTGGTCACGCCGCTGCGTGACGGGATGAACCTTGTCGCCAAGGAATATGTCGCGGCACAGGACCCTGAAAATCCCGGCGTGCTGGTGCTGTCCCGTTTTGCTGGCGCCGCGCAGGAACTCGACGGCGCGCTTCTGGTCAATCCCTATGACACCGAGGCTATGGCCTATGCCATGGCCCGCGCGCTTGCCATGCCGCTTGCCGAACGCAAGGAACGGTTTGAAAGCATGATGGCCTTTTTGACCACGCATGACGTCAGTCGTTGGTGCGACGACTTTCTGAACCGTCTTTCACCCGGTTGAGAAACAAAGGGCTAATGCATGTCTCCCAAAAGTGGGAACCGGTTTTGGGAGACATACGAAAAAACAAAAAACTAAAGTGCATCCCGAAAAATGCGAAGCGGTTTTCGGAACGAGATGCACGTAAAAACAAAAAGCTGGAACGCATCCCGAAACCAGTTCCTGCTTTCAGGAAACAAGCTCCGGCTCACGGCTTGTCGACGCCGCGTTTGGCGGCTTCATCCGAAACATGAACCGCATAGTCGAAATTGGCTGAATCCGACGATAGCAAGGTCGCGTCGGATTCTCGGGCATCTTTGGGCGACATGCCGAAACGGACCTTGAATGCCTTGGTAAATTGCGTGCCGTCATGGAAGCCGCAACGATAGGCGATTTCCTTGAGCGAGACGTGGCGGCCACGTTCGTCGACGAGAATGCGATAGGCGCGATCCAGCCGTTTGTCACGGATAATTCTGGCCACGCCGCCGGCCATATCAAATGTCCGGTAAAGGCGCGAACGGGAGATACGCAGGCTTTTGACGATGAGATGCGGCCCTAGCAGCGGGTTGGAAAGGTTCTCGTCTATATAGGCGAGAATGCGCTTGCGCATGGGCAGATTGGCCGGAAGGGCTTCGACAGCACCGCCTTCCGTGCCGCAGATGCTGGCACCAAGCAATGTGAGCATTGCGTCCTGCGCGGATTGCGCCTCGATCCTGTCGAGATCTCCGCTCAGCGATTGCAGACTGCGGAGATAATTGAAAAGCAGACGCGTCATGGGTGCGTCGGCCAGCATGACGAGGCCATGCAGGTTGCGCCAGCCTGCGATCTTTTCCAGCTCGTCGCGCGGTATCATCACGGTGATGCGAGAGCCGCCGGATGCCTGGCTTTCAACGGTCTGCGTCAGGTCGATGATGACGATGTCGCCCTGCTTCGCCTCGACATCGCCCCCGTTGAAGTCTCCGTGCAGGTCGCCGCCGGTGATAAGCTGCAGGATATATTGATTGAGCCCGCCCTGGGCGATGAGCTTTGGGGCACGTGAGTAATTTTGTGAATTGAACGAAGTAGCGCCAATCTGGATAGAACCGATGGAGCGCGCGACAATTGACCCCGAAAACTGGTAATCGTCGTCTTCACTCGTGATCTCATACATGGGTTTGAGAACAGCGCGCCAGAATTCATTGCGCAGCTTGTCCTCGATCATGTCCGTCGAAATTGAAGTCTCGTTATTCATTACTAACCGTTCAGCCCAAGGTCATGGCGATTGATATGAGAGTGAATTATGCATGAAAAATCAATACTATGTTAGTTAATTGTGATGTGCTTTATTGTTGCTGCCAATAAATCGGAATTGCATTCTTATTGTCTGTAAATAGATTTGTCGACACGGTTTTGAGAATTGGGGTTTTATTTGTTATAAGTATATAATTATAAGCTAATATAAATAAATGAGCGACCTATACTCATATTCAGCCCCCGCTGGCGGGCTGAAAAGCCAAGACGTGGCGACCAAACAAACAGGCCTGCTCCGTGCCATTTATGCGCTGCGTTTTCCGGATGATTGGGCATAAGCTGCCATTGAATCTGGCCAGCTTCGAGCCGATATTTATATTTGTTTGAAAAGTGTTGCGATATGAGACTGTTTTATACCGCTTTGGCGCTTGCCCTGGTTAGCTGCACGAGTGTTGCGACGGCTGCCGGATTGAACGGTACGCTCGGGACCGAGTGCCGACGCATCGCCATTCAGGGGACCGGCTCTTCCGATACAGTAACGAGGCCATCCTGGGCCATGCCTCTATGGAATTCACCGTCAGTTCCCGCCAGTCAACGGTCGCAGCGTGCCATTGTCTATCCGCAGGCGGTGCCATCGCCGCAGCTTTACCGTTATGATTGCACGCCGACGCCCGCAGAACCGAATGCGGTTCCGCGGGCTGATTTCAGCGGTCAGTAAGGGCTGTCGACTTTACCCATCTCGACATAGACGGTCTTGATCTGGCTGTAATGAGCGAGGGCGGCAATGCCGTTCTCGCGTCCGATGCCGGATTGTTTGTAACCGCCGAAGGGCACTTCCACCGGTGTCAGATTATAGGCATTGATCCAGCATGTGCCGGCCTTGATCTGGCCAATTACGCGATGGCCGCGTGCGATATCGGCGGTGAATACGCCTGCCGCCAGACCGAATTCGGTATCGTTGGCGCGCGCAATCACTTCATCCTCGTCGGAAAATTCCAGGACGCTCATCACCGGCCCGAAGATTTCCTCGCGAGCGATGGTCATGTCGTCGGTTACATCCGTAAAGATGGTCGGCTCGATGAAATAGCCTTTATCGAAGCCTTGCAGCTTTGGCACGCCACCGCCGCAGGCAAGCGTTGCGCCTTCTGCCTTGCCCTTTTCGATATAGGACAGCACCTTGTCACGCTGGGCTCCATTGACGAGCGGCCCCATCTGGGTGGCTTCATCGAGCGGGTCGCCGATGCGAATTTTGCGCGTGCGTTCGACCAGCCGTTCGACAAAGCGCTCGCGCAGGTTCTTATGAACAAAGACGCGGGTGCCGTTTGAACAGACCTGCCCGGTCGAATAGAAATTACCCAGCATCGCGCCGCCAATGGCGCTTTCAATGTCAGCGTCGTCGAACACGATGATCGGGGACTTGCCGCCAAGTTCCATGGTGACATGCTTCAGATGTTCGCCTGCCTGAGCCATGATACGCTTGCCGGTTGGCACCGAGCCGGTCAGCGAAACCTTGGCCGTCAGGCGATGATTGACGAGTGCCGCGCCGACATCGCCGAACCCCTGCACGACATTGAACAAGCCGTCGGGGAGGCCCGCTTCCTTATAGGCTTCAGCCAATGCGAGCGCTGAAAGCGGCGTATTTTCGGACGGCTTGAAGATAAAGGCATTGCCCATGGCGAGTGCAGGCGCCGATTTCCACGCGGCGATCTGGATCGGATAGTTCCATGCGCCGATACCGACGCAGATGCCCAGCGCTTCGCGGCGCGTGTAGGCAAACGAACCGCCAAGTTCCACGAACTCGCCGTTGAAGCCGGAAATGATACCGCCGAAAAACTCCAGCGCATCGGCTGCCGAAGCGGCATCCGCCACCAGAGTTTCCTGAAGCGCCTTGCCGGTATCGAGCGTTTCGAGCTTCGACAGCTTCTTGTTCTTCTCACGCAGGATGTCTGCCGTGCGGCGCAGGATGCGTCCGCGCTCGACAGGTTTCAGCGCTGCCCATTCGCCCTGGGCCTTCAGCGCTGCCGCATAAGCCGCCTCGATCACATCCGGCGTTGCCGAATAGAGCCTGGCAATTTCCTCGCCGGTTGCCGGATAGATGACCGGCAAAGGCTTGCCTGTCTTGTCTTCAACGAATGCGCCGCCGATGAAATGTGAGGCTTTGGGTTGTGCTTTCATTGTGTGTTCCTACTTCGGAATGAAGGGAATAGGGGAGTAAGGGAATAAGGGAGTATGTTTGAGCGCAAAAAGCACGACCTGACATACTGCCTTATTCCCCTGTTCCCTTACTCCCCTAACGATCAGATACTTGCCACCGCGGATTGATCCACGGCTCCTGATTGGAGCGCGCGAGCGGCGTACGACCAAGAATATGATCGGAGGCCTTTTCGCCGACCATGATCGACGGGCCGTTGAGATTGCCGTTGGTGATGCGCGGGAAGATGGATGAATCCGCAACGCGCAAGCCTTCGACACCGATCACGCGGCATTCAGCATCGACCACTGCCGTTGGATCGTCAACCGCACCCATCTTGCACGTGCCGCATGGATGGAATGCGCTTTCGACGTGTTCCTTGATGAAATTATCGATTTCATCGTCGCTCTGAACATGTGGGCCCGGCTGGATTTCTGCTCCCCGATAAGGATTGAACGCGGCCTGTCCGAAGATTTCACGGGTCAGCCGCACGCAATGGCGGAAGTCGGCCCAGTCGTCTTCATGCGACATATAATTGAACTTGATGACAGGCTTTTCACGCGGATTGGCCGAACGAAGCGTCACGCTGCCACGCGATTTTGACCGCATCGGCCCGACATGGGCCTGAAAACCGTGCGATTGTGCTGCCGCCTTGCCGTCATAGCGGATCGCGACTGGCAGGAAGTGATACTGGATATCGGGATATTCCACGCCTGCCTTCGAGCGCACGAAAGCAGCCGATTCGAAATGGTTGGTTGCGCCGTCGCCGGTCTTGAAGAACAGCCATTCCACACCGATCTTCGCTTTCGAAAACAGGTTCAGCTTGGAGTAGAGCGTGATCGGCTGCGTGCATTCCTGCTGGATATAGACTTCCAGATGGTCCTGCAGGTTCTGCCCGACGCCGGGACGGTCGGCGACCACTTCAATTCCGTGTTCTTTCAGTTGTGCGGCAGGGCCGATGCCCGAGAGCATCAGGAGCTTCGGCGAATTGATCGATGAGGCGGCAATGATGACTTCACGTCGCGCACGGATGGTCGAGAAGCTGCGGCCTGCCTCGATCTCAACGCCAACCGCGCGCTTGCCTTCAAGCACGATCTTGCGCGCGAGGCCCTTGACCAGCTTGACATTCGGGCGCTTGAGGGCCGGTTTCAGATAGGCATTGGCGGCAGACCAGCGACGACCATTATGGATCGTCTGCTCCATCGGGCCGAAGCCTTCCTGCTTCTCGCCATTATAGTCTTCCGTGACTTCAAAGCCCGCTTCATGGCCTGCCTCGACAAAGGCATGGAACAGGGGAT
>Ga0180219_1000845_pt1 | contig 22135 bp, 21 predicted proteins | sample eDN3rd30CBELigMG_FD_151338 | JGI IMG/M metagenome (GOLD analysis project Ga0180219, IMG submission 151338) | Enriched Miracle-Growth compost microbial communities from Emeryville, California, USA - eDNA 3rd pass 30_C BE-Lig MG (version 2)... ...
TGGTTGCGCAGCTTCTCGGCGATGCCCAGGGCCATCTTGTTGGCGGCCTCGGCTTTGTCCTGCGGCAGGCGGGCCTGTTCCAGCAGCATCGGCAGCGCTTCGGTTTCCGGGCGGCGGTAGGCGGAGGTGATGGCGGCGCGCAACGTTGATTGGGGTAGGACGTTTTCCGCGAAATGCAGGAAAGGTTGCACCAGACTGAGAGGGTCGCTTTCCAGACCTTCAAGCAGTTGCTCGGCATCCTCCCCGTTGCAGAGGTTGATCAGGTCACCGAGCGCCTTGCCTTTCTCGCTGCGCTCGATGAACGTGTGTACCAGTTGCTTGATAATCCAGTGTGGGGTGCGTTCGACGCTCTGTGCAGCGCGCTTGAGGCGCTCACGGGTTTCCGTGGGCAGTTTTACGCCGACGGTGGTGGTAGTGCTCATAGGCCATCCTTCTCGAATTTCTGCGCGCGTCGTCGCGCACCTGTGAACATGGCGGCCAGCTGAAGGGCAAAATATTATTTCAAATGGCCGGTTGGTATACTTTTGATATCGAACATCAAGGTGTGCCCGAAAGGGCGGGGCAGGAGTGGCCCATCACGCGCATGCAGACAATGAAGAAAACGGTTACTGCCACGCAGCGGGCCTATGAGGAAATCAAGCGGCGCATCATGGAGGGGGGATTGGCCGAGGGAGCACCGATTCGCCAGGACGAGATCGCGCAGCTGATGGGGGTCAGCAAGATCCCGGTGCGCGAAGCCTTGATGCGTCTGCAGTCCGAAGGGTTGGTATTGATCACTCCGAACGCCGGAGCGAGCGTAGTGAAGCTGACGGTCAGTGACTACGTCGAGATGCTCGATATGCGCATGGCGCTGGAGTGCAGGGCTCTGGAACTGGCTGTGCCGAACATGGCTTCCAGCGACATAGCCAAAGCCCGCCAACTGCTTGCGGCCTATGACCAAGCCATGACACAGCAAGACTGGAGTGACCTCAACCTGCGTTTCCATGAATGCCTTTATGCCCCGGCGGACCGCCCGCGGCTCATGAACATGATTCGTTCCGTGCAGGACCTGATGGGGCGCTTGCTGCGCTTGCGGATCAGCATGGCGGCCGGCCATGCGCGCTCGCATGAAGAACATGTGCGGATTCTGGACGCGTGCGAAAAGGGTGACACCGAGCAGGCGGTAGCGTTGCTTCGGAAACACATCGAGCAAAGCCAGAAGGAAGTGCAAGGCTACTTCCGCAATCGTCCTCTGGAAGGCGTGGCCTGAGTTGCTCATCGCCTCAGCCCAGCCTGTCCTGTAGGCGCTTGTAGTGAGTCGCGATCTGTACGCCGAGCCCACGGAAGCGATGGAATGGGATGCCTGTGATACCTGAAACCGGGACTGCGAGGTCCTCGACAGCAGCCCCCAGTGCTCGCCTGGCGAGTTGTCCGCCAAGCGCCGTCGAGACAGCGATGCCCCGGCCGTTGCAACCTACGGCAATATGCAGGTTGCGCTGCGGCTCATGCACATGGGGCAGATGGTCCGTGGTGACGGCGAAGTAGCCGCTCCATTGGTATTCCCACTGTAAGGGGCCCAGTTCCCCGAACAGATCCTGACCTGCGCGCATCAGATAGGGCACTATGCCGCTGTGATCCAGGCCTGCTGTCGCGCCGGAGCCCCCCATGACCAAGCGGCCATCCGGCGAAAGGCGAAAGGACGTGAGTAGCTGACGGGCGTCCGAGGCCACCTGCCCATGTGGCAGAATCGCTTGGCGCATGGTGTCCGGCAGCGGCCGGGTAGCGATCTGGGCGGTACGAACCGGGACGAATGACGTGCGAAGACCTGGTACCAAATGTTCAGCGTAGGCACCTGTAGCCACTATCACTTGGCGGGCTCTGACGGTGCCGCCGGTAGTTTGCGCCTGCCAGAGGCCCGAGCGAGACAGCAAGGCCTGTACGTGGGTCCCTACGTACAGGCGCACGCCCAGGTATTGCGCGGCCCAGGCCAGGCCGCGGACATAGCTGAGTGGCTGCACCGAGCCTCCGCGTGGGTCGAGCCAACCTACTTGGTAGCGTGTCGTGCCAAGCTGCGTGGCCAACTCCGCACCCTCCAGTAGTCGCACCGCAACACCTCGCCTACTCCAGGCTGCATGACGGGCCTTTACTGCGCGAATACCCGTGCGGCTGAACGCTGGCTGGATCCAGCCCCTTTGGCTCGCCGAACAACGGATCCCCAGGCGCTTGATCAAGGCGAACACTTCGGCCGGAGCCTGCGCGCCGAACTGCACCAGACGTTGGCCTATGTCTCCGGGAAATCGCTGCTCGATTACGTCGGGGTCCTGTTTGAGGCCGGCGATTACCTGTCCGTTGTTGCGTCCGGAGGCTCCCCAGCCGGGTTCGGCTGCGTCCACCACGATGCAACTGCGTCCCCCTTCGGTGAGTTGAATGGCTGCTGCCAATCCGGTGAAGCCAGCTCCTATCACCAGTACGTCCGCGCTGGCGTCGCTCTCGAGTGGCCTCAGCGGTGGAGCGTTGATGGCCGTGTCGGCCCAGAGCGAGCGTGGCATTTGCAGAGGCTCGCCGATTAGCGAAGAGGGCGTCGGCGTGGGCATGTGTCAGAGTTCCGAAAATTCCAGGTACAGGCCGCAGCTGTAGTGCGGAGATACTCGGATCCTGGCGCCCAGATCCTCGAACGGCACTCCCTGCGATACCAGCCAGTGGTAGGTGTTACGAAGGCTTTCAACCCGCACCGTAGTACTGGCCAGGTAGGGTAAGGCGACACCTTCGAGGGCAAGGCCGCGCCGAGCGGCCAGTGCCTGGGTGATGATTCGTTGCACCCCACCATCGGGAAGGCGCACTTCGATTTCCTCGTAGCTCTGGCTCAGTCCCTTGGGGCCGAAATAGGGCAACAGCTGTTCGCGGACACCTTCCAGGCTTTCTACGACGGACACCATTTCGCTGACCTCCTGGGCGCCGTTGGGGTGTACCAGGAACTCTGGGCGGCGCAAGCGTTCGGGAGTCAGATGCTCGCAAACCAGTGAGGCCATCAGTGACGGTGCCTCGGTAGGGTCGAAGAAGACCAGGCGGAAGGAAACCGGAATGGCACCGCTAGCCAATTCGAAGTTGCGCGTCAATTCGCGCGGTTCGGCCGGGTGCAGGCCCGCCTCCAAGGCGTTGCGGTACAACTCGTGGTTGTCCAGATTCGAACGGAAGGCCATGCCCATCAACCCTTCGCGTACTTCTAGGAAGTGTTCCAGGCCGTGGGTATAGCGTGTCGGATCAGTGATGCCGCGATGTTCGAGATAGGTGTTGGGAAACATGATGCACCAGTTCCCAGTACCCCACTCCAAGTGCCTCCCGGCGGGCGGCACCATGAAGCCGAGCCTTTGGTACTGGCGTCGGGACTGTTCGAGGTCGCGGACGGCGATGATCGGGTGATCGAAACCGAGAATACCGATAGTCATGGGCTGTCCTGTGCAAGGGCGAGGGAGGTTATGAGCACCTTTGCTCGGCTATTGCTTAGGGGATGCGTAGAAGCGGCCGGCATGAGCCCAGTCGTGGGCAGGGATTTCGGAAAAGATCACGTCGATGGTCTCAATGGGGCAGTTGAGAGTTTCGGAGGTGAGGCGGGTGATTTCTTCGACGTAACGAGCTTTCTGCTCTTGACTACGGCCAGGACACAGCTCGACACGGACGATGGGCATGATGAGATCCTATGATTTATTATCTTAATTTTATGAATCGTATACTTTTTGGTTTGCACCGAGCTCTGGTGATCCCTTCGAAGGGATTAGGTCTGCTCAGGTGAAACCAAGGTACATCGGTATCTGAAAATATTCAATCGTATACTATTTTCGGTGCAACCCTCCGGTGCAACCGCTCGTCGAAATCACACTCCTCCCTTCAGCCAGCGATAGGGGCTGGGGCGTCCGGTCAATCTGTAGAAAACGTCTGCTAGAACGTCTCTCACCGCGCCAGCACTATGAGGCTCTGGTTCCATTCGACCATTTTCACCTCGGAAACTGGGAGCCTTGCCGTTATCGTCGTCCAGTTTCTCGGCCGAAACCTTGTGCGTCAGCGGGAAGGCCAGACGAACAGGCTCAAAGAAAATGGGGCCGATGGACCACATTTTTTGCATGCTAAAGCGAACTCACAAGTTGTCCGCCGTCGACCACGATCACCTCGCCGGTCATGTAGGCGCCGGCGCTGCCGGCCAGTAGCAGGAAGGAGCCTTCCAGTTCGCCCAACTGGCCGAGGCGGCGCATCGGCACGGCGTTTGCGGATGTAGGTCTGACCTTTCTCGTTGTCGAAGTAGGCGTCGGTCATCTCGGTCTTGAAGTAGCCCGGCGCGCCGGCCTTGACCGTGCGCTGCGCGGCGCATTGGGCTACGCGCCAGACGCCGTCGAGGTTGGTGGCGAGCATTTGGCGCCATTCTCTCTCGGTGATCTCCAGGGGGCGCAGGCCATTGCCGATGCCCGCATTGTTGAGCTCCACATCACATGAGCCTCTTATTGGTTTCCAGCGGGCATAGGGGTATCGCAATGGCCTGTTGCCTGCCTCTATTGATAGATCTCGGGCTGTGATATTCAGGCCTGGATTAGTTGTCATTCATCCCGAGGGAGATACCTATGGGGCATGCGTAGAAAGTGCGGCGTATTTCATGTTCGTCAAATACGAGTGCTACGTAGCGCGCAACGAACAGCCGCAAGATCGAATGCTGCTCCTCCTACGCACTTGAACATGCGCGGTCGAGTGAAATCGATTTTGCCCTTCATCGCCTCGGCCAGGCTGGTAACGGTGGACCAGTCCACACCTGCCTGCAGGTAATCCCCTGCCTCGCGTCGGCCTCCTAGTGGCTCATCGATGAATAGATCGCTCTGCAGGACCACTTCGGGAGCGTACTCGGCCATTTCCGGAATGAACGCTCCCACACCGATTAGCAGGCGATCTTTTACCGGCGGGCAGTGATAGACAGGAGTGCGCGAGGTCGTGGCGGTGATCACCACATCGACCTCGTCAAATGCTTTGGAGCGCAGGAGGGCCGGCGATAGTGAAGAGTTGCGATACTGCCTGCAGAACTGTTCGGCTTGTTCCAGTGTAGTGCCTTTGATCTGTACCCGAGCTCCTGGATATATCGTTTCAAGCGCTTGAAGGTGGCTGCTGGCTTGAGCCCCGGTACCTATAATCACTACACGGGGAGTAGAAGTCTCACATAGCAACTGCATTGCGACCATTGACAGCGCCGCGGTACGCCGGGCCGTGATAGTGATGCCATCCAATTCGGCAAGCATACGGCCCGTCTGAATGTCCCAGGCAGTTACAATCCCGTGAATGCTAGGAAGGTCGTGCTGAGGATTATGGGGGAGGTAGGTAACCAGCTTGTGCACTCCTAGGTCATAACTGACCGAAGGGAGCGAGGACATCTGCCCTCCTTTACCAAAAGGAAGGATCTGACGTTCAGGACAAACGATTTCCTGCTCATGAAGCTCAATGATCGCCTGGCGAATTTCATTGCACAGCCTGTCGAAGGGCAACGCAGCTGCAGTAGCTGATGCATCGAGCGTCAAGGGGGAAAAATCGGCTGAGTATTGAGGGTATTGCATCAACGCGAACTCCGACTTTGTATGCTCTTGGCCGGTATCGACGATGTACTTGTCGAACACCGGCCAAGAGGGGGCTCAAGAAGTTCAAACCCTGTCGTTTACAAGTCCTTCGCCAAGCGCAGACCATCGAAGATGGCAGCATGGGTATTGCGCGCCGATACGGCGTCGCCGATGCGGAACAGCTGGAACCTTCCCCCAGGATTGCGAATGACCGACTGCGGTACCCCGTCGATCAATTGATCGTGGGACATCTCGCCTAGGTTGGTGGAGTGGGGCTTGAGGCTGAAGTAGATATCATCCAAAGGGATGGTGCCGTGGTTGACCACCACCTGATCCACAATGCGCTCCTGGTCGACGCCGCCGTAATCGCTACCGATTTTGGCGACCAGGCGATCGCCACGGCGCTCGACGGATTCCAGGCGATACGTGACAGTGAAGGTCACATTGGGTCTTTGCAGGGTGCGCATGTAAGGCACTAGATTCATTGCCATGATCTCTGGAGAAAACGCTCGGTCCGGAGTCATGATTTCCAGATTGGCACCGGTGCTGGCAATGAATTCGGCAGCCTGCAGGCCAGGGTGATCGCCTGCATCATCGAATATCAGCACATTCTTGCCGGGTTTCACATCGCCGGAGATGATCTCCCATGCCGATGCCACCAGTTCGTTACCTGCGCTCAGAATCTCGGTGTGAGGAATGCCACCTGTCGCCACGATCACAACATCGGGATTTTCGGCCAGAACGGCATCGGCTTCAGCCCATTGGTTGAAGTGGAAGATCACCCCAAGTTTTTCACATTGGGCCATGCGCCAGTCGATGATGCTGATCATCTCGTGGCGGCGGGGACTCTGCGCAGTCAGGCGGATCTGCCCCCCCGGATCGTTAGCCGCTTCATAAACAGTGACATTGTGGCCTCTCTCCGCGCTGACGCGCGCCGCCTCCAGGCCTGCAGGACCCGCTCCGATAACCACTACCTTGCGCTGGCGAGGTGCTTTGGGAATCACATGGGGGATTTCCAGCTCACGGCCCGACGCCGCATTGTGGATACAGAAGGCTGCTCCTCCTTGGTAGATGCGGTCCAGGCAGTAGTTGGCACCGACGCAAGGGCGAATATCGTCTTCGCGTTTTTCGCGGATCTTTCGCACCAAATGCGGGTCGGCCAGATGGGCACGAGTCATGCCGACCAAATCGACCTTGCCGGTGGCCACTGCGTATCGAGCGGTAGCTACGTCAGGAATTTTCGAGGCATGGAATACCGGGAAACGGGTTGCGGCGCGAATTTCCCCGGCGAAATCCAAGTGAGGCGAGTTGGCCATGCCCTGAATCGGAATGGTATCGGTGAGCCCAGCGTCGGTATCGATGTGGCCGCGGTTGATGTTGAGATAGTCGAACATCCCACTGTCCTTGAGCATGTGTGAGATGGCCAGACCTTCTTCCTTGGTTAAGCCACCCTCGATCACTTCATCGGCGTTGTAGCGTATGCCTACGATGAACTCATTGCCCACGCGCTTTCTGACTTCCCTCACCACCTCGAACGTAAAGCGCAAACGGTTTTCCAGGCTGCCTCCATAGGGGCCGTCCAGGTCGTTGGTCATGGGGGACCAGAACTGGTCCATCAAGTGCCCGGCCGCGAATAGCTCGATACCGTCCATGCCGCCGGCTTTCATGCGTTCGGCAGCATCCCCGTAGTCCTTGATAATGCGCTCTATATCCCACTCTTCGATCTTCTTCGGGAAGGCGCGATGCGCTGCTTCACGTTTGTGCGATGGGGAAACGACGGGTAACCAGAATCCTTTGTCCCATCGCGTACGGCGACCCAGGTGAGTCAGTTGGATCATGACTGCCGTGCCCTCGTCATGAACCGCGTCAGTGAGGTCTTTGATCCAGGGCACCACTTCATCCTTCCAGACCAGCAAGTTGTTGAAAACGGGCGGGCTGTCTTTGGAGACGGAAGCGGAACCTGCCGTCATGGTCATTGCCACGCCGCCCCGCGCACGCTCCACGTGGTATGCGCGGTAGCGCTCCTTGGGCATGCCGTCTTCCGGGTACGCCGGCTCATGAGAGGTCACGATGATGCGATTGCGCAAGGTGAGGTGTTTGAGCTGGAAGGGCTGCAGCAGAGGATCGTTCGACATTTTGTTGTTTTCCATTGGTGTCACGGTGCAGCCAGATTAGGTACAAATGTACACCTGTGTCAATTGAGTGTTCATTGATGATCATTGAGTGGTCGTTGGTGTATATTTTTCTTGCGATCACCGAGTCGCTTTGTTAGAAAGCTGAAAACAAGATCGCCGCTCGACCTCGTGGGCAGGGGCATCCATGAAGGCCCGCGCTGGGAACGAGCGATCCGAAGCCAGGCAACTCACAATGGGTTGCCGCGAGTCGGTAGAGGAATAGCCGTGTTTGCGAACAGGTCGATGTTGAAGGTCCGTGAGGTCGGCAGATCGAGGCTTGGGGCAGCGTTCAGGTGCGTGCCCAGGGGCTGTGGTCGTGCAGGCAAAGAGCGGATGCAAACGGCGAAGCTACTCGGGCATATACGTTCGGGCATACTCTCTGGCAGGCGAGGTCAGTCACAAAGCCAATCGGCAATTGTTCCGGCTGGCGGACCGCCCTCGTACGACAAACCTGTGGAGAATGTAGTGAACGATACTGGGTGGCGCGGCTCTCCGGACGTATGGATCGGAGCTGCCTACGAGGCTCTTCTGGAGTCGGGCGTGGAAGGCGTGAAGATCATGCCTCTAGCTAAAAAATTGAACCTTTCCCGGACCAGCTTCTACTGGTTTTTTCCCGACCGTGAAGCACTCCTTGATGCTTTGGTCGATCTTTGGCGGGAAAAAAACACCGGCAGCATCATCAAGCAGGCGAATGCCTATGCTGACACGCTGGTCGAAGCGGTGTTGAACGTATCCGATTGCTGGTTCAGCAATGATGTCTTTGATTCACGTTTTGAGTTCGCCATGCGTAGTTGGGCGTTGCATTCAGCTCCCATTCAGGCAGAGATTCAGAGTGCCGATGAGCAGCGCCTCGAGGCGTTGCGGCAAATGTTTGCTCGGTTCGGCCGTGAGCCACTGACTGCTGATGTCTGTGCGCGGGCGTTATATCTGGTGCAGATCGGCTACATCACTATGCAGACCCGTGAGGATATGTCTGTACGTATGGGGCGCATAGCGGAGTACGTGAAATTGTTTACCCAGTGCGTCCCTATGAAGAAAGAACTCGAGCGGTTCTATTCTCGGCATAATTATTCGGTTGTGGAGTTGGTTTCCGACTAGATTGATCTAACCGATATTTATTGCTTGTAGGTCGCTTTCGATCAGCGCAGCGAGGTGCTGGTCGATAAATTGCTCATATTATATTTGACGCGTGCAGTTCGCTCGTGAGGGGTTTTGCACGCCTCAAAAGGCAATGTTTGGATACTTTGTGTCCTTTGTAAAGTTGTTAGGTCATGGATGGCGATACTTTAACTTGATATTTCACGCTTGTACTGGTCGCTGAAAATGAGGGTGTAAAGATGAACAATAAGACAATTGCAATGCTGGTTTCCATCATGGCCGCCGGAGCCACCCAGGCCCAGGCTCAAGCTGATTGCGGTGATGTGACAATCGCTAGTATGAATTGGAAAAGTGCAGAGGTTTCTGCCGAACTCGATAAATACATCTTGGCTGAAGGGTATGGCTGTGATGCTGCGGTAGTTGTTGGTGATACGGTGCCGACCATAATTTCCATGGCAGAAAAGGGCCAGCCGGACATTGCTCCAGAGGCCTGGGTTGACATGTTGCCTGAGGTGGTCAAGAACGAAATAAACAAGGGCACTTTGGTGAAGGCTGCTCCGATCCTGGCGGACCGAGGCGAGAATGGCTGGTGGATCCCGAAGTATCTCGCCGATGCACATCCTGAGATCAAGACGATCCGCGATGTACTGAAGCACCCTGAGTTGTTCCCCAATCCAGAGAACCCAAAGCAGGGAGCTGTATTTAATGGTGCCCAGGGATGGGCAGGGACGGTGGCTACCAGCCAACTGTTCAAAGCCTATAAAGGCGAAGAGGCTGGTTTCAAGCTTATTGACACAGGCTCGGCTGCAGGGCTCGATGGTTCGCTGATCAATGCTTATGAACGCAAGGCTGGCTGGGTAGGCTTCTATTGGGCTCCTTCTGCACTTCTTGGCAAGTATCAAATGGTCAAGCTTGATCATGGAGCTCCGTTTGATAAGAACAACTGGGACAATTGCATTACCGTTAGCACTTGTCCGAATCCAAAGCCCACATCTTGGGCGGTTGATCACGTTTACACCTTGGTTTCCAAACGATTTGCTGACCGTAGCGATGCCGGCGTGATGAGTTATCTGAACAAACGCTCTTGGAACAATGTCACAATCAGTGAGTTGATGGCCTGGATGACTGATAATCAGGCTTCTGGTGAAGAGGGGGCTCGTTATTTCTTGAAAAATAACGAAGCCTTGTGGACTCAGTGGGTTTCGCCAGAAGCGGCGCAAAAAATAAAAAAATCTCTCTAATAAAAGCGGTTGCTACAGTATTTGCTGCTGCCAGTAATAACAAAAAAACCGATGGCCATGGGCCGGGAGGAATAATGGACTGGTTTGATAAATTCCCGCATATGGACGACGAGTCCTTGCGCGCATTGAAAAAGACGATCGATGAAAGCTTTCGAGCATTCACCCGTTCCTACGGGGACAGCATCGAAGAGCTCTTCACTCCTCTGAAGATGTTTCTTACTTTTGCCGAACGACTGATGATCCAGACGCCTTGGCCTATTGTGATTGCAGTTATCCTGCTGCTGACTTGGCTGGCTAGTCGCAGTAAGAAGGTTGTCGTCGGTGCCTTGGTCGCTTTGCTCGCGATAGGCTACTTCGATATGTGGGAAGATACGATGAGAACCGCATCGATGATCTTCGTCTGTACCATTTTATCGATTGCATTTGGCATTCCTATCGGCATTTGGATGGCACGATCAGATCGTGTGCAACGGATTATCAATCCGATACTCGATGTGATGCAGACCATGCCGAGCTTTGTTTATCTAATTCCTGTAGTCATGTTGCTGGGTATCGGAAAGGTTCCTGGTTTGATTGCAGTAGTGATTTATTCGATTCCACCCATGATTCGCCTAACTAATCTGGGAATTCGTCTTGTCGACAAGGATGTACTGGAGGCGGCAGACGCCTTTGGTTCCTCAAGCTTTCAGAAACTTCGCAATGTACAGTTGCCGTTGGCGCTCCCAACAATTATGACCGGTGTCAACCAGACCATCATGATGGCGCTTGCGATGGTCGTGGTGGCCGCCATGATCGGCGTTCAAGGACTGGGGCAGCCGGTATTGAAGGCGATTTCTAATCAGTACTTCACTCTTGGCATCTTCAACGGGTTGGCCATTGTCGGTCTAGCCATTGTCTTCGACCGTGCGACCCAAGCGTACGGTAAGCGAATTCAGAAGCACATGGAGAACCAGCATGGCTGAGCAGCTTTTTTCCGGTATTCAGATCAATGGCCTTTATAAGATCTTTGGTTCCCACCCTGAGGATTTCATTGATGCGGTGAAGGCCGGTTTGTCGAAGACTGAACTGCTGGATAAGCACGCCCATGTCCTCGGGCTCAGGGACATTAACCTGGACATTCCCTCAGGCTGTATCCAAGTTATTATGGGGTTGTCGGGATCTGGTAAATCTACTTTGATCCGACATATCAACCGGCTCATTGATCCAACGGCTGGTGAGGTCTTGGTGAATGGGGTCGACATTGTAAAAATGAATGATTCTGCCCTTCGCGAGTTCCGGCGGCAGCAGACGGCTATGGTATTTCAAAAGTTTGCACTTCTGCCGCACCGCACGGTTCTGGAGAACACTCTATACGGCTTGGATATCCAAGGCGTCGCTCGGAGCAAAAGTACTGATATTGCCATGCGTTGGCTCGACCGTGTGGGTTTGAAGGGGTTCGAAAAGCAGTACCCCAACCAATTGTCGGGAGGTATGCAGCAGCGGGTGGGCTTGGCTCGTGCATTGGCTAACGATGCTCCTGTGTTGTTGATGGACGAGGCTTATTCTGCTCTTGATCCGTTGATTCGCGTCGATATGCAGACTGTTCTTCTAGATATCCAGAAGGAAATCAAGAAAACTATCGTATTTATCACCCACGATCTGGACGAGGCCCTGCGTCTTGGTGACCAGATTGCGATCCTGCGCGATGGAGAAATCATTCAACAAGGTAGTAGCCAAGACATCGTGCTTAGGCCGCAGGATGAATACATCGCTAACTTTGTACGAGAGGTCAACCGCGGAAGAGTCGTGGAGGTCGATGCGGTCATGACACCATTCCAACTGGGGCATAAGATAAGCGGACCGACCATCGCCTCCGGCACATCACTTGAGGAAGCAGCACAGTTGTTGTGCCGATGGCCGGAAGGAGAAGTTGCAGTGACGGGAGCCAATGGTGATCGCATCGGTGTGGTCAACCTGCGTCGAGTAGTAGAAGCCATGGTGTCGTTCCAGAACCAATGCCAGGAACCAACACGATCCAGTGCCCGTCCAGGAGCACAAGCCATTTCCTAAAGACACTCTTGTTATACCAAGCATTTGCCGGATGGATATGGTGCATCCCCTGTTTGTCCGGCTTTTCTGAACTTGCTACAGGTGCGGTATAGCGGGAAGTGCGCGGCATCGACTAATGCCGCACAGGTTATTACTCGGCGTTGAAGCAATATGCGGCAAGCTTGTTGCCATCAAGGTCGCGGGCGTAAGCAGCGTAGGCGTTGTCTGCCCAACTACGTGGACCTGCGGCACCTTCGTCCTTGCCGCCAGCCTGCAGGGCTGTGGCGTGGAAGGCATCGATAGCTGCGCGATTCGGGGCCTCGAAGCTGATCGTTACACCATTGCCGACGGTGGCTGGTTGCCCATTGGCGGGCTTGAGTACGAAAAAGGACGGCTTGTCGATTCCCCAGATGGAGCCGTTGTCACCCAGATCGCTGATACGCCTGAAACCCAGTTTTCCCAATACTTCATCATAGAACTTGCGTGCTTTGGCTAGATCGTTGGTACCAACGGTCACGTGGGTATAGATGGACATGGATATCTCCTTGGGTTTAGGTGGGTCAGATGAGACCCGAAGAAGGGAGCTGGCTAAGCCAGCTCCCGAAAAGTTAGAAATGCACGACTGTGCGGATACTTTTGCCCTCATGCATCAATTCGAACGCTTCGTTGATCTGTTCCAGGCCCATCGTATGAGTGATGAATTTATCCAGCGGGATTTCGCCTTTTTCGGCTTTTTCAACGTAAGAGGGGAGTTCACTGCGCCCTTTGACACCACCGAATGCCGATCCTCGCCACACTCGTCCGGTCACCAATTGGAATGGGCGGGTACTGATCTCAGCCCCAGCCGGGGCCACGCCAATGATCGTGGACTCGCCCCAACCCTTGTGGCAGCACTCGAGCGCTGCTCGCATGAGCTGGACGTTGCCAATGCATTCAAAAGAGTAATCGACACCCCCCTCAGTCATCTCGATGATGACGTCCTGGATCGGCTTCTGGTGGTCCTTCGGGTTGACGAAGTCGGTGGCGCCCAGCTCCTTGGCGATGTCGAACTTGGCCGGATTGATGTCCACCGCGATGATTCGCGAGGCCTTGGCCATCTTGGCGCCGATGATCGCCGCCAGGCCAATGCCGCCCAGGCCGAAGATGGCCACCGTGGCGCCTTCCTCCACCTTGGCGGTGTTGAGCACGGCGCCGATGCCGGTGGTGACGCCGCATCCGAGCAGGCAGACCTTCTCCAGCGGGGCGTCCTTGGGAATCCTGGCCAGGGAGATTTCCGGCAGCACGGTGTACTCGGAGAAGGTCGAGCAGCCCATGTAGTGGTAGATCGGCTGGCCGTTGTAGGAGAAGCGGGTGGTGCCGTCGGGCATCAGGCCCTTGCCCTGGGTGGCGCGTACCGCCTGGCAGAGGTTGGTCTTGCCGGATTTGCAGAATTTGCACACACCGCACTCGGCGGTATAGAGCGGAATCACGTGGTCGCCGACCTGCAGCGAGGTCACGCCCTCGCCCAGTGCTTCGACGATGCCGCCACCCTCATGGCCGAGGATGCAAGGGAAGACGCCTTCGGAGTCCTGGCCGGATAAGGTGTAGGCGTCGGTGTGGCAAACACCGGTGGCTTTAATACGTACCAGTACTTCGCCCGCCTGTGGAGGCTGAACGTCAACTTCTACGATTTCGAGAGGTTGGTTAGGAGCAAAGGCGACTGCAGCTCGAGATCTGATCATGGAAATGGGTACCTACCTGCTGTGGTTAGAAGTAGGTCCAAGATAGGAAAAGCAGCAGTCAAATGTTTGTCAAAGTGACATTGAATTCGGCCAATTGAACCCCCGATCTGGCCACGCCTGTAAAGAGGTAATGCTTGGTGATTGAAGGTAGTGAAATACCCATGCGGCGCATAGATATTGTGATATATCCCGAGTTCAAGTCGTTTGAGGCGATCGGCCCAATGACAGTATTCACCTATGCCAACAAGCATTTGCAGGCATTGGGTAAGTCTCCGGGATATGAACTGCGGCTTGTTGCCTCCACGCCGGGGTTGATAGTGTCTGATACTCAAATGTGTCTAAATGCCACTCATGGCTTGAGTGATACTGACTTGGCTCATTCGGTGTTGTTGGTCGGTGCCCATGAAATCGAGCGTATCGTTGATGAGCAGGCAGTACTAGTGGAGTGGGTTCGTCGCGTTGCTCCCAGGGTAGAGCGCTTCGCGGCTTTGTGTTCTGGAGCCTTCTTCCTCGCTGCAGCAGGTTTACTGCACAACCTGCGGGCAACTACCCATTGGCGTATGGCTAATACCCTTGCGCAGAGATATCCGTCGATTCAGGTAGACAGCGATTCAATTTTCATCAGGCAGGGCTGCCTATGGACTTCAGCGGGCGTCAGCGCATCGGTCGATCTGGCCTTGGCTTTCGTCGAGGCAGATTATGGGCATGAACTGGCGTTACAGGTTGCTCGCGATCTGGTGATCTTTCTGAAGCGTCCCGGTGGCCAGTCGCAGTTCAGCGCCAACCTTACTTCGCAGATGACTCAATCTTCCGGAATGCGTGCAGTTCAGGAATGGGTGCTGGAGAATTTAGAACAGAGAATTACCGTTGCCATCATGGCCGAACAGGCAGCTGTCAGCCAGCGCCATTTCAGACGTATCTTCACTCGGGAGGTTGGCATGAGTCCGATGGAGTTTGTCGAGCGTGCCAGGATAGACAAGGCAAGACGGCTGTTAAGTGAAAGCGATTTGCCGCTCAAGAGCGTAGCGTTCCGGTGTGGCTTTGCTACCACCGACCAGATGCGACTGGGATTTCGTAAATTCCTCGGCATAAGCCCCAAGGAGCATCGGGAGCGCTTTTTGGGCAATCCTCATTGAGGTTCGGCATGCCGATGGAGCGTATCTTGCCCCTTGGCTTTCTCAATCAGTGCTTGCCAAGTATTATGAAGCGTCCCAGGCTTGGTGCCGGCCAGTGCACCAGCAGAAAATCGACATAATCGGCGGATCATTTTAGGTGTTGTATATGAAAAAGCCGCCTAAGTCGGCGGCTAAGATAAGGTGAGAGACCTGAGCCCTCACCGCACCACGGAGAAGTAGATTACTTCGCTGCCCAAGCATTGAAGCGTTGTTCAAGTTGTTCGCCATAATCTGCCCAGAAGGCACTGTCCAGATAAATCTGACCGGGCATGTTCTGTGGGGCTGTAGGCAGGATGGATTGAAGCTCCTGATCAAGTAGATCGAAGGTCTTCCGATTAGTGGGCGAGTAGAACAAGGTTTCGGTGTAGACTTTCTGCTGTTCGGGACGGCTTGCGAAAGCGATAAATTCCTTAGCCTGGGCCACATTGGGACTACCCTTGGGAATAGCCCAGGAATCGAAGTCCAAAATGCCACCGTTCCAAACGATGCGTAATCCGGTATCTTTCCTCAGTGCGGCCACTCGACCATTATAAGCAGAGCTCATGACCACGTCGCCCGCCATTAAGTACTGCAGTGGCTGAGCGCCGGCGGTCCACCATTGGATGTAGGGTTTGAGTTCATCCAGTTTACGGAAGGCGCGATCTTGTCCTTCCTTGGTCGCCAGTACCTTATAAATATCTGTAGAAGGCACACCATCTGCCATCAGCGCATATTCAAGATTGTGTTTGGCCCCCCGACGTAATCCGCGCTTGCCTGGGTATTTCTTTACATCCCAGAAATCCTTCCATCCCTGAGGTGGCGTCTTAAGGCGATTGGAGTCGTAGGCCATCATATATGAGGACACGTGCAAGCCAACGCCACAAGGGGTAATGGTGCCTTTCTCGAAGCTGGACGCATCCTTGATCATAGAGGGATCCAGCTGTTCGAAGAGGCCTTCATCACAACCGGATAGCAACTCAGGAGACTCCACCTCGACGACGTCCCAAGTGACACTGTGAGTGTCTACCATTGCCTTGATGTTGGCCATCTCACCATTATATTCGCCAGCAATGACCGAGGTGTTCGTCTGCTGTTTGAATGGGGTGTAGAAAGCTTTTACTTGGGCTTGTTTGCCAGCGCCGCCAAACGAAATCACAGTGATGGGGGCTGCATGAGCTGGCAGGTTAACCAAGCTAAGGCAAAGCGCAATGGAGAATATCGTAGATTTCTGGATGTTGGGCATGTTCATGACCTCTTCATGCGGCTGCGGGGGAGTACGGCTCAGGCTTCCTGTTCCATCTCTTCGCTTACCGGTTTCTTATTCGTACTGAGGTGATTGCGATTCGGATTTACTCGTTATTGAGTGCAGCCGTGACAGCATTGAGGGAAGCGGCAAAACACTCGATAATCTCATCGATTGCTGAGGCGTCAATGATTAAAGGTGGGCAGAAGCCCACAGTGTCTCCCATGATTCGGATGATCACTCCGCGCTTTTGCATCTCGGTGTTGATCATCGTGCCGATTTGACCAGGTGCAAGCGTCTTGCCCTGTTTCAAACGCTCAGGAAGCAATTCCACGGCGGCGATCAGACCAACCCCTCGCACCTCACCGACCAATTCGTGTTCAGCGAAACGTGCCAGTCCTGCCCGGAGGCGCTCTCCCATCGCCGCTGCGTTAGCTATCAGGCCCTTGTCCTCAATGACTCGAATCGATTCCAAAGCCACTGCTGCAGCTACTGGGTGACCACCGGCGGTGAAGCCGTGACCAAAGGTACCGACACGTGCTGTTTCATCGGCGATGGGTGCATAGAAACGTTCATTCAGAAGAATGGCAGAGATTGGTAAATAGGACGACGACAGTGCCTTGGACAAAACCATGGCATCCGGACGTATGTTGTAAGTTTCGCTGCCAAACATCCGCCCAGTGCGACCAAAACCACAGACGACTTCGTCTACTACTAGCAGAATGTCATATTTATTCAGCACGTCCTGAATCTTCTGCCAGTAACCTGATGGGGGCGGAACAATGCCGCCGGCACCGAGTACAGGCTCACCGAAGAAGGCCGCTATGGTATCCGGACCTTCGGCGAGAATCAGTTCTTCAAGTTCCCGGGCTCGGCGTGTCGAAAAATCTTCTTCGGTTTCTCCGGGCAAGGCATCGCGCCAATAGTGAGGGCTGCCGGTACGTAGAACGCGCTCAATCGGCAAATCGAAAGAGCGATGATTATTGGGCAGCCCAGTCAAGCTGCCCGAACCGATAGTGACGCCGTGATAAGCACGATCACGGGCGATCAGCTTCTTCTTAAGCGGTAGGCCGAGAGCGTTGGAGCGGTACCAGATCATCTTCATCAGCGAGTCGTTGGCTTCGGAGCCGGAGTTGGTGAAGAACGCCTTGCTCATCGGTACTGGTGCCAGTGAGATGAGCTTTTCGGCCAAGTCGATTACCGGTCCATGGGTGCGGTGGGTAAAGTTGTGATAGAAGGGCAGCTTCTCCATCTGCTTGGTGGCTGCATCTACCAAGCGTTGTTCGCCGAAGCCTACGGCGACGCTCCATAGCCCAGACATTGCCTCGATATAGCGCTTGCCGGACTGATCCCAGACGTAGATGCCTTCGCCTCGCTCGATAATCATCGGCCCGCAGTTCTCGTGCTGCCGGGCGTTGGTGTAGGCATGGAAGTGGAACTGCACATCGCGTTCCGCGTAAGTCTCACTGTTGCTCATGGCGATGCCTCGTGGCGTTGCTCGGTGGGTCAAGCCGGATAATCCGGGATGTATTCGCTGATGGCCTGAGGGCTGGTGAAGGCACGTATGCCCTCGTTGCCTCCCTCGGAGCCGAAGCCGCTGTCACGGACGCCACCAAAGGGCATTTCCGGCAGGGACAGAGCGAAGTGATTTATGGCTAGCATTCCGCACTGCAGCTTTGTGGTGGCTTCAGCGATAGCAGCCGGATGGTTGGCGAACAGGTAGGCGCCCAAGCCGACCGGCAGCCGATTAGCCTCGGCCAATGCTTGCTTCAGGTTTTCGGCACGGGTCACCAAGGCCAGCGGACCGAATGGTTCTTCATTCATCGCACGGGCCTGTAGCGGTACATCGGCGAGCACAGTCGGGGCGTGGAAGAAACCGGGACGCGGCAGACGTTCGCCACCACAACAGACTCGTGCGCCGCGTGCGGCAGCATCGGCAACCAAGGCCTCAATGTGGTGCAATTGCCGCTCGGTGGTTAGCGGTCCCATCTGGCTTTGGGGATCATCGCCCGGGCCGATCCGCAGTTGCGCCGCTGCCGCTGCAAATCCCTCGACGAATGCTTCGTAGAGCGGCTCCTCGATGATGAAGCGTGTCGGCGAAACACAAACCTGGCCGGCGTTGCGGAATTTCCAGCGCGTCGCCTCGGTAATCAGTCTCGGCAGGTCGGCATCTCGAGCGACTACCACCGGGCCATGACCGCCCAATTCCATGACGACCTTCTTGAGCTCTTTGCCAGCAGCGGCGGCGATCTGCCTCCCCACGCCAGCCGAACCGGTTAGGGTTACCGCTCGGATCTGAGGTGCCGCAATCAGAGTCTCGGCGATTGCTGAAGGCTCACCCCAGAGCACACTAATGGCTTGGGGCGAAACGCCAGCGTCGAGCAATGCACGCGCTATCAGCCATGCTGGTGTCGGGCTGATTTCTGCCGGCTTCACTACGACCGCGCAACCCGCCGCCAGCGCCGCGCCTATCTTCTGCATCGCTCCCCAGGCTGGGAAGTTCCAGGCGGTCAAAGCCGCCACCGGGCCGATTGGCCTAGTCAGTACTCGCAAGCGCAAGTTGGAACTACGAGAGGGAACCTCACGGCCATACAGGCGCCGGCCCTCTTCGGCATGCCAGTCGAGTAGGTCGGCGCTGGCGAGCCATTCGGTACGCGCTTGCTCCAGGGGTTTTCCTTGTTCTCGGGTAATAGCGAGTGCTCCGCGCTCACAGTCTTCGCGCATGGCAGCGGCTGCGCGGCGCAGGATCGTGCAGCGCTCGTATGCCGACAGCGCGGCCCATTCCTGTTGTCCCAAAGCAGCCAATTCAGCCGCTTCCAGGGCTTCTGTCTGTGAGGCCCGCGGCAGTTCATGCAGCGGGGTCGCAGTAGCTGGGTCTAGAACGTTCAGCGTACCGGCGGAACCTTGCGAGCGCTCGTGACCACCGATGATCAACTTGGCGATTGGATGGTGCATGGCAGATGTTCCTCCAGGGCATGTAGGGTCAGCGAAGGCCATCGAGGCCCTGGACGTCCTCCTTGCGCAAGCCGCCCAGACGAGAATGCACGCGTCCGCCTGACCCCATCACCAGAGCAAAGAGAATCTCGTTCGGCCTCGGAGCATCCTGCAGGCCGACTTCCATGCTGTTGAAGTGGCTGCGTACGAAAGACGCGTGGATATAGTGAACCGGGACCATCAGGCGGTAGCCGGCGGAGCCTACCGCCTTGTTTGATGGCACCATGGCTTTGGGATGGCCGAGCGTTTCGCGCATTGCCCAGCCGCCGGCTTCATGCCAAACGGCAGCATGTTCCAGCTCGCCATTGACGCCGACGATGGCGGCCTTGCTATAGACCTCAATATTGTCGCGTCCCAGCAACTGGATCAGATCATTGGCCAGTTCGGTGCCCAAGTTGCGCAGCTCAGCCATGAACGGTAGAAGGTCGGGCTCGTAGCGGCCTGCGAACGGGTTGTCGACAACCGCCATGGCTGCGGCCAATTGCGTCGGGCTTTGTGGGGGTGGTCCGCCTTCGTGGTAGATGGTTTCAAGAGTCAGAGACTTCTTACGGATATTGATCAGCGACATCAGTGCGCCTCCACGGCCAGCGTTTCTCGATTGACGACGCGATAGATCTCGGTGTTGTCCGCACCGTCAGGCAGCCTTGCACAGGCTTGGCTCCAGATCCTTTCGCACAGGGTCAATTGCGGTGCTTCGAAGTTGCAGGCGTCCTGAAGCTCTGCGGCAGTTCGTAAGTCCTTGGCCATCAGCGACAGGGCAAATCCTCCGGCGAAGGTTCGTGGGATGATGAACTGCTTGACCTTGGTCTCGCTGGCAACATTCCTGCCGCTGGAGGCGTTGATGATGTCGGTGACTACATTCAGGTCCAGCTTCAGGCGCTCGGCTATCGCCAGCGCCTCACTGATGGCTAGCAGGCCTGCTGCATATACGTAGTTGTTCAACGATTTGATTGCATGAGCGGAGCCAAGATGGCCTGTGGGAATGATGGTTTCTCCCATGCAGCGCAGGTAAGGGATTGCCTTGTCTCGAGCGGATGCGTCTCCGCCCACCATGATGGCTAGCTTGCCAGTGCGTGCCTTGGCTACGGCTCCGGACACTGGCGCGTCTATCAGCATGATTCCTTTCTCCGCTAACTTTCGGCCTTGTGTCTGGGTTTCACCGGAACTGGAAGACCCCATGTCGACGACAAGCGAGCCAGGGCGCAGGACGTCACGCAGTCCGGGTCTCTCCGCGCTGCCGCTGAGTACATCGTTGGTGATCAAGCTGTTGGGCAGAATGGTTATTACCAGGGTGCATTCACCCAGGTCCTCTATGCACTGTGCGCGAAACAAGCGCTTGCCCCAGGCGGGATTTTGGCTCAGTTGCTCGAAGGGGCTATCCGCGCAATCCAGGGCATAAATGCGCTCGTCGCGGGCGTTGACCAGGTTTTCCAACATGGGCAATCCCATGTTGCCCAGGCCGATGAATCCAATAGCGTTTTCCATGAAGAGGGGTCTCGTCTCAGTACCTTGAGGGGAACTGGGAGTGATCCTATAGCTTGCCCAGAATGCTGTCGTATGCTGGGATGGAGAGAGGTATAACGCGGTGTTATGGGAGCTTCGTATGCGCTTCAAGCTGCGGCAGATGGAAGTGTTTCGGGCTGTGATGGTGACTGGTTCAATGAGTGGCGCGGCCCGCTTGCTGAATGTTTCGCAGCCGGCGATAAGCCGCATGGTCCAGTACACCGAATCCAGCCTGGGCATCCGTCTTTTCGAGCGTCAGGATGGCAAGCTCTACCCGACGATAGAGGCAGAACTGCTGGTCAAGGAAGTCAATAATCTGTATGCGCAAGCGGAGCTGATTGATAAGTTCGCTGTAGAATTATCCCGGGCGCCCCAGGAGACCTTGCGCGTGTCCGCGAGTCCTAGTCTGGCGCTCACGCTGTTGCCACGGACCATCGCGCGCTACCTAAAGGTTTATCCTGAGGCCGTGATTAAGTACCACACATCACTGCTGTCCGAGATGAAGCAGGAACTGCTAGCCGGTAAGGCGAACCTGGCGATTTCGGTCTTGCCTATCGATGATCCGAACGTGGTCTGCGAACCGTTGGCTCGTGGAAAAATGTCCTGTCTGTTACCGCGCGAGCATCCACTGGCAGCCAAAGGCAGTGTCGGTCTGGCTGACTTGTGTAATTTCCCAATGATCGCTTACGAGCGTGATATTCCCTTTGGACGCCTGATTACCGGAGCTTTCGAGCAGCGCTCGCTAAGTACCAGGATCGCAATGGAGGTTCCCAGGGCCGAACTGGCGATTGCCATGGTGCGTGAAGGGCTCGGTTATGCACTGGTGGATGAATTAGCCATCGGTGATCTTCCTCAATCTACCGTTCTGCTGCCGCTGCAGGAGGATATTGGCTTCACTATGAGCCTGCTTCGCTCTCGATATGAACACAGCACAGCAAATGGTGGTTTGAAATTCATAGCCATGCTGCGCGAGGATATTCGTCAGCAAGGCAGGGCAGTGACCTCTTGATGTACCATCTCTGGAATAATTCATACGGAAATATTGAGCCTGTGCTGCCTAGGTCCTGTGCGAAAAGTACTGCTGTAGACAGCGCAGGGTGCAGGCCAGTGTGACCATCGCGGCAAAACTTCTGGCTAACTTGTCATAGCGGGTGCCACGGAACCGTTGATACATCGTCGACCAGGGGCCGAAGCGTATCTACCAGCCAAGCGCAATGAGCGTGCAGCCGAAAGCTACCTGAACAAGATGCTCGAGCGTCATGCTCGACCGATGATCGTGCGAGTAGAGCTTCCCAGCGGGTTTACATACAAACCGCAGCCACTGCGCCACGACGCCCGCAGGCCCCCCGCATCTGGCCTGCAGCACGGTGCAATGTGCGAATTCTGCCGGCAATCGTCCTTTTCCTTATAGGCCG
>Ga0180219_1000846_pt1 | contig 22117 bp, 30 predicted proteins | sample eDN3rd30CBELigMG_FD_151338 | JGI IMG/M metagenome (GOLD analysis project Ga0180219, IMG submission 151338) | Enriched Miracle-Growth compost microbial communities from Emeryville, California, USA - eDNA 3rd pass 30_C BE-Lig MG (version 2)... ...
GAGTTTCGGCGGCCATAGCGAGAAGGAAACGCCCGGTCACATTCCGAACCCGGAAGCTAAGCTTCTCAGCGCCGATGGTACTGCAGGGGGGACCCTGTGGGAGAGTAGGACACCGCCGAACATTTTTTGAGAGAAGGCCGGCCCCTTGCGGGGTCGGCCTTTTCGCATTTCCGCGAGGTCGCACCGTTTCTCGCGAGGTCGCACGGTTCTTCGCGAGGTCGCACCGTTTCTCGCGAGGTCGCACCGTTTATCGCTCGGTCGGACGAGCTCAGGTGACTCGGCCGGGGAGAAGCCCTGCGGCGCGCATCGCCCGCGCGAAGTCGGGAAGGTCCGTGAGCGCCGGTGATCCCCATCGCTCGCACTTCCATTTCGTCGCGGCTTCGACAGCGGCTTCCCGCTCCTGCTGGAGCTGCATGATCTCGTCGACGGTGCGGCCCCGGAGGATCCCGGCGTCCGAGTACTTGATCTGCCCGTCGAACTCACCCCATTTGCAGAGATGCGGCCATGCGAAGTCGAGCAGCGCATAGCGTCCGTTGCGAAGCTCGACCCGATACTGCAGTTCGGGGGTGGGGACGCCGAGCTCCCACATCCACAATCGACTCACGCTTTCGCCGGGCGACCCCGCCCGGCCATCGGCGAACTCGGTCACGAATCGTGCTTGACGGATGCCACGCGCGCCGGGGTGGGTGCAGACACGCTCGCGGACAGCCTGCCGGAACCTCTCGGCCTCGGGTTCGTCGTACGTGTTCGTCTTGTCGTCCCAGGCGACCTTGTGCAATGCGGCGTCGAAGACGACGACCGCCGCTTCCAGCGACACGCTCCGGATGACGTCATAGACGGTCCGCTCAAGCGAGGTCACCCGCATCCCGTCGACCGTGGCGATGTCGGCGTGGGGGAGCGGAACATGATGTCGACGGATGTCCCCGCCGTTGCTCCGGGTCGCGCCCGCGGGGAGGGCAACGTCGACGCGATCGGCGTTGAGGCGAAACAGAGGCAGCCCGTGGAGCGCAGCTGCAGTGATGTGCGTGATCGTGCACTGTGTGTTCTTGAGCGACGCCCACACGGCGGAGGCGCGCACGCGCAGGCGGTCCTCGACGAAGAGCCCGGACCAGGCTGCGTCGAAGACGTACACCCCGGAGCGCAGTCGGCTTACGTGGTCGGATGTGACGAGTGGATGCGGCATCCGGCCGGCATGGATGGGGAGGGGCTCGTGATCCTTCAGCAACATGCCAGTACTCTGCCGCGCACGCGCATCGGTCGGGCGGCGGCATCCGCGATCTGTGGATATCTCGGGGGTCGGCACCTGCTGTGGAGGAGTGGACGAACCTGATGCCGACGTACGCGACCTCGCGAGGATGCGTGCGACCTCGCGAGATCCCGTGCGACCTCGCGAGATCTCGTGCGACCTCGGCGTGAGGCGGCCGGGCGGCAGGGCGGCCGGATTTGCGACACGCCCGGGATACACGTAGACTGTTGAGGTTCCATATTCCGGAAAGTGCGCCCAGGCGCGCGCCGGATCACTGCCAGGGCAGTGCATAGACGAGAGTCTAGGCCGCGGGCAGCAGAACGAGCACAGGACGGGTGAAGATCCGTCGGACTGTGCGCCACATCCCTCACACCACTTCCTTGCGGGGCAGTCGCGTGCGTGGGAGCCGGGTGCCCGGCATCCGGTCTGACAGCAGAACAGTGGTGCAGCATCACCGGAACAGCCGGTGCACGTGCCAAGGCGCGCAAGCGTCGTCGTGCGTCCAATGCGCGAAAGCGTAAGACGCGAGAAAGAGAGTGAGCAGACAATGGCGGGACAGAAGATCCGCATTCGCCTGAAGTCGTACGATCACGCGGGGCTTGACAGCTCGGCGCGCAAGATCGTCGACACCGTGACCCGTGCCGGCGCCTCCGTCGTCGGCCCCGTGCCGCTTCCGACCGAGAAGAACGTCGTGTGCGTCATCCGGTCGCCGCACAAGTACAAGGACAGCCGCGAGCACTTCGAGATGCGCACCCACAAGCGTCTGATCGACATCATCGACCCGACGCCCAAGGCCGTCGACTCGCTGATGCGCCTTGACCTGCCGGCCGATGTCAACATCGAGATCAAGCTCTGAGGTTCGACATGGCTGACATCAACAACAAGACTTCCAAGGGACTGCTGGGCACCAAGCTCGGCATGACCCAGGTGTGGAACGAGCAGGGCAAGCTCGTCCCCGTCACCGTGATCGAGATCGCGCCCAACGTGGTCACCCAGGTCCGCACCCCCGATAAGGACGGCTACAACGCCGTCCAGATCGCCGCGGGCCAGATCGACCCCCGCAAGGTCACCAAGCCCCTCGAGGGCCACTTCGAGGCTGCCGGCGTCACGCCGCGCCGCCACGTGACCGAGATCCGCACCGCGGACGCCGCTGACTACTCACTCGGTCAGGAGCTCACCGTGGACGGCACCTTCGAGGCCGGCCAGCTGGTCGACGTCGTCGGCACCAGCAAGGGCAAGGGCACCGCGGGTGTCATGAAGCGCCACAACTTCAAGGGTGTCTCGGCCTCGCACGGTGCACACCGCAACCACCGCAAGCCCGGTTCGATCGGCGCCTCGTCGACCCCGAGCCGTGTCTTCAAGGGCATGCGCATGGCCGGCCGTATGGGTGGCGAGCGCGTGACCGTCCTCAACCTCACGGTGCACGCCGTCGACGCCGAGAAGGGTCTGCTGCTCGTCAAGGGCGCCGTCCCCGGCGCGCGCGGCCGCATCGTCTACGTCCGCAACGCAGTGAAGGGTGCCTGAGTCCATGGCTGACACGACCCTCGACGTCCGCAAGGCGGATGGCAAGAAGGCCGGCTCGGTCGAGCTGCCCGCCGCCATCTTCGACGTCAACACCAACATCCCGCTGATCCACCAGGTGGTCGTCGCACAGCTCGCGGCCGCTCGCCAGGGCACCCACTCGACCAAGCGTCGCGGTGAGGTCTCGGGCTCCGGCCGCAAGCCGTTCAAGCAGAAGGGCACCGGCAACGCGCGCCAGGGCTCGATCCGCGCACCTGAGCACACCGGCGGTGGCATCGTCCACGGGCCGAAGCCGCGCGACTACGCGCAGCGGACCCCCAAGAAGATGATCGCCGCGGCTCTGCTGGGTGTGCTCAGCGACCGCGCCCGCGGTGAGCGTCTGCACGTGGTCGAGTCCTTCGGTCTGAAGGATGCCCCGTCCACCAAGGCTGCTCTCTCGGTCCTCAACGACCTGGGTGCCGTCAAGAACGTCCTCGTCGTCGTCTCGCGCGACGATGAGCTGACCGTCAAGAGCGTGCGCAACCTCACCGAGGTGCACGTGCTGACGTTCGACCAGCTGAACGCCTACGACGTGGTCGTCTCCGACGACATCGTCTTCACCAAGGCCGCCTTCGACGCGTTCGTCGCGTCCAAGAGCGGTGCCACCGAGGAGGTCTCGGCATGACCGCCGTGAACAAGGACCCGCGCGACATCATCCTGAAGCCGGTCGTCTCCGAGAAGAGCTACGGCCTGATCGACGAGGGCAAGTACACGTTCTACGTGGACCCCCGCGCGAACAAGACCGAGATCAAGCTCGCCATCGAGAAGATCTTCGGTGTCAAGGTGGCGTCGGTCAACACGCTGAACCGCGTCGGCAAGGCCCGTCGCACCCGCTTCGGCACCGGCAAGCGCAAGGACACCAAGCGCGCCGTCGTGACCCTGAAGTCGGGCACCATCGACATCTTCACGGCAGTCGGCTGACGGTCGGGATAGAGGACTAGAACATGGCTATTCGCAAGTACAAGCCCACGACCCCGGGTCGCCGCGGCTCGTCGGTGGCAGACTTCGCCGAGATCACCCGATCGACGCCGGAGAAGTCGCTGCTGAAGCCGCTCTCCAAGACCGGTGGTCGCAACAACCAGGGCCGCATCACCACCCGCCACATCGGCGGTGGCCACAAGCGCCAGTACCGCGTCATCGACTTCCGTCGCAACGACAAGGACGGCATCAACGCCAAGGTCGCGCACATCGAGTACGACCCGAACCGCACCGCGCGCATCGCGCTGCTGCACTTCGTCGACGGCACCAAGCGCTACATCCTGGCGCCGGAGAAGCTGCGTCAGGGCGACATCGTCGAGTCGGGTCCCTCGGCCGACATCAAGCCCGGCAACAACCTGCCGCTGCGCAACATCCCGACCGGTACCGTGATCCACGCGATCGAGCTGCGTCCGGGCGGCGGCGCCAAGCTGGCCCGTTCGGCCGGTGCGAGCGTCCGTCTGGTCGCCAAGGACGGCCCGTACGCGCAGCTGCGTCTGCCCTCGGGCGAGATCCGCAACGTCGACGCGCGCTGCCGCGCCACGATCGGCGAGGTCGGCAACGCCGAGCAGTCGAACATCAACTGGGGCAAGGCGGGCCGCAACCGCTGGAAGGGCATCCGCCCGACCGTCCGCGGTGTCGTCATGAACCCGGTCGACCACCCGCACGGTGGTGGTGAGGGTCGCACGTCCGGTGGTCGTCACCCCGTGACGCCGTGGGGCAAGCCCGAGGGCCGCACCCGCCACGCGAACAAGGAAAGCGACAAGTACATCGTGCGTCGTCGCACCGCCGGCAAGAAGCGCAAGTAGGTAGGAACAGAAGATGCCACGCAGTCTCAAGAAGGGCCCCTTCGTCGACGAGCACCTGCTTCGCAAGGTCGCTACGCAGAACGAGGCGGGTACGAAGAACGTCATCAAGACCTGGTCGCGTCGCTCGATGATCGTCCCGGCCATGCTGGGTCACACGATCGCCGTGCACGACGGTCGCAAGCACATCCCCGTGTTCGTCAGCGAAAGCATGGTCGGACACAAGCTGGGCGAGTTCGCGCCCACCCGCACCTTCCGCGGCCACGAGAAGGACGACAAGAAGGGCCGCCGCCGCTGACGCGGGGGCGCAAGAGGAGAGAGAAATGGTGGAGTCCATCGCACGCGTGCGACACATCCGCGTGACCCCTCAGAAGGCTCGTCGTGTCGTCGCTCTCATCAAGGGCAAGCAGGCCGAAGAAGCCCTCGCCATCCTGAAGTTCGCGCAGCAGAGCGCCAGCGAGCCGATCTACAAGCTCGTGGCATCCGCCGCCGCCAATGCACGGGTGAAGGCCGACGCGGCCGGCGAGTTCCTTGATGAGCAGGATCTGTACGTCAAGAACGCCTTCGTGGACGAGGGGACGACGCTCAAGCGTTTCCAGCCCCGCGCACAGGGCCGCGCGTTCCAGATCAAGAAGCGCACGAGCCACATCACCGTCGTGCTCGCGACCCCCGAGGTCGCCGAGGCCGGCGCAGCAACGAAGAAGGCGAGCAAGTAATGGGACAGAAGGTAAACCCGTACGGCTTCCGCCTCGGCATCACCACCGACCACGTGTCGCGGTGGTTCTCCGACTCGACGAAGCCGGGCCAGCGCTACGCCGACTACCTTGCCGAGGACATCAAGATCCGGCAGCTGCTCCAGAAGCAGCTGGACCGCGCCGGTGTCTCGAACATCGAGATCGAGCGCACCCGTGACCGCGTCCGCGTCGACATCCACACCGCCCGTCCGGGCATCGTGATCGGTCGGCGTGGTGCGGAGGCCGAGCGCATCCGCGGTGAGCTCGAGAAGCTCAGCGGCAAGCAGATCCAGCTGAACATCCTCGAGGTGAAGAACCCCGAGGCCGACGCTCAGCTGGTCGCCCAGGGCATCGCCGAGCAGCTTTCGGCCCGCGTGGCGTTCCGTCGCGCGATGCGCAAGGGCCTGCAGGGCGCGCAGCGCGCCGGCGCCAAGGGCGTCCGCATCCAGGTGTCGGGCCGCCTCGGCGGCGCCGAGATGAGCCGGTCGGAGTTCTACCGCGAGGGCCGTGTGCCGCTGCACACGCTCCGCGCGAACATCGACTACGGCTTCTACGAGGCGCGCACCACCTTCGGCCGCATCGGCGTGAAGGTCTGGATCTACAAGGGCGACCTCACCAACAAGGAGCTGGCTCGCGAGCAGGCGAACCAGAAGCCCGCCCGCGACCGCGGTGACCGTCGTCGTGCCCCGCGCAACGAGGCACCCGTCGCAGAAGGAGCATCGGCGTAATGCTTATTCCCCGTAAGGTCAAGTTCCGTAAGCAGCACCACCCCGGGCGCAGCGGCCAGGCCACCGGCGGCACGAAGGTCTCCTTCGGCGAGTTCGGCATCCAGGCATTGACCCCGGCGTATGTGACCAACCGTCAGATCGAGTCCGCTCGTATCGCCATGACGCGTCACATCAAGCGTGGCGGCAAGGTGTGGATCAACATCTACCCCGACCGCCCGCTGACCAAGAAGCCCGCTGAGACCCGCATGGGTTCCGGTAAGGGCTCGCCCGAGTGGTGGGTTGCCAACGTCAAGCCGGGCCGCGTCCTCTTCGAGGTCGCGGGCGTCGACGAGCAGCTCGCTCGTGAGGCGCTGACCCGTGCCATCCACAAGCTGCCCCTGAAGGCACGCATCATCAAGCGCGAGGAGGGCGACGCGTAATGGCGATCGGCACCAAGGAGCTCGCCACGAGCGAGCTCGACACGTACGAAGACCAGCGCCTCGTCGAGGAGCTCCGCAAGGCGAAGGAAGAGCTGTTCAACCTGCGCTTCCAGTCCGCCACGGGCCAGCTGGAGAGCCACGGCCGCATCCGTGCGGTCAAGCGCGACATCGCGCGGCTGTACACCGTGATCCGCGAGCGCGAGCTGGGCATCCGTGCCACGCCCGCTCCGGTGGAGACGGGCAAGGCGAAGAAGAGCAAGGCGAAGAAGGCGGATGCCGCTGCCGACGCCGAGGTGAAGGAAGAGGCTGAGTGATGGCCACCGCGAAGAAGGCCGAGGCCGAGGTCGTCGAGACCGCCGGTCACGAGCACGCTGAGCACGACGTCCGCGCGGCGGGCGCCCGCGGCTACCGCAAGTCCCGCCGCGGTTACGTCGTCAGCGACAAGATGGACAAGACGATCGTCGTCGAGGTCGAGGACCGCGTGAAGCACCCCCTCTACGGCAAGGTCATCCGCCGCACCGAGAAGGTCAAGGCGCACGACGAGAACAACACCGCCGGCATCGGCGACCTCGTCGTCATCAACGAGACCCGGCCGCTGAGCGCCACCAAGCGCTGGCGTCTGGTCGAGATCCTCGAGAAGGCCAAGTAAATGATTCAGACAGAGTCCCGACTCAAGGTCGCCGACAACACCGGCGCCAAGGAGCTGCTCACCATTCGTGTGCTCGGCGGCTCCAACCGTCGCTATGCCGGTCTGGGTGACGTCATCGTCGCCACCGTCAAGGACGCCATCCCCGGCGGCAACGTCAAGAAGGGCGATGTCGTCAAGGCCGTGGTCGTGCGCACCGTGAAGCAGACCCGTCGCGCCGACGGCTCGTACATCAAGTTCGACGAGAACGCCGCCGTGCTTCTGAAGAACGACGGGGAGCCCCGCGGCACCCGTATCTTCGGCCCGGTCGGTCGTGAGCTTCGTGACAAGAAGTTCATGAAGATCGTCTCGCTGGCCCCGGAGGTCATCTGATCATGGCGAACATCAAGAAGGACGACCTGGTTCAGGTCCTGTCGGGCGCTGACCGCGGCAAGCAGGGGAAGGTCCTCGAGGTCATCCCCGAGACCGAGCGCGTCATCGTCGAGGGCGTGAACTACGTCACGAAGCACACCCGTGTGGGCCAGACCCAGCGCGGGACCAAGACGGGCGGCATCGAGACGATGGAAGCCCCGATCCACATCTCCAACGTCGCCGTCGTCGACCCCTCGAGCAAGAAGCCGACCCGTGTCGGCCACCGCATCGAGGAGAAGATCAAGGACGGCGAGAAGCGCACCGTCCGCGTGCGCTACGCCAAGAAGTCAGGTAAGGACCTCTGATGAGCACCACCGCTGCTGCGGAGGCTGGCAAGATCCAGCCGCGCCTCAAGCAGAAGTACAAGAGCGAGATCCAGCAGAAGCTGCAGGACGAGTTCGGGTACGAGAACGTCATGCAGATCCCCGGCCTGGTCAAGGTCGTGGTCAACACCGGTGTCGGCGAGGCAGCTCGCGACAGCAAGGTGATCGAGGGCGCGGTCGCCGACCTCACCAAGATCACCGGCCAGAAGCCGGTCGTGACCAAGGCCCGCAAGTCCATCGCGCAGTTCAAGCTGCGTGAGGGCCAGGCCATCGGCGCGCACGTCACCCTCCGCGGTGACCGTGCGTGGGAGTTCCTGGACCGCCTCGTGAACCTCGCGCTGCCCCGCATCCGCGACTTCCGCGGTCTCTCGGACCAGCAGTTCGACGGCCACGGCAACTACACCTTCGGCCTCCAGGAGCAGTCGGTCTTCCACGAGATCGACCAGGACCGCATCGACCGGGTGCGCGGTTTCGACATCACCGTCGTGACCACCGCCGCCACGGACGACGAGGGTCGTGCTCTGCTGCGTCATCTCGGCTTCCCGTTCCGGGCGAAGGATGCCGCGGCCTGAGTTAGGCTGGATGCTTTGCGTCGTTCCGGCCCTGGCCGCGCGGTCGGGGCCGGAACGACATCCCACAACTGAACAGCAGTCATAGAAGGTCGACCGTCGTGTAACGGCGTGCCGAAACCTTATGAACAAAGGAAACACGAAATGACAATGACAGACCCGGTCGCAGATATGCTGACCCGTCTGCGCAACGCGAACTCGGCGCACCACGACTCCGTGTCGCTGCCGAGCTCGAAGCTCAAGAAGAACATCGCCGAGATCCTCAAGCAGGAGGGCTACATCGCCGACTGGGTCGTCGAAGGCGCCCGTGTCGGCGAGACGCTGACCCTCACGCTGAAGTACGGAGTGAACCGCGAGCGGTCCATCGCCGGCATCAAGCGGGTCTCGAAGCCCGGTCTGCGCGTCTACGCACGTTCGACCGAGCTCCCCAAGGTCCTCGGCGGCCTGGGCGTTGCCATCCTGTCCACCTCCTCTGGCCTCCTCACGGACCGCCAGGCCGAGCAGAAGGGCGTGGGCGGGGAAGTTCTCGCCTACGTGTGGTGACCCGCCATGTCGCGAATCGGACGTCTTCCCATTGACATCCCTGCCGGTGTGACCGTCGAGGTCTCCGGGCAGGAGGTGCAGGTCAAGGGCCCCAAGGGCGAGCTGGCGCTCACCGTGGCACGCCCCATCGAGGTCAAGGTCGAGGAGGGCCAGGTTCTGGTCTCCCGTCCCGACGACGAGCGCGAGTCGCGCTCGCTGCACGGCTTGACCCGCACGCTCATCAACAACAACATCATCGGTGTCACCCAGGGCTACACCAAGGGCCTCGAGGTCGTCGGCACCGGCTACCGCGTGCAGCAGAAGGGCGGCTCGGTCGAGTTCGCCCTCGGGTTCTCGCACCCGGTGCTGGTCGACCCGCCGACCGGGATCACCTTCACGGTCGAGGGCAACAACAAGCTCACCGTGAGCGGCATCGACAAGCAGGCCGTCGGCGAGGCGGCTGCGAACATCCGCAAGATCCGCAAGCCCGAGCCGTACAAGGGCAAGGGCGTGCGCTACGCCGGCGAGGTCGTTCGGCGCAAGGCCGGAAAGGCTGGTAAGTAAGCATGGCTGTGAAGTCGAAGTCCGACGCCCGCGCGCGTCGCCACGCCCGTCTTCGCAAGAAGGTCGTCGGCACCGCCGAGCGCCCGCGCCTGGTCGTGACCCGCTCGTCGCGTCACGTCTTCGTTCAGGTCGTGGACGACAGCAAGGGCCACACCGTGGCCAGTGCCTCCACCCTCGAGTCCGACCTCCGTGCGTTCGACGGTGACAAGACCGCCAAGGCCCGCAAGGTCGGCGAGCTCGTCGCCGAGCGCGCGAAGAGCGCCGGTGTCGCCGAGGTCGTGTTCGACCGTGGCGGCAACCGCTACGCCGGTCGTGTCGCGGCCATCGCCGAGGGCGCCCGCGAAGGAGGGCTGAACCTGTGAGTGACAACAAGGAGACCGAAGTGACCGCCGACCAGGCAGCGCCCGAGCAGGCGGCCGAGGCCACCACGGCCGAGGCGCCCACCAACGAGCGCGAGCAGCGCCGTGGCGGTCGTGGTGACCGCAACTCGCGCGGTCGCGACCGTGACCGCAACTCGCGTGACCGCGGCGACAACCAGTTCCTGGAGCGCGTCGTCACCATCAACCGCGTGTCGAAGGTCGTCAAGGGCGGCCGCCGCTTCAGCTTCACGGCCCTCGTGGTCGTGGGCGACGGCAACGGCGTGGTCGGTGTCGGCTACGGCAAGGCCCGTGAGGTGCCGCTGGCGATCTCGAAGGGTGTCGAAGAGGCCAAGCGCAACTTCTTCCGCGTTCCGCGCGTCGGCAAGACGATCCCGCACCCGGTGACCGGTGAGGCCGCCGCGGGTGTCGTGCTGCTGCGTCCGGCCGCCGCCGGTACCGGTGTCATCGCCGGTGGTCCGGTCCGTGCGGTCCTGGAGTGCGCGGGCATCCACGATGTCCTGTCGAAGTCGCTCGGCTCGTCGAACACGATCAACATCGTGCACGCGACCGTCGAGGCGCTCAAGAGCCTCGAGGAGCCGCGCTCCGTCGCAGCCCGTCGTGGCCTGGACTTCGACCAGGTCGCGCCGGCCCGTCTCGTCCGTGCCGAGGCCGCTGAGGCGGCCGCCGCACGTGAGCAGAAGGTAGGTGCCTGATGGCGTCCCGTCTGAAGGTCACGCAGATCAAGTCCAAGGTGAGCGAGAAGCAGAACCAGCGCGACACGCTGCGCAGCCTCGGCCTGAAGCGGATCGGCGACTCGGTCGTCCGTCCGGACGACGCGCAGACGCGCGGTTACGTGAAGGCCGTCGCCCACCTCGTCCAGGTTGAGGAGATCGACTGATGGCTGAGAAGGCCGAGAACACAGAGGCCGTCGCGGCGGAGCAGGTCGAGAAGAAGACCCCCGCCAAGAAGGCCCCCGCGAAGAAGGCCGCTGCCGCCAAGGCGCCGGCGAAGAAGGATGCCGCTCCCGTGGTGCGTCCCGACGTCGTCAAGGTCCACCACCTGCGTCCGGTCCCGGGTGCCAACACCGCCAAGACCCGCGTGGGTCGCGGTGAGGGCTCCAAGGGCAAGACCGCCGGTCGCGGCACCAAGGGCACCAAGGCGCGCTACCAGGTGCGCCCCGGCTTCCAGGGCGGTCAGCTTCCGCTGCACATGCGTGCGCCGAAGCTGCGCGGCTTCAAGAACCCGTTCCGCGTCGAGTACCAGGTCGTGAACCTGGGCAAGCTCGCCGAGCTGTACCCGAACGGCGGAGAGGTCACGGTCAGTGACCTCGTCGCCAAGGGCGCGGTCCGCAAGAACGAGCGTGTCAAGGTGCTGGGCACCGGAGACATCGCCGTCAAGCTGAACGTCACCGTCGACAAGATCTCGAGCTCGGCTGAGCAGAAGATCGTCGCGGCGGGCGGCAGCGTCGCGGTCGCCACCGCGGAGTAGTCAGCCAGACGGGGCCGGAGGGTTCATCCTCCGGCCCCGTCTTGCATCCCGGCGTCCCGCAGGGCGGGAACGCTGAGATACGCTGGTTGCCTGTGCGCACCGTGTCGTGCGCCGGAAACCCTTCTGGAGGAATCCACTTGTTCAGCGCCATCGTGCGGGTCTTCCGCACCCCCGACCTGCGTCGGAAGATCGGCTTCACCCTGGCGATCATCGTTCTGTATCGCCTGGGTGCACACATCCCGACGCCGTTCGTCGACTTCATCAACGTGCAGCAGTGTCTGAAGGACTCGGGCGGCACGCAGGGCCTGCTGTCGATGGTCAACCTGTTCTCGGGCGGCGCTCTGCTGCAGTTGTCGATCTTCGCGCTGGGCGTCATGCCCTACATCACCGCGACGATCATCGTGCAGCTGCTGCGCGTGGTCATCCCGCACTTCGAGACCCTCTATCAGGAGGGCCAGGCGGGCCAGGCGAAGCTCACGCAGTACACGCGCTACCTGACGATCGCGCTGGCGCTGCTGCAGTCCACGACGCTGGTCACGGTCGCCCGCAGCGGTCAGCTGTTCGGCTCGTCGGCCGCCACCAGCTGCCAGCAGCTGCTCACCAACGACGTGTGGTGGGCGCAGCTGCTCATGATCCTCACCATGACGGCCGGCACGGGCCTGATCATGTGGTTCGCCGAGCTGATGACCGAGAAGGGCATCGGCAACGGCATGTCGATCCTGATCTTCACCTCGATCGCCGCGACGTTCCCGTCGGCCATGTGGGCCATCAAGCAGGCGAAGGGCTTCGAGGTCTTCCTCATGGTGCTGCTGGTCGGCATCGTGATCATGGTGCTCATCGTGTTCGTCGAGCAGTCGCAGCGGCGCATCCCGGTCCAGTACGCGAAGCGCATGGTGGGCCGGCGCACCTACGGCGGCACGAACACGTACATACCGATCAAGGTGAACATGGCCGGTGTGATCCCGGTGATCTTCGCCTCATCGCTGCTGTACATCCCGGCGCTCATCGCCCAGTTCAACCAGCCCGCCGCCGGTGAGTCCCCGGCCGGCTGGGTCACCTGGATCAACAACTACCTCGTCAAGGGCGACCACCCGCTGTACTGGCTGTTCTACTTCCTGCTGACGATCGGGTTCACCTACTTCTACGTCGCGATCACGTTCAACCCGACCGAGGTCGCCGACAACATGAAGAAGTACGGCGGGTTCATCCCCGGCATCCGTGCCGGGCGACCGACCGCCGAGTACCTCGACTACGTGCTCACCCGCATCACGCTGCCGGGCTCACTGTACCTGGGTCTCGTGGCGCTGATACCGCTGATCGCCCTGGCGACGGTGAGTGCGAACCAGAACTTCCCGTTCGGCGGCACCTCGATCCTCATCATGGTCGGTGTCGGTCTTGAGACGGTGAAGCAGATCGACGCCCAGCTGCAGCAACGACACTACGAAGGACTCTTGCGATGACCTCATCCGCCCGCTTGTTGATCGTCGGCCCGCAGGGATCGGGGAAGGGGACGCAGGCCGCGCGCATCGCGCAGGCCCTCGGCATCCCCACCGTCTCCACCGGCGATGTGTTCCGTGCGAACATCCAGGCGGGCACGCCCCTCGGCGAGCAGGTCAAGGCGATCACCGCGGCGGGCAACCTCGTCTCCGACGAGCTGACCGGGCAGATCGTGCGCGATCGGCTGAGCGAGGCGGACGCCGCCGGCGGGTTCCTCCTGGACGGCTACCCGCGCAACATCCGGCAGGTCGGCGACCTCGACGCGTTCCTCTCCGAGCGCGGCGAGAGCCTCGACGCGGTCATCGAGCTGAACGTGCCGCGCGATGAGAGCATCGCCCGTCTCTCGCTGCGCGCGAAGGAGCAGGGCCGGGCCGACGACACCGAAGAGGCCATCGCGAAGCGCCTGTCGATCTACGAGAGCGAGACGGCGCCGATCCTCGAGGTGTACCGCGAGCGCGGCATCGTCGACACGATCGACGGGGTGGGCTCGCTCGACGAGATCACCGCGCGGATCACCGATGCGCTGTCCGCGCGCGGCATCTCCCGCGCCGCGACGGTCTGACATCGTGCTGCGACGCGGCATCTACAAGTCGCCCGCCCAGCTGCGGGGGATGATCGAACCCGGCCTGATCACGGCGGGCATGCTCGACGCCGTGCGGGCGCTCATCGTGCCCGGGACGACGACGCTGCAGCTGGATGCCGCGGCCGCCGCGGTCGTGAAGGCGCGCGGTGCGCTCTCCAACTTCCAGATGGTGCGCGGCTACCGCCACACGATCTGCGTATCGGTGAACGACGAGGTCGTGCACGGGATCCCCGGCGAGCGGGTGCTCGAGCCCGGTGACATCGTGTCGGTGGATGCCGGAGCCGAATACCGCGGCTGGAACGGCGACTCGGCGATCACGGTCGTCGTGCCCGACCCCGCACGCCCCGAACTCGTGGCCGCACGCGAAGAGCTCTCGCGCGTCACCGAGGGCTCACTGTGGGCGGGGATCGCGGCGCTGGCGTCGGCGAAGCACCTCGGCGAGGTGGGCGGCGCCGTGCAGGACTACATCGAGGCCTCCGGGCACGACTACGGCATCCTCCGTGACTACGTCGGTCACGGCATCGGCCGTCGCATGCACGAGAACCCCTCGGTCTTCAACTACCGCGTGCCGGCACCGGGTCCCGAGGTCAGGCCCGGGCTCGCCGTGGCGATCGAGCCGATGGTCGTCGGCGGCAGCGATGAGACGTTCGTCGGCGACGACGACTGGACGGTATCGACCGTCGACGGCACCGACGGCTCGCACTGGGAGCACAGCGTCGCCGTCCACGACGGCGGCATCTGGGTGCTGACGGCGCCCGACGGGGGAGCGGCGGGGCTCGCCGCCTTCGGCGTCACCCCTGTTCCGATCGACTAGAGCGAGGACCCATGGCCACCGCTGCACGCAAGACGAACTGGTTCGCGATCTGGCTGAGTATCGCCGCCGTGGTGGTGATCGTCGTCGTCACCGGCATCGTCATCGCCGTGAATAACAAGCCGACCGAGCCGGGCGCGACCCCGCAGAGCAGCGTGGTCGATCAGACGACCGGGGCGATCTCGTTCGGCGACGGCGACGACACGATGGACACGTACATCGACTTCCTCTGCCCGATCTGCAATCAGTTCGAGCAGGTCTACGGCTCGGCGATCACCGCGCTCGTGGACGACGGCAGCATCACGCTCAACGTGCACCCGATCGCGATCCTGGATCGCTACTCGCAGGGCACGGAGTACTCGTCGCGTGCAGCGAGCGCGATGTATGCGGTGGCGGTGGCGGACCCCTCCCACGCGTACGACTTCATGAGCGCGCTGTTCGCGAACCAGCCCGAGGAGAACTCGACGGGGCTGACCGATGCGCAGATCGTCGAGGTCGCGAAGAAGGCGGGCGTGAACGTGACGGCGAGCCTCGAGAAGGCGATCACCGGGCATGCCTATGTGTCGTTCGTGCAGAGCCTGACGCCGAAGACGCCGCTCGCACCCGGCGCGCAGGGGATCGGCACGCCGACGATCGCGATCAACGGCGAGACGATCGCGCTGAGCACCCTGCCGAGTGACCCGAGCGACATCCGCTCGCTCTTCTCGTGAGCGCAGGTGCTTCACACGAGGCGCATAGGCTGAGCATGCAGGATGACGGTAGCCGGTGCCGCGTGCGCCGGATCCACGAGCTGCGGGGCCGGCGCTGAGGGGCGCACGGACCGTTTCGAGCAACGAGAGCGAGTAATGCATGGCCAGCACTGTGCGCAAGACCAACTGGTTCGCCATCTGGGTGAGCGTGATCGCTGTCGTGGTGCTGGTCGGTGTGACCGGCGTCGTGATCGCGATCAACAACCAGGCGACCGCGCCGGGTGCGTCGCCGTCGGGCGGGATCGTCGACACGGATGCCGGAGCCGTCGTCTTCGGCGACGCCGACGCGCCGAACACCATCGAGACCTACGTCGACTTCCTCTGCCCGTACTGCAACCAGTTCGAGCAGGCCGAGGGTGAATCCATCAAGAAGCTCGTCGACGACGGGACCGCGGTGCTCAAGGTGCACCCGGTGACCATCCTCGATGACGGCACGTCGCCGTCCGGCTTCTCGAGCCGCGCCGCGAGTGCGTTCTATGCGATCGCGGTCGCCGACCCCGACAACGCGTACGCCTTCATGCAGGCGATGTACCAGAACCAGCCGGCCGAGAACTCGGCGGGCCTGACCGACGAGCAGATCATCCAGATCGCCAAGGACGCGGGGGTGAACGTCACGAGCGACCTCGAGAAGGCCATCACGAAGAACACGTACCAGTCGTTCGCCCAGTCCAAGGGCCTGCCCTCGGACGCGACCGGCACCCCGCACGTCGTCGTCAACGGCACCGCGGTCTCCGTGACCTACTCGTTCGACTCGGACATCACGGCGCACCTCAAGTAATCGCCGGCCCGGAGAGGGCCGCCGCGCACGGGGCCGGACACAGCACATCGGAGCTGTGTCCGGCCCTTCGCCGTACCCCGTGCTCTCAGCTAATGTGCACACCGCTGTGCAGATTGTGTGTATGATCGATCGGGTGCGAATGAGTTGGCGGGTCTTCCGGCGTGACGTGGGGCGACTGCTCCGCCAGCGCAAGGCGTGGATCATCGTCCTCGGCGTGCTCATCACCCCCGCCCTCTACGCGTGGTTCAACATCAACGCGTTCTGGGATCCGTACGGCAACACCGGCAACATCCGTGTCGCGGTGGTCAACCTCGACGAAGGCGCGACCTCCGAGCTCACCGGGCAGCTCGACGTCGGCGCTCAGGTCGTCGACCAGCTGAAGAGCGACGATCAGCTCGGGTGGACGTTCATGGGCGAGGACGACGCCCAACGCGCGGTGCGCAGCGGCGACGCGTACGCCGCCATCGTGATCCCGGCCGACTTCAGCCGCGATCTCGTCAGCATCACGACGGGGGAGTTCACCCAGCCCCAGCTGCGGTACTTCGTCAACGAGAAGGCCAGCGCGGTCGCGCCGAAGGTCACCGACGTCGGCGCGTCGGAGATCGACAAGCAGATCACGAGCGCGTTCTCCGAACAGGTCGCGCAGGCGGCGACCGAGGCGCTGAAGAACGCCGGCGGCGAGGTGCAGGACCAGCTGCTGTCCGCGAAGGGCAAGACGCTCAACGCCGTCGACGAAGCGACGGACAGCGTCGCGGCGGCGCGTGAGAAGCTCACCGGGCTCTCATCGGACCTCACCGCGTCGCGCGACGACGTCTCGTCGGTGCGATCGACGCTCGGCGGCGTCGACGCGACGCTCGGCGATGTGCAGACCGCGATCGGTCAGGCGCAGTCCATCATCTCCGACGCGCAGACGCAGGTGGTCGCGTTCACCGACGCGGCGACGTCGGCGTATGTGGAGGGGGCGAGCCGGCTGGCGGATGCCGCGGGTGGCGCCCACGTCGTCGTCACCGAGCTCACCCAGGCGTTCTCCACGGTCGGCGTGCGGGTGGACGGAGCGATCGACGACGTGTCGAGCGTCGTCGAGGCGAACGGGGCGGCCATCGATCGGCTGCAGCAGCTCGTGGACGGCGGCGGGCTGGACTCCGACGTGGAGCAGCGGCTGAACGAGGTGATCGACGCGCTGCAGGCGCGCAATGCGAACGACCAGCAGCTGTTGAGCGACCTGAAGGCACTGAACGCACAGGCGGGGTCTGCGACGTCGGCGATCGAGTCAGCCGCGAAGGACCTCGACACCGCCACCGGGAATGCGCAGGACGCCGCCGGCGACCTGCGCACGACCCTGACCGACTCCGTGCCGGCGCTGAACCGCGCGATGTCGGCGCTGTCTACGAGCGCGGGCGCGTTCTCCGCGGCACTGGACGCCCAGCGGGGGCAGCTCGCCCAGGCGCAGAAGTTGCTGGCGGGGCTCGACACGCAGCTGGCGTCGACGGCGGACGCGGTCGACGCTCTCGCAGGGAATCTCGCCGGCATCGAAGACGGTCTGACGACGGCGCGCACCGACGTCATCGCGCTGGGCGCGGCCGCGCAGGCCGGGGTGCTGAAGACCATCTCCGGGCTCGACCCCGCACAGATCGCACGGTTCGTCGCGTCGCCGGTGGAGGTCACCGAGCACGTGCTGTTCCCGATCGACACCTACGGCTCGGCGATGGCGGCGCTGTTCACGAACCTCTCGCTGTGGATCGGCGCGTTCGTGCTCATGGTCATCTTCAAGACCGAGGTGGACACCGAGGGCGTGGAGGGCGTCACGGTGCGGCAGGCGTACGTCGGCCGGTTCCTGCTGTTCGCGGTGCTGGTGGTCGCGCAGGCGCTGGTCGTGTGCATCGGCAACCTCGTGATCGGGGTGCAGACGGTCAGCGCCACCGCCTTCGTCGGCACGGGCGTGCTCATCGCGCTCGCCTACATCAGCATCATCTACGCCCTCTGCGTCGCGTTCGGCCATATCGGGCGCGGGCTGTGCGTGCTGCTCGTGATCATGCAGATCCCGGGGGCGTCGGGCCTGTACCCGATCGAGATGATGCCGGGGTTCTTCCGGGCCCTCTACCCGTTCCTGCCGTTCACCTACGGCATCGACGCGATGCGCGAGACCATCGCAGGCTTCTACGACGGCCACTACTGGCGGTTCCTCGGCGCGCTGGCCGTGTTCGTCGTGCTCGCCTGGGTGCTCGGACTCGTGCTGCGACGCTGGCTGGCCAACCTCAACCTCATGTTCGGCCGCCAGGTGGCCGCGACCGATCTGCTCGTCGCCGACGACGTGCAGGTGGTGGGCAGCCGGTACCGGTTGACCGACGTCATCCACGCGATGAACGATCGCGATGACTTCCGCGATGACCTCGCACGCCGCTCCCGCCCCTTCGTGCGGCACTACCCGACCCTGCTGAAGGTGACGGCGCTGACCGCCGTGGCAGGGCTCGCCGTGCTGGCCCTCGTCGCGTGGCTGGTCCCCGGCGGTCATGCGACCGTTCTGGGCATCTGGGTCGCGTGGTGCCTGCTGGCCATCGGCTTCCTCATCGCGCTCGAGTACATCAGGCAGAGTTTCCAGGTGGCGGCTGAACTGGGTGGGATGGACGACGCCGGACTGCGTGAGGCCGTGCTGCAGCGCACACCGCACGCGCACGTGCTCGCCGCAGCGGGGGAGGAGACGGGCCCCGCGTCGGCCGCCGCGCAGACGATGGCGACGGATGCCGCACCGGAGACGATGGCGGGGGATGCCGGCCCAGAGACGATGACCATGGATGCCGCGCCGGAGAGGATGGCGGCGGACAACCCGCCGGAGCAGGCTGAAGGCGATGCCGCACCGGAGGACGCGGGGGAGGATGCCGCCCTCGACGACCTCGATGAGGTGATGGGACTGTTCGGTCCGGAGGGCGACCCCGAACAGACGCAGCCGGTGGACGCCGATGCCGGGAGCGCGGCCGGACAGCCGGCAGCTCTCGAAGGCATCGCGGTGCCGGAGTCACCCGACGAGCCCGAACCCGACGACTCCGGACGGTCCGCGGACGGGGGTGAGCGCGCATGAGGAACATCCTGGCGCTCATCAGCCGCGACCTGCGGCGCGCATCGTCGAACGTCATGGCCGTGATCGTGCTGTTCGGTCTGGTCGTGATCCCCGCGCTGTTCACGTGGTTCAACGTCATCGCGAGCTGGGATCCGTTCAGCAACACGAAGAACCTGAAGGTCGCCGTCGCCAGCGCCGACGAAGGATACGAGAGCGACCTCGTGCCCATCCGCATCAACATCGGAGACCAGGTGCTGTCGGCGCTGCGCGCCAACGATGACCTCGACTGGGTCGTCACCACGAAGGACGACGCCATCGACGGCACGAAGTCGGGCGCCTACTACGCCGCCATCGTGCTGCCGCCGGAGTTCTCCACCGACATGATGACGTTCTTCGCCGACGGCGGAGAGCGCACGCACCTCGCGTACTACACGAACGAGAAGAAGAACGCGCTCGCCCCGAAGATCACCGGGCAGGGGGCCGAAGCGGTCTCGGCGCAGATCAACGAGGTCTTCACCGAGACGCTCGGCGAGATCTCGCTCGGGCTGGTCTCCTCGCTGTCCGACTACCTCACCGACGCCGACACCCAAGCGGCGCTCACGAGACTCGAGGCACGCATCGGCGGGGTCGCGACCCAGCTGCGGTCGGGGGCCCAGACGGCTGACATGTTCACGTCGCTGATCCAGTCGAGCATCCCGCTGGTCGACAGCGCCTCGTCACTCGTCACCGACGCGGGATCCGCGTTCTCCAGTGCGTCGGATGCCGCGGGCACCGGTGCCGGTGCGGTCGGCGAGCTGAAGTCGGTCCTGAAAACGGCGACAGGGTCGCTCTCGGACGCGATCTCCCGCACCTCGGCCGGTTATGACGCGGTCGCCGATCGCATCGACGATCTGTTCACCCAGGCCGACGGCCTCAGCGGCGACCAGGGCGACGTCCTCACGACCCTCGCCGCGGGGGTGCGGCAGCAGATCGACGCCTACACCACGGTGCGCGATCGGCTCGTCGACGAGATCCGTCCGCTCCTTCCCGACGCGGCGCAGCCGGCGCTCGACACGGTGGTCGCGTCGATCGACGAGGCGATCGACCGCCAGCAGGCCGCGCACGATCGGCTCACGACCTCGGCGAGCGACCTCGCCGACAGCAACGCCTCCGCGCAGGCCGAGCACAAGAAGCTGACCGACGCGATCGCCGCCGCGAAGGCTGCGCTGCACAAGGCGGAGGCGTCGTTCGACGACACCCTGAAGCCCCAGCTCGACCGGCTCTCGGGCACACTCGCCTCGATCGACGATGACATCGCCGCCGTCAAGGGCGACCTGTCCGCGGCATCCACGCGTCTGTCCGGCGCATCGGGGGACGTGACATCGGCGCTGACCGACGCCCAGGCGACCACGAAGCGCATCTCCGCGTCCTTGGAGAAGGCCGCCGACACCTTCGAGCGCCTGTCGTCGGCACTGGCGACGGCCGCCGACACCGGCGACCTGAGCGAGGTCAGCAGGGTGATCGGGGCCGATCCGAGTGCCCTCGCGGCATCGCTGGCCGAGCCGGTGGGAGTGGACCGCATCGCGGTGTTCCCCGTGGTCAGCTTCGGGGCGGCCATGGCGCCGTTCTACGCGGTCCTCGCGCTCTGGGTCGGCGCGCTGCTGATGACGGTCGCGATCCGCGTCGACGTCCCGGCGGGCACCCTCCCCGACCGGCGCGAGCTCAGCCTCAACCAGACGTATCTGGGCCGATACGGGATCTTCGCGCTGCTCGGCCTGGCGCAGAGCTCCCTCGTGATGCTCGGGCTGATCCTGTTCGTGCAGATCGAGCCGGCGCATCCGTTCCTGCTCATTCTGGCCGGGTGGGTGGTCTCGCTCGTGTTCACCCTGCTCATCTACACGGCCGTGGTCGCATTCGGCAACGCGGGAAAGGCGTTGGCGGTGCTGGTGCTGGTCATCCAGATCTCCGGGTCGGGCGGGGCGTATCCGCTGCAGCTGCTGCCGACGTGGTTCCAGAACGTGTCGCCGTTCCTTCCCGCGACCCACGCGGTCGCCGCCCTGCGCGCGGCGCTCGCGGGGGTCTACGCGGGCGACTACTGGGCGTCGCTCGGCTGGCTCGCGGTGTTCGCCGTGCCGGCGCTCCTTGTCGGCCTGCTGCTGCGCCGCCCGCTCATCTCTGTCGTGCACGGCATCATCGAGGCCACCGAGTCGACGAAGCTGATGTGACCGTGTCTGCGACGAAGAGGGAGACGCCGTGACGGCCCGGGGAGGTCGCGCGCGCCGAGCGGACGCGACGGCGAACCGGGAGGCGCTGCTGAACGCGGCCCAGACGCTGCTCGCGGCGGATCCGCATGCATCGCTCGACGCGATCGCGCATGCGGCGGGGCTGTCGCGTCGGGCTCTGTACGGGCACTTCGCCGATCGCGAGAGCCTGCTGCGCGAGGTGATCTCGGTCGGTGCCGAACGGTTCAATCGCATCGCCGAGCTCACCGACGACCCCGATCCGCGTGTCGCGCTGGCGCGGATGGCCGCCCGGCTGTGGCGCGAGGCGTCGGCCGTGCGCGCGTCGGCCAACATCGCCCTCGACGATGCGCATGTCGCGCAGACGGTGCAGGCGCTGGCGCCGCTGCGGCGCCGCGTGCGCGAGCTCGTGGCCGACGGCGTCGCGTCAGGGGCGTTCCGACGCGACATGCCGGAGGGGCTGCTCACCTTCCTCGTCGAGCGCACCGGCCGGGCCACCCTGCGTGAGCTGCGGCCGAGCAGCGACGGGGCCGGAACCGTGGTCCGGGTCGTGCTGAGCATCGTCGGCGTACCCTGGTCGGAGCAGGCTGCGCTCCTGGACGCGCACCCGGAGGTCCTCGCCGCCGAATGACACGGCGCCGGCGCCGGTCGTCGAGTTGCCGGGTGGACCTCGGGCGCATATACTAATTCTTTGGTGCCTTGCGCCTGTTTCGGCGTGTCTCTTTCCGAGGCCGGCACCACCACCCCATCCACGCAGACCGGCCGGTCTGCATGAACGATAGCGAGGCTATGGCGAAGAAAGACGGTGTCATCGAGATCGAAGGCACGGTGTCCGAGGCGCTGCCCAACGCGATGTTCCGCGTTGAGCTGACGAACGGTCACAAGGTGCTCGCCACCATCTCCGGCAAGATGCGGCAGAACTACATCCGCATCATCCCCGAAGACCGCGTGGTCGTCGAGCTCAGCCCGTACGACCTGACCCGTGGCCGTATCGTCTACCGCTACCGCTAGACCGGTCGAGAAGTAACGCCCCGGGCACCGTCGTGCCCGCCCGGCGAAGACAGCGAACAGGAAC
>Ga0180219_1000847_pt1 | contig 22116 bp, 23 predicted proteins | sample eDN3rd30CBELigMG_FD_151338 | JGI IMG/M metagenome (GOLD analysis project Ga0180219, IMG submission 151338) | Enriched Miracle-Growth compost microbial communities from Emeryville, California, USA - eDNA 3rd pass 30_C BE-Lig MG (version 2)... ...
AAGGCAAACCCTTCAAAATCGCCATCGTCGCCACCATGCGAAAACTCATCACCATCCTCAACGCCATCGCTCGAACAGACAACGCTTTCCAACAATAATCCACGGTTGCTTGATCCGGGGTCCCGCTCAGTGACGTCAGAAAGCGGGACCCCGGATCAAGTCCGGGGTGACGGAGGATAAAACTAGCGATGTGATGAAGGGTGGGAGCCGGAACGACCCGCAGCGAATTCGTTGCGGCTGCTTCCTTCCGGACCTGACCGGGTTGGCGAAGACTGCGTCCGCCCGACTCCCGCCGCGCATATGGCGGTTCACGGGTCGAAATGCAAGCAGCAGCCGTTCCACGGAGACCTTCCGGTTTGAATTTCCGTCTCCGGCTTCCTAGGTCATAGCAGCATCCGGAGGACGGACGATGGAAGCCAGCGTCAAAAGATTCTTTGAAAGATATGAGAGGTTCTTCAACCGCTCCCTCGCCGGCGACACGGATATGGAGGAAGCCGCGGCGCTATATGCGTCCGAGTTCATCGCGGCGTCGCCCGCAGGCGTGATGACCGGAAAGAACGACGACCAGCTGAGACAGGTCATGGCACAGGGCTATGAACGCTATCGGGCGATCGGGACCAAGGAAATGCGGATACGCGACATCCGTCTTTCCCCCATGGATGACCATCATTGCGTGGCCCGTGTCGCTTGGACGGCAACCTATGCCCGCAAGGACCAACCGGACGTGGCAATAGACTTCGACGTTCACTATTTCGTTCAGAAACTGGCCGAGGAGCCGAAGGTTTTCGGCTGGGTATCAGGCGACGAGCAGGCGCTTCTGAAAAAGCATGGCATCGTCTGAGGCGCTTTAGCGCGGCCTCTGCATGTTGCGGCTTTCCGCCGGGATATGCACCGTCAGCCCGTCCAGTTCCTCGGTCAGCACGATCTGGCACGACAGGCGGCTGGTGCGGCGGGCGCCGGCGGCGAGGTCGAGCATGTCCTCTTCCTCCTCGCTGGCGGACGGCAGGCGGTCGAAATCCTCGCGCGCGACGATAACGTGGCAGGTCGAGCAGGCCATCTGGCCTTCGCACGTCCCTTCGAGCGGCATCAGATGCGCCTGCGCGACGTCGAGCAGGACGTCGCCGGGGTTCGCCTGCGCGTCGGTGCGTTCCGTGCCGTCGGCGTGGATGAAGGTGACGCGCATCAGTTGACGCCCTGCAGCCGCGCCGCGTCCCGGATCGCGGTGAGGCCGTCGCGCAAGTCCCGCTCGCTCGTGTAACGGCCCCAGCCGAGGCGGATCGAGGCGCGCGCGTCGGCCTCGCTGACGCCCATCGCGCGCAGCACATGGCTGACCTTGCCCGACCCGCTGCCGCAGGCGCTGCCGAGCGAGAAGGCGACGCCGCGGGCGTCGGACATCAGGCGCAACGCGTTCACGCCCTCGCGCCGGACGTTGAGATTGCCGTGATAGCGGGGGTCGGAGGCACCATTGAGTCTCCATTCGGGGAGCATGTCCGTCGCCAGCGACCAGAGCCGCTCGACATGCGCGGCGTCGGCGTCGAAGCGCTCGGCGGCGAGCGCCGCAGCGGTGCCGAAGCCGGCGCACAGAGCCGGTGAGACGGTACCCGAGCGCATGCCCTGCTCCTGCGCGCCGCCAAGCATCAGCGGTTCGAGGTCGACGCCGTCCCGGACCCACAGCGCGCCGATCCCCTTGGGCCCGTGGATCTTGTGCGCCGACAGGGCGATGAGGTCGGGGCCGTCGGGGATGGCGACGCGGCCATAGCCCTGCACCGCGTCGCAGAGCAGCAGGCTGTTCTTCGCATGGGCCGCGGCGGCGAAATCGGCAACGGGCTGGATCGTGCCGACCTCGTTGTTCACCAGCATCGCCGCGACGATGCCGTTCTCGGGGATGAGCGCCGCGTCGGGGGGCAGCGCGAGGCCGTGGCCGTCGACCGGCAGGATCGCGGCGTTCAGCCGTTCGAGGCATTGCAGCGACGCGGCATGTTCGATGCTGAGCCCCGCAACACCGCCCGGCCGGGCCTGCGCGCCGCGGAAGAGCGCCCAGTTGAGCGCCTCGGTCGCGCCCGAGGTGAAGACAACGCGCCCACCCCTGGGGAGCAGCGCTGCGACCTGATCGCGCGCGACCTCAACCGCGGCGGCGGCGGCGCGGCCGGCCTTGTGGGTGCTCGACGGGTTGGCGAAGCCGTCCCCCTCGCCCGGCCCCGCGAGCCAGCGCAGCATCGCTTCGCGCGCCTCGGGGGCGAGCGGCGTGGTGGCCTGATAGTCGAGGTAGATCATTTGCGGCATCTGCCGTGTAATCCTGCCAGTGTCGAGCCGCTTCCATTCATCGTCACCCCGGACTTGATCCGGAGTCCATTCTTCCGGCGCCGCGTCAACGGGCCCCGGATCAAGTCCGGGGTGACGAAAGAAGCAAAAGGCTCCCGAGCTCTTATTGCGAACCATTCGCAAAAGTTGCAACTTGCCACCCATTTTCTATATAGGCGCCGCTTCCGCTCCGTCACCCCGTCTCCCAGCGAATCGGTGGCAAGCTCCAGACCCATGAAAGTGCGCCATGCCCGACGTCATTTTTCCCGGCCCCGAGGGCCGCATCGAAGGCCGTTTCTCTCCCCCGCCGCGGCCGCGCGCGCCGGTCGCGCTGATCCTGCACCCGCATCCGCAGGGCGGCGGCACGATGAACGACCGCATCACCCAGGCAATGTACAAGAGTTTCGTCGCGCGCGGCTTCGCGACGCTGCGCTTCAACTTCCGCGGCGTCGGGCGCAGCCAGGGGACATTCGACAACGGCATCGGCGAGCTGAGCGATGCGGCCTCGGCGCTCGACTGGGTGCAGTCGATCCATCCCGAGGCGCAGACGACCTGGGTCGCAGGCTTCAGCTTCGGCGCGTGGATCGGCATGCAACTTCTGATGCGGCGGCCCGAGATTCGCGGCTTCCTGTCGGTCGCGCCGCCGGCGAACATGTATGATTTCAGCTTCCTCGCGCCCTGCCCTTCGTCGGGCATCATCGTCGCGGGCGGCTCCGACGAGATCGTTCCGCCGAGCGCGATCCAGAAGCTCGTCGACAAGCTGCGCACGCAAAAGGGCATCACCATCCACCACGACGAGATTCCGCGCGCCAACCATTTCTTCGAGCATGAACTCGACCAGTTGATGAAGTCGCTCGACAATTATCTGGATATGCGTCTGGCGCCGGATTCGCCGATCCGCTGACAATGGACTCCTCCCTGTCGCGCAACGATGGGGAGGTGGCAGCCGCGAAGCGGCTGACGGAGGGGCCGAGCGCGCAGTGCTCGCTTACGCTCGCGACCCCGCCGCCTTCGGCGATCCCCTTCTCCACGGCTACGCCGCAGGAAGGATTTTTTCTCACTTCGTCGGTATCAGCCAGATCACGACGTTCGCGAACATCACCAGCGCGGCGACGAACATCAGCAGCGCGCGGCGACGGTCGCCGGTGCGGAAGACGTAGACGGCACCGCCGGTCAGGGCGACCCCGGCGAGCATCAGCAGGGACATGATCGTGTCGGACATGCGGCCGCTGTATCGCCCGCGTCACAAATTTGCCACCTGGCTTATGGTCAATTCGGGCGACTTCGCCTAAAGCGCGCGCATCGATTCCCTCTTCGCCGCAGGAGACGCGCCATGCGCATCGCCATCGCCTCCGACCATGCCGCCTATGAGCTGAAGGCGCTGCTCGCCGAATGGCTGCGCGGCGAAGGGCATGAGGTCGCCGACCTCGGCACCAACGGGCCCGAGAGCGTCGATTATCCCGATTATGGCTACGCCCTCGCCGAGGCCGTCGCGAACGGCGGCGCCGAACGCGGCGTCGCGCTGTGCGGGTCGGGGGTCGGCATTTCGATCTCGGTCAACCGCAACTCCGCGTGCCGCTGCGCGCTCGTGTCCGAGCCGCTGTCGGCGAAGCTGGCGCGCGAGCATAACGACGCCAACGTCGTCGCGATGGGCGCGCGGCTGATCGGCATCGACATGGCCAAGGCGTGCCTGACCGCCTTCCTGACCACCGATTTCGCCGGCGACCGCCACGTCCGCCGCGTCGACAAGCTTTCCAACCCCCGCCTCGATCCGGCCCAACTGGAGACCAGCCGATGACCACAGACACGCTCGACAAGCCCATCAAATCGGCCGGCTATTTCACCGACGGCGTCGGCACCGTCGACCCCGCGGTCGCAGCGGCGATGAAGCATGAACTCGAACGCGAGCAATATCAGATCGAACTGATCGCGTCGGAGAACATCGTGTCGAAGGCGGTGCTCGAAGCGCAGGGATCGGTCTTCACCAACAAATATGCCGAGGGCTATCCGGGCCGCCGCTATTATCAGGGCTGCGCGCCGTCGGACGAGGTCGAGCAGCTTGCCATCGATCGCGCCAAGGCCTTGTTCGACTGCGGCTTCGCCAACGTGCAGCCGCATTCGGGCGCGCAGGCGAACGGCGCGGTGATGCTGGCGCTGACCAAGCCCGGCGCGACCATCCTCGGCATGAGCCTCGACGCCGGCGGCCACCTGACCCACGGCGCGGCGCCCGCGATGTCGGGCAAATGGTTCAACGCCGTGCAATATGGCGTGCGCGCCGACGACCATCTCGTCGATTTCGACCAGGTCGAGGCGCTGGCGAAGGAACATCGCCCCGCCCTCATCATCGCGGGCGGATCGGCCTATCCGCGGACGCTCGACTTCGCGCGCTTTCGTGCGATCGCCGACGACGTCGGCGCGCTGCTGATGGTCGACATGGCGCATTTCGCCGGGCTCGTCGCGGGCGGCGCGCACCCGTCGCCGATGGAGCACGCGCATGTCGTGACCACGACGACGCACAAGACGCTGCGCGGCCCGCGCGGCGGCATGGTGCTGACTAACGACGAGGCGATCGCCAAGCGCATCAATTCGGCGGTCTTCCCCGGCCTGCAGGGCGGTCCGCTGATGCACGTCATCGCGGCGAAGGCGGTCGCGTTCGGCGAGGCGCTGCGGCCCGAGTTCAAACATTATGCGAAGGCGACGATCGCCAACGCGCAGGCGCTCGCCGGCCGGCTGAAGGCGCGCGGCGCCGACGTCGTCGCGGGCGGCACCGACACCCACCTCGCGCTGATCGACCTGCGCCCGCTGGGCATCACCGGCCGCGACGCCGACGAGGCGCTCGAGCGGAGCGCGATCACCTGCAACAAGAATGGCGTGCCCTTCGACCCGTTGCCGCCGGTCAAGACCAGCGGCATCCGCGTCGGCTCGCCCGCCGGAACCACCCGCGGCTTCGGCATCGCCGAATTCGAGGAGATCGGCGATATGGTCGCCGACGTGCTGGAAGCGCTGCGCGACAAGGGCGAGCATGGCGACGCCGACGTCGAGGCCGATGTGCGCCGCCGCGTCCGCGCGCTGTGCGAGCGCTTCCCCATCTATGGAGGCTGACCGATGGCAAAGCCCGAAATCGAAACATTGCTCGGCGACACGGTCGAGGAAATCAAGGCGATGGGCAAGGAGGGGATGGATCATCCCTCGACGAAGCCCGTGCTGATCGGCGGCGGCATCGGAGCCGTCGCCGGCGCGGTGCTGCCTGTCGTGAGCTGGCCCATCGGCCTGCTCGCCGGCGCCGCGATCGCGCTTTATGGCCGGGTTCGTCGCTGATCCATGCGCTGTCCCTATTGCGGCCATGAAGACAGCCAGGTGAAGGACAGCCGTCCGACCGAGGACGGCGCGGCGATTCGGCGGCGGCGGCAATGCGAGGATTGCGGCGCGCGCTTTACCACCTTCGAGCGCATCCAGCTTCGCGAGGTCGGGGTGCTCAAGGCGGGCGGCGGGCGCGAACCCTTCGACCGCGAGAAACTGATGCGCAGCGTCCAGATCGCCTGCCGCAAACGCCCGATCGACGGCGCGCGCATCGAACGGCTGGTGTCGGGCATCCAGCGGCAGCTCGAAACCTCGGGCGAAAGCGAGGTGCAGGCCTCGCAGATCGGCGCGATGGTGATGGAGGCGCTGAAAGGCTTCGACAATGTCGCCTATATCCGCTTTGCCAGCGTCTATCGCGACTTCACCGAGGCCAGGGATTTCGAGGAATTCGCCGCGACGATCAACGAAGCGGCGCACAAAAACGGCTCGTGAGCAGGATAAGATAAGATCCGTATCCCCGAGCGAAGACGAGGGGCCATTTCGAGCGAAGCGAGAAACGCGGTGGCAAACAATATATGACCTTCTGGGCTTATCTTCTCCATTGCGCCGACCGCAGCTATTACACCGGCCATACCGACGACCTCGAAAAGCGCGTCTATCAGCATCAGGAAGGCATTCTGCAGGGCTATACCTCTACCCGTCGGCCCGTTGAACTCGTCTGGGCGGAAGCCTTCGCGACCCGCGAAGAAGCGAAAGCGGCCGAACTCATGATCAAGAGTTGGTCGCGCGCCAAGAAGGAAGCGTTGATTGCCCAGGATTGGGGTCGGTTGAAGCGCGCATCCGTGCCGCCATCCGAGCGCCAAGCCCGCGCCTCGACTTCGCTCGGCGGAGCCCCTCGTCTTCGCTCGGGGATGCGGAAGGAGGAAGGCACCGAAACGAAAACCGCTCCTCCCCCCGTTATCGTGCTCGTCCGGCCGCAGCTCGGCGAGAATATCGGCAAGGCGGCGCGCGCGATGCTCAATTTCGGATTGGCCGAGCTGCGCCTCGTCGCCCCGCGCGACGGCTGGCCGAATCCCGACGCGGGGCCGGCGGCGTCGGGCGCCGACAAGGTGCTCGCCGATGCGGCGGTGTTCGACAGCCTTGCCGAGGCAGTCGCCGATTGCGGGCACGTCTATGCGACCACGGTGCGCAAGCGTGGCGTGACCAAGCCGGTATTGACGCCGGAGGCGGCGGCGCGGGACGTTCATGCGCGCGCGGTGCGGTCGGCCTATGTCTTCGGGCCCGAACGATCCGGGCTCGAAAGCGACGATGTCGCGCTGGCGCACGAGATCGTCACCGTGCCGATCAACCCCGAATTCGGCTCGCTGAACCTTGCGCAGGCGGTGATCCTGCTCGCCTATGAATGGTCGAAGGGCGAGGCGCTCGCCAGCCCGCCCGCGGTGCCGCTCGACCCGCCCGCGCCGCACAAGGAGCTGGAGGACCTGATCGACCATCTGGTCCGCGATCTCGACGCGGCAGGCTATTTCTTTCCGCCCGAGCGCACGACGACGACGCTGCGCACCCTGCGCACCGCGCTGACCAAGACCGGCTGGTCGCATAACGATATCCGGATGATGCACGGCGTCATCGCGACGCTGGGCAAGGCCCGCAAATCGGCGCGCGGCGAAGGCTAGACGCCAGACACGATCCGCGCCGCGGTTTCGCCGGCAAGGCGGCCGAAGGTCGTCGCGGTCAGCAGGCCATTGCCTGCCATATAGCCTTCCGCCGCGTCGCCCGATATGCCGCGCGCGGCGCCGCCGCCCGCCAGCAGATTGGGCAGCGGCGACCCGTCCCGGCGCAGTACGCGTGCGGCCATGTCGATGCAAAGACCGCCCTGGGTATGGAAAAGCGCGCCCGTGACCCGGGCGGCGCGATAGGGCGGCTCGAGCGGCGAATGGCCGGTGAAGTCGCGCCCGAACGGGTCGCTCTCTTTCCCCTCGACGCAGCGCCGGACGCTCGCGACGGTCCGTTCGAGCGCCGCCAGCGGAAGCTTCGTCGCCGCCGCCAGCTCCGCAAGGTCCGCGGCCTCCACGACCGCCCCGGCGCGCAGGGCGTCCTGATAATCCTCGAACGCCAGCATCATCTGATGGCGCTGTTCGTCGAAGATCGACCAGGCGATCCGGTCCGGCTGCGCGTTGACGCGCGCCGCCTGTTCGGAATAGCCCGACGCCTCGTTGGAAAAGCGCTGCCCGGCCAGATTGACCTGGAAGCCGCCATTCATGATCAGCGGCCACAGGATCGGAATGCCGTGCCCGGCGGCCAGCCCGCCATGCCCCTGATAGGCCGCGAGGTCGGCCATCCCGGCCCCCAGCGCCTCGCCCCAGCGGATCGCGTCGCCGCGATTGCCCGGATGGCCGTGATAGGTCGCGCCGTCCATCTCGGGGATCAGGCTGGCGACCATGTCGGCCGCGCCGCCGAAGCCGGAACAGGCGAGAACCAGCGCCCGGCAACCGATATCGTCATGGCTGCCGTCGGGTCGGCGCAGCCGCACGCCGCGCACGGTGCCGTCGGGATCGGCGAACAGGCTTTCGACCACGGCTTCGGTCAGGATCGGGATGCCGGCGGCTTCGGCGGCACTTTCCAGCGCCGCCATCAGCTCGCCGCCGGTGCGGTGCGGCGTGCCATACATGCGCATCGCGCTGTGCCCCGGATATAGGAAGCCGTCGATCAGGTGCAGCGGCACGCCGTGGCTGTCGCGCATCCAGGCGATGGTCGCCGCCGATTCGCGCGCGATGCCCAGCGCGATGTCGGGATCGGTTCGGCCCTTCGTCTTCTTCAGGATATCGGCCGCGAAGATTTCGGGGCTGTCCTCTATGCCCGCGGCCGCCTGTTCGGGCGTTCCCGCGGCGGGTATCAGGCCGGTCGACATCGCCGTCGAGCCGAGCAGCGACCGGTCGCGCTCGATTACCAGCACCTCCGCGCCGGCATCTGCGGCCGCGAGCGCGGCGCACAGCCCCGTGCCGCCGCCGCCGACCACGATCACCGCGACCTCCATGTCGAACGCGCGTCCTTCGCCCTGCAAAACCGCGTCGGTCATCGTCCAGCCTCCAGATATATCCACGGGCGGCGCGCCCGGTCGGCCTCGCGCCACGCCGCGATGCGGTCGCGGTGCTGCAGCGTCAGGTCGATCGCATCCCAACCGTTGCGCAGCATCAACCGGCTGTCGTCCTCCAGCGCGAAGACGAACGGGCCGACACCGGCCATCTCGACCGTCATGGCATCGAGATCGACCGTGACCGGCCCCGCCCCCTCGCGCAGAGCCGTATCCCCCAGCGCCCGGGCTTCTTCGGCCGCGAGCTGGACCGGCACGATGCCGTTGCGGATGCAATTGTTCCGAAAGATCGGATTGAAGGACGGCGCGATCACGACGCGGAATCCATATTCATGCAGCGCCCATACCGCATGCTCGCGGCTCGACCCGCAGCCGACATTCTGACCGGCGATCAGGATTTTCGCATCCGCATAGGGCGCGCGGTTCATCAGGAAATCGGGCGATTTTTCGCGGCTGCCGACCGCGACATAGCGCCAGCCGGCGAAGAGGCCGTCGGCAAGGCCGGTCTTTCCGACCGTCTTCATCTCGCGCGAGGGGATGATGATGTCGGTGTCGATATTGTCGAACATCAGCGGCAGCGCGGCGGCGGTCAGGCGGGAGAAGGCTTCCATGGTCATGCTCCCCCCTTCGTGCGCGGATCGACGATGCGGCCGGCGATCGCCGAGGCGGCGACCAGTTCGGGCGACGCGATATGGGTGCGGGTTTCCGGCCCCTGGCGGCTTTCGAAATTGCGGTTGGTGGTCGATACGACCCGCTCGCGCAGGCCGAAGCTCTCGCCGCCCGCAAAGAAGCACATCGAACAGCCGGGCTCGCGCCATTCGAACCCCGCCTCGACCAGCGTCGCGGCGATGCCCTCGGCTTCGGCGGCGCGCTTGACCGCGCCCGACCCCGGCACGCAGATCGCGCGGACGCCCGGCGCGACCTTGCGCCCCTTCACCACCGCGGCGGCGCGGCGCAGGTCGGACAGCCGGCTGTTGGTGCACGAGCCGATGAAGGCGGCGTCGATCGGCAGGCCGATCAGTGCCGCCCCCTCCTCGAGCGCCATATAGTCGAGCGCGCGCCGGTGGTTGGCGGCCGCCTGCCCGCCCGCCGACGGCACCGCGCCGGTGACCGGAACCGCCTGCTGCGGGCTGGTTCCCCAGCTGATCATCGGGGCGACCTCTGCCGCGTCCACCGTCACCTCGCGATCGAAGCGCGCGTCCGGATGGCTGGCCAGCCCGCGCCACCGCGCGACCGCCGCGTCCCAGTCGGCGCCATGGGGCGCGAAGGGACGCCCTTCCAGCGCCGCGAACACTTGCTCGTCGGGCGCGATGATCGCGCAGAAAGCCGACATTTCGGTCGCCATGTTGCAGAGCGTCTGGCGTTGTTCGATATCGAGCGCCGCGACGCCCTCGCCCGCGAACTCGACCGCATGACCCTGCGCGCCGTCCGATCCGACCAGGGCGATGATGTGCAGCGCCAGATCCTTGGCGCCGACCCCGTCCGCCAGCCGTCCGGTCACGGTGACCCGCATCGTCGCCGGCTTGCGCACGCGCAGCGTGCCCGTCGCCAGCGCATGCTCGGCCTCGCTCGACCCGATACCCCAGGCGAGCGCGCCGAACGCCCCCTGGGTTCCGGTGTGGCTGTCGGGGCAGACGAGCGTCGCCCCGGGCAGGACGATGGCCTGTTCGGGCGATATCACATGGCAGATGCCCTGCCGCTCGTCGCCCAGGTCGAACAGCGTGATGCCCGCCGCCCGCGCCGCGGCGCGTGTTTCGGTGATGAAGGCGGTGCCGGTCGGCATCAGCGTCCGGTCCGACCGGCCCGGCAGCGTGTCGACGATATGATCCATGACGGCGAAGGCCTGCTTCGGCGCCATTACCGTGCGGCCGGCGGCGGCAAGGCTCTTGAGCGCGACGCCGCCGGTGCGCTCGTGCAGCATCACCCGGTCAATCGCGATCAGGCCGATGCCATCGCCGATATCGGCGATCAGATGCTCGTCCCATAAGATATCGAACAGCGTGTCCATCACTCGGCCATCTCAATTGTTATATTTATAGATCAAATAAAATCTCGCACCCCATATCGTCAACCGTCCGCGCCAGGAAACTCGCACAGCGGATACGAACGAATCGGGGCGCAGGCGGGGATCAGCCGAGCGCGCCCGAGCGACGCAGGGCCGCGATATCGTCGGCGGAATAGCCCACTTCGGCCAGCACCGTGTCGCCATGGGCGCCGGGGTGCGGCACATCCTGCCGGATGCCCGACCGCGCACCGTCGATCTCGACCGGCAGCGCCGGCATCTTCGTCGACCGCCCGTCGGTCAGCGTGATCGGCACCAGCCCGCCTTCGTTCAGATGCGGATCGTCGAACAGGTCGCCGGGCTTGGCGATCGGCGCGAAGGGAAGCCCCGCCCGCTCGAGGCGCTCGACCAGCGCCGACCGCTCGGTCGCCGCGAACAGGGCGCGCACGACGGGCAGAATCCGGTCGCGCGCCAGCACCCGCTGATTGTTCGCCGCAAGATCGGGGTCGGTGCCGATGTCGCCAAGGTCGAACAGCTTGCAGAAGGTCTGCCACTGGCTGTCGGTGACCACCCCGACAAACAATTGCTCGTCGGCGCGGGCGGTTTCGAACACGTCGTAGATCGCCCAGGCGGAGACGCGCACCGGCATCGGCGCGGTCGGCACGCCGGTCACCGCCTGTTGCGCCATATGCTGACCGACGAGGAAGGCCGTCGTTTCGAACAGCGAGCATTTGACCGCCCCGCCCCGGCCGGTGCGATGCCGCCGCTCCAGCGCCGCGAGGATCGCGATCGCGCCGAACATGCCCCCGGTGATGTCGACCACCGAACTGCCCGCGCGCAGCGGCCGTCCCGGCGGCCCGGTCATATAGGCGAGCCCGCCCATCATCTGGGTGACTTCATCGAGCGCGGTGCGATGGCCATAGGGGCCGGCCAGAAAACCCTTTGCCGAACAATAGATGAGGCCCGGATTGCTGTCGGCGAAGCTGTCCGCGCCCAGCCCCATGCGCTCCAGCGCGCCGGGGCGGAAATTCTCGATCACCACGTCGGCGCCGTCGATCAGCCGCCGCGCCGCGATCAGGCCGTCGGGGCTCTTGAGATCGAGGCAGATGCTGCGCTTGTTGCGGTTGAACATCGGGAAATAGCCCGCCCCCGACCCGAGCAGGGTCCGGGTGTGGTCGCCGCCGATAGGTTCGACCTTGATGACATCGGCGCCGAGGTCGGCCAGCACCACGCCGGCGGTCGGCCCCATGACCATATGGGTGAATTCGATGACCCGGATCCCGGCGAGCGGCAGGTCGGCGTCGGAAAGAGAGGGTGCGATGATCCTAATCCTCGACAAGGGGGTTGATTTGATCTAGATTTAATACAATTGAAAAATCACAGTGGCAAGTGAGTGACGGCATGACAGGCGATTTGACGGCCCCGATCGACATATTGGTCAGCGAGGTCGGACCGCGCGACGGGCTGCAGAATGTCGAGGCGATCATGCCGATCGCCGCGCGCAAGGCGTGGATCAGCGCCGAGGCCTCGGCCGGGGTCCGCGAAATCGAAGTCGGCAGTTTCGTGCCCGCAAAGCTGCTGCCGCAACTGGAGGGAACGGCCGAAGTCGTCGCCCACGCGCTGACCATTCCGGGGCTGACGGTCGCAGCGCTGGTGCCGAATGCCCGCGGTGCCCGCGACGCCATCGCCGCCGGCGCGCACAAGATCACGCTGCCGCTGTCGGTGTCCGAAACGCACAGCCTGCGCAATCTGCGCCGCACGCACGAACAGGTGCTGGCCGAGGCCGCCGAGGTCGCCGCCATGATCCGCGACCTGCCCGCCGACCGCCGACCCCATTTCGAGGGCAGCCTGTCCACTGCCTTCGGCTGCACGCTGGAAGGCGCGATTCCGGAGGCGCAGATATTGCGGCTGGCCGAAGCGCTGATGGCCGCAGGCTGCGACGAGGTCGGCATCGCCGACACCACCGGCTATGCCGATCCCGCCTCGGTCAGGCATCTGGTCCGGGTCCTGCGCGGCGCGGTAGGCGACGAAGCGGTCCAGGGCATCCACCTGCACAATACGCGCGGACTGGGGCTCGCCAACGTCCTCGCCGCGCTCGACGCCGGATTGACGACGGTCGATTCGTCGCTGGGCGGGCTCGGCGGCTGCCCGTTCGCGCCGGGCGCGAGCGGCAATATCGTGACCGAAGATCTGGTGTTCATGCTGGAGGCAATGGGCCTGCGCACCGGGATCGATATCGAGGCGCTGTCCGCAGTGCGAGAAATATTGAAAGACAATCTGCCCGGCGAGCCGCTTTACGGCTTCCTTCCCGACGCGGGCCTGCCGCTGGGCTTCGAGACCGCATCACAGCCAAGCGAGGTAGAGGCAGCATGACGACCCCCGGCACGAAGATGATCCGCGAGGACAGGACCGCCCGCGAGCTGTTCGAAGAGGTGATGGCGAATCCGGCCCGCAAGAAATTCGGCTTCGGGGAAAAACTGGCCATCGTGAATGTCGATTTCCAGCAGGCCTATACGCGGATCGACCTGTTCAGGACCGCTTATGAAACCGACCCGGACCAGATCGCCCATGCGAACAGGATTTCGCGGCTGGCACGGGCCAAAGGCATGCCGGTGATCTGGAGCCGCGTCGGATACAAGGCCGATGCCGGCGACGCGGGCGTCTGGGGCACGCGCACCGACACGCCCGATTCGCTGCAGAACATCAAATACGACAGTGACCGCCACGCCTATGACCCGCGCTGCGAGATCGACCCCGACGACCTGCAATTCACCAAGCGCATGCCCTCGGCCTTTTTCGAGACGCCGCTGAGCAGCTATCTGCGCTGGCACAAGGTCGATACGGTGGTGGTGACGGGGGGCAGCACGTCGGGCTGCGTGCGCGCGACGGCGGTCGATGCGCTGTCCTATGGCTTTCGCACGATCGTCCCGATCGAGACCTGCGCCGACAAGCATGAAAGCTATCATTTCGCGAATCTGACCGACCTGCAGCTCAAATATGCCGACGTCGAGCCGGTGCAGGCGGTGATCGACTGGCTGGAGGCCCGCTGATGCAGGAAGGTCAGGCCGACCCCGGCCTTTACGATTTCACGCCCTGGCGCGGCCGCCCGAAGATCGTCTGGCCGGAGGGCAAGACGGTCGCGGTATGGGTCGCCCCGAACCTGGAATTCTACGAACTGGACCCGCCGGCCAACCCGCTGCGCAAGAGCTGGGCGAAGCCGCACCCCGATGTCGTCGGCTATTCGCACCGCGACCACGCCAACCGCGTCTCGCACTGGCGGATGGCCGACGTCATGACCCGTCACGGTTTTCCGGGATCGGTCAGCCTGTCGGTCGCGCTGTGCGACCATATCCCCGAGGTGGTCGAGGACGCGCGCCAGCGCGGCTGGGAATTCTTCAGCCACGGCATCTACAACACCCGCTACAGCTATGGCATGGACGAGGCGCAGGAGCGCGCGATCATCGAGGATTCGATCCGTACCGTGCGCGCCGCGACGGGCCAGACGATCCGCGGCTGGCTCGCCCCCGCGCTGACGCACACGCCCCGCACGCTCGACCTGATCGCCGAATATGGGCTCGATTATACCTGCGACCTTTATCACGACGACCAGCCGACGGCGGTCAAGGTGAAGAGCGGGACGCTGACCGCGATCCCCTATAGCCTGGAGGTCAACGATCATTACGGCTTCTTCGTCTATAACATGAGCCCGCGCGACTATGCCGATACGCTGATCCGCCAGTTCGAGCGGCTGGCGGCGGAAGGCGAAGCATCGGGTACCGTGATGTGCATCCCGCTGCACAGCTATCTGATCGGCCAGCCGCACCGCATCGGGCCGTTCGAGGAGGTGCTGCGCCATATCGCCGCCGACGGCCGCGCATGGATCGCCCGCGCGGGCGAGATCGTCGACGCCTGGCGCGCGCAAACCACGGGAGCCGGCGCATGAGCCTCGATCCGACCTATCTGGACTATCCGCGCCGCCGGCGGGGGATGGACCATGATCTCTATCCCTGGTCGAACCTGTTCGAGCGTCCGCCGATCGCCTGGCCGGGCGGCGCGGCGGTGGCGGTCTGGCCCGTCATCAGCCTCGAATGGTTCCCGATCACGCCGTCCGACACGCCGTTTCGCGCGCCGGGGCACATGCAGACAGCCTATCCCGACTATCGCCACTATACCGCACGCGAATATGGCACACGGGTCGGCCTCTATCGCCTGCTCGACGCCTTCGAGCGCATCGGCGCGCGGATCAGCATCGCGTGCAACAGCGCGATCGCGGAGCGTTACCCCGAACTGATCGCCGATATCGTGGCAAAGGGGCACGAAATCATCGCCCATTCGACCGACATGAACGGCACGATCGCCAGCACCCTGCCGGTCGAAGAGGAACGCGCCCTGATCGCGACGTCGCTCGACACGCTCGAACGGATCACCGGCACACGTCCGCGCGGCTGGCTCTCGATCGCCCGCTCGCAGAGCTTCGCGACGCCGCGGCTGCTCGCCGAGGCCGGTGTGGCCTATATGTGCGACTGGAGCCACGACGAACTGCCGGTGCGTTTCCAGACGGACGCGGGGCCGATCGTCAACATCCCGCTCAACCACGAACTGTCCGACCGCCAGATCCTGACCGTCCAGCAGCAGTCGGTCGACAGCTATGTCGAACAGATGCAGGACGCCTATGGCTGGCTGGAGCGCGAGGCGAAGACGCATGGCGGGCGCATGCTGCCGCTCCACCTCACGCCCTATATCATGGGCCTGCCCTATCGCATCGATGCCTTCGAATCGCTGCTCGCCTGGATCACGCAGCAGGATCGATACTGGATCGCGACGGGGACGGAGATATTGCGGCACGGCATGCCCGCGCCGCGCTAGGACCCGGCGATGGCCATGCCGAAAACCATGGCGGAAAAGATATGGGAGCAGCATGTCGTACGCGATCTCGGCGACGGCTGGGATCTGCTTCATATCGACCGCCATCTGCTGCATGACCTGACCGGCGCGGCGGCGCTGAAGGCGCTGGCGCAGCGCGGTCTGGCAGTGCGCAATCCCGAGCTGTGCTTTGCGACGCCCGATCATGCCGTCTCGACCCTGCCGGGCCGGACCGCCGCGACGTCGCCGGTCGGCGCCCGGCTGCATCGGGGCTTGCGGGACGCCACCGCCGCCAACGGCATCCGCCTGTTCGATTTCGGCGAGGGCCAGGGCATCGTCCATGTGATGGCGCCCGAGATGGGCCTGATCCTTCCCGGCTTCACCATCGCGTGCGGCGACAGCCACACCTGTACCAACGGCGGCATGGGGGCGCTGACCTTCGGGATCGGAACATCGGAGTGCGTCCATGTGCTGGCGACCCAGACGCTGCGGCAGCAACGCCCGCAAATGACGCGGATCGTCCTGGACGGGACGCTTGCGCGCGGCGTGACGCCCAAGGACGTGATCCTGCACCTGATCGGCCGGCTCGGTTCGGCGGCCGGAAAAGGCCATATCGTCGAGTTTGCGGGTCCGGCCGTGCGCGCCATGGAGATCGACGGCCGGCTGACGCTGTGCAACCTGGCGGCGGAAATGGGCGCGCGCGCAGCGCTGATCGCGCCCGACGACAGGCTGTTCGCCTATCTGGAGGGTCGTCCGTTCGCTCCCCACGGCGCCGCATTCGACGCCGCGGCCGCGCAGTGGCGGCGCCTCGCAAGCGACGAGGACGCACGCTTCGACCGCGATCTGACGGTCGACGTCGGCGACGTCCGGCCCACGATAAGCTGGGGCACCAATCCCGAACAGGTCATTGCGATCGACCAGTCCGTTCCCGATCCGCGGGACGAAAGCGATGCCGCGCGGCGCGCGGCGATTGAGGAAGCGCTTGCCTATATGGGGCTGGAAGGCGGCGCGCCGCTCGCCGGCACGCCGATCCAATGGGCGTTCATCGGGTCCTGCGCCAATTCGCGGCTGTCGGATCTGCGCGAGGCGGCAGCCATCGTCCGCGGCAAACATGCCGCCGCGCAGGTCACGGCATGGGTCGTCCCCGGTTCCGAAGCCGTGCGCCGGGCGGCCGAAGCAGAAGGGCTGGACCGCGTCTTCACGGACGCCGGCTTCCATTGGCGCGAGCCCGGCTGCAGCCTGTGCGTCGCCGCCAATGGCGACCGGGTGCCGCGCGGCGCGCGGTGCGTCTCCACCTCCAACCGCAATTTCGTCGGGCGTCAGGGGCCCGGGGCACGCACCCATCTCGCCAGCCCCGCCATGGCGGCCGCAGCGGCGATCGCCGGCGCGATCGTCGATGTCAGGAAAGTCTGATCATGCGGCCTTTCGATTACCTGACGGGCATCGCAGCCCCGCTGCTCAAGGCGAACATCGACACCGACATGATCATCCGGGTCGAACATATGACGGCCGGCGACCAGTCGCATCTGGGCGATCACGCCTTCGAGACCTGGCGCATCGGCCCGGACGGGCGCGAGGATCCCGGCTTCGTCCTCAATCGGCCGCGCTATCGCGCCGCCCCCATCCTGCTCGCCGGGGATAATTTCGGCTGCGGATCGTCGCGCGAACATGCGGTCGGCGCACTGCTGGGGCGCGGTATCCGTGCGGTGATCGCGCCGGGCTTCGGCGAAACCTTCTACAACAACTGCTTCCAGCAGGGGCTGCTGCCGATCCGGCTGGCCGCCGACATCGTCGAGCGCATCGCGCGCGAAACCGAAGCGAGGGACGGCGATGGCGGCGCGACGCTGATCGATCTGCGGTCCACCCTCGTCCGCTCGCCCGCGGGCAGCGAATATCGCTTCGAAATCGAGGCGCGGCGGCGCGACGCCCTGCTGACCGGCCGCGACGACATCGAACAAAGCCTGGTCCTGCTGGACGACATCGAGGATTGGCAAAGCCGCGATCGACGCGAGCGACCCTGGCTGTGGCGGGAATATCCGTCGGCGGCCTGATCGCCTGAGGAGCCTTGGAGGGAAAAGGAAGCGGCTCAAGCTGGCGTCGTTTTCCAGCGTGGCGATGATCTCCAAAGCCTGACGAGAAAGCGGAACCTTATGAACCCGGCGCATCTTCATCTTGCTCTCGGGGATGGTCCAGACCGCGTTGTCGAGGTCAAACTCCTTCCATTCGGCATAACGCAGTTCGCCGGGCCGAACGAAGATATGGGGCAAGAGGCGCAGCGCGGCCAATGTGGACGGATGGCCCTCATAGCCCTCAATCGCGCGCAGCAACGCGCCAACCTCCGTTGGCGTCGTGATGGCGGCGCGATGCGTCACCTTCGGCGTAATCAACGCCCCGCGCAAATCGGCGGCAACATCGTGGTCCGCCCGAACGGTCGCGATTCCATAGCGGAAAACCTGACCGCAAATGCTCCGCAGGCGGTGCGCGGTTTCGTGCTTTCCCTTCGATTCAAACTTGCGAAGCAGGGTCAGCAGTTCAAACGGCTTGATTTCAGCAATCGGCCGATGGCCGATCGACGGATAGGAAAAGTCGAGCAACCAGCGGTTTTTCTTCATCGTGGCTGGCGCAAGACCTTCCTTCTCGACCTTTGCAAGCCACTCCTCCGCGACGGCCCGGAATGTATTTGCCGCCGCGACGCTCGCCGCCGCCTTTTCCAGCCTAGCTTGCTCGGCTGGATCGCGGCCCGTCGCAAGCAGCCGCCGCGCGTCATCGCGCTTGGCTCGGGCTCCGGCGAGGTCAACGTCGGGCCAAATGCCGAAGGCCAGGGTCTTCTCTTTGCCAAGGAAGCGATAGTTCATTCGCCAGTATCGGCGACCGGAAGGCGATACGAGCAGATAGAGGCCGCCCGAATCGCTCATCTTGTATTGCTTGTCGCGGCCCTTCGCCGCCTTGATCGCTACTGCCGTAAGTCCCATGAGGGTATCTCTCCATCACTGCTTGGGACATACCCCGAAATATACCCTCAAATTTCTCGGGTGCGTCGAGATACGCCCGCATCAACAGGGACGATTATAGCAGAAAAAATGGGAGAAATCAGCCGTTTTTTGGACGTTGCCGGACGTTCTCGGAAGGAGCCTTGGAGCGGGTAGCGGGAATCGAACCCGCCTAGCTAGCTTGGAAGGCTAGAGCATTACCACTATGCTATACCCGCATCTCCAAGGCTGGCGGCGATTGCCATCTTGGCGCGCCAGCGTCAAGCGAAACGCCGCGCCGCGATTGAGAACATCGTGGCAACATGATAGGCCGCACCGGTGGACAGGACGGATGCCAGCGATCGGGACGATGCGGACGCGCCGGTTCGCAAGATCATTCATGTCGACATGGATGCCTTCTACGCCTCGGTCGAGCAGCGCGACGACCCCGTGCTGCGCGGGCGGCCCGTCGCGGTTGGCGGGTCGTCGCGGCGCGGGGTCGTCGCCGCGGCTTCCTATGAGGCGCGCAAGTTCGGGGTGCGGTCGGCGATGCCGAGCGTTACCGCGAAGCGGCAATGCCCCGACCTGATCTTCGTACCGCCGCGCTTCGACGTCTATCGCGACATATCGCACCAGATCCGTGCCATTTTCCGCGATTATGCCGACGAGGTCGAGCCGCTGTCGCTCGACGAGGCCTATCTCGACGTCAGCCGCGACCGCGCGGGGCTCGGCAGCGCGACCGCGACCGCGCGGCTGATCCGTCGCCGCATCCGCGAGGAAACCGGCCTCACCGCCTCGGCCGGCGTGTCCTACAACAAGTTCATCGCCAAGCTGGCGTCGGACCAGAACAAACCCGACGGGCTGACGGTCATTCCGCCGGGCAAAGGCGCCGCCTTCGTCCAGACGCTGTCGATCCGGCGGTTCCACGGCATCGGGCCGGTGACGGCGGCGAAGATGGAGGGACTCGGCATTTTCTCGGGAGCCGATCTGGCGGCGCAGGAGATGGCGTGGCTGACGGCGCATTTCGGCAACAGCGCCGAATGGCTCCACAATCTGGCGCGCGGGATCGACCATCGGCGGGTCAAGTCGAACCGGCCCCTGAAATCGCTCGGCGGCGAGCGGACCTTCTTCCACGACCTGATCACCGACATCGAGATTCGCGAGGCGCTCGCGCATGTCTGCACCGTCGTCTGGGACCGCGCCGCCAAGCGTCACGCGAGGGGGCGGACGGTGACGCTGAAGCTGCGCTATGCCGATTTCCGGACAATAACGCGGGCGCGCTCGATCCCCTCACCGATCCTCGACGGCGCCGGGCTGCTCGGCGTGGGCGAGACGATCCTCGCGCCGCTGCTGCCTGTCGAACAGGGGATAAGGCTGCTGGGCGTGACGCTGAGCAAATTCGAGGGCGAGGAGGATGAAGAGGAAGCGGCGGCGCCGAGCGATCTGTTGAGCCTGCTGTGAATCCGTCGTCCCGGCGAAGGCCGGGATCGCTACCGGCATCGAGCCACGCGAGCGACCCGGCCTTCGATGGGACGACGATCAGTCGGCCGCCGCGAAGCGCCGTTCCCTGGTCGCGGTGAAGCGGATCGCCGGGTGGCGCTGGGTGACGTAGCCGACTTCCCATGCGTCCTTCGCCATGAAGACCGGGGCGCCGTCGCGGTCGGTCGCAGCGGCGCCGCGATGGTCGGCCTGGAAGGCCTTGAGCGCCGCGGCATCGTCGCTCGCGATCCAGCGCGCGGTGTCCCAGGGCGACGCCTCGAGCTTCGCCTCGACCTTGTATTCGGCCTCGAGCCGGCTGATGAGCACGTCGAGCTGGAGCTGGCCGACGACGCCGACGATCATGTTCGCGCCGATCTCGGGATAGAAGACCTGGATGATCCCCTCCTCGGCCATGTCGTCGAGCGCCTTGCGGAGCTGCTTGGTCTTGGTCGGATCGACGAGCGCGACGCGGCGGAGGATTTCGGGGGCGAAGTTCGGCAGGCCGGTGATCGTCACGTCGGTCCGCTCGGACAGCGTGTCGCCGACGCGCAGCGTGCCATGGTTCGGGATGCCGATGATGTCGCCGGGCCACGCTTCCTCCGCCATCTCGCGGTCCTGCGCGAGGAACAGCATCGGGCGGCTGATCGCGATCGCCTTGCCGGTGCCGCCCTGGGTCAGCCGCATGCCGCGCTCGAACTTGCCCGCGCAAAGGCGCATGAAGGCGATGCGGTCGCGGTGCGCGGGGTTCATGTTCGCCTGCACCTTGAAGACGAAGCCGGTCACGGCCTCGTCGTCGGGCCGCACTGGCGCCGGCTCGGCGGGCTGCGGCTGCGGCCCCGGCGCATGGGCGGCGAGCGCCGCGAGCAGGTCGACGACGCCGAATTCCTTGAGCGCCGAGCCGAAATAGACCGGCGTCAGATCGCCGTTGCGGTAGGCCGCGGCATCGAAGGGCGCATAACAGGCCGACGCGAGCTCGGTTTCCTCGCGCAGCAGCGCCAGCGCATCGGGGGACAGCTTCGCGGCGAGCGCCGGGTCGTCGAGCCCCGTCACCGGCACGCGCCCGCCCGCATAGAGGCGCGACGGGTCCGCCTTGTCGGGGAGCATCAGCGCGGGATCGACGAGATCGTAAAGCCCCTCGAACGTCCCGCCCATGCCCGCCGGCCAGTTCATCGGGCAGACATCGAGCGCGAGCCGGTCGGCGACCTCGTCGAGCAGTTCGAACGGGGTCTGGCCTTCGCGGTCGACCTTGTTGACGAAGGTGATGATCGGCACCGAACGCAGGCGGCACACCTCGAACAGCTTGAGCGTCTGCGGCTCGATGCCCTTGGCGGCGTCGATCACCATCACCGCGCTGTCGACGGCGGTGAGCGTGCGGTAGGTATCCTCGCTGAAATCCTCGTGCCCCGGCGTGTCGAGCAGGTTGAAGACGAGCCCCTGATGTTCGAAGGTCATCACCGACGAGGTGACCGAAATGCCACGCTGCTGCTCGATCTTCATCCAGTCGGAGCGCGCGCGCCGCGCGGCCCCGCGCGCCTTGACCTCGCCCGCCATATGGATCGCGCCGCCGGCGACGAGCAATTTCTCGGTCAGCGTGGTCTTGCCGGCGTCGGGGTGCGAGATGATGGCGAAGGTGCGGCGGTCGGGGCGAGCGGAGGACATGGCGCGGGCGCCTAGCAGGTGGCAGAGCAAGTGGAAAGAGGCTGGCGCGAGCGGGCGCGGCGCGGGCCGCATCGCGCTTAAGGAGACAAAAGATACGGACGTGCGGCGCGATTCTGTCTCCTTTGTCGCTTTAAGCGGAGGAGCGAAGGGCCGGACGAGTCAAAGAGCGGCCGGGAGACTGGCATAGCGGGATACTGTAGGAAAGCCCGTATTTGGTTTCGGGGCCGCTTTGGGGTGGGAAGCGGACGGGTGCTCATTCCATTTCGTCATCCCGGACTTGATCCGGGATCCCGCTTTTTTGAGGCATCGACTGGTTTCGGCATCCAGCGGGACCCCGGATCAAGCAACCGTGGATTATTGTTGGAAAGCGTTGTCTGTTCGAGCGATGGCGTTGAGGATGGTGATGAGTTTTCGCATGGTGGCGACGATGGCGATTTTGAAGGGTTTGCCTT
>Ga0180219_1000848_pt1 | contig 22099 bp, 23 predicted proteins | sample eDN3rd30CBELigMG_FD_151338 | JGI IMG/M metagenome (GOLD analysis project Ga0180219, IMG submission 151338) | Enriched Miracle-Growth compost microbial communities from Emeryville, California, USA - eDNA 3rd pass 30_C BE-Lig MG (version 2)... ...
TCGACGAGGGCCTGCTGCCGGTGCACAAGGGCTACCGGCTGACCGACGACGACCGCCTGCGCCGCGAGGTGATAGGCGCGCTGATGTGCCATGGCCGCGTGGACTACGCGCCGCTGGAGGCGCGCCACGGCATCCGTTTCAGCGAGTATTTCGCAGGCTCGCTGCGGCAGTTGCGGGAGCAGGTCGACGACGGACTGGTGGAGCTGCGCGACGACGCGCTGATCCTGCTGCCCCAGGGCCAGTTGATGATGCGCAGCGTGGCGATGGCCTTCGATGCCTACCTGGGCGGCGAGCAGCAGGAGCGTTTCTCGCGCACGATCTGAGGCGGGGCGACGCTGGAATCCGCCAGCCGTCGAAGCAAAGGGCCCCTCAATAGACGTCGCGCAGGTAGCGCTTCTGCTCGCTCAACGAGCGCACGTATTGCGCCGCGGCCTCCTCGTCGAGGCCGCCGTGGGCCCGGACGAGGTCCCGCAGCGCCTGGTCGACGTCCCTGGCCATGCGGCTGGCATCCCCGCAGACGTAGAGGTTCGCGCCTTCTTCCAGCCAGCGCCAGAGTTCGGCGCCGTGCTCGCGCATGCGGTCCTGCACGTAGATCTTCTCCGCCTGGTCGCGGGAGAAGGCCAGGCTCAGGTGGGTGAGCAGGCCGTCCTTGTGCATCGCTTCCAGTTCGTCCCGGTAGTAGTAGTCGGTGGCGGCATGCTGTTCGCCGAAGAACAGCCAGTTGCGCCCGCCATCGCCGCGCGCCCGGCGTTCGTGGAGGAAGCCACGGAAGGGCGCCACGCCGGTGCCCGGGCCGATCATCACCATCGGCCGGTCGCCCTGTTCGGGCACGCGGAAGTGCCGGGACGCTTGCACGAACAGCGGTACCCGCGCCTCGCCGGCCCGGTCGGCCAGGTAGGTCGAGGCCACGCCCTTGCGCCGGCCGTAGCGGACGGCCGAGACGGTCAGCTGGACCTCGCCGGCCTGGGCCCTGGGGCTGGAGGCGATGGAGTAGAGGCGCGGCTGCAGGCGCTTGAGCGTGCCCAGGAGTTCGCCGGCGTCATGGCTGGCCGGGAACAGCTGCAGCACGTCGGCCAGTTGCCGTCCCCATAGCCAGTCCTTGAGTTCGGCCTTGCGCGGCCCCAGCAGCTCGCGCAGTTCCGCCCGGCCGCTGCGTTCGGCGACCAGGGCCAGGGCTTCGGCGCTGGGCCGGGCAATCTCGTAGCAGTCCGTGAGCGCGGTGCGCAGCGGCATGTCGCCGAGCCTGGCGACGTTCACGACCTGCTCCCCGTCCAGGCCGGCGAGCTGCAGCACTTCCTCGACCAGCTCCGGGCAGTTGCGTGGCCACACGCCGAGGGCGTCACCGGCTTCGTACTGCAGGCCCGAGTCGTCCAGGGCGAAGGCGAACTGGCGGGTGTCCTTGCTGGCGCCTTCGCCGTTCAGCCGGCGGTTGAGAGTCAGGCGCAGGGGCGCGGGGTGGTCTTTGCTTATCGCTGCCGGCGCTACGGTTTTTTCCTTCGGGGGCTCGCTGGTGACGGGCTTCCCGGGTTCCAGCCGGGCCAGCAATTCGCCCAGCCAGCGTTCCGCGCTTTCCTCGAAGTCGGTGTCGCAGTCGATGCGCGAGCCCAGCCGGTTGGCGCCCAGTTCGGCCAGGCGGCGGTCGAGGTTCTTGCCGTGCTGGCAGAACTGGTCGTAGCTGGGGTCGCCCAGGGCGAGCACGGAATAGCGCAGGTGGCTCAGGTCCGGCGCGCCGGCGTTGAGCGTTTCCCAGAAGCTGCGGCCGTTGTCTGGCGGGTCGCCGTCGCCGAAGGTGCTGCTGAGCAGCACCAGGTTGCGCACGCCGCCGAGCTTTTCCGTCGTGTAGCTGTCCATGGCGGCCAGTTCCACGCTGCAGCCCACGGTTTCCAGGCGCTTGGCGACGCGCTCGGCCAGGGCTTCGGCGTTGCCGGTCTGCGAGGCCCAGAGCAGGGTGACGGGGGCCGTGCCGGCCGCTTGCGGGGCGGGTTGTATCGGCTGGGCGGGCGCTTCGAATAGCGCCGGCTGCAGCTGGCCGGCGCGGCTGAACAGGCCGGCCAGCATGCCGTCGAGCCAGAGGCGCGTCGGCGCGGCCAGGGGCGCGCTGGCGGGCAGGCTGGGCACGCCCGCATTGGGGTTGATGCGCAGGCCGCCGACGAAGCCGCTCATGTAGGCGCGCTCGGGCTCGCTCAGGGGCGGCGGCGTCGTGCCGGACACACCGAGCAGGGCGGCGAATGCATCGACGGGGGCCATATCGATCTCCTCGGACAGGGGCGGCGGGGTGGCAGGGGCGCCTGTGGCGGCAGGCGTCTCCAGGAACTGGTGGTCGATCAGCTCGACGCGGCGCAGGCTGACGGCGCAGAACTTGAACTCCGGCTGCTGCGAGAGCGGGTCGATGGCATCGCTGGTGACGGCGTTGATCGCCAGGTTCTCGCCGTACAGGTCGTTCCAGTGGAAGGGCGCGAAGCAGCCGCCGGGCAGCACCCGGTCGGTCACCACCACGGGCAGCACGGCCTGGCCGCGGCGCGAGCGGATCTCCAGGTGGTCCTTGTCGCGCACGCCGAGGCTCTGCGCGTCTTCCGGGTGGACCTCGACGAAGGGGCCGGGGTTGAGCTTGTTGAGGGTGGCGATCTTCCCGGTCTTGGTCAGGGTGTGCCACTGGTGCTGCAGGCGGCCGGTGTTGAGCACGAAGGGGTAGTCGGCGTCGGGCATTTCCGCCGGGTCGAGGTGCGGCCGGGCGAAGAACCGCGCCTTGCCCGTCGGGGTGGGGAAGGCCAGGCGTGGCCGCGAACCGTCCTCGTGGAGCCTGGGTTTCTGGCTGATGCCGTCGTTGAGGTAGCGGATCGGCGCGCGGTCCTCACCTTGGGCATCGGCGCAGGGCCATTGCAGCGGGGTCTCGCGCAGGCGCAGATGGCTGGCGCCGCGGATGTCGTAGCCGGTCTTGGGGTTGTGGAAGCGCTTGATCTCCTCGAACACCTCGGCCGCCGAGGCGTAGCTGAAGGCGTCGGCGAAGCCCATGGCGCAGGCCACTTCGGCGATGATGCGCCAGTCCGCCAGGGCTTCGCCGGGCGGCTCCACGGCCTGCTGCATCAGCGTGAGGTTGCGTTCGGAGTTGATCATCACGCCTTCGGCCTCGGCCCACAGGGCGCCGGGCAGCAGCACGTCGGCGTAGCGGTTGGTCTCGGTGTCGAGGAAGGCGTCCTGGGCGATCACCAGTTCCGCGGCCTTCAGGCCCTCGATGACCTTGCCGCGGTTGGCGACGCTGGCCACCGGGTTGGTGCAGATGATCCAGCAGGCCTTGACCTTCCCGGCCGCCATGTCCTCGAACAGGGCGATGGTCCCGCCGCCCAGGCGGGTGTGCAGGGTGCCTTCCGGCACGCCCCAGGCTCGCTCGACGAAGGCCCGGTCGTCCTCCATCAGCACCGAGCGCTGCCCTGGCAGCCCCGGCCCCATGTAGCCCATCTCGCGACCGCCCATGGCGTTGGGCTGGCCGGTGAGGGAGAAGGGGCCGCTGCCGCTCTGGCAGATCTTGCCGGTGGCCAGGTGCAGGTTGCATAGCGCGTTGGTGTTCCAGGTGCCGTGACTCGATTGGTTCAGGCCCATGGTCCAGCAGCTCATCCAGGCGCCGGCCTCGCCGATCCATTGCGCGGCCTGGCGCAGGGCCGCGGGATCGAGGCCGGTCAGCTCGGCGACCCGTTCCGGCGTGTAGTCGTCGAGCAATGGCGGCAGCTCTTCCCAGCCTTCGGTGAATTCGGCGATGAACTGCGCGTCGGTGTGGCCGTTGGCGTGCAGCAGGTGGAGCAGGCCGTTGAGCAGCGCCAGGTCGGTGCCGGGACGTATCTGCAGGAACAGGTCGGCCTTCTCGGCGGTGGCGTTGCGCCGCGGGTCGACGACGATCAGCTTGGCCCCGGCCTTGACCCTGTCCATCAGGCGCAGGAAAAGAATGGGGTGACAGTCGGCCATGTTGGCGCCGATGACGAAGAACACCTCGGCCTTGTCGAAGTCCTGGTACGAGCCGGGCGGGCCGTCGGCGCCGAGGGAGAGCTTGTAGCCGCTGCCGGCGCTGGCCATGCACAGGCGCGAGTTGGACTCGATCTGGTTGGTGCCGACGTAGCCCTTGGCGAGTTTGTTTACCAGGTATTGCGCCTCCAGCGACATCTGCCCGGAGACGTAGAAGGCGAGGGCGTCGGGGCCATGTGCGTCGAGGATGCCCCGCAGCCGCTTGGCGGTGGCGGCGATGGCTTCGGCGACCGGGGTGCGAACCGGCTCGCGGGCCCGCTCGCTGCGCAGGTAGGCGTGCTCCATGCGGCCGGATTCGGCGATGGCCTGGTTGCAGGTGCTGCCCTTGGTGCACAGGCGGCCGAAGTTGGTCGGGTGCTGTTTGTCGCCCGCCACCTTGGCCACGCGGCCGTCCCGCACCTGCATGACGATGCCGCAGCCGACGCCGCAATAGGGACACACGCTCCGAATCGTCTTTTCCGCCATGGGCCTTTCCGTCCGCAAAAAGCAAAAACGCCATGCGACCCTCCGCGCAAGGCGGGGGTGGCACGGCGTCGTCGTCGTGGTCGAGGCGGTCGGCGTTGACCGCTCGGGGCAAGCTCAGGCAATGCCTGTGCCAGGTTCGGGAAATCACCCGTGTGCGTGGGGCGAAGACCGTGGCCGGTTGCGCCCGGGCACAGCATTGCCATGGCGCTGCGGGGTGTCGGCGTAGAGGGCTGCTTGCCTGCGGGGTGGTGCTCGCCTGCGCCGGTGAATGGGGCACGCTTGCCGTTCCGCGCACCGTTTTGGCTCGCCTGCCGGGCCGGGGCGGAGGGTAGTCGCAAGGCCGTGACCGGCTGTCCAGCCCAGGCACTGCGGGGCGCAGAGGTTCGGCTAAGGACTCTTCAGAGGGGCTGGCATGGAGTCTGCTAGAGCACCCTCGTGCCCACCGACGAGGCGGGCCACCCGGACGATCAACGCCGATCGACGACCCGGGGTACCAGGTGCATCGGGCAGCGTGGCCCGGTGGCACCCCCAGAATGAACAGGCAAAGGCGCCTGGAGTCGCGAGACTCCAGGCGCCTTTTTGTTTTCCGCTGCAAAACCGTTGAGCTTGCCGGGGGCTTCCATGAACTCCAACGTCGCTACCTTCAATGCCGTGCAAACCCTGGTCGTGATCGGCAATGGCATGGTCGGCCACCACTGCGTCGAACAACTGGTCGAGCGCGGTGCGCTGGGCCGCTACCACATTCATGTGTTCAGCGAGGAGCCGCTGCGCGCCTACGACCGGGTGCACCTCTCCGAATACTTCGGTGGCCGCGATGCCGAGTCGCTGGCGCTGGGCGAGGCCGGGCTGTACCAGCGGCCGGGCGTCACCCTGCACCTTGGCGTGGCGGTGCTGGAGATCGACCGCGCGCGTCGCGAGGTGGTCACCGCCGAGGGCCGCCACGCCTATGACAAGCTGGTGCTGGCCACCGGTTCCTATCCCTTCGTGCCGCCCATCGAGGGCGCGCAGGGCGATGCCTGCCTGGTCTACCGCACCCTGGCCGACCTCGACGGCATTCGCGCGGCGGCGGCCAATGCCCGCCGTGGCGTGGTGGTGGGCGGCGGCCTGCTCGGGCTGGAGGCGGCCAATGCGCTGAAATCCCTCGGCCTGGAATCCCATGTGGTGGAGTTCGCCCCGCGACTGATGCCGGTGCAGCTCGACGAGCAGGGCGGTGCGGCGCTGAAGGCGCGGATCGAGGCGCTGGGCGTCGGCGTGCACCTGTCCAGGGCCACCCAGTCGGTCACGGCCGGCGAGGCGTATCGCTACCGGATGAATTTCGCCGGCGGGGATTTCCTCGAAACCGACCTGATCGTCTTCTCCGCCGGCATCCGCCCGCAGGACGCCCTGGCCCGCCAATGCGCCCTGGAGCTCGGCCCGCGCGGCGGCGTCGCCATCGACGGCCGGTGTTTGACCGGCGATCCGGACATCTTCGCCATCGGCGAATGCGCGGCCTGGAACGGCAGCATCTTCGGGCTGGTCGCGCCGGGCTACCAGATGGCACGAACCGTCGCCGCGACGCTTTGTGGCGAGCAAGCCGAACCCTTCATGGGCGCGGACATGTCGACCAAGCTCAAGCTGCTCGGCGTCGACGTCGGCTCCATCGGCGATGCCCAGGGGGCACTGCCGGGGGCGCGCAGCTACCGCTTCATCGACGAGGCCAGCTCCAGCTACCGCCGGCTGGTGGTCTCCGCCGACGGCAAGCAGGCCCTCGGCGCGGTGCTGGTGGGCGACAACAGCTACTACGACACCCTGCTGCAATACGTGCAGAACGGCATCCCGCTGCCGGCCGATCCGTCCAGCCTGATCCTGCCGCTGGGCGAGGCGGCCCCGGCGCTGGGCGCCGACGCGCTGCCGGCGACCGCCACCGTGTGTTCGTGCCACAACGTCAGCAAGGGGGCTATCTGCGCGGCCATCGACGGCGGCTGCAGCGACCTGGCCGGGCTCAAGGCCTGCACCAGGGCCGCCACCGGCTGCGGCGGTTGCGCCGGGCTGCTCAAGCAGGTCTTCGAGCACGAGCTGAGCGCGCGCGGCGTGGCGGTGGACAAGAGCCTCTGCGAGCACTTCGCCTACACCCGCCAGGGCTTGTACGACATAGTCCGCGTGGAGGGCATCCAGACCTTCGACGAGCTGCTGGCCAGGCACGGCAAGGGCCAGGTCGGTTGCGACATCTGCAAGCCGGCGGTCGGCTCGATCCTCGCGTCCTGCTGGAACCGGCCTATCCAGGAGCCCTGGCTGGTGCCGCTGCAGGACACCAACGACACCTTCATGGCCAACATGCAGAAGAACGGCACCTACTCGGTGGTGCCGCGCATCCCCGGCGGCGAGATCACCCCGGACGGGCTGATCGCCATCGGCGCGGTGGCGAAGAAGTACGACCTCTACACCAAGATCACCGGCGGCCAGCGCATCGACCTGTTCGGCGCGCAACTGCACGAGCTGCCGGACATCTGGGCCGAGCTGATCGCCGCCGGCTTCGAGACCGGGCATGCCTACGGCAAGTCCACCCGCACGGTGAAGTCCTGCGTCGGCAGCACCTGGTGCCGCTACGGCGTGCAGGACAGCGTGAAGATGGCCCTGGACATCGAGCACCGCTACAAGGGCCTGCGCTCGCCGCACAAGCTGAAGTTCGCGGTCTCCGGCTGCACCCGCGAGTGCGCCGAGGCGCAGAGCAAGGACGTCGGCGTGATCGCCACGGAGAAGGGCTGGAACCTCTACGTCTGCGGCAACGGCGGCATGCGCCCGCGCCACGCCGAGCTGTTCGCCACCGATCTGGACGACGACACGCTGATCCGCTACATCGACCGCTTCCTGATGTTCTACATCCGCACCGCCGACCGGCTGCAGCGCACCTCGGTGTGGCGCGAGGGCCTGGAGGGCGGGCTGGACTACCTGAAGGCGGTGGTCATCGACGACAGCCTGGGCCTGGGCGCCGAACTGGAAGCGCAGATGCAGGCGGTGGTGGACCGCTACGAATGCGAGTGGGCCAACGCCCTCCAGGATGCGGAAAAGCTCAAGCGCTTCCGCACCTTCGTCAACGACGCGCGCCCCGACCCGGGCGTGCATTTCGTCAAGGAGCGCGGCCAGCGCCGGCCGGTCCGCGCCCATGAACTCCACCTGATACCCGTAGCCGAGGAGATGGTCTGATGGCCCAACTGAGCGCACAACTTATCGATAGCCGACCGCTCGACAGCGACTGGCAGGACCTCTGTTCCCGCGACGACCTGGTGGCGGACTCGGGCGTGGTGGCCTGGGTCGACGGTGTGCAGGTCGCTCTGTTCTACCTGCCGGGCTCGGCCCGGGGCCGGCAGCTCTACGCCGTGGAGAACCGCGACCCGCTGTCCGGCGCCAACGTCATCGGCCGCGGCATCCTCGGCTGTCTCGGCGGCGAACTGGTGGTGGCCGCCCCGCTGTACAAACAGCACTTCCGCCTGGAGGACGGCGCTTGCCTGGAGTTTCCCGAGCAGCAGTTGCGCGTATGGCCGGTGCGCCTGCGCGGCGACACGGTGGAAATCGCTTCGATGGCCTGAGGCTAGGCCGCGCATGGGGGCGGGATCGCCCTGATCCATTCCACGCAGCGCCGCCATGACGACGGCGCTGCGCTGAGCGCTACTCAGTCGAGCCCGAACAGGCGCGCGGCGTTGCCGTGGAAGAAGCGTTCCAGGGCCTGTTCGCTCAAGCCCAGGCGCTGGGCGTCCTCGATGCTCTGGCGAATGGGCCTGAAGGTGTAGGAGGAGCCGAACAGCAACTGCTCGGCGAGGAAGCCGTTGGCGGCCTGCACGTAGGCTTCGCTGCCGGGCAGGAACAGGTACATGTCCGGTACCAGGTGGATGTTCTCGTAGCGGAACGCCAGGCCGATGGCCTGCTGCACGTTGGGCCAGAAACCGTGGTAGACGACGATCCGCAGGTCGGGGAAGGCCCGGGCCACTGCCGCCAGGCGGCCGGGGTCGTTGTAGGCCGGGTCGGGCGTGGTCGGCCCGCTCATCAGGAACAACGGAATGGCGCGCTTCTGCAGGTGCTCGTAGATCGGCCAGTACAGCGCGTCGTCCGGGTGTCGCGCCGGTTCGCCGAAGCCGGGCTCCAGGTCGATGCCGGCCAGGCCCAGGTCGTCGATCGCATGGTCGATCTCCGCGAGCGCGCCTTCCACGCCCTGCAGCGCCGGGTCCACCGAGCCGATGCCGAGCAATTGCGCGTGGCCATCGACGATGGCGTGGATGCGCTCGTTGGGCAGGTGCTGCGCCGGCGTGTGCCGGCCGACCACCACGGCCTTGTGCAGGCCGGCGTCGCGCACCTCGACGAGGAAGCCTTCGTGGGTCAGCGAGCGTTCGAAATGGGCATCGTCGCCGCGGGTGCCGACGCGCCGGTTCAGCCAGCGCGCCGTGGCGTGCTCGGCCGAGCCGGGCACGGCGCCGAAGAACGGATGCAGGAAGGCCGGGCGGCAGCGCATGTCGATGATCTTCATGCGCCGTGCTCCTGTTCCCGGTCGCCGTGGGCGAGGCCAGGGTGATGGGTGTCGCTGGCGGGTGGTGGGGCGCGGAAAGCGTCCAGATTCATGTGGCTGTCCTCGTTGCTACCTGGGGGAATCCGTCGGGGTGCCCCCGAGGCAATCCCCGTGCCACCGGGCCCCTCGGTGATTCCGGGGGCCGTGGCCGTGCGCCGGGCCTTTGCTGTTGCTCCTGCAACTGCACTGTCGGAAGGCTGTCGCCAGGCCAACAGTTGGCCCCGTCCGCTGCAACCGCCTCAGAACTTCCAGGCGTAGCCCAGGCCGAAGATGTCCTGGCTCATCTTCAGGTTCGCCTCGCCGCCGCCGAAGGCCTGGGGAATGGAACCGTCGCCCTTGACCTTCTCCTCGAAGCCATGGGTGTAGGCCAGGCTCAGCTCGCTGTCCGGGTCGGGGCTCCAGGTCAGGCCGAAGCTGAGGTGGTCCTGGATTACCCCGGGGGCGAGGATGTTGAGGAAGGTCTGGCTGCCGGGAATCGGCTGTTCGGCGTGGCTGTAGCCGCCGCGCAGGGTCAGCGCGGGGGGCAGTGCGTAGCTGGCGGCGAACTTGTACACGGTGATGTCGCGCCAGCCGAAGCCGGGGCCGCTCTCGGAGCCGAAGCGATTGCCGGCGAAGAGCTGTTGCGCGTCGAAGTCGTTGGCCACCGAGCGCACGTGACCGTACTTGATCTCCTGCACGTCGGCGCCCAGGGTCAGGCGCGGCGTCAGCCGGTAGGACAGGCCGGCGCCATAGTTCTCCGGCACGTCGAAGCTGCCGCCGTCGGCGAACAGGCCGGCGTAGCGGTCGAACTTGTCGGCCTTGATCTTCGAGGCCCAGGTCAGGCCCAGGGTGAGGTCGTCGCCGATCCGGCCCTGCCAGCCCAGGCGCACGCCCACGCCATTGGAGCTGTCGTGGTCGCGGTCATTCAGGTTGTCCGGGTCGCTGGAGAACATCGGGTTGGCGAAGGCGCTCAGGCCTTTGCTGGCGAAGCGCTGGTGGACGACGTTGAGGGCGATGCCGACGGATTGCCGCTCGTTGATGCGGTAGGCCAGCGAGGGGGTGATGAACAACTGGCTGAAGTCCACCCCGGCGCTGCCGCGGCTGCCGAAGGCGGCATAGGGGTTGCGCCGGTAGTCGGTGTTCATGCCGCCGTTGCCGTAGACCGCCAGGCCGATGCCGAAGCGCTCGTCGAGCTGCTTGCTGACGCCGAACTCGGGGATCAGGAAGAGGTTGCGCGCGTTGCCGTTGTAGTGGCCGTCGGCGCCGGCGCCATTACCCTGGATGCTGGCGTGGCGATCCGGGGCGAAGAGGGTGGCGCCCAGGTCCAGGCGGTCGCCGATCCATGCCGTGCCGGCCGGGTTGTTGGCGGCGGCGAGGGCATCCTGCGGCTGGGCGATGCTGACCCCCGCCTGGCCCTGGGCCTTGATGCCGTAGCCGTGGAAGAAATAGCCGTTGGTGGCCTGGGCCGCCGGACTGGCGAGCCCGCCCAGGGCCGCCAGGCCGACGAGCAGACGCAGTTGCACTTGCATGAATCGACACTCCCCATGACATGGGCGGCACGCTGCCTCCCGAAGGGCGTCAATTTAATAAAATACATAATGTCTAACTATAATATTAATTCATTTTAATATTCTTGATGGGAATATGTGTGGGGCTGTGAAGCGGATGCTCAGGGCTGTGGGCAGTAGAGCTGGTAGAGGGTGCCGAGCAGGAGCAGGACCTTGGCGTCCTTCACCGAATAGAAAATCCGCTTGCCCTCGCGGCGGGTCTCCACCAGGCCCTCGCTGCGCAGCACGCCGAGCTGCTGCGAGAGGTTCGGTTGCTGGATGCCCAGGAGTTCCTCCAGCTCGCCCACCGAACGCTCGCCCTGGCTGAGCTGGCAGAGCAGCATCAGGCGGTCCGGGTGGCTCAGGGAACGCAAGGTGCCGGCGGCCTCGGCGGCGGCCTGGCGCATCTGCTGGATATCCATGGGGGCCTCGATGGAGGGGAGAGGCGGGCAGTATAGGGAAAGCGCCGGCTTACTCAAATCCGCGAGCCGCTGCGCCGGGAAGGGATGGGCCTGCCTCGCAGCCGGCCGCCGGCGATGAAGAAATTTAATCTCAGGTGTTGCCAGCCTTGCCCCATTAGTCCATAATCCCGGCCATCGAAAGCGCAGGGTGACGAAAACTCTGTGTAATCAATAGGTTAGAGCTTAAAAGAAAGCCAACCGAACAGAATTGCAGCAAATCGCAGCGCGGTTTGCCAGGTTAAAAGGCTGAGTAGCAGAGTGGTTATGCAGCGGATTGCAAATCCGTGAACGCCGGTTCGATTCCGACCTCAGCCTCCAACAGGAAAGCCCCGTAGATCAAGGTCTACGGGGCTTTTTTCTTTTTTCCGCCTTCTGCATCATTTCCGTTATTCACGCATCATTTCCGTTACTACGGCTTCAGCGGGTTGGCTTGACCACCTCGCCGACGCGGCGATACACCTTCTTGGTGATCGCTTCTTTCGTGTGCCCAAGCAGCTTGCTGGCGTCGCCCAGGTCGTCGATTTCGCTCGCTGCCTTCGGTCGGATGTCGCTGAACACCAATCCCTTAATCCGCTCCGCCAGCGGCTTGTCGCCGGCTTCCAGCGCATTGGCCACAGCTGCGGAACGCGCTTCGTCCCAGCGATTGTTGAGCATGCGGTAACTCAGGCGCAGGCCGCGACTGTTCGTGATCAGCGTCGAGCTGGTGATCCCTGCGAGCTTGCGTCGCTCCAATAGCCCTTCGATGAAAAGGCCAAGGCCAGTAGGCTGGCCGTCCTCGTGTAGCCGGATGCGCAGCTTCTTCTCGGTCTTGCCCTGGTCGATCAGTAGATAGTCCGGCGTCAGGTCGCCGAGAGAGACTTTCAGGGCATCTGCGGGCCGCTGGCCTGTGAGGTAGGCCATTTCCATGGCGTCACGCAGTTCCTGGCAGGCCAAGGCATGCACAGCCGACCAAACATCATTGCCCGCGTAGAACGTCCGAGGCCGCTCCTTGTTGCGCCGGACCCCGCTGCAGGGGTTGGCGCCGTCGTGGTAGCCCCATTCTCGTGCCAATGTGAACACGTGGGAAAGTAGGGCAATCTCCCGGTTGGCGCGGGTCTTAGCCGTGCGTGCGTCCCGGTACTGCGCGACCGCCTGGGGCGTGACGGAGTGGATGGGGGCGTTGCCGAAAGCCTTTCGGAGGTGCTTCAGCTCGCTTCGGTTGTCCGCCTGGGTGCGCGGCGCCTTGGTCGGAATGATTTCGCGCTCATACCGATCGAACAGCTCCGACATGTAGCGAATCTTTTTTTGCGGGGTTGCCCGAGCGAGGCGCGCCCACTCTTGCAGCGCCTCGCCAAGGTCCGTTCCAAGAGGTATCTCGCGCGGACTTCCGTCTTCCTTCCGGCCGAGATAGTAGTAGCCGACCCACAACTTCCCCGATTTGAGGGTGCGGGTCCGCCGCAGCATGCGCGGGGGTAGGTCGCTGTTCTTGGACTTTCGAGGCCGGCCCATCAGCTGACATTCCTCAGGTCCAGTTGCCAGGGCTCTTCGACGGCCACGGTGCCGTTCGGCTTCACGCCGGCTAGCTTCAGGCGCGCGTAGATGCGGCCTACAATGGGCTTGCGCGCGGCGTTCAGTTCGTACTTCCAGCCGTTCTCGGCCAGCCACTGGATCTGTTTCCTGGCAGTAGAGGCGCCGATCATGTCGGCTAGTTCCTCTGGAGAGAGGAACTCGGATGCGGTTTCCATGGGCAATACCTCATCGCGCCGTCGCAGCGGAGAGCGCTGCATCAATTCCGGCTTCAAGTGCGGCTATGGCTTCTTCATCGGAGAAAAAGTCAGAACCAAATTTATCGGCCTGAAATCCACCAAACCATGCGGTCCCATGAACTTGCCTGGATCGACCGCGCAACCAGCGATAGCGCTGAGCGTCATGCATGACATCCTCCGGTACCCGCCCAGCTTGTGCGACCGGAGCGACGTAGAGCTTGATGCCTGGGCCGTATAGGCCTGCAGCCGCCTCGGTCCACTTCACCCAGAAGGCATGATGACCGCGACTGGCTACCGCCACCGGCCCCTGCTCCTCCAGTTTGGCCAGGCCAGCGCCGCTGAACAGCATCACATCAGCCGTGCGCGCCTGGATATCGGCATAGGCCTCGATGACCTCGCGCACGTCCTAGCGATCATCCGGCAGATAGCCCGCCAGCAGCTCGTCGAGGACGATGGTCGTGCCATGCGCCGGTAGCCGGATCGATTCCAGCACACCAGGAGCATTCCAGTTGCATTGGGCAGCACAGTGCCCCACCGCACCACACAGGGCGCAGCACTGCTGTTCAGTCATGGTTCAATCCTCTGCACAGACAGGCTGGATGCTTGTCGTGCGTAGTGGCAAAATGCCCGTTTTTTAGGGAGGGCCTATGAAGGGACGTTTGGAGTTTGCGGTACGGTGGTCTGGTGTTCTTTGCCTGAGCTGCTTGGCCTGGTTCATGCTTTCAGCCGCCTATAGCAATCGGCATTCACTCGGCACGCTTCCGATCTACTCATTCGGCGTCTTCTATGCTCTTTGGCTGGCAAAGATCATGGCGCACGCATGGGTTCGAGCTAGTGATTGGAAATATGGCTGGCTCGCACGCGCATACATCGTGTTGATGTCTATCCCAGGGTTCCCAATTACTATCCTCAGCGTCGTGTTGTGGAATGCCTTTCTCAAGAAGGATTACGAGCCGACAGACCTGGCTGAATAGCTCAGGAGCTCTGGCCTGCAGCGCAGGCAGTCGCATTCGTTGGTGGGGCGGCCGGTGCCGCAGCAGTAGGTTAGGTGGGTCATGCTGCAACCGCCCGATGGTACTTCGCCCGCCATTCCTGGCGTCGAGCAGCCATCTCGGGGATCGCGGCCAGCTAGTCCCGCGCGGTGCGAAAGCGCTTGCGAGGCGGGACTGGATCAGGAATGCCGTGTTCGTCACGTAGGCCGCCATCCCAGTCGGTGAAGGTGTTCCAGACCAAGTCGGCGAATGCGGCCCAGGTACATTCCTCACCCCACTCCGGCTCGTAGTAGCCCTGCATGGAGCCGACCATCGGCGTCCCTTTCAGTGGGTGGTATGGATATTCGAGGATGACCCAGCGCTTCCCATGGCGAGGCATGTACTTGCGGTCGTTCTCGAACGGATAGGGCGCGCTTCTGCAGAGCAGAGCCTTGCGCTCCCATGCGCCATGGAGTCCGTGGTAGTTGCCCCCGCGCTCTGCCAGAAGCTGCTTGGTCTCGATGCCTACGCCGGGGAGGATGGGAGCCACGCGCTTGCACAGCTTCTTCAGGGTGCGGAGGTTCATGCCCTGCTCGCCTCCATCGCCAGCTGCCAGCCGATAAAGGCTTGAGCGGAGGGAATCAGGTCTGCTGCACGGAGGATCGGCAGCCGCAGTTCCTCGGCCCGCTCGATCTCTGCCAGGGTTCCTGCGGAGCGTTGCCAGCCCGGGGCCACGACGTCGCAGCGCTCCATCAACCCCATGGTGCCGCGCAGCCAGAACTCGTCGCCGAGCGCCGGCAAGGTCCTGCTCAAGATGCGCAGTGTTCATGTGCGGGATGATCGGGAACCGGCCGAGGGTGCACACGTAGGTGCCCGGGCGGCCGGCGGATTCGATGTTGCGAGCAATGGGCTGCCCGATCCGGCGCCCGATAGGGGGCGGCGACGTAGATGATGGAGTGCATATCCTTTCTCGCTGCTGAGTGGAAAGAGTCGTGGAGGCGCGCTATCTTAGGCGCAGACTTCAAGGGAACTATTGCGAATGGATGAGCTAGTAAAAGAGGTTATTCCCCTACTTCAGTATTTGATTCCTGGCTTTGTTGCTACTTGGATTTTTTACACCCTAACTTCCTTTAAGCGCCCTGATACGTTTGGTCAGATTGTCCAAGCTCTTATCTTTACCTTTTTCATCCACGGCATCGTTACTGGCATTGGTCTGCTGCTGACCGCCATCGGAAATAAAGGCTGGGTGCTCGGGGTTTGGGACCAGAGGGCCATCGCAATCTGGTCAGCCGTGGTCGCCGTTCTTCTAGGATTGTTTGCGTGCTTTTTGGTCAATAAAGGCTATCTTCACGCATTTCTTAGATGGGCCAGGATTACCGTTAAAACTTCTTGCCCGAATGAGTGGTTTAGTGCCTTTAGTCGGTACAAGCGCTTTGTCGTACTGCATCTTAAAGATGAGCGCCGTATATACGGATGGCCGGAGGAGTGGCCTTCCGATCCGAATGGCGGTCAGTTTGTTATCTTAGATCCTGCATGACTGGATAAAGACGGAAAAGAGAGCCCGCTTGACGTCGAAGCGCTTGTGATCGACGCCTCGCAGGTACAATGGGCAGAGCTCAGTAAGAAGACTTGGTGAGAAAGATGACCAGCAAAGCGCCTCAACCTATGCCATCTCGGCAGCCGCCACCTGGCGGTCGTGAAAAAGCGAACGTGAATCCGCCGAGTCCAACCAGTGTTCGGCCGCCAGCACCGAAAGCGCCACCTCCTCCTCCGAAGAACAGCCCATGAAGCAGGGCGGCTCTAGCCGCCCTTTTCTTTAGGCTGGCTGAGCCACGCTGAGCGCTACCGCCACGGGCTGTACCCAGATCGGCATACTGCTGAGCATGAAGGTTTCGCCCATGCCGGCGAGTAGCAGGGTGGTGCCCATCACTCCCGCGATGGCCTCCGCGGCGTGCGGGGAAACTGCGTTGCCGATACGCTCGCGCCAGTCGCTATCGCTAAGCTCGTCCAGGATCAACTGCTCCTCCGGGTCCACCAGGCTCTGCAGCGCGGCCAATTCCAGAATCGTGAAGGGGCGGTGCCAGGTGCCGTCCAGTGACTGGATGATGCAGGTGAGCCGGCCATTTGCCGCCGGCATGCGCGGATCGGCGACGCTCCACCTGCCGTTGTCGTGCCGTGCGCTGACCGACACCGCGCCGGCGGACTGGTCGAACCCGACGACGCCGTAGTGTCCGCCGGTGAGGTAGGCGTCGCCCTTGGTGCGATCGAGCACACGCGGGTCAGCGATCGACAGCGCACCGCTGGCCAGCTGCTGGGAACCGGTGACGGTGCCGGTAGCGCTTCCCCACTTGCCGACGTGTAATTCGCGGCTGCTCGCCCCGGGGTGCCAGTTGTGGTACCTGGGATCGGCAACAGCCTGACCGCCTGCCGTCGGTGATTGGCTGCCTGTGACAGTGCCGGCTGGTCCGTTCATGCGCACCACGCGGAAGACGTTGTTGTGGGGCACGCCGCTGGGCCGCGGATCCGCAACGGCAAATGCACCCTTGCCGGTGGCGGTCTCGACGATGTGGAAGAAGCCGCGCCCGGCCGGCTTCACCTGGTACAGCGGCACCTCGACGGCCAGGCGCCGGCGGACGGCGAATGCCTGGCGCGCAGCGGCGGTCTGGCGGAGCAGGTCGGCCAGCGGCTGCTGGCGGGGGATCAGCTGTTGCATGGCGTTTCCTCTGTTGGGTGGTTTCATTTCGGCAGCACCCGGTCGCGCGGCTGGTGCGCCGGTTGGCGCCGCGGTGAGTGCTGTCGAAAGAGAGTCTTGGAGAGTAGGATTCAGCAGGATATGCCCACCAAGGAGCAGGCATGGATTTCACTAAGTTTTATCGGGAACTGCAGCGGATCGGCTACGTGGAAGAGGAATTCCCTTCGCGAATAGCCGCCAGCCTCTATGCCTGCTTCGACGCAGGGCTGAACATCGAGCAGACTCGCCGATTCATGGGCCTCTTTAATCTAATCAAGTCGGTGGGGCCGTTCTTGGTGAGCGATCACCTAGGGCCGGAAACGATTGAGCGACTTGTTGCGGCTGATCGTTCGGGGCTCATGACCAAGGATTTGCTGTGGATCTTTTCGCCCGATCAACTGAAGCCTGAGTTTCAGAGGTTCTCCTCTGGGGGCCAGTGAAAGGCCGGATTGCCCCGGCCTTTCGGTCTCACAAACGCCGCCGTATGTGAGTGTTTCGCGGCGCGCCCGGCGTTGTTGCCGAACTACCTAGGCTGATGGTCTACATGGCTGCCACTCCTCCTGCTGGGGTTATTGGTGCGAGCCGCTGACCGACTTTCCTCGGTCCAGGACCACCCTTGCCAGCGCAGCGCGGCCTGGTGTGAATGACTGGCCTGGCGCAGCAGGCCGAAGTAGGGCGGGCTGGTGATGCAGCAGTGCACCGATTCGTCGAGCATTGCCCCAGCAAGTTCCGGCGGCTGCGGCGTCCGCGGCTACAAGGAGTGGAAGGCCAAGCAGGATGCCCTGGCCAACCAGGTCCCCAACTACGGCAATTTCGGCGCCTATTGAAACAGGGTCCCGGTCAACGTCAGCAACGGCGAACTCAAGGTCTCGCCGGATCCTGCAGAACGTCGGCGCCTCTGCTCTCGATGAGTTGCTGGAGGCCGCGCATACCCCGGTCGCGGAGCAAGAGAGCGTAGTGGAGAAGCCTGAACTGTTCTTTGCGGGCGGAGACCAGGTTGTGGGCGGAGTGAAAGGCGCGCGGATGGGCAAGGCTATCCATGAGGCGCGCAGCCAGGTCCAGAACCACGGCAACTTCGGCGCCTACCGCGATAAGGCAAAGCAGAGCGAACTCCCCAATTACGGCAACTTCGGGGTTCGCCGCAAGAACTACGCGAACGGTGGCCTAGTCGACGATCCCAACGACGTATCGAACGTCCTGCCCGGTGGGCTTTCCCTGGTAGGTAAGCCGCTGCCGCTTCCAGATCGTCCGGCACCACTGCTTCCCGAGCAACCTGCAGCCCGTGCGCCTTCAGCTCTTAGCAGTGGCAGCGTGCAGGGCATGGCCAAACAATCCTTCCAGGGGAGGGGCGGCGTGTTGCCGCAGGTCGGGGCATCGAAGCCGGCACCGCTGCGCCCCAACGATAATGGCTGGACGCAGCTCGGTATCGGCGCAGGAAACCAGGGCCTGAACCTGAACGGCCAGGTGGTCGGCCAGATGGGCCCGGGCGGCGTGGCGTCGTTCTCCAATGATCCGTCGGCGGTGGCCGGCGCGGGCCTTCCCCGTGAAGGGAGTTTCGGCGCTCGCCGACCAACTGCCGCGCCGGCGGCGCAGCCCGGGTACGGAGCTTACCGCCGCACGCCCGAGCAACTGACCGCCATGCGCCCGCAGAACGACCAGGACCTGAGCGCCACCGGCTCGGCCGCCAACCTCGGCAACGGCGTCGGCGCCTTCTTCCGGCCCCAGGCCGGCGACGCCAACTGGCGCTCGATCGCTTCGAGCGCGCCAACCAGCAGTGCCAGCAGATAGTGGAGACCGCACACCGCGGCGAGCTGGGCAACAACGGTGGGCAGCTGACTGTCGTGCGCGACAGCACCGGGCGCCCAGTGGCGCGGACATCCAGAACGCCCGCCTCAAGGAGCGCCTGGCCAACACCGACGCCACCCGCCAACAGGCCCAGAACAGCACCGCCCTGGCGAACCAGCGTGTCGCCAGCGAGGCCCAGCAGATGGGCTCCGAAGTGCTCAACCAGCAGCGCCTGTAGCAGCAGGTGCAGCAGGGTGAGTACGGCGTGCAGGACCAGCAGCGCATCGACGGCCTCAAGGCCGCCATGGTTGATCCAGCACTGTCCCAGGCCCAGCGCGAGCAGGCCCGCGACACCTACATCAACCTGATCACCCAGCCGAAAGACCGCTATCGGTCGCAGGATGTGATCCTGGGCTGGGACGAGAACGGGCGGGATATCCGCGGGACGTAACTGATCGACGTGACCACCGGGCAGCCGGTGGCGGGGGCGCCTACGTCTCAAGCCGTGTCGGCACCGCCTGGGATGACACTGATCGGTCACAAAGACGGCAAACCCGTTTACCAGGACGCAAGCGGGAAGCGGTACATGGATAGCTGATGGTTACTGCTTGAAGGGGGAGTCGCCGTTGTACGGCTTCAGATTGTGCTGGATCCCATTCTGATCGACATAGGTCAACTTGGGATCGTTGTATAGCCTGTTACAGGCTACCCGGATCATGCCTGCGGCGTTGTTGCTCCGGGTGTCCTTGGCCCTTGGCCAGGGCGCACTCGGCCGCCAGAGTCGTAGCTGAAGACGCCCCGGCCGGAACCCTGGGCCACACCGTCGTAGCGAGCCGGGTACTTGTCGCTGCAGACCTGGTAGGCGGCGTTGTCGTTCTGGGTGCTGGGCAGCTCGTCGAGCAGGCAGGTGGCGAAGTTGCCGGCCAGGGCTAGGCTGGGGAGGACGAACAGGACTGTGGCGAGGGTTTTCTTCATAGTCGTTCAACCCGGTCAAGCATGCTGATGAGCCTCTCGACCTCTGCAATGTGAACTCGTACTCGGGAGAGGTCTACAGTCGCCTGCAAATCATAGTCGCACGTGTGGCGGAAACGCTTGAGCTTGTTCATTTCGGTAGAAATGGACTTTGCTTTCGGACTAATCCTGCAAAGCGTTGCTATCAATGCGCTATGCGAGCCCTCATTCGGAGTGTTTTCCAGTGGTATGCCAAGCTCTTCTAGTCTCTTTCTGGCTTTGTGGTAAAGCGCATAATAAGCTCTGCTTGCTGCATTCCTGATTTTAAATTCTGAAAGGTCTATACTGCGTAATTCTGAATTTGAGTAAGCCAGAAAGTCTTGGTGTGCTATTGACATCGCTCACTCCTTGACATTGGCTTGAGTAACGCCAAGGCTTATGTGCTCAGAAAGTGTGTCTTCGAATTTGCTACACAAGGCTTCTGAGATATCTAAGTTAATGTCTACGAGCTGTTCTATTTCTGCGTCAATAAGATACTCAATAGTTACTCCAAACTCGTTCGCGAGGACGCTGAAAGTATTGGTTCTAGCGTGCTGTTTGGCTATTGCGTGGGCTACCTGAATCCTATCTGCGACAGCGCGCTCGTCAATGCCATGCTCTATCATATAGTCTGCGGCAGCTAGCGTTATCGGCAATCTAATGTAGGACCTCTCCTCAATATTATCGACGCCTAGGCCAACCAAGTCCTGGTATGCCCGCTTCGCGGAGATGAACATTCCAGTTTGTGCTGCGGCATTCATTACGGTTATTAGCCCGTTGATACTGCTGGCTGGATAGCAGTTGTCAATTATATCCGTAACCATTGATGTTCTTCCGAGTAGAGGTCCTATGGATGCCCTACACATATACCAGTGTATGTCTTTTCCATAAAATCCTACATACCGATTGAGCGCCCTATCGACGTTGGCATTATTTTGCTTGAACGCCCACATGACAGACTGAAGAAGAATCATGCCTGGAGAGGTTTTCTCTAGATCCTCAAGCTCTTTCAGAAGTCGTCGCCAATCCAGCTCAATGAGATGGTTCTCTTTTACAAGTGCCTCCCACATTGAATTGACTTTATCGGTAAGCTCTTTATCTCTAGTTGCTGGTATATGGCCAACCATGGCGATCGCTCTACTCAAATCTCAAGGCACTTTAGCAGGTTGCCATCATGATTTGACCTGGAAGGATATCCAGTCGAGATTCAAGCCCCCCTGTAGGGTTCGTATCGTTCAGCGCCGCCATCCCAGACTCGGCCTGTCCCTGGGTTCGCCATGGGACCAGCAGGCTAGGGTAGCTCCCGAAAAGGACGACTGCCCGCTCCCAGGCGTCCAGCCTGCTGCCCTTCCAGCCGGGAGCAGGAGCGAGCGCATGAGCAGCATCATTCCGTTTAGCTATGAAGGTAGTACCATCCAGTTCAATGTCGATGGCTGGGTTAATGCAACCAGCATTGCAGCGCGCGTGGGCCGCCGGTTGGATAAGTGGCTGGCCACCCAGGAGACGCAGGAATACATCAAGGTGCTGATGCGCCATTTAAATACCCCAGAAAAGGGGGATTTAATCCAGGCGCAGTGCGGGCGTGGTGGCGGTACCTGGCTTCATCCGAAACTGGCGGTGGCATTTGCACGTTGGTTTTCGCCGGACTTCGCCGTCTGGTGCGATTTGCACATCGACGCATTGCTGCACGGCGACATCTCGATTCGGCAACGTTTTGACCAGGCCTGCCGACGGGAGCGCGGTAGCGAGCGTCAGCGGCAAGCAACTGGCGCACTGGCGCTTCCAGAAACCGGTCCTCGAGCACCAAGTCGATCATTGGCGAGAGCAGTTGCAGATGACGCTCGGGCTGGAGATCGAAAGGTCGTAATGCTGACTGATGCGGCCTTCATTTTCGCCTTGAGAAGGCATATCCAATGCCGAGAATGGCCGCCACGGAGATCATCGTCCAGAAGTCGGCTGAACTTGCGTGGCCGCCTCGAGCGGATGCGCTTTGGCTGAAGGTAGAAAGGATGATCGCGAGATAAAAGGCTCTGGTCATGGCAATTCCCTTGCATCGGCAAACGCTCCTTTTACCAGACTCCCAGGGCCCCCTGTAAGGTTCGCCGCCGTCAATCAGGTTCGGGAGGCTACTGCCTGCTCGCAGACTATCGCAATCCGTGCAAAACGAAGACGGCGGCAGCAAGCGCCGCAAGGCCGCCGACTACCACGATGGCGATCATGTTGGTCAGTCCGCTCTCTTTCGGGATCGGGCCGCTTGGCTCTTTTGGTGGCTGCTGCTCATGCTTCGGCCTGGGTGGTGTTCCTGCTTTGTATCCCTCCATCCAAGCGGACGCGTACACTCCTTTATAGGGGCAGCTGTCAGTCGGAAAGCTATGTTCACGGGAGTATTTGCCAATCTCCCAGGCTTCGGCCATTAGGTCATGGTGACTCTTTGGCGGAGGAGTGTACTGCTCCTGCTTTCTGCCCTGATCAGCGTTGCGCTTCTGGTGCAGGGAGGCGTCGTAGCGACTCCTTGCGGCTTCATCAGATAGCACCTCGAATGCCTGCGAGATGATCTTGAAGTAGCGCTCAGCCTTGGCGCGATCATTTGGGTGCTTGTCAGGGTGCCACTTCTGCGCCAACGCCTTGTAGGCCGCGCGAATGACTTCAGGGCTCGCCTTCTCGCTGATGTGAAGATTGTCGTAATGCGTGCGCATGCTGGCTCCTTCCACGCCAATGGCGGAAGGCTACCATATGCCCAAAAATCTGGTTCATCGCGTCTTTCCGGGGAAGGCGGCCTTGATTTTCAGGAAGAAATAGTCTGAGTCCCGGAAGCCATAGGCCATGCGCTTGATCACCTTGATGCGGTTGTTCACGCCCTCCAGGACACTGGTA
>Ga0180219_1000852_pt1 | contig 22058 bp, 17 predicted proteins | sample eDN3rd30CBELigMG_FD_151338 | JGI IMG/M metagenome (GOLD analysis project Ga0180219, IMG submission 151338) | Enriched Miracle-Growth compost microbial communities from Emeryville, California, USA - eDNA 3rd pass 30_C BE-Lig MG (version 2)... ...
GGCGAAGCGAAACGTTGAGGGGGTGCCGCTTCGATCGTCCCCTGTCCCGGGCGGCACTGAGCGCGGCGCGCCTGCTCACCCCCCTTCCCCGCGATTTCGATCCGATTGCCGATCTGGACGGAGTTGCCCAACCTGAATTGCTGCCTGAACGTCTACGCCGCCTCAGGCGGGATCGGGGGCTGAGCCAGGCGGAGCTCTCTGCGAAAACGGGTTTGAGCAAGCCCAGCATCTGGGCCTGGGAAACGGGCAAGACCATGCCCCGGCGCCGCAGTCTGCTGACGCTTGCCGATGCCTTTGGCGTTTCCCAGCAGGCATTGCTGGATTGCGCAGCCATGTCCGATCCCGAGGGGCAGCTGGCCTTTGGAAAGGCGATCGAGCCGGCCGGCCATGGCCATCCGGCCTTCCCTTCTGCGTCCATTCAAAACGCGGTGGACAGCAGCAGAAGGGAAATAGCTGCCGTCGCCGGGGTGGAAACGGCAAGGGTAAGGATCATAATCGAGTTTTGAGCCGGTAAGGCATCCTGTCCCAGGGCTGGTCGAGCACGTGGACGGCCTGTGCGGGCGATCCGGCCAGCAACGTGGTGTCGGATTCCATCCGGCGTTGAACACCGGCATGGCGCAAGCCTGCGGGAACGCAAGACACCCGGAACCCATTCGGCAAGTCGCCGCAGCAGCTTCCAAACGCCTGTGCACCGACCGCATCGACATCTTCTACGTGGCGGGCGCCATCAAGCAGTCGCCGCAGCCATCCACAGTTTCGTTTTGGCCAGGAAGGCGGGCGTTGCCGTCTCCGACATTCTGGCCAGCCAGATTTGCGCGCCCGCCATGTCGCCGGCGTCGATCAACATACGCGCATGATTGAACTGGCCGCGAAAGTCCCCGCCTTCCGCTGCCATTGCATAGTGGCGGGCGGCCTGCCGCATGTCGCGCCCGACTACCCAGCCGTCCTCGTAGAAGCTGCCGATCATGTTCATCGACTTGGCATGACCGAGCGCGGCCGCCTGCTCGAACAGGCGCAGCGCTTCCGGCCTGTCTTCGCTGACGCCTTCGCCGAGGGTATAAAGCGTCGCCAGATTGTACATGGCCCAGTCCAGGCCGCGCTCCGCCGCCGCCCCATACCATTGGGCGGCCAGGCTCTTGTCCACGGCGGCGCCCCAGCCATGCTCGCAGCAACGCCCCACCATGTTCATGGCCATGATGTTGCCGCCCCTGGCCGCGATGCCGAACCACTTCAACGCCTCGACCGGATTGCGTTCCACGCCTTTGCCGTCGAGATAGACCTGCCCGACAAGCAACTGCGCCTCCGCATGGCCGGCTTCGGCGGCCTCCAGCAGCAGGGCAGCAACCTCGTCCAGCGGTCCGGCAAGCGCGGCGGCGCGATCCGCATCGTCCATTTCGATCAGTTTCGGCCGGGACCGCATGCAATTTACTCCCATGAAATGGCCCACCCCTTGCGGAGTGGGCCATCCTTGCCTCCGAGGAGAGCAGGCAAGCTCAATATTTGATATTCAATGTGGCGATGGCAGTGCGGCCCGCTGCCTGATTGGCGTAGTGCGCCGCATAGGCCTTGTCATAATAACGCTTGTTGAAGACGTTGTTGACGTTGACCTGAAGGCTGACCGCATCGTTGAAGCTATAGGACGCATTCGCATCGAACCGCCAGTAGCTCGGCACCATGCGCGCCAGCGACTTGGTGATGACCACCGCGTTGTTCTGGATGATGCGGGTGTCGGAATAGCCGCCATAGACCTTGCTCATGTAGATCGCGCCGCCGCCAACGGTGAAGGCGGGCGTGATCTTGTAGTTGGTGAAGGCCGTCAGGCTGTGCTTGGGCGTGTTGGGAAACTGCCTGCCGGCGCTGGCGGCGGGCGCGTAGAGCGTGACGGTCTTGTCCGCGTTGGTCGTGGCGGTATAGCCCGCGTCCACGATCTTGGAGTCCATATAGGTGTAGCCGCCGAACACGTTCCATTCCGGCGTGATGTTGCCGTTGAAGCCGAATTCGATGCCCTTGATCCGCCGTTCGCCGACGAACACCACCGTGCCGGCATCGCCGGTCGCGCGGGCATTTTTCGTTTCGGTATGGAACGCCGCCAGCGTCAGCGCCAGGCTATCGCCGAACAGATTGGCCTTGGCGCCGATTTCATAGGACTTCGTCTTTTCCACCTTCAGCGCGTCGGTCAGTTCCTGCGGCGTGATGGGGGTGCTGCTGCTGGTGGTCAGGCCGTTGGCTTCGCTGCCATTGGCCAGGAACGAGCCGGGAGGCGTTGCGGAGGTCGAGGTCGACGCATAGATGCTGCTGTTTTCCGTCGGCTTGAAGACGATGCCCGCCTGATAGGTCCACAGGTCATCCTTGCGGGTGATAGTGGACCGGCTGCTGGTCATGTCGTCGGTGGCGATGCCGGGGCTTACACTGGTTTCATAGCGATCGAAGCGTCCGCCCAGGTTGATGAGAAGCTGATCGCTGATGGTGATCGTATCGAACAGCGATGCCGCCTTGGTCGTGGTCTTGGACAAGGTCCAGGTCTTGCGCAGCGAACGCTGGATCGGCGAAAGCACCGAGGACACGTCCCCGCCATAATAGCTGACCCAGGGATCGTTGGCATTGGGCGAATCGACGGTCGTGCAATTGTAGCGGTCAAGCATCGCGGTAGTGCAGCGCGGGTTGAAATTGGAACCCGTCGCAATCGGCACGCCGCTCGCGCTGGTCGCCGCCGGGTTGGTCGGCGTCTGGTAGGTCGACCTGTTGGGATCGGACACATAGGAACCGTTCCCGACCTTTTCCTCGCTGAACTCGATGCTGGCCGCGAAGCTGTTCTTGATCCCGCCGACAGAGAATTCGCCGAACAGGTCGGTCTGGTTCAGCAGGCCCTTGGTCTCGCTATAGCGGCTGTTCACGCGCCGCCACACATAGCCGCCCGCCGTCGCCGGACTGGCCGCGTTGGTGCCGTAGACATTGCCCTGCTGATCGTCCGGCTGGGTCCAGACATAACCTTGCGTGCTGCGGCCATAGCGGGAGGTGTTGCGCAGCGTCACGCCGCCGAAGTCATGTTCGGCGCGGATGGTGAAATTGTCCACATTGGTCTTGCGGAAGTCGCGGGACTTGAGGCCGTAATAAGCGCCGCGCGGCACGCTGACATCCCGCCCCCCGATCGTCGTGAAATCGCGCGCCGGGCCGGTTTCAGTGACGCCAGCGGGCGCGTTTCCGTTGGTATAGAGATAGGGAATGCCCGAATCCGGCAATTCGTTGGTGTGCAGGTGATAATAGCCCAGGGTCAGGCTGGTCGGGCCGTCCATGCCGATCTTGAGCGAGGGCGCGATGCCCCAGCGCTTCGACCAGATCGCATCGCGGCCCGCCACGTCCTGGTCATGCCACATCGCGTTCAGGCGAATCCCGGCAAGGTCGCTGAGCGGCTGGTTGATGTCGATGGTGGCCCGCTTGTAATCGGCGTTGCCGACGCTGGCGCTCGCCGCGATGAAGCGGTCGACCCTGGGAGCCTTCGACACGAGGTTCAGCGAGCCGCCCGCGCCGCCACGGCCGCCGGTCGTGCTGTCGGAGCCTTTCACCACCTCGATCTGCTCGATCGCGAATATTTCGCGGCTCTGCGCGCCAATGTCGCGCACGCCGTCGAGATAGGTGCTCGCCTGGCTGTCGAAGCCGCGGATGAAGGGACGGTCGCCCAGCGGATTGCCGCCTTCGCCCGCACCCAGCGTGATGCCGGGCACCGTGCGCAGCGCTTCGGTCAGCGAGACCGATGCCGTGTCCTTGATGACGGAGGCCGGGATGACGGTGATGGACCGGGGCGTGTCGACCAGCGGCGCGGTGTATTTGGGCGAGTCGGGCTTGTCGACCTTATAGCCCTGCTCATCGATCGCGGTATCGGTGACGACCACCCCGCCCAGCTTGCGCCCCTGGCCGTCATCGGACGCGGCCTGATCGGCGGACTGGGCGATGGCGGGCGCGGCAGAAGCGAATAGCCCGACGCAGCTCAAGGCGAGAAAGCTGCTGGCAGTGGACGCGCGATTGCGCGATTCATTCAGATTCACGATGTTTGCCCCTTTTTTCGGCGTGATGATGGGCCGGTTGCTTCCTGGCCCCGTTGAAATATTTTATACGAAAGTCTGGCGGTGGGCCGCGAAGCCGCGATCCGAAACGGGCGCCGCGCGATACCAGCCATATCGCACGCGCTGGAGGTAGCCGTCCTTGCATAGCCGGCTGACATATTGACGGGACACCCCGATGGCCGCGAACTCTTCCGTGCTGGCCACTTCGCGCGACCGGGCGAGCGACAAGGCCCGCGCCCTAACCGCTTCACCCTTTGCGAACCGATGGCCCGCAAACGTCCCGCCGCCGATCCGCTGACGCGAACTGCCCGCCGACGCAGCGAGCGGCAGCCAGATGCCGGCTTCGCGGAGGACTGTCGCGCAGCGCAGGAGCGCATCGGATTCCATGCTGTCCACGCGCGCCAAGGCGCGGCCCTCCTGTCGCTGGGCGGCGGCGATATGGGTCAAAATCTCGATCTCCGCATCGCCGACGAAGGGCGATTCCGAGGCGAAGATCACCGCGCCGCGCTGCCGCGCGATATCGGCCAGATTGGAAAAAGCGTCTTTCGCATCGGGACTGTCGCGCAGCTCGAAAGCGCAATTGCCGCGCAGGCACGCGATCACCTGCCGCTCATGCACATTCCGCCGCGCGAGGATGCGTCCGAATTTCATGACCAGCCCGCATCCACAAGCGCGGCCAGGCCGCGCTCATGGCGTATATAGCGATCAGGCCCATGCAGGATATCCGCCATTTTTGCCTCTTAATGCGAAAGCTAATAATAATGACTCGCAGTTGAAGCGTGTTTACTGATACGCGGCGCAAGGTCCATAAAATCGGACAACATTGGGAAATAGTATATAAACACCAATGTTACACGGGGGTTCGTTTGCAGCATGGAGGACGGAAATGAACGGTCGGATGCGATGCGGATATTGCTGCTGGAAGATGACAGGGAGACGCGCGACTATCTGATGCGCGGCCTGAAGGAATTGGGGCATCAGGTCGTGGCCGAGAGCGAGGGCAAGGCCGCGCTCTCCCGGACGCTGGCCGAAGCGTTCGATATTCTCGTCCTCGACAGGATGGTGCCCGGTCTCGATGGCCTGACCGTGTTGAAGCTGGCACGCGAAGCGGGATGCCGGTCCCCCGCCATCATCCTGTCCGCCATGGCGGGAATCGAGGATCGCGTGGCGGGACTGGAAGGCGGCGCCGACGACTATCTGATCAAGCCGTTCGCCTTTGCCGAACTGGCCGCGCGCCTAGGCGCGCTCGCGCGGCGGCCGCCGTCGGGCGACCGGACCGACGCACAGACCGTGCTGCGCGTCGGCGATATCGAAATGGATCTCGTGCGGCGCACCGTGAAGCGCGACGGGCGCTCCATCGAGTTGCAACCGCGCGAGTTCAGCCTGCTGGAATATCTGCTGCGCAATGCCGACCGGCTCGTCACGCGCACCATGCTGCTCGACCGGGTGTGGAATTTCGGTTTCGACCCCAAGACCAACATCGTCGAAACGCATATGAGCCGGTTACGCACCAAGCTGAACGAGGGCGGCGCCGAAAATGTCATCCGAACCATTCGCGGATCGGGGTACATGATCGCCGGCCGCGCTCGACCGCAGCCATGATCATCCCCCGCACCATCAAGGGCCTGTCGATCCTGACCGCCAGCATATCGGGATTGGTCATCCTGGCGCTGGGCGCCGCCGCGATCTTCATTTCCCATCGCGAGATCGAGGCGCAGATCGACCATCGCATCGAACTGGAGATGGACGCACTGCTTGAATATCATGCTGCCAACGGTCCGGCGGCGCTGGCGCGACTGGTGCACGTGCGGGATGGCGGGACGACGAACGGAACCGGCTATCTTGACGGGACCGGCGGCAACGGGCGCATGATGCTTTATGCCTTGTCCGACGCGAGCGGAAACCGGATCGCCGGATCGCTGATCCCCACACTTCCGCCAAGCGGCTGGACCGAGTTTCTCCCTATCCGCCGCCCCGATGGCTCGACCGGAAAGGCACAGGCGCTAAGCCGAAGATTGCCGGACGGCGGGCAGATCGTCGTTGCCGGGGATCGCGATGCGCTCAGCCGTGCGGACGACCGCATCTTGCTGGCGTTGCTGGCCGGGCTGGGCGTGATCCTGCTGACCGGAACCATCAGCACCATCGCCTTCGGGCGGCTGATCCGTCGCCGGCTGGTACTGATCAGCGGAACCGCGCAGGGCATCATCGAAGGCGATTATACCTGCCGCATTCCCGTTGACGGATCGGGCAGCGAGTTCGACCGCATCTCCGTCATTCTCAACGCGATGCTAAGCCGGATCGAAACATTGATGATGTCGCTGCGCCAGGTCTCCAGCGACATCGCGCACGACATGCGCACGCCCCTCGGCCGGATCAGGCAGGACATGGAAGCCTTGATGCGCAGGGCGCCGGATAAGGTAACCGCCGACACGCTCGAACAGACCATCGCCGACATGGATGCGCTGCTCGATCTTTTCACAGGCCTGCTCGGCATCTCGGAGGTGCAGGGTCTTGCCGTGCGGAAACGCTTCGTTCTCCAGCCTCTCGCGGAGATCGTCGCCGACATCGTCGATGCTTACCGTCCGGCCTTCGACGCCGAAGGCCGGACCATCACCGCTGTGCTGGAGGAGGTTACAGTTTGCGGCGACGCCCAATTGCTCAAGCGGGCGGTGGCGAATCTGCTGGAAAATATCCTTGTCCATGCGGGCGATGGGGCCAGCGCCACCATTACGCTCGCTGTCGAACAGGGCGTGGCGGTTCTGACCGTAACGGACGATGGCATGGGTATTCCCGCGGGCGGCAAGGAGAGGATTTTCGAGCGTCTCGTCCGGCTGGACCCGCCCCGCTCGAAACCGGGCCACGGCCTGGGCCTTAGCATGGTGCGCGCTATCGTGCATGCCCACAAGGGAACGATTGAAGTCGTCCCGTCAAGGTCGGGACTGAGCTTGATGATCCGGCTGCTTGACGCAGGAATGGCATAGCCTTGCGCATCACACCGGATCGTCAATTCGGGCAGCAATCAGTCGCTTTATGCGAATCTCCTACCCGATGAGTTCGCATCGACAACGGGAAATCCGCACCAGCGGTTCCAAAGCCTCATTGGCCAGAAGCGCCGCAGAGGGCGTGATTAAACCACGCCCTTGATTCTCTCTTTTGTTCGAGAATGGCGCGCCCGGAACGATTCGAACGTCCGACCCTCAGATTCGTAGTCTGATGCTCTATCCAGCTGAGCTACGGGCGCGTTGTGGAGGCGCAGATATAGGGGGGTGGATGATTGGGCAACCCCCTTTCTTTCTTTTTTTCCACTAATCCGTTCGGGAGAGGCCGGGCAGCAACTTTCCGCCTTCCAACTCGTTCCAACAGCAGGAAAGGATCGCCTCATGTCTTTCACGCCCAATGATATCGCGCTGCTGTTGATTGTGTTGCTGATAGGGCTGGTGCTGGGCCTCATCCTGAGCGGGCGCGCCAAATATAGAAGGCTCTGGCGCGACGAGCAGGCCGCCCATCGACAAACGATTCAGGAACATGACCGGCGCATTGCGGCGGCCAACGAACGGATCGCGCAGCTGGAACGGCAGTCCGGCCCTATCGGTCCCGGCACGGCCGCTGCCGTGGCCGGCGCGGCGGCCCATGGACGGGATGACCTCACCCGCATCCGCGGCATATCCGATCAGGACGAAATCGCGCTCAATGAAGCGGGCTATCATCGCTACAGCCAGATCGCGGCGCTGAACGGCGAACAGGAGGCCCTATTGGAGGGGCGCCTGGGCCGCAAACCCGGCTCTATCCAGCGAGAGGAATGGCGCGAACAGGCGCGACTGCTGGACAACGGCAAGGTGGATGAGCATGGCCGCCTTTACGAGCGGCTGCGGGCCGATCGATAGCCATCGATAGGCATCCCCGAAAGCGAAAGGGCGGGTCCGATCCCGCCCTTTGCCGTTTCCTTACACCTTGTTGGCCAGCGCCGCCTGCGCCGCCGCCAGACGGGCGATCGGCACGCGATAGGGTGAGGCGGACACATAGTCGAGGCCGGCTGTCTCGCAGAAGGTGATCGACGCGGGATCGCCGCCATGTTCGCCACAGATACCCAATTTGATACCGGGACGACTCTTGCGGCCACGCTCGACGGCCAACTGGATCAGTTCGCCGACTCCCTCCACATCGATGCTCACGAACGGATCGCGGGCGAAGATGCCCTTGTCGACATATTGGGTCAGGAAACGCCCCGCATCGTCGCGACTGATGCCGATCGTCGTTTGCGTGAGGTCGTTGGTGCCGAAGGAGAAGAATTCCCCGACTTCGGCGATCTCGCCCGCCTTGAGCGCCGCGCGCGGCAGTTCGATCATGGTGCCGACCAGATATTCTACCGTCGCGCCCTGTTCCGCGAAGACTTCGCCGGCAACGCGATCGACGATCGCCTTCATCAGTTCCAGCTCCTTCCGGGTCGCCACCAGCGGAATCATGATTTCCGGGATAGGCGCTTCGCCGCTGCGCTGCTTGATGAGCAGAGCGGCTTCGAAGATGGCGCGGGCCTGCATCTCATAGATTTCTGGATAGGTGACGCCGAGGCGGCAGCCGCGATGGCCCAGCATCGGGTTGAACTCGTGCAGTTCGGAAGCCCGGCGCTTGAGCGCGTCGACGCCGACGCCCGCCGCCTTGGCCACTTCCTCGAACTCCGCTTCGCCATGGGGCAGAAATTCGTGCAGCGGCGGGTCGAGCAGGCGGATGGTGACGGGCAGGCCCGCCATCACCATGAATATCTGCGCGAAGTCGTCGCGCTGTTCCGGCAGCAGCTTTTCGAGAGCGGCGCGGCGGCCCTTTTCCGTATCGGCGAGGATCATCTCGCGAACGGCGGTGATGCGGGCCGCGTCGAAGAACATATGTTCGGTGCGGCAAAGGCCCACGCCTTCCGCGCCGAAATCGCGCGCCGTCTGGCAATCGAGCGGCGTTTCCGCATTGGCGCGGACCCTGAGGCGGCGGACCTTGTCCGCCCAGACCATCAGGACGCCGAAGTCGCCCGCCAGTTCGGGCTGCACGGTCGGAACTTCGCCCGCCATCACCTCGCCGGTCGACCCGTCGATGGTGAGGATATCGCCTTCCTTGAGCGTGCGGCCATCGATTCGAAGCGTCTTGGCCGCGTTATCGATGGACAGGCTGCCCGCGCCGGAAACGCAGGGACGGCCCATGCCGCGCGCCACGACGGCGGCGTGGCTGGTCATGCCGCCGCGCGCCGTCAGGATACCTCTGGCCGCATGCATGCCGTGAATGTCTTCCGGGCTGGTTTCGACGCGGACGAGGATGACCGAATCGCCCAGTTCGTTGCGGCGCTCGGCAGTGTCGGCATCGAACACGATGGCGCCCGAAGCCGCGCCCGGCGAGGCAGGCAGACCCTTGGTCAGCACATCGCGGGGCGCTTTGGGGTCCAGCGTCGGGTGGAGTAGTTGGTCGAGCGCGGCGGGATCGACGCGGGCGACGGCTTCCTCCTCGGTGATGAGGCCCTCGCGCGCCATGTCGACCGCGATCTTGAGCGCGGCCTTCGCGGTGCGCTTGCCCGAGCGGGTCTGGAGCATCCAGAGCTTGCCCTGCTGCACCGTGAATTCGATGTCCTGCATGTCGCGATAATGGGTTTCCAGAATCTCGAACACGCGGGCCAGTTCCGCATAGGTTTCGGGCATCGCCTCTTCCATCGAAAGCGGCTTGGCCCCTGCCCGCTCGCGGGCCTGTCTGGTGAGATATTGCGGCGTGCGGATGCCCGCGACCACATCCTCGCCCTGTGCGTTGATGAGATATTCGCCGTAATAGGCGTTCTCGCCCGTTGCCGGATCGCGGGTGAAGGCGACACCGGTGGCGGAGGTTTCACCCATGTTGCCGAACACCATCGCCTGCACGTTGACGGCGGTGCCCCAGTCGTGCGGGATCGAGTTCAGGCGGCGATAGACCTTGGCCCGGTCGGCCTGCCAGCTGCCGAACACGGCAGAGATCGCGCCCCAGAGCTGGTCGTTTACATTCTGCGGGAAAGGCTTTCCCCAAAGCTTTGAAACAAGATCCTTATATTCGGAAACGAGGGCTTTCCAATCGTCGGCGGTCATTTCCGTGTCGAGGGTATAGCCCTGATCTTCCTTGGCGATTTCAAGGGCTTCCTCGAACGCGCCATGGTCGAGTTCGAGCACCACATCCGAATACATCTGGATGAAACGGCGATAGCTGTCCCAGGCGAAACGCTCATCGCCCGACGCCGTGGCGAGACCGACGACGGTTTCGTCGTTGAGGCCGAGGTTGAGCACCGTATCCATCATGCCGGGCATCGAAATGCGCGCGCCGGAACGAACGGAAACCAGCAGCGGATCGGACGCATCGCCGAATTTCCGGCCCGTCACCGATTCGATATGGACGATGCCGTTCGCGACTTCCGCCTTGAGGCTTTCAGGATAGACGCCGCCGTCCTGATAATAGCGGGTGCACATCTCCGTCGTGATCGTGAAGCCGGGAGGCACGGGCAGGCCGATGGCGGCCATGCCGTCCAGATTGGCGCCCTTGCCGCCGAGAAGATTCTTGTTCCCCTTGCCGCCATCATCGACGCCGCCGCCGAAACGATAGACATAACGAGTGGCCGTGGTGCTCATGCTGTTCTCTTCCATCGTCAACATTGCGCGGCTCCCAAAAGTGATGACCGCATCTTTGTGCGTTGCAACAAGCCCTAAACAATATGCAGGCGACAAATGCACCTGCTTTTACGATATTTTCTGCCTAATGCCGCAATCGTCTCGCAAAATTCGTCATTTTGTTTCGTTACCCGGTAATTTTTGAAAAGTCGGCAACGGCATGAACGGCGTCCCGCACCCGCGCAAGAAGCGCGAGACGCGCCGTGCGTTTGACCGGATCGGCATCGTTGACCGTGACGCTTTCAAAGAAGGCGTCAATGGGCGCGCGAAGAGTCGCCAGCGCGGCCATCGCACCTTCAAACTCTTCCGCCTCCACAGCCTGCCGCGCGCGCGGTTCGGCGGCGTCGAGCGCAGCGATGAGGTCGGCTTCCGCCTCTTTTTCGGGCGTGTAGGACAGCGGCTTTTGCTCCGCCCGCTCCACGCCTTCCTTCTTGAGGATATTCGCGGCGCGCTTGTAGCCTGCGAGGAGATTCGCGCCATCATCGGTAGCGACAAAGGATTGCAACGCCTTCACACGGGCGAGCAGACGGACGAGATCGTCCTCCCCGCCGAGCGCAAAAACCGCGTCGATGAGGTCGTGGCGAACGCCTGCTTCCTTTTGCTGGACCTTGAGGCGGTCGGCGAAGAAGTCGATTATCTGCCGGCGCACCTGCACGGGCGATTCCATCCAGACGACACTATCGGACGCGACCCGGATTTCCCCGGTGGCCGGATCGGTCAGTTGCACATCCTCATGCTTGAGGAAACCGATACGCTCATCCTGCAGGACGAATGCCTCATCGGTAAGGTCGGCCCGGCCCGTCCGCTTGGTAAGAACGGCCGTTTTTCCATCATCGGATAGAGAACGGATCAGTGCCGCCAGAGCAAAACCCGAAGCCTTGTCGATAGGCAAACGAAGAGAATGACTGACCGCTATCTCAAGAATGCCGAGGGTTGCCCGCCGCAAGGCGAAAGGATCGCGCGATCCGGTTGGACGTTCGTCTATCGCGAAGAATGCCGCCAAGGTGTCCAACTTGTCCGCCAGCGAGACGGCCACCGTCACCGGCGCGGTGGGCACGTCGCCACCCTGCCCGACCGGCTTGTAGTGGTCGCGTATGGCGTCCGCCACTGCGTCCGGCAAGCCTTCGGCGCGGGCATAATAGCCGCCCATGATGCCCTGCAATTCCGGGAACTCGCCTACCATTTCGGTGACGAGATCGGCTTTGGCCAGGCCGGCGGCCTGTTCGGCGAGGTCGGCCAACTCTTCCTTCGCCATGGTGGCGGGGACGATCCCTTCTTCCACCAGCCAGCGGGCTAGCTTGGCGACGCGCTCCACCTTATCGGCGACGGTGCCGAGCTTTTCATGGAAGGTGATGCGTTCCAGCTTCTTCGCATGGTCCGCCAGACTGGTCTTGCGGTCCTGCTCCCAGAAGAAGCGGGCGTCGGAGAGGCGCGCGGCCAGAACCTTGCGGTTGCCCGCGACGATCGCCGCGCCGCCGTCCTTCGCCTCGATATTGGCGGTGCAGATGAAGGCGGGGGCAAGCTGGCCATCCGCATCACGCAGGACGAAATATTTCTGGTTGATACGCAGGGTTAGCTGAATGACTTCAGGCGGCACCTCAAGAAAGGCTGGGTCGAAATCGCCCAGCAGCGGGACCGGCCATTCGGTCAGGCCCGCATTCTCGGCGACAAGGCCCTTATCCTCGATCACCGTATAGCCATGGGCGGCGGCGGCTTCATTCGCCTTCGCCTCGATGATCGCCTGCCGTTCCTGATGGCTCACGATCACATGGCAGGCCCGCAGCTTTTCGGCATAATCCTGCGCGCCGCCAATGGTGATTTCACCCGGATGGTGGAAGCGGTGGCCGAGCGTGGTGTAGCCGCTGCGAACGCCCTCGATCTCGACGTCCACAAGGTCTTCGCCGAGGATCGCGACAATGCCTTGCAAGGGGCGGACCCAGCGGAGGCTTTCCGTTGTCCGCGACGCCGTGCCCCAGCGCATCGACTTGGGCCAGGGGAAAGCGCGGATGATGGCGGGGACGGCTTGGGCCAGCACCTCCGCCGTGGCGCGGCCGGGCTTGTTGACGACGGCGAACCAGACGCCGTCGCGGTCCTCAAGCCGATCCTGTGTCAGGCCGGTCTTGCGAAGGAACCCTTCCAGCGCCTGCGTGGGGGCAGTGGTGCGGGGGCCTTTGAATTCCTCGCTCACCGCCTGCGTTTCGGGCGGCAGGTCGCGGGCGATCAGGGCCAGACGGCGGGGCGTGACGAAGCTGTCGATGGCGGCCGGTTTCAGACCCGCCTTGCCCAGTTCCTCGGTAAAGAGGCGGGCGAGGTCTTCGGACGCCTTGAGCTGCATCCGCGCCGGGATTTCTTCGCAACGCAATTCGAGGAGGAAATCGGTCATCACGCGGCCCACCCGTTCACCTGCATCCATGCCTCGCAGCTTCCCTTGGCGAGGTCGCGGACGCGGCCGATATAGCTGGCGCGCTCCTGCACGGAAATGACGCCGCGCGCTTGCAGCAGATTGAAGACATGGCTCGCCTTGATCGCCTGGTCATAGGCGGCGAGCGGGACGCCCGCTTCGATGCACGCCTTGCATTCGGCTTCAGCGTCGCGGAACCAGCGGAACAGCTTTTCGGTGTCGGCGATCTCGAAATTCCATTTCGACATCTGCTGTTCGTTAGCAAGGAACACGTCGCCATAGGTGACGCCCGCGTCGTTGAATTTCAGGTCGTAGACGCTGTCGACGCCCTGGATATACATGGCGAGGCGCTCAAGCCCGTAGGTCAGTTCGCCCGCGACCGGCTTGCAGTCGAAGCCGCCCATCTGCTGGAAGTAAGTGAACTGGGTGACTTCCATGCCGTCGCACCAGACTTCCCAGCCAAGGCCCCATGCGCCCAGCGTCGGGCTTTCCCAGTCGTCCTCGACAAAACGGATGTCGTGGACCAGCGGATCGATGCCGATTTCCTCAAGGCTCCTCAGATAGAGGTCCTGAAGGTTCGCCGGGGACGGCTTCATGATGACCTGATACTGGTAATAATGCTGGAGGCGGTTGGGGTTTTCGCCATAGCGGCCGTCGGTCGGACGGCGGCTGGGCTGGACATAGGCGGCGTTCCAGCTATCCGGACCAAGACTGCGGAGCGTGGTTGCGGGGTGGAACGTGCCAGCGCCTACTTCCATGTCATAGGGTTGCAGGATGACGCAGCCCTGCTTCCCCCAATAAGCATGGAGGGTCAGGATCAGATCCTGAAAGGATAGCGCTTTGCCTTCGGCCACGGACGGTCCTTCGGAAATGACGGTTTCTTTGCCGCGCGCCTTGGCGCAGCCGGGACGAACGGTCAAGGGCAAGACAGGGCGAGGACGGTTAATCCCCTTGCCCTGCGCCCCGCGCGCCCGCATGGAAGGAAAAATGGACCAAGGGATATCCGGCTGAGATGAAATTGGCTTTTTCGCGCCTGCTGGCCGCCGCGTTGCTGGTGCTGGGCGGGACGGTCGCGGGACATGACCCGGCCTTCGCCCGGACCGAGACGCGCAGTGCGCTCGCCGCCCCCGCTCTCTGGGAAGTGAAGGATGCGGACACGACCGTCTATCTGTTCGGCACGGTTCATGTGCTGAAACCGGGCATCGACTGGTTCAAGGGCGGCATCCGGCGCGCCTTCGATCAGTCGGACGAGCTGGTGCTGGAGATCATCGAACCGGACGATCCCAGGGAAATGGCGTCGATCATGAGCACGAAAGCCATAGCGCAGGACGGGACGATGCTGTCCCAGCGGCTAGAGCCGTCGGCGCGGGGGAAATATCAGGCGGCGATGGAAGCCAATGGCTTGCCCTGGCAGGCATTCGAGATCTTCAACCCGTGGATGGCCGGGCTGGCGCTGTCGGTCGCGCCGCTCGAAAAGCTGGGATACAAGGCTGATCAGGGCGCGGAAAAGACGCTGACCGCCGCCGCCAAGGTCTCGGGCAAGACGATCGGCGCGCTCGAAACACCGGAGCAGCAGATCGGCTATTTCGCCGTGCTGCCGATGGCGCAGCAAGTGGCTTTCCTCACCGCGACGGTCGAGGGCCTGGGCGACATGGAAGCGCAGTTCGCATCGCTGATCCGGCACTGGCAGGCGGGCGAGCCGGACAAACTGGCCGAGGAGATGAACGAATCGCTCGAAGCGACGCCGGAACTGGCGCAGGTGCTGTTGTTCCAGCGCAACGCCAGTTGGGCGCAATGGATCAAGACGCGGATGGAGCGGCCGGGAACGGTCTTCATCGCCGTGGGCGCGGGACATCTCGCGGGCAGGAACAGCGTGCAGGATCAATTGAAGGCGCTTGGCCTGCTTTCGACGCGCGTTGGGGAATAAGCTGGTGATGCGGATGCTCTTCCGGCTCCTGGCGCTCTTTGCGCTCACCCTCGTCGCGGCTTGCGGCCCGGAGCCGTCCGCGCCGGAGCCTGAGCATGGCCCTGCCATCTGGCGGGTGCAGCGGGGAATGTTGGACGGATGGATTTTCGGAACCATCCATGTCCTGCCCAAAGGCGTTGCATGGCAGACGCGCGCTTTCAGGGACGCCATCGGACAGGCGGATCGGCTGGTACTGGAAGCGGCGGATCTCCAGGATTCGCAGAAAACGCTGGCGCTGTTCGAGAAGATGGGGCGCAGTCCCGGCCTGCCCCCGCTGGAAGCACGGATAGCGCCTGCCGACCGAGGCGCGCTGGAGCAGATCGTCGCGAGCGGCGGCACCAGCACGCAGGCGCTGGCGGGCTATGAAAGCTGGGCGGCGGCGATGCTGCTGTCGGCGGCAACGCAACAGGCGTTGCACGTCAGTCAGGACAATGGCGTCGAACCCGCGCTGATCGCGGCCTTCAAGGCGGAAGGGAAGCCGATTGGCGGTCTCGAAACCGTGGAGCGGCAGTTCGCGGCCTTCGACACCTTGCCCGAAGCGGCGCAGCGCCGCCTGCTGGCGCAGACGGTGCGTGAGGCGAAGGACATGCGCGCGCTCTACGACCGCATATTGAACGCTTGGATGAAGGGCGACATGGCCGCCATCGCGAAGGAAGACGAGATAGGGGAGCAGCCCGATCCGCTGGTCGAGGAAGCCGTGCTGATCGCGCGGAACCGGGACTGGGTGAAGGCCATCGAGCCCATGACGGGCCGCCCCTTCATCGCGGTGGGCGCGGGGCATCTGACCGGGCGCGACAATCTGATCGACCTGCTCAAGGCGAAGGGTTTTTCGGTCACGCGGATGCAATAGGAATGGGGTTGTGCAGTTTGCAACCCGCGGTTTCGCACAAGGGTGTTTTCGGCCATTTTCCGCCATTCAACATCCGTTATCCCAGCGAAAGCTGGGTATCCCTTAGGCTTGGTTGCACCCTAAGAAGAGCGATGCCAGCATTCTCTGGCATGACGGAAGAGAGACGGTGCAACGTCCACAAACCACCCATAATCGCCATAAAGGGCGGGACAGCCTTGCCTTCTGGCGCTTTTCTGCTACAGGGCCGCGTTCCCGTGATGGTCATCCCTGGAGGCGTCACGGGTCGAACCGCAATATTTATGCTTTTGGAGACATGCAAATGAGCGAGCAGCTTACGCTGTCGGCCGAGGCACGCGATCGGGCAGGCAAGGGAGCCTCCCGCGCCCTCCGCCGCGAGGGCCGCGTTCCCGCCGTCATCTATGGTAATAATGAAGAACCCCAGTCGATCCATGTCGAGGAAAAGCTCCTCAACAAGCTGCTCGGCACCGGCCACTTCTTCAATTCGGTCCTCATGGTCGAGGTGAACGGCAAGGCGGTCCGTACCCTGCCCAAGGATGTGGCTTTCCACCCCGTCACCGACCGTCCGCTGCACGCCGACTTCCTGCGCGTTTCCGAACATGCGCAGGTGCATGTCAACGTGCCCGTCCGCTTCGAGAATGAGGACGCCTCGCCGGGCCTCAAGAAGGGCGGCGTGCTGAACGTCGTCCGTCACGAGATCGAGCTGGTCGTCGACGCGGCCGAGATTCCCGACGATGTCGTCGTGGACCTCAAGGGTTTCGAAGTCGGCGATTCGATCCACATCAGCTCGGTGACGCTGCCCAGGGGCGCGAAGACCGCCATCGAGGACCGCGACTTCACCATCGCGACCATCGTTGCGCCGTCCGCTCTCAAGAGCGCAGAAGGCGACAACGAAACCCAGACGACCGAGGAAGGCGAATAAGCCTTTCCGCCGTCCTTACGGTTGGCTCACCCCGTTCGGGCTGAGCTTGTCGAAGCCCTGCTCTTTCCTGAAAAGAGGAAGAACGGCCCTTCGACAGGCTCAGGGCGAACGGGGTTTTGCTTTTTCGGAGACGTTCGATGCAGATCTGGGCGGGCCTCGGCAATCCCGGTCCCCAATATGCGATGCAGCGGCACAATGTCGGCTTCATGGCGGCGGACGTGATCGCGGACCTGTATCGCTTTTCCCCTGCAAAGAAGCAGTTCCAGGGCTGGGTGCAGGAAGGGCGGATCGGAACCGAGAAGATCATCCTGCTGAAACCGGCGACCTTCATGAACGAAAGCGGGCGCTCCATCGGGGAAGCCATGCGCTTCTACAAGCTGACCCCGGCCGATGTGACCGTGTTCCATGACGAACTGGACCTTGCGCCGATGAAGGTGAAGGTGAAGCGCGGCGGCGGCAATGCCGGGCATAACGGGCTGCGTTCGACCGATGCGCATATCGGCGCGGATTTCCGCCGCGTGCGGATCGGCATCGGGCATCCAGGGCACAAGGAGCGGGTGCACGGCTATGTGCTGGGCAATTACCACAAGAGCGAGATGGACGCGCTCTCCGACATGCTGGGCGCCATCGGCGCGGAGGCGGAGTGGCTGGCGAAGGGCGACGACGCGCGCTTCATGAACGAGGTGGCGCTCCGCCTGGCGGATTGAGCGGCAGCCAGCCTCTTTGCAGCGCCAAAGCGGGGGCGTTTTGCATTGCCCAACGGCAATGCGCCGGGTCATAAGACGCATGTTCCCAACATGCTGAGAGGTTCCGGGTGATAAAATGTCTGTCCACCACCCCATTCAACGACCAGAAGCCGGGCACTTCGGGCCTCCGCAAGAAAGTCCGGGTCTTTCAGCAGCCCCATTATGCGGAAAATTTCATCCAGTCGGTGTTCGACAGTCTGGAGGGTTTTGAGGGCAAGACGCTGGTGCTGGGCGGCGACGGGCGGTTCCTGAACCGGGACGTGATCCAGATCGCACTCAAGATGGCGGCGGCCAACGGATTCGGGCGGGTACTGGTCGGGAAAGGCGGCATATTGTCGACTCCCGCCGCGTCGCATCTGATCCGGTCGTCGGGGGCCTTTGGCGGGCTGGTGCTGTCGGCCAGCCATAATCCGGGCGGTCCGGACGAGGATTTCGGAATCAAATACAACGTCTCCAACGGCGGCCCCGCGCCGGAAAAGGTGACGGATACCATCCATGCGCGGACGCTTTCCATCGACAGCTACCGGATTCTCGAAGCGGCGGATGTGGACATCGACACGCCCGGCATGAGCCGGCTGGGCGAGATGACGGTCGAGATCGTCGACCCGGTGGCCGGCTATGCCGATCTGATGGAGAGCCTGTTCGACTTCGGCGCGATCCGGGCGATGATCGCGGAAGGCTTCACCCTGTCCTTCGACGCCATGAGCGCCGTGACGGGACCTTATGCGGTCGAGATTTTGGAGAAGCGGCTGGGTGCGCCTTCGGGTACAGTGCGCAACGCCACCCCCCTGCCCGACTTCGGGCATCATCATCCCGATCCCAATCTGGTCCATGCCAGGGAACTCTATGACCGGATGATGGGTGAGGACGCGCCCGATTTCGGCGCGGCGTCGGACGGCGACGGCGACCGCAACCTCATCATCGGGCGGCACAGCTATGTGACGCCTTCGGATTCGCTGGCGGTGCTGGCGGCTAACGCGCATCTTGCGCCCGGCTATGCGCTGGGCCTTAAGGGCATCGCGCGGTCCATGCCGACCAGCGGCGCGGCGGACCGGGTGGCGCAAAGGCTGGGCATCCCGCTCTATGAGACGCCGACGGGGTGGAAGTTCTTCGGCAATCTGCTGGACGCCGGGATGGCGACCATCTGCGGCGAGGAAAGCGCGGGCACCGGTTCCGACCATGTGCGTGAAAAGGACGGTATCTGGGCAGTGCTGCTATGGCTCAACATAATGGCGGTGCGGCGGCAGGGCGTGGCGCAGATCCTGGCCGAGCATTGGGCGGCCTATGGCCGCAACTACTATGCGCGGCATGATTATGAAGGCATCGCCGACGACAAGGCCGATGCGCTGATGGCAGCGTTGCGGGACGAGCTGGCCGCGTTGCCGGGAACGGCGAACAGCGGCGGCAAGATCAAGAGCGCCGACGACTTCGCCTATACCGATCCGACCGACCGCTCCGTCAGCCGTAATCAGGGCGTGCGCATCCTGTTCGAGGACGGATCGCGCATGGTGTTCCGCCTGTCGGGCACGGGAACCGAAGGCGCGACGCTGCGCGTCTATATCGAGCGCTATGTCGGGAGCGATGGCGACCTGGGCATGGCGACGGCGGATGCGCTGGAGCCGCTGGTCAGGGCCGCGCAGGAGGTTGCGGACATTTCCGGCTTCACCGGCATGGAGCGGCCCAGCGTCATCACCTGACCGGGCGATCGTCCTTGCCGGAGTTATGCAGCCTGGCCCACAGGTCGGCCGTGCCTGCTTCCTGCGCCTTGTGGGTATATTGGGCGGCGACCAACCATCCCTTGATCGGGCGCAAAGGCAGCACGGTCGTCAGGATCAGCACGGGCACGCCGACCGCCAGATGCACCCACAAGCCGGGCCGGGCCATGATTTCCAGCATCACGATGAAGATCACCCCCGGCACGCAGGCGAAAAGCTGGACGAAGACCGCCGGGCCGTCCGCCGGATCGGCGAAGGAATAATCGAGGCCGCACACTTCGCAATGGTCGCGCACCGTGAGGAAGCCGGTGAAGATATGTCCTTCGCCGCAGCGCGGGCAGCGGCCGAAGGGACCCGTTTCATGCGCGGGACGTTTCGGCCAGCGCGCGCCGGCCTCGTTTGCCATCATTTCGTCCTCACTCATTGCAGCCTCCTCAAACGTGCGCCCCATGTCGGGTGCGCGCGCGAAATTGCAATTGCGCCTTTTGTCCCACCCCTGGCCGGGCAGGCTGGTCAAGCAGGCGGGAAAAGGCTATCGGCGCGGCCAATCATCTGAGATATGAAGGCAGTTCCATGGGTTTTCGTTGCGGTATCGTCGGGCTTCCCAATGTGGGAAAATCCACCCTGTTCAATGCGCTGACGGAGACGCAGGCGGCGCAGGCGGCGAACTATCCCTTCTGCACCATCGAGCCGAATGTCGGGCAGGTCGCGGTGCCCGACGAACGGCTCGAGACCATCGCGAAGATCGGCGGCAGCGCGAAGATCATCGAAACCCAGCTTGCCTTTGTCGACATCGCCGGGCTGGTGCGCGGCGCGTCCAAGGGCGAAGGGCTGGGCAACCAGTTCCTGGCCAACATCCGCGAGGTGGACGCCATCGTCCATGTGCTGCGCTGCTTCGAGGATGACGACATCACCCATGTCGAGGGCAAGGTCGATCCCATCGCCGACGCGGAGACGGTCGAGACCGAATTGATGCTGGCGGACCTTGAATCGCTGGAAAAACGCGTGCCAGCCTTCGCCAAAAAGGCGGCGCAGGGCGATAAGGAGGCGAAAGCCGCCGCGTCCGTGCTGGGCAAGGCGCTGGACCTGCTGCGTGACGGCAAGCCCGCGCGGCTGACCCAACCCGGCGACGATGAGGAAGAGCGCATCTTCCGCCAGGCGCAATTGCTGACCGCCAAGCCCGTTCTCTATGTCTGCAATGTCGAGGAAGAAGCGGCGGCCGAAGGCAACGCCCATTCCGCCCGCGTGTTCGAAAAGGCAGCGGCCGAAGGCGCCAAGGCGGTGATCGTGTCCGCCGCGATCGAAGCGGAACTCATCACCATGCCGGTGGAGGAGCGCGCCGAATATCTCGAAGCGCTGGGCCTTGCGGAAGCGGGCCTCGCGCGGATCATCCGGGCCGGATATGAGCTGCTGGGCCTCATCACCTTCTTCACCGTGGGACCGAAGGAAGCGCGCGCCTGGACCGTGACGAAGGGGTCGAAGGCTCCGCAGGCGGCGGGCGCGATCCACACCGATTTCGAGAAGGGCTTCATCCGGGCCGAGACGATGGCCTATGCCGACTATGTCCATTTCAACGGCGAGGCCGGAGCCAGGGAAGCGGGCAAATGGCGCTCCGAAGGCAAGGACTATGTGACGCAGGACGGCGATATCATGCTGTTCCGGTTCAACGTCTGATCCGATATGCTGCGCCCCGGACAGATGCCGGCGCAGCGCAAGGCGGCCTTCCCGCCCAGCGTGGATGAAAATACGCGCCTGCTGATCCTGGGCAGCCTGCCCGGCGACGCGTCGATCCGGCAAGGGGAATATTATGCCCATCGCGGCAACGCCTTCTGGACGCTGATGGGCGATGTGCTGGGTGAGGACCTGCGCGCCCTGCCCTATGCGACGCGGCTCAAGCGGCTGCGGGCGCGCGGCGTCGGCCTGTGGGACGTCATCGAAAGCGCGGACCGGGAGGGCAGTCTGGACAGCGCGATCCGGGGCGCGGAACTGCGCGACCTCTCCCTTTTCACGGCGTGCCTTCCGCTGCTTCGGGCCATCGCTTTCAACGGCAGGACGGCGGCGCTGCACGGACGGCGGCAGATCGGTCCCCAATCGGCGCTGGCGCTGATCGACCTGCCTTCCTCCAGCGGCGCCTATGCCTCCATGCCGCGCGAGAAGAAGGCGCAGGCGTGGCGGGCGCTGCGGGAGTGGATCGCGTGACGCCCGCGGCCCTCCATTGACGTTAACGTAAACTACAACTACCTCACATCAGTTGCGGAAGAAAATGGAACTGGTGATGAGCGCGATCTATTTCGAAGATGTGAAATTGGGTGACATGCTGCGCTTCGGTCCGCTGACCGTGGACCGGGATGAAGTCATCGCCTTTGCCAGCCAATATGATTTCCAGCCCTTCCACCTGTCCGACGAAGCGGCGGCGGCAACTCATTTCGGCCGCGTCGCCGCGAGTGGTTGGCACACGCTGGCGCTCTATATGAAGATGTTCCTGACCGAAGTGCAGAAAAGCGGCTGGCAGGAAGCAAGCCTGGGCGGCATCGGCATTGACGAACTGCGCTGGCTTCGGCCTGTCTATCCCGGCGACACGCTGCACGGAACGGCGGAGGTCATCGAAAAGTCCGCATCGAAAAGCCGGCCGGAAATGGGCATCGTGAAATCCAGAATCCTGATGTTCAACCAGGGGGACGAGGCGGTGCTGTCGATGATCCCCATCACCATGACGC